>Ga0265297_10001117_pt1 | contig 66245 bp, 59 predicted proteins | sample Munlanlwell13791_FD_192502 | JGI IMG/M metagenome (GOLD analysis project Ga0265297, IMG submission 192502) | Leachate microbial communities from a municipal landfill in Southern Ontario, Canada - Leachate well 137-91 | ecosystem: Engineered > Solid waste > Landfill > Unclassified | place... | reverse complement strand
GGAATCCAAGGTAATAGCCTCCAGGAGTCTGGGGGAAGAAATAAGGCGGCGGCGCGAATGCATCGTTTGCCAGTCCCGTTTTACTACCTACGAAAGACTGCAGAACAGGAGCCTGTATGTAATTAAGAAGGACGGCCGCCGCGAGGACTTCGACCGAGAGAAGCTTTTTTCAGGGATACGTAAGGCCTGCGAAAAGCGTCCCATGCCCACCGGTACTATCGAAAAGCTGGTGGAGACGATTGAGGCGGAGCTTTACAGCCTTGGCAGGATGGAGGTACCAAGTTCCCTCATAGGAAAGATTGCTATTACCAGGCTATCTGAGCTGGATCACATAGCCTATATTCGCTTCGCCAGTGTTTATTACGAGTTCTCAGATATCACCACTCTCAAACAGGCAGTGGATACACTTATCGAGAGCAAGCTTGGCGCTCCACTGGACGGCCAGCTACCTCTCATTAACAAAGATGAATTGTCCAGGCAGCGGCGGCGATCGAGGCTGAAACAGCAAAATGGTAAATAAACAGATCAAGAATCAGCTTACAGATTCCGTCAGGAATTTCGTAGCCAGGACGGTTTTTACCTATACGCAGACCATGGGCATCACCGATAGGACTGAGCTCGAGGAGCTGACTGAACAAGTAATATTGAGGTTGGAGAAAAGAATGTCTATGGATGAACAGACTACCGCAAAAAGGATCGAACCGGCCCTGCCGGGCATGGAACACCTGGTTGCGCCCGTTATACCACCACTACCCCAAAAGGAACGCATAGTCACAATAGTGAATGAATTGCTGGCCGAAAAAGCCAGCGCCAGGCCGCCCACGGAAAAGCAAACCGGTCAACTACCGTCAGCTGCCAAGGGTGAACAGCCTGCGAGGTCGGCACCAGCTGATAAATCGGCCCCCGCTGAACTGAAATTGTCAGAGAATGCCATGGTAGTACTGGAGAAAAGATATCTGCAAAAAGACAGCCATGGCAATCCCGCGGAGAAAGCCGAGGACCTTTTCAGGAGGGTTAGCCAACACATAGCTTCGGCTGAATTGGTGTTCGATAAAAATGTGGATGCGGGCGAATGGGAAGGCAAGTTTTATCGTCTGATGACTTCACTGGATTTTCTGCCCAATTCACCTACCCTCATGAACGCCGGCCGTGAGCTGGGGCAGCTGTCCGCATGCTTTGTCCTCCCCATCGAAGATTCCATGGAATCCATTTTTGATGCCGTCAAATATACGGCACTGATTCATAAAAGCGGAGGAGGCACGGGGTTCTCATTCTCCCGCCTCAGGCCCAAGCAGGATCGCGTAGGATCTACCGGGGGTGTAGCCAGCGGACCTGTATCATTCATGCGCGCTTTCGATACAGCCACAGATGTTATCAAACAGGGCGGCATGAGACGGGGCGCAAACATGGGCATCCTCAACGTGGATCATCCAGATATATTGGAATTCATCACCTCCAAGGAAGATCCTAAAGCCTTCACTAACTTCAATATCTCCGTGGCGGTAACTGATAGTTTCATGCAGGCTGTCGAAGACGATGGGGACTACAGCCTGATCAATCCCAATACCAAAGCGGTGGAAGGGCGACTGAATGCCCGGCAGGTCTTCAGCAAGATAGTGGATATGGCCTGGAAGACCGGCGATCCCGGCGTCATTTTTATAGACAGAATCAACGATTTTAACTCAACACCCAATCTGGGCAGAATAGAGAGCACCAATCCCTGCGGCGAGCAACCCCTTCTCCCATATGAGTCATGTAACCTGGGCTCCATCAACCTGTCCCACATGCTGCGCAAAGCAAACGGCAAATGTGAAATCGATTACAACAAGCTGAGGGAGACAATCAAACTGGCCGTGCGTTTTCTGGACGATGTGATAGAGGTCAACCAATTCCCACTGCCCCAAATAACTGACATGACCCGCAGAACCCGCAAAATCGGCCTGGGTGTTATGGGCTTTGCCGATATGCTGATTCAGCTTCATGTCCCCTATAATTCGGAGAAAGCTCTGGAGATAGCGGAGAAAGTTATGCGCTTTATTTCCGAGGAGGCCACGGCCGAGTCTGTTGTGCTGGGTACGTCACGCGGCGTCTTCCCCGCCTTTAAAGGAAGCACCTACGACAGCAAGAGCGGCCCCGCAGTCAGGAACGCGAACAGGACCACTATCGCCCCTACAGGTACACTCAGCATCATTGCCGGCTGTTCCAGTGGTATCGAGCCACTCTTCGCACTCAGCTATTTCCGGCATATACTGGACAACCAGAAGCTCATTGAGATCAATCCCTATTTTGAAGACGTTGCCAGAAAAGAGGGATTTTATTCACCCGAACTCATGAATAAACTTGCTGAGGGCGGCGGCCTGCATGATATGAAGGAGGTTCCGGACTGGGTGAAAGAAGTATTTGTGACTTCTCATGAGATTTCATCCGAATGGCACATTAAAATTCAAGCAGCTTTCCAGAAATACACAGACAGCGCTGTCTCTAAAACAGTCAATCTTCCTTTTGAGGCTACCGTTGAGGATGTACAGAAGATATATATATCTGCCTACAAATCCGGCCTCAAAGGCATAACCATCTACAGGGATAGAAGCCGAGACAGTCAGGTTCTAAATACAGGCCAGAAGGACAGCACCAGACCTAAAGAACCTGAAGGCGAGGTCAGGCCGGCGCCCCGGCAAAGGCCCAAGATCACCAGGGGCATTACTGAGCGTGTTACGACCGGTTGCGGCTATATTTATGTGACCGTCAACTTCGATGAAAAGGGTATCTGCGAGGTGTTCTCTAGTTTGGGGAAAGCCGGTGGTTGTGCCTCCGCTCAGCTTGAGGCTACCAGCAGGCTGATATCGCTGGTATTGCGTTCGGGCATAGAGGTGGGCTCGGTGATCAAGCAACTAAGGACTATCAGATGCCCCTCTGTATCCTGGGAGAACGGCCGCGCTATCCTGTCATGCGCCGATGCGATAGGCAGCGTACTTGAGAAATATGTAAAAAAAGAGGATGATAATACATCGAATTATGAAATGAGCCAGCAGGCCAATTATATCGGCCAGTGCCCGGATTGCGGCAACCAGTTAGTGTACCAGGAAGGTTGCCATATTTGCCCAAGTTGCGGCTATACTAAATGCGGATGATATAACCTGACAGGATTTGTGAGGCGGGTGATGTATGGATACCATTGAGAACCGCTATTCCCTTGCATATAAACAGATAGCGAAAGTTGCCAACGATACGCTGCCCCTTAAAAAGCTGATCAGTACCATTGCTGCCAGCGCCGCCAAGGGACTGCGGGCATCCGGCTGTGCAATTATGCTGCTTAATCCGCGCAGGGAATACCTCGACATAACAGGCGCCTGGGGATTAAGCGACCTTTATCTGCGCAAGGGCGCCATCAACGCCCGTAAAAGCTACCCTGACATACTCGATGGCAAGATCGTTGCCGTAGATGACATTTTTTCTGATAAGCGAACTCAATACCCTGAGCAGGCCGCCCGTGAACAGATAAAATCTTTGCTGGGAGCGCCCATAGTCCAGCATGGCGAAGTGATCGGCGAAATAAGGATATACACACGGGAAAAACGGCGCTTCAAACCAAACGAGAAGGATTTCATCTCTACTGTGGCCAATTTAATCGCCCTTACGCTGGAGAAAATCGAGCTTGCCCAGGACCTTAACAACCGCCACCAGTCCAATATTACGCAGCAGAAAAGACTGACCAGTTTTTCCGACCTGCCTCTCTCACCCATCAGACCCATCAATTTCGGGCACCCCAGTGAAGAGGAATTCGCACGGCTGCTTGATTTTTATCAGGTGGAGTGGTTATACGAACCGCGTTCCTTCCCTCTTTCATCGCAGGATAACCGGATTACCGAGATGTTCACCCCCGATTTCTACCTGCCTGAAATAGATTTATATATCGAGCTCACCACGTCCAAGCAGAGTCTTATAACGGAGAAGAACCGCAAGGTACGCCACTTGAAGGAGCTTTATCCCGACATCAGCATCAAGCTACTCAACAAGGGTGACTATCTGAAGCTATTTGCCAGGCACGGTTTCATTCCGTTGGGCGAAAGCAAAATGAAGGGCGTACAGCGCTATTTGTTCAACAAAACCCAGATCCAGCGCCGGGTCAAATTACTGGCCAAACAGATATCCAAAGACTATCCGGGGCAGGAGCTTGTCCTCATCGGCATCCTGAAGGGTGTTGTCTGCTTTATGTCCGACCTCATGCTAAACATGTCCATACCGGTAACGGTGGACTTCATGGCTATATCCACCCCGGCCGATAAGGCCGACCTTTCCGTCAGAATAATGAAGGACCTGGACACCGATATCGAGAACAGGCATGTTCTGATGGTGGAGGACATCGTGGATACAGGTATGACCCTGAACTATGTGCTCAACAACCTGTCCGCCCGAAAACCCGCCAGCCTGAAGGTCTGTACCCTCCTGGACAAACGGGTTCGCCGGTTGATAGACGTACATTTGGATTATGTGGGGTTCGAGGTGCCGGACGAGTTCGTAGTTGGATACGGATTGGATATGGGCGGCAAATACCGCAATCTGCCCTTTATAGCAATACTGGAATAGCGTCAAAAAATAAAACGCCCCAAGTAACCTCATTATCCCGGTTCCTCATCCACCCCCTCGCACCGGCCAGCCTTCGCTTACCATGTGTTAGGGCCTCTGCCTCCCCGTTCCAACTTTGATTACTTGGGACGTTAATAAAATTAGCACATAACCGCATACATGTCAATACCCTGCTTAAACGTAAAACAAATTTTTGAAAAAAAAATTTACTATGTTAATTTCACTCTATTTACAACATATGTAGTTGCCACAAAGCATCTGCAATATCATGTCCACAGAAGAGTGAAATTACACCTCCCAGTGCTAAAAATACACCGAACTGCATGGGTTGGCCCAACTTTTTTATCTTGAATACCACAAGCATGGCAGCAGTCAATCCACCCGCCAGAATGGCAATGTATACGGCTACCAATATCACAGGGTAACCAACTGACGCGCCAATCAATCCTGCCGTACCCACATCGCCGAAACCCATAATATTTTTCTTAAATATTTTAGGCACGGCCCAGAGCAGGAGGAAAGCCCCGAAGCCTATAGCAAACCCGATCAATGCGCTTATTATGCCCGGTGTCGTGCCCGTAATAGGCCTGAGCGCCGCAAAGCTAAGGGCCACTGCAACGCCAGAATAAACAATGATTTGCGGCAATACATCCTGTTCCAGGTCAGTAATAAAAAGCATGATGAGAAACGATCCCATAATAGCTACCATCAGCGCTTGCCAGGACAGGCCAAACACGATCAGTACCAATATGAAAAGCAGACCGGTGGCCAGCTCAACCAGCATAAAACGGGCGGGGATTGCATGACCGCAATAACGGCATTTACCCCTTAGAACGAGGTAGCTGACGATGGGAATGAGGTCGCGTGCCGTCAGCACGTGCCCGCAGTTGAAACAATGCGAAGGCGGACGCAGTATGGATTTGCCAGCGGGAACACGGTCAGCCACAACGTTAAGGAAGCTGCCGACGCTGATACCAAGCAAAAACATCAGCGGTAAAAGAATTAATTCAATATTTATTTCGCATGCAACTCCATAGAGCCTATTCTTCAATCAAAAGGGCCAGCCTGGCCTGTACATCCGTCGCCGATGATTCAAAGCCTTTATTCTCCTCTACCATGACCGACACAATCTTACTCAAAAGAATCGCATCGTTGTCGCTGACCCTGCCTGCAGCATTGAGAAAAGCCGCTTTGCCATGCTTTATATTGCCGCCATATACATCAGCAATCCCCAGCAGAGCGAATCCCAGCCACTCGTCTCTGTGGCACCCTGTATACACTTTTAAACCTTCAGTCACCTTATTAATCCCGCCATACAGCGACAGCTGTTTACAAAATCCCATAAATGGATTCAGATTGGCAAGCTCCGCCCTGATTGGATATACAAAGCAGTTTGCCGCCGTGCAATAGCAGTGCTGATAGACCTCCAGTAATCCCCTCGAATACGTGGTCTGAACCCATTTACTGTCAGCCTCCTCAGATTTCGTTAGCATGCGATCAGCGTCCTTGTAATCCCCTTCCTGCATAAGTGCCAGCGCCAGTTTATTCAAGATGACGCTGTTTTCCGGAAAAAGGGCATCTGCCTCCTTATATGATTTCAGTGCGTCATTCAGCCTGTCCGCAGAATTATGTTGCGCCCGGTACAGGTAGTTATCAGCAAGGGCAAAATGCCAGTAAGCAAGATAGGGTTCCAGCCGGGTGCATGACTCATAGGCGGCTGTGCTAACTGCCAGCAGCCTGGATTTTTCCGCCTTATCCTGCTCCGTTAAAGCGTGCGAATAAGCGTAGTAGCCCAGCAGCCCGTAATAGTAAGCTTCATCCGGCTGCAGGACGATGGCGTCGGTCATCAGTGTCATTGCCTGATAACGGTCCTCATCATTCTGATTCATACTCTGTTTGATCTTCATGTTGGCAGAACAGGCAGGGAAAAACAGGGCAGCACCAGTGGCTATGGAGAGCAGCATCAGAAGCACAGCAGTAACTTTTCTCATACCCCCCACCTGTCTGTCAGCTCCATCTCTTTTACCCGGCAACTCCTGCGTATGCAGCTGCCGGTTTGATTTTCCTGCGCCCTCCAATCTCACCATAGCAACCAGTAAGGCCAGCATCAGCCAAAAAACCATCTCAGGCACGATTTGCGATGGGTCGAAAAATATATGTGCACAATACTGGACCACGGCGGCCACAACAGCGGCAACTATTAAAATAGTCTGCCTCTCCCGTGTTCTTGACAGCAGGCCAAAGCCCAGAAAGAAAAAAATGCCCAGCAAACACAGGAAGGCGATCATCCCGAGAGCGCCTGTTGTAACGAGCAGATAAAGGTAATGGTTCTCAGGTTGCGCCAGCAGAAGACTGATCGATGTATACTGGCTCTTCAATTCCGCAGGAAACGTACTCTGGGAAACTACCATAAAAGTCTCGGGGCCATAGCCTGTTAGCCACCGCAATGATGTGATACTATCCCCATCGATTCGTATAACCGTCGGATCGATGAAAGCATCTGTGGCGCATTTCCATATGGCTACCCGTATCCCCAATGTTGATAATCCTACCTGCTCTGCCGCCGAAACCTGCACATCCTGTTGGCTATTGGGCAACATATTCCCGGCGGGTAACAGCATCTGCCCTATCAGGATAACGGCCGTCAATGCGATAATAAGTATAGATAAAATACTGAGAGTTAAAGTTGAATTTCGTTTAAGATATAGGCCCAGCAGACCAAAAAATATAAATAGCCCGATTACAAAAACCAGGATGGTGACCGAATACTGGGCCATAGTAAGGCATACGAATTGCAACGCAAACAGTAAAATCAGTCCGGCGAAGATTGTCTTATTGATATTTCTCATCTTCGTGCCCTGCCACCTGAGAATCATCATGGCAAGGGTCAGGGGCATGATCATTGCTATAAAAGCGCTGAGGTGCAGGGGATTACCGATAGTAGAGAGCGCACGACCGTTTATCGTACCCCAGGGGACCAACCATGGAAAAACAATCTGGGCGATGCCTATCATACATACGAGCCCCGAGGAGGCCAATAGCGTATACAGAATTCTGTTGATCTGGATCCTGGTTGTTACGCTCTGAGCGATGATCAGGAAAAAAATCATCAGACACAGCACAGACGACAGTCCATACTGCCAGGCAAGGCTTCCCCACAGGCTGCGATAGGGCATTATTGAAAATACGGTTGAAACGATCCACGCTAGCGCGAAAATAAATGTAGCAACCTGAAGAGGCGATTGCCTGATAGAGGCAATAAGACTGCTGTTGACTCTGGTTTTAGTAACCATCCATCGGGCGATGGTGATACCCAGCAATACCAGGACCATGAACTGGAACAGTTGCGTTTTGGCGAAGAGACAGGAGTCCCTCAGATATAAATTGAAATATAGTGGTATTATAAAAATAATCAACAGCCACAGGCATTCGGCTGCCTTGTCCAGCCTAGCCAACCACAAAATACTACCCGCGATGCAACTAAAATTTTCTTTAGCTTTTATATAAGTGTTCCTCATCATCCATAATACCAATGCTAAGATAATACATAACCCATCTGATATGCAATAGAGGTACTTAAGTACTATAATACGGTTACCTTAACGCTATTGACCCTGCGACAAGGATACTGTATAAATAGTATGTAAATAAATAAGTCCGGTGAGGTCAATCCGGACATATTATAATGTTGGAGGATATTATGAAGAAGTTTTTCAAGTACGGTAACAAAGGTTTCACTCTGATCGAGTTACTGGTTGTCATTGCCATACTTGGCACCCTGGCTGCTGTAGTAATACTGAATGTCACAAAGTTCATCGGCTCAGGCAGGACAGAGGCGCGGGCTACAGAGCAGGCCAATGTCCAGACCGCCGTAACGGCATATATGTATGACAACCCTACCGTTACAACATTCCCTGCGACCACGGTGACACCGACCAGTGCCGGGATACTGGCTCCTTACTTCCTTAATTCGCTCAACTGCACATATGCTATTCCTGCGGGCGGCAGTGTTCCGGCAGGTACTAGCTGTGTAAAATAGCAGCTTCAGCCGATAAAATCGATCTTAACAGGAGGCATAAAAGCACTTTTATGCCTCCTGTTTTTATTATTTCCACTGTAGTATACTTAAACGCAGGACTTAAACGTTATTCTGTAAAAGGTCAATCCACTGAATACTGAGATGCAGACGATTAAAAGAGTCCGTTTATGTCGATAACAAAATCCGGCAACCGGGGTTTCACTCTCATTGAATTGCTTGTCGTCATAGCGATACTGGGCACGTTGTCGGCGGTGGTCGTTCTAAATGTCACAAAATTTATCGGCGCAGGCAGTACCGAGGCTATGTTTACCGAAAGGTCCAATGTTCAGACTGCCGTGGCCGCATATATGTATGATAATCCTGCGGTAACGAGCTTCCCTGCCACGAGAGTATCGCCATCCAATCCCGGCATCCTCGCTCCGTACTTTATCAACTCGCTTAACTGCACGTACAATATCCCGGATGGCGGCGCTGTTCCGAACGGAACCAAATGCGGGGGTAGCAGCCCGGTAGTAGTATCACCGGTGAAGGAAATTGAACCTGTTCTTGATACATCACCCTCTATAGATTCAACCTTGAAGTGATACTTGCATTTCCGCACAGTATGTATTGATCTATATCCAGGCTGCCCATCGTGGACCGATCTCACATATTTGTCGACCGCATCAATTTGCTCACGTCATCCACATCCTGGCAGAAGGAAAATACATGATCCCTGGTAATAATCCCTTTCCTGTACAGCTCCATCAGCGCGTCATCCAGCGTTTTCATGCCGATATTGGAGCTCGTGCGTATGGTATTGGGGATAAGGAACGGTTTCCCCTCTCGGATAAGGTTCTTAACGGCCGCGTTGGCCAGCATGATCTCCACCGCCGCCACTCTGCCCCCGCTTATGCGTGGTACCAGTACCTGACTGAACACTGCTATGAGGGTGGATGCCAGGCGCGCCTGCGCCATGGGCCTTTCGTGTGGAGGAAACAGGTCTACGATCCTTTCTACTGATTGCGCAGCGCTTGGCGCATGACCGGTTGAAAGCACCAGGTGCCCTGTCTCAGCTACGGTCAGCACGGCCGATGCCGTTTCGAGATCACGCATCTCGCCCACCAGTATTACATCCGGATCCTGCCTGAGAACATACTTAAGAGCGTTGACGAAGGAACGGGTATCCTGTTCAAGCTCTCTTTGAGAAAAAGCACATTTTATATTGGGATGCACATATTCCACCGGATCCTCGATAGTAACGATATAGCGTTTCACCGTATTGTTGAGATGATTGAGCATGGCTGCAATGCTTGTGCTCTTACCTGAACCGGTCGGGCCGGTAACCAGAATCAGGCCGCGGGGCCGGTTTACCAATTCCTTGCATAGTTCGGGCATGCCAAGATCGTCCAGGGTGGGGATACGCTGCGGAAGCAGACGTATGGCAAGGCTGATGGACCCCTGCTGCCAGCAGGCGTTACATCTTCCCCTGCCCCTATCTTGCAGTGAATAAGCGAAATCGACCTCAAGCTCAGTGGAAAAAATATCTCTTTGCCGCGCGGGAGCAATCTGGCCGAATAGTTGATCGATATCCTCGCTCATCAACGCCGGCAGGCTTTCAGCCGGCCTCAGTTCACCGTCTATGCGAAACATAGGCGGCACGCCCGCAATAAGGTGCAGGTCCGACGCCCTGCTCTCGCTTGCCAGTTTCAATAATTCGTCAATGTTCATATGGTTATAATCTTAAAGTATCTATTGATTCACGGTCAGCTGCAAGGTGAATGCCACTTCAGTATAGGTGCTGGTACTGACAGAGCTGATCAATACCAGTTTGAATAATCCCGAGTTCCTCATGTCGCGGGCATAATTGAGCAATATCTCCTCACTGGGAGCTGATCCCTGGACCAGCATTGTGCTTCCATCGTCGCTTACACTGGTCAGGTATATGGTAGCCGGCAGCGAAGCGAAAGCCTGCCCAAGATTGCGGTTAATCAAACCCCTCTGGTCAGCCAGATACTTGATAGGCGCATTCAGTCGGTCCAGTAACTGCCGGTCCACATCCTGTGTCTGAGCCGCCTGTTCCGTCATACCGCGATACTGTCTTTGCAGGCTGCTCAACTGAGCCGTTTCCTGGTTTAAAAGTAATTGTAGATCAGCAGTCTGCTTTTCCGCCATTCCACTCATTATCCACATACCCACTGCCAGTACAGCACAAACACCCAGCGCGATCAACGGCGACGGATTGATCGCCGCCCCGGATGTTCTGGCAGCCGGTGCTGCGCTCGGCATCACATTTATGTCAACTCTTGTTAGCCGGTTGATTGTGCGTAATGCCAGGCCACTGTTGACAATGAACTCGTTATCATCTGTGCCCGGCGGGTAAGTCAGCAGAGCCGGCGCCGATTTAACAGGGTACCCCATTACCATTGAGAGTGTCTCGCGGAACATGCCGCTGACAATACAGTATGTCTGTGGCCCCAGCGGATTGTTCGGGTGGCTTGAATTATAGAAATTAACCGTCCTGTCAACCTCTTCCTTCACCATCCTGGCTTTGTCCCCGTCGCTGATTGCATTTCCGCTTGAAAATTGGAGATGGCGTATCATCTCGGGGATACTGTTGTTAACAATCGTGACATCGAATGTATTGGGTCGCACATTGACCACGATGGCGTTTTTTTCATCGATGACACGCGAGACTGCAAGAGGCTTCAACTCAAGATACTTCAGTCGCAATCCGCACAGTTTGACTGTTTCCGTAATAGAATTCACATTATCGAAAGGCAGACCCAGCAGGCAGAGTGCAATCTCGTTTTCGGAGATCTTCACATCAGACCATGCCGTGTAGATGGACGAAAGCGGAACTGATACTGCTCGGGCCATCTCCTTTTTGGCTGCTTCCGCCAGCAATGCGCGGTTGAGCTTGGGCACATATATAACACGATAGATCGAGTGCAGTCCGCTCACGCTAGCCACCGTCTCCTTGTCGCGTATTTTATACTGGGCCAGCAGCATGCTGATCACCTGGCTGACATGCGCTTTTTCCAAAACTACACCGTTATGCACCCAATCGGCCTGGAGAGGAGCTTCCGCTGCAAACACAACCCTTGTTCCTCTTATCGAGGTAACCTTCACCATGCTGTCTTCAACATTAATCGTTAGCATATTACGCCATCAATTCCATGATCAATTGTTGCAGTAAACCTGCATATTAATTGACGCCTTATCCAGTTCTCCCGACACTTTAGCAGGGTTGATTGTTACGTTAATGAACTGGCTGGAAGGCAGCTTAATACCTGCAGCAATGAGAAAATTCTGAAAGTTGGCCACCTGGCCTGTCAGGCTGAGCGTATAGGTAAGTACCGGATAGTCCGTGCCCAGAATTTTGTTTACACCCTGTGTGACAGTCATATTGGTTATGGTGATATCATAGTCCCAGGCCAGGTCCATAAGAATTTTTGATACTTCGGGATTATTTCCTATTTTCTTATACTGCAGCCTGGCGGCCTCAAGTTCCTTCTTCACTTCCCCGGCCTGATTTGAAATTGCTGACTGGGATTCCATCCTGGCTGTCAGATCGTCGATCTGAGTTTGAACCTCATTCATCTGTATCTGGATAGCAGACTGCTGTGATACCTGCTCCATATAACCGGTTACCATAGGCACCATGACAATAAGAAAAAGGGCCAGAATGAGGATCAGCCAGACGGAGGTGCTGAGGCGCGGCAGGCGCTGCAATATATTACTTTTTACTTCTTTGGGTGCTTCTACAGGCGATGCCACAATCTTAAATCTTGAGGTATTTATTCCTATTATACATTAAATCTGTCGTATTCAACACGAAATTAACTGCATAACTTAATGACTATATACGGCCTGTTCAATAGGCTTCCGCATTTACTTCAGGTCATATATCAGTATACCTCCCGTGCTGATATTGCTGCGGAAAGAAAGGATAACATAGACAATATTCAAAACTTCCGTCCCTGTTCGAAAATTCACCTGCGCTTCAGTGTCATTGGGTTGAACAATACCATTGGCGATGGAAAAAGTGTCGATGTCGATGCCGTCGACCAGCGTCCCGCTTACGGGCGGAATTCGCGACTGAGAATTGCAGACATCGTTTGCAGGATTATCGGCATCCGACAGCGCATAACCGTTCACTGAAACACTGTCGGTATAACTATGCGACCAGTAATCGTATTCATCGCCCTCGCCAACGAAATGAGTATATCTGGCAGCCTCTTCACCTGCTGCAAGTTCGGGAGTTAGAAATCCGGATATTGTAATAGGCACAGTCACATTACGTGTTACATAGTGAAAGTCATCAAAGATATAAATCTGATGCCCTTTGGTGGTGGGGCTGGTATAGATGATAACGACCGACCAGGCGCTGTAAGCCCACTCATCCTCGTTGCCGTCATCCTCATTACCCGATGATCTCTGCCGGCCATCCATGGGGCTGCCGAGAGGATATCGGGTGTAAGTGGAAATCGACTCATGGGAATGGCTATCATTCCATTCATATAACTCGTATCTTCGGCTTGATGATCTTGAGCCCGTATCCCAGTGTCCCACTGTGTATTTGCCGTTGCCCATAAAGCTGGTGCCCTCGAAATGATTCATTACCAGGTCCGTGACATCGGCAATGCAGGAATAGGACCAGCCGTGAGCCGCACCGCCGGCATCCTCCGGATCTGACGCTCCCTGTTTTTGAGATGCGGTAACGACCGCGGAAAATGTGGGGGCTCCTGAAGCCTCTATGGTCAGTTTCACTTTATGTACGTTTTTACTTTCAGGCAGTGCGTCCAGCTGTGCTTGACTGTAACCCCTTACATCCCAGGGCTTGCACTTCCAGCCCGACCAGTACAGTAGAATTTTCTCCACATTGGCATTCGTCGGGATGCCGCTGACAGTCGCCCATGTCTCTTCATACAATCTGTCTCTGGAGTTATCTTGATATGGATTACTATTTCGCATCAGTGTGTTGCCTGACGCGAAATAATCCCCCTCCATCGATGCGCCGAACTTCTGGAATTCTTTTTTCGTAGTATAAGCAGTCACGTTGGTGGTCTGACCGGTGGGACTGGTTGCCGTGGACTTAACCTCAAATACTTTCAGATCTGTATTCCATGCAAGATAGTTTAATCCCGTGGTATTACTGGTTTTTACCCAGTTGAATTCTCCCTGAGTGATTTGATTGGGCGTATATTCGAAGGTTATCTTCCTCTGGCTTCCCGGGGGATCAAACAGGTCGTAACTGACGGGCGTTGCATAATCCCACGTTATGGTATGTCCGCCTCTGAAGGGTGTTACCTGCGGCACACAGTAATAAGGCTTAACGGGGTACTGTACTTTTTCCAGGCTGCTTGATCCGGGCACGTATTCAAATCCTGCTGGCAGCCAGCATCCGATGCGTTTAATACCCAGCGAACCGGCAGTTCCATCATACATTATGATGATCTCATATTTGCCACGCCCGCTGGTGGAGCCGCTTCCCTGATAACTGCCCGCCACAAGGATGTTACTCGCGGGATCTCTCTTCTGCGTTAAATTGGGCGCTTCCAGATTCTCCAGCACCCATTTGGCTCCGATCAAATAGTAAACGCTGTTATCATTGATAGGATCTGCGGAACTGAGTGTGTAATTCTCGTACGTCTTCCCGTAGACACTTTCATCCCAGCTGGCAGCATCAAGCCAGGCCGGCAACTTGCCGTTGGTCTTGATCCGCCACTGGGCAGCCTCTATTCCGGAATTGGCTGAGTAGTATTCCTTGGTTTTACGCTCAACAATCTGTCCCGCCTGTGAAGCGGTATTCATAAAATACAGCAGTACCGGCAAAAGTGCCCCTCCCACTATCACCAATATAAGCACTATCCCCAGTACCGCTATCCCCGGCTCACCACGCCGTAGCTTAATTGGAACCTTCATTGCATTGAATCCTTAATACGCATCATTCTTTAAAACGACCTGGGTGATATTTTATATACTCGCGTTTCGCTGCAGTTCCCCACTTGGGCGGTTATGGTGACCGTGAGTATTTTTCTGGGATTAGTCGGATCCGGCTGATTGTACTGCGCGGTGATTGAAGAGATGCTGTCCGCAATGCGCATCTGGCTGCTGCTGATGGGATTGCCTGTTCTTTCATCCGCGACTGCTATCTGCCTCTGCAAATTGCGACCTGTATCTACTGTATAAGTAATAGTCGTCTTGGTGGCATCCCAGCCAACATAGGAGATAACAAGCGGGGTGGCTGTGGAAATAGTAAACAGCGCCGGCGCCGGCGTAATACTTTGCGCGCTGGTGGCGTCTCTGTCAATCCAGTACCCTGCATTCTGAGCCTGACGTATCGCCAGCATGCTGTTTTCCGCCTTTGGTACCAGTAATAACAACTGGTTCATAACCGCCAGAGCTCCTGCCAGTACAGCCGCACCGATTCCCATGGCTATCAACAGCTCCACCAGAGTTAATCCCCTTGCGCCTCTGCCAGAAAGCACTCGGATTCGTCCAGGCTGCAGAAATATCATGCTGTATTCTTCATATCTTTATCTTTTATATGACTCCAGAACCAGAACCTCGGGTGGAGAATGCTGCTGGCAGGTTACAGTCACTGTCACTTTCTGGACGCCGAGGTCAAGCGCGCTGACTGCCCCGGTCTCCGGGTTCACCAGCGCTACATTAATATTAATATCATATCCTACAGGTATGCCGCTGATCTTGCTGTATGTATAGGGGGGAGTACTGTCGTATGGAGCGTTGTTAATCGCCTCCATCTGTGTCTTCGCCAGGCTTTCGGCGGTCGTACGCTGGTCGGCTATAAGCAGCACCTTAAAATTCGTGCCCAGCGCGGTTACGAAAGTAACGCCCACTACCGCGAAAATTGCCAGTGCTATCAGCACCTCTGCAATACTGATGCCGGTTTCATATCTTCTTGATTTAAACATATTCTCGAGTAAACATAGCAACTCGCTTTTCTACCGGCAATAAATAAAATGTGGATATCTGCTCACATACCATATTACTATTATATCGGTTTTATCATCTCCAACAAGAAGGTTTTGCTGCCCGACGCAACGCCTGTCCCTATTATCCCCCGATCAGACTCAAGCTGGAATAAATGGGAACGAAGATGGAAAGGGCCAGGAAGCCGACGGCCAGCCCTATAATGATTGTCATAGCGGGCTCGATCATGCCCAGTACCGTCTGGAGTTTGTCGGTAGCCTCGATCTCAAAGCTTTCAGCTACAATGATGAGGGTGCTATCCAGGTTACCCGTCTCCTCACCCACACGGGTCATCTCCACCATGAGCGGGAGAAACTCCGGACGCCGTCCCATGGCCGATGCCAGTCCTTCCCCTTTAACGATATCCTGCTCAACCTCCATCAGTGCGTTGGAAACAACCCTGTTGCCGCTGGACTCAGCCGTTAGCTTGAGTATCTCCGGCAGAGGCAAGCCGGAACGGAATAGAATGGTGATACTGCGGCATACTCGCGCCAGTGTATTGATCAGGTTGAGCCTGCCTAAAACCGGCATTGACAGCATGAACCTGTCTTTCTGCAATGCCCCGCTGGGCGTTCTGATATATATAGATGTCAAAAGAATGATAACCAGCACGCCCATCATTACATATACGCCATAATCTCCCATAAAACTGACTACGGCGATGAGTATCTGGGTCATAAGAGGTAATTTACCGCCCAGTGACTTGAACATATCCATGACAGGAGGCAATACAAAAGTGACGGCCAGGAATCCCACAGCAACAGCCAGTACAAGCACAATGATGGGATAGGTCATAGCCTGCCTTATCTTGCGCATGGCGGCCGTGGACTGCTCAGCGTAACCGGCCAGGTTGCGTAGTACGCTCTCCAGTTGGCCTGTCTGCTCACCCACTGCAATCATCTTGCAGAACATCTTGTTGAACGCCTTGGGGTGCTTTTCCAGCGCAACAGAAAGAGGGCTTCCCGATCGCAGGTCGGATATAACATTATCCAGCATATCGGCAAATGCCTTATTGGTGGTCTGTACCTTCAGCAGGTCAAGGCTCTGCACAATGCCCACACCCGATTCCAGCAGCAGTGCAAGCTGCCGGGAGAAAAGAATGATCTCCTCCTGCTTGACCCCTTTCTTGAACAGGTTGGACATACCCGTTATTGCGGGTCCTCCTGTTACTTTCAGGCTGAGAATCTGGTAACCGCTGGCCGCGAGCCTATCCTCTGCATCCTTCTCGCCTGTAGCATCGATCTTACCTTTGACAACACGCCTGTCGACAGTGTAACCGATATACTCGTAATTCATTTCTATCCCGATCCAGATAGCATTTCCGGATATAAATATCCACGATATCTCATGGAATAGTTTTTAGCTCCGATCGTCATTCCGGTGAAGCTGCTTCTGCATCCCTTTACTACGAATTTCCTATATCCATATATGCTTATTGAATACAGGATTAAGCGGTTGATCAGGAGATAGTATAAGCATTTCGCAGCACCTCGTAAGGGGTTGTAATACCGGCCTTGGCCTGCATCATACCGTAGCGTGCGATGGGCACCAGTCCCTCGCTGAGCGCTGCAGCTCTGATATCGGTGTTGCCGGAACCTCCAACAATCATCCTGCGGATATTATCTGTTATCGTCAGGATCTCAAATATGGCGGTGCGGCCGAGATAGCCGGTGTGAACGCACACCTTGCATCCCTCGCCATACATGAACTCCGACCTGGCCTCGCCCATCTCTTTTTCATATGCTATCTGCTCAACCAGCGGCGCCGTTACCTTACGGGCACAATGAGGGCAAACACGCCGCACCATGCGTTGCGCTACGATACCTATGAGGGCTGAACTGATCAGGAAGGGTTCAACTCCCAGGTCGATCAAACGGAAGACCGCACCCACCGTATCGTTGGCATGCACCGAAGACAACACAAGATGGCCGGTCAGGGCTGATTGTACCGCTATCAGGGCAGTCTCACCATCGCGGATTTCGCCCACCAATATTACATCGGGATCAAGCCTTACAATAGCACGCAGCCCGCTTGCAAAGGTCAGGCCCGCTTTAATATTTACCTGTATCTGGTTGATATTTGAAAAACGGTATTCTACCGGGTCCTCCACGGTAATTATGTTCTTGCCTACCTGATCCAGTGAATTAACTGCGGCATAAAGAGTGGTCGTCTTGCCTGCACCTGTAGGACCGCTGATAAGCACCATGCCATAGGGCATCATCAGCATCTGCTCAAACATCTCCTGGCTTTCCCGCAGGAAACCTACCTGCGGCAGGGCCAGTGCTGCCACCGATTTATCCAGCAGTCGTAATACTGCCATTTCGCCATTAACCGTATTAACGGTTGCCACGCGAACGTCTATATATTTATTGTCCGAATCAAAGGAGAATTGGCCGTCCTGTGGTCGCCTGTGATCGGCGATATTCATGTCTGAAAGGATCTTGATACGAGAAATGAGACCGTTGTGCACTGTCAGCGGCAGAGATGCCACCTCGTGCAATATGCCATCGATTCTAAAGCGAATGCGCAGCTTGTTTTCATCCGGTTCGATGTGTATGTCCGAGGCTCTTGCTCGGATAGCATCGTCCAGCATTTTATCCAGCTGGTGTGCAATGGGTGAATCGCTGGTTATCTCGGGAGGGAGCACCCTGTCATCATACTGAGGAAGAGGGGCAGTTCCTCCGACCTGTGCCGGACCGGCAGATTTCGTAGTAACCGGAGCGCCTGGAGGTTTGTTTGCGCCCGGAACGGCGCGCGAAGGTGGCGTGCTTTCCGGTTCAGCGACTGTGCCGGGACCGCTAACAAGCCTGGAAGCCTCCTTAAGAGCCCGGTAATTATATTCGATCCCCTCCTTAATATCCGCTTCAGAGGCGGCGATCGGCTCTATGCGCCTCCTGGTATAAATGGACAGATTTTCAACTGTCAGTACATCACTGGGATTGGCCATAAAAATACGCAGTGTGTTATTTTCCAGGGACAGCGGCAGCACCTTGTATCTTTTGGCCACATCCTCCGGGATCAATCCCAGAGCCTGCGGCTTGGGCGCTGTATACTGGACGTTCAGCTTGGCGATGCCCGGCTGGGCTGCTCCACCCGGGATACCACCCTTAGCTTTTGGATTTTCCGGATTCATTTCTATGAGTACCTCAAGTACATTTGATTATTATGTCGGGTCCGCCGTATTCATGAACTTTATAGTCTTCTCCAGGCCAACCTTTCTTCCTGCGGAAAGAAGACCCTCCTAAATTGTACGTATAAATAGACCGTTGTCAAAATATATCAACTCGTCGATTGCGGATTCTATTCAGCTTCGACCGGCTGGTCAACCCTGTATACCTTTTAGCTTAATCTAACATGCGAATTGCCATTTTGCAAATAGAACACTGTTTATGGTAGATTTCAGATAAATCTGCTTTTCTTACGCTTATAACACAGTGCTCAGTAACGGAGTACGGGTAATAGATATTTAATGAGAATTGTACGCCGGTCATACCCGTATATTCTGGTCATTTCCATTCTGGCATTAACCATCCAGTTCGTTCCTCTTAACCAAAGCATCGCCGCCACACAGAGGACACTTGCCTGGAGCGTAGTGGATACACCCTCCGATGGTTCCAACGGTATGATCATACGCACCTGCGGCATTAATGACCTGGCTATCGGACCGGATAACAGCACCTTCTACGCTGTAAACACCGACAATAGCACACCCAACATTGGACTGTACAAGTCCACCGATGCCGGATACATGTGGTTATCAAACATAAGCAACAACCTGGCTGCTGCCGGCGCCTTTTTCCCCGTATGGAATATAGCTGTAGCACCAGATGATGCAAAATTCATTATCGCCGTCACAGACGGATCAGGAACGCCGGCCGGCGGCCCCCGCATGGCCTACTACTCTACTGACGGCGGCGCCAACTGGTACAACACCGGCCTCACTCTCAATGCGAACGAATACATAAGCTGCCTGGACATAGCCAGATACGATTCGGCCGATCGGTTAAGAGATATCGCCATCGGCACACGCAGCATAACACCACCCGGTCAGGGCAGGCTGTTAATCAGGCCGTACGGCACAACCTTTTCCGGCGCATGGGTGTCGCAGGGAGACCCGCTCTGGACGGCCGTCACCTCCGTGAAATTCTCGCCCGGCTATAATCCCGATCAGACTATGGCGGTCGTCTCATTCACAGCGGCGGGGGCAGCCCTGCACCTTGGCAAACATGACACAATACTTAACACGACACTGTGGGACATCCTGGCCGGATACGCGGGCTACCCGGTTACCCTGGGTACATATACAGCCAGTACTATAATTCGCACCAATATAGAGCTGCCATCGGACTATATAGGCACCGATTTGAGCCTGCGCGGCTGCTTTGTCAATGTATTCGACATCTCTGTTTCCTCGGCCGTGTTTTATATAAGCCCGACACCCACCAGGTTCACCATTACACCACCTATCCAACCCGCAGCTGGTCAGCGCATATACTCCATCGCATATTCAGGCACCAATACGACCGGCATTCTTTTAGCAGGTGAGGCAACCGCCACCAGCGCTCGGGCGCTGGCCAATGTCTGGCAAAGCTCGAATGCTCAGGCAACCTGCGCAGGGTGTGTCACGTGGCTCAAATCCGATAGTTTAAAATCGGCCACCGGCGGCGGCGGCACTGGACGGGCAAACATATTGCTGGCCTGGAGCTCTGACGGAAGTACTGCTTATTGCGGCACAAGCTCCGAGAATTCAACAATGGGCGGAACCGGATCGCTGCCGGGCCAATGGCCCTTCTCCAAGCTACTAAAATCCGACTCAGACGAATCAGCCTTCCAGTACAGCAATGATTATGGATTCGCCTGGAACCAGATCGGGATCATCAATACGAGGATCAGTCAGTTGTCCGATGTGGCTGCGGTGGAAAAGCCGCAGGATTCAACTGTCCTGGGTAATAATACTCTTTACCTTGCCTCGCTTAACACCGCCGGAGTTACACCCAGTATCGACAGCGTATGGCGCAGTACCAGCGATCCCCTGGGTCAATTTTGGGAACGAATCTTTACCCTCCCGTCAAGCGACAGCGGCACAATACTACGCCTGGCTCCCCATGATACCGCATCATCGGCGATGAGCAAGGTAGTGGTCTTTGCCGATCTGAGCACGGAGAATATAACCTATTCCGCCGACACGGGAAATATATGGATGACTGTGCTGTCCGGAACCCGAGTCAAAGACATCTCGTTGCGCAATGAATCCACGATGTATGTAATGGATGACTATTATGTACGCAAGCTCACTCTAACTGGTGCAGCCTGGCAAACCGCGAAAAAGCTGAATACCAATCTGCTGGCCCCGGCACACACGATCTGCAATCCCGTTAGTGACAGCGGCAATAATAAAGAGTACGTTTTCGTTGGCAGTGAGGGCAACTCGGACACGTCTATAGCATGGGCCGATTTCTCCGCGATCAAGCCGCAATTCACCGTGCTTAAAGAATTGCCCGAGCAGGGCAACGTTCACGTAATAGCCGACGACCTCTACAATAGCCACATGAATATATATGCCGGCATCAACGATGTAATAACCAACACTGACGGTATCATTTACCGGTGGACGATGGACTCCAGCACAAACTGGGACCCTCTCGATCCTCCCGACAGGGGCTTCTATGGTCTTTGCATGCTTAACAGCGTTCTTTACGGCGCGTGGAATACAGATATCGATCCTCCTATTAATAGCAGCGGAGCTGACCGAACACTGGAGGCAAGGGTCAGGGTACCCCCCCCACCACAGTGGGACCAGCTCATAGAAGGGCTCCCCCAACCCGGCAGCCCCAATCAGGTTGAATTTACACGTGAACCGACCTCCCTTCACATCTCTTCAAACGACTACAACACACTGTGGGCTATCGATGATACAGCCTATAATTTTATCTCGAAAAGAGGCTGCCTGTGGCAATTTGTGGACTCAGTAGCTAAAGTCGGACCATGGCCTACGGCGCCGCCGCCCGGAAGCCTGATCGGAGCCGACCCGGTGACAGGCCGTTCCCAGCAGGTCGATTTCAAGTGGCGGCCCATGAAGGATATCTACGGCTATGATGTCCTCATAGCCAAGGATGTCAATTTTACTCTGCCTCTCACCCAGCAACTGCAGATGACGCCCATCGATGACATCACGGGCTCCTGGATCGTCACTCCGGCCGACCAGGAGGCCCCCTCCTGCTGGGTTGCGCCCGGCCAGCTGGAAGTGGGACGTTCCTATTACTGGAGGGTTCGCGCGTCCCGATCATGGATGGGCACTCCCATACACAGTCCGTGGTCAGCTACACTCTTTTTCTCGGTGAGACCGGGATTCATGGTCACATCAGAATATTCAGGGCCTACATTGCTGACGCCGGTAGATGGCGTATGCAGCAACTGTCTCCCCCCCATCCGCTTCAGCTGGTCGCCCATTAAAAACGCCGGCATGTATCAGTTCACTCTGGCCAGGGATGCACAGCTCACCGATGTGATCGTCCAGGAGACGACCACAGCCACAGCTTTCGAATTGAAAAGCCGGCTATCGTTATCGACTCCATATTACTGGCAGGTTAAAGCCGTCGCTCCTGTAGTCAGCGATCCCAGCCCGGTAGGTACTTTTACACTGGTTGAGAATATCACGCAGTCGCAGAAACAGCCTGCGGTCAAACAACAGCCCGGCACCGTTCCCGCTGCTTCCAATTTCTGGATATGGATCATCATCGTTATAGTAGTTGTGCTATTGCTCCTCATCAATGCATTCGTCTTTATATCTCGCAGAAGGAATTCTTAACTGCTGATAATTAATGTGTTGCCGCAACCGTTTCTGAAAACACAATCTGTAACTAAATATTTAAAGAGATTTGCCGAAATATGAGAAAAAATGGACGTTAATAATCTTAAGAAGATCGCAGCGCTTGCTTCGGAAGTCAAAGGTTTCCTGGCCGAGGATGAAGGCCTAAAGCTTTTTAATCTGGGCATTGAAGCCTGTAAAATCGGCCCCTGTCTGGAGATAGGCAGCTTCTGCGGCAAGTCAGCAGTATATTTGGGATCAGCCTGTAAAAAGAGTAATAGCACCCTCTTTACCATAGACCATCACTCTGGATCAGAGGAACAGCAGCCCGGCCAGTTGTATTTCGATCCCGAGATTTTCGACAGCCGTAAGGGCGTCATAAATAGCCTCCCCCTATTGCAGGAAACTCTACACAAGGCGGGGCTTGAGGATAACGTCGTCACCCTGGTCACACGCTCCGGTGTCGCAGCCCGGAACTGGGCCACGCCTCTGGGACTGGTCTTTATCGATGGCGGTCACGGCTATCAAACAGCACTCTCGGACTACAGCTATTGGTCGCCGCACTTGCTGCCGGGAGGATTTCTGGTTTTTCACGACATCTACCCCGATCCAACCAAAGGTGGACAAGCGCCTTTTGAAGTTTACAAGCTTGCACTGGGGAGCGGTGATTACTGTGAGCTGCCCATGGTAAACAGCCTGGGCATCTTAAGGAAGAATGATGTCGTGGTGGTCGAAAAGAAGGTTCGTCGCTGACTGAGGTTTGAGCATATCTGCCGCCAGCAGGACCGCAGCGGAAGTCCAGGTAGGTTTTGTCAAAGGCCAGATCTCGTGCTCGGGAAACGCCACGCCGTACCAGTAGGCGCCGTCCTCATCCCGCATCTGGTGAACCCAGTAATAAATCATCGCCGACTGCCAGTACTCACCATGGACTGCCAGTGAAATGGCCAGTTCGCTGCTCTCGGCCGCGGTGACCCATTGCTTCTCAAGGTTGCAGACGGAGCCCTTGCCATGCACGATGAACTTATCCCAGCTGTCGTATATCCGGTTAATAGCTTCCTGCCCGTTAATGACGCTGCACAGGGCCGGATAATACCAGTCCATGGCAAAGGCCGAGATGCTTTTCTCATCGATAGTATCTCCATAAGGCAGCGGCATGCCAAGAATCGCGTTGCGTAAAACCTCGTTGGCACCCCTCCAGTCTTCGCGTTCCTTACCCATCATCTCAGCCATCTTCAACGCGCATTTAATGCTAAGGTAGGAAGAGCTGCAACTGGCTATCTGGGCGGTAGGATAAACACTGCCGGACACATCCCTGGCCCAGTATATCTCGCCTTTCGGACCACGCATATCCAGCACATAATCTATAGCCTTTCTTACCACCGGCCACATATTATCGAGGAACATCCTTTTACCCGTGATCAGGTAATGGTGCCAGACGCCAACGGCCATATACGATATGGCATGCGAGACCTTGAATTTGTCCTTGGGTTTGCCGTTCTGATAGTTGGCATACCAGCTTCCATCCGGCAACTGCATACCTGCCAGCCACTCATAAGCTTTCTCAGCTTCATCGTGGTAGCAGCCTGCGTCAATGGCCATCGCGCACTCAACATGGGTCCAGGGCTCCACCAGTCCGCCTTCGACCTCGGGTACCGAGCCCCGGTTTTCCTGCACGCTGACTATGCTTTCAAAGGTCGGCCTTAGAAACTTCTCGGATAACAGCTCCTCCAGTTCCGGCATCTCAAATGTACTGCTGTTATCCAATACCATTAGCTTATCCAACCTTTATCTTAACTTGGCTCTCAATGGCTTCCCGATAGTAATCCGCCGTTTGCTCGGCGGCACGGTCCCAGTTAAACAATCTCTTTACTCTCGCGATACCCATTACACCAAGCTCCTTGCGTCGCGCCTCATCACCCAGCAGCGATGTAATAGATTTAACCAGGGCGTCCGTATCACCGGGCGGCACCAGGATACCGGCGTCGCCGACTACCTCCGGCAGGGCGCCGGCGGTGGTGGAGATAACGGGTGTCCCGCAGGCCATAGCTTCCGCTGCAGGCAGTCCAAATCCCTCATATATCGAGGGCACAACCAGCATGGTTGCCGTGGCATAATGTTTGACCAGGCTCTCGGTGTCTATCTTGCCGGTGTATTGCGTGCAATCGCCAAGACAGAGTGCTTCTATCAATCCCTCGGTATAACCATTGACCAGAGGCTCACCTACTATTGTTAATTCGACAGGGCGTGTCTTGCGCAGCTCTGCCATGGCCTCCAGCAGGAATTTAAGCCCCTTGAGAGGTGTGTCGCCGCTGTTGATCACCAGAATACGATTGGCGGAACGCTTCAAGCCCGGTTGTTCCCTGAAAACATCAGTATCCACCCCGCAGTAAATGATTTTGAAACGCTCGCGCGGCAACCCGAAGCTGCTCGTGATCTCCTGTAATGAGTGCTCGGAATCCGTAATAAAGTGAGACAAATGCCGGGCAACTTTTATCTGTGTATCTGCAAAAGAATACCAGCGCCTGATTCCCCAGGAACGATAGGCCGAATTACTGGCCTTAAGGGCCAGTTCACGATCGATTGTTATGGGATGGTGGATGGTGGTCACCAGAGGTATCCCCAGCTGATTGATCTTAAGTATACCTTCGGTGACGCATTGATTATCGTGCACGATATCGTAATTTTTACTGTGCCCGTCCTGTCGGAACATGTTGTAGGCTCTCATGGCAAAGGTATGCGGCTCGGTGAAACAGCCGCTGCATTCGCCCAGCCATTCGACGAAGTTGGGCCAGGTGTTGAGCCGCATGGGATTTATCAGATAGCGTCTTTTTTCAGGCAACCTGTACAGGTCTAAACTCGGAAGTTTGATCAGGTTGATCCCATCAGCCAGGTCGGGGTAAGGCGGCCCCGCCACTACATCCACGCTGTGTCCCAGCTTTCGCAAAGAACGGCTGAGATATCTCACGTAAATACCCTGTCCGCCAGAGTATTTGTAAGCACGGTAGCTCAATAAACATATCCGCATGAATGTCAGCCCGTTAAATCACCTGCAAAAACCGCTGAAAACACGTACACATTTTACCTTATATCCGCGATATTAATCAAGACTGGGCTGAATTCAACCGCCTTATGCGGTCACCCGGCTCGTTTGGCCTTGATAGCTTCCGAGTACACTTCGGCGGTCAGTCGGGCTGCATTGCTCCAGTTGAATTTCTCCAGTATGCGTTTCCTCGCCAGCACACTGTATTCATGACGTTTGGCAGGGCTCTCCATCAACTGCGCTATGGCGTCAGTAAGGGCCTCCGAATCGGCGGGGGGTATAAGGATACCGGCATCACCCACAACCTCGGGCAATGCGCCTGCAGTGGTCGATACAAGCGGTGCGCCGCATGACATGGCCTCCGCCGCCGGCAATCCAAAGCCCTCGTAAGTGGATGGTACGGCAACCAGAGTAGATGACCTGTATAGCTCTATAAGTTCCGACGTCTCTATCTGGTTACGGAAAGTTACAGACTCGGTAACCCCCAGCCTGTCCATCAGCTTTTCCGTCATGCCATCCCCCAGCGTCCTGCCCACAACCACCAGCTTCAAATCCCACCTTTTCCTGAGTTCGGCCAGCGCCTCCAGCAAGAAGCGGAGACCTTTGACCGCCGTATCGCGGCTCATAACCATAAGTATCTGATTATCTAACCTGGGCACCGCATCGGACGGGCTGAACAGCTCCACATCGATGCCGTTATAAATAACCTTCATCCTGGATTCCGGTATACCAAATATCTCGTGTATATGGTGTTTGGCCATCTCCGAGACCGTTATAATGAAGGGCAACTGCCGGGCGACCTTGATCTGCATGCCGGTGAAAGAAAACCAGCGGCGGTATCCCAGTTTGTCCTTGAGCGATTTGGCCGACTGGATTGCCAGATCGCGGTCGATAGTAACGGGATGATGTATTGTCTCCACCACAGGATAACCCGCCTTCTGGATATCGGCTATGCCCCATGACATGGTCTGATTGTCATGTATCACATCGTACTTCTCGATGTCGTCCCTGCACAGGTATTGGCAGGCGCGCATACCGAAGGCCAGCGGCTCCGAGAAATAGCCCGTCATAATGCCACCCCACTCCATGAAGTTGGCGCGGGTATTCAGCTTGCGGGGATCGATAAAAAGCCTTTGCCATGATCCGAATCTATACAGGTCCAAACTGGGTAGGCGGATCAATCCGACACCATCGTCTACGATAGGATACGGAGGCCCCGACATCATGTCCACCTCATGGCCGAGATCACGCAGGGCATTGCTCAGATAGCGCATATATATCCCCTGCCCGCCCGAGTAAGGATAGCTGCGATAACTTAAAATACAAATTCGCATATCACTCTTCTTTCAGGAAAAATTTTGCGCTAAATATGATATCAGACTTAAGCAGTTGGCGTATAATGATGCAAACGACTGTTGGGATTACGTGTCCATAATGTGGAACGATCTTCAAGCAGCACTGTTCCTGGTATTTAAATACATAACGCGGGGCAGCAAGGGAACCACCATTCTGACCATCCTGGTAACTATGCTGGCCTTCCTTCAAATCAATCTGATCACCAGTATATTCAGTGGCGCTATCAATCTGGCATATAAACAGGTCAAGGATAACTACGTCTCAAATATTGTCATCCAGCCGGCATCGGATGAAGACTACATTACCCAGGCTTCACTGGTAAAAAGCAGGATTAATTCCATCCCCGGAGTGATAAGCTGCTCTTCCAGGTATGCTATGGGCGCCGCTATTTCCTATGATCCCGACAAGAACGGCAAAGATGTGAAATCCATCGGATGGACGATCAAATCGATTGATCCGGATGAAGAGAGAAAAGTGACCAATATCCAGGACTACATGATCGTCGGGAGCTACCTCGAAGAAAGTGACCGGGATCAAATCATAATGGGCAGGGAGATATCGGGAGGGTTCGGCGCGAGCCTGGAAGTGCAGTCACTGCGGGGCGCCAACATCGGTGATGAGGTAACCGTACAGTACAACAATGGCATTAAACGAGTCTATACGATTAAAGGCATTTATACGACTATTTTCCCTCTCTCGGACATGGGGGTATTTGTCACAGAGAAAGAAATGGAGTCGGTGCTGGGTGTACACAACAGGGCATCGGAAATACTGGTGAAAACAGACCCCGTTTATTCCGAGGAATACTACATGAGGGAGCTCAGGCTGGCCGGGCTTGATAAGCAGGAATTGCGCCCGTGGATAGATTTTATCGGCCTCATCAGCGGCATAACACAGAGTTTCGATATCATTAAACGCATAGTCTATTTCATCGGGCTCGTAGTGGCGGGTGTCACCATATTTATCGTCATATTTATTGCTACTTCTAGCCGCAGAAAACAGATCGGCATCATGAAAGCGATAGGCATGAAAGAGAAAATTGTGATACTGTCATATGTTTTCCTGGCGTTTTTCTATGCCTCTGTTGCCATCGGCCTGGGCATGCTGACTCTCGAATACGCATTAAAGCCATACTTTATAAACCATCCCCTGCTGTTACCCATGGGAAACGTGAGCCTGCTGATCATACCTGCCGACGTCATAAGCAGTATCGTCAGCATGCTTGCGGTCAGCATAGTCTCCGGACTTATACCGTCCTGGAGCGTCACCCGAGAGAATATAATCAAGGCAATCTGGGGATAAAAATTAGATGATCAGCGTCAGCAACCTGGTTAAGATTTATGAGGGACATGTCCCTGTAAATGCCCTTAAAAGCGTGAGCTTTGAGGTGCAGTCAGGTGAGTTTTTATCCATCATGGGGCCGAGTGGATCGGGAAAATCGACACTGCTGCACCAGCTGGCCCTGCTGGATACTCCGACGTCCGGGCGCATACTTCTGGATAAAACCGATGTTTCCAACCTGTCCGATCATATGAAGACGGATTTTCGTCTGAGATATCTGGGCTATGTATTTCAGGAATATGCTCTCATACCTGAATTGGATGCGTTAGAAAACGCCTTCCTGCCTTTGATGCTGCTGGGGTATAAGCGGAAGGACTATCTGAAAATAACGCGTGAGATGATGATGAAGGTGGGGCTTGCTGACCGCCAGCGCCATCTCATAAGCCAGCTATCAGGCGGTGAGCAGCAAAGGGTGGCTATTGCACGTGCTCTGGTAAACAATTCCAAGATCCTGTTTGCCGACGAACCCTGCGCCAACCTTGATACCGAGAACAAGGGCATCGTCCTCAGGCTATTGAGAAAGCTGTGCGATGGCCTGGGACAAACCATACTCATGGTCACTCATGAGCCGGAACAGCGTGAATTCACCGACCGTGTGCTGTATCTCCGTGACGGGCGCCTGGAAAAAGAGGAGAAAATCAGTGAAGAGGTCCGCACAAATGCCCTGCAGCATGGCTACCGTACCGATATTTCGGAACCGGTTGATGAGATCAAAGACCCGCCGGACGCCGTATAGATAACGGTCAAGCCTATTTAGCTTTCCCCTGATCGGCCACGGCTTTCCTGGCCTGCTCGAGTTCCGCTTCGCTTGCGAGGTAATAGCTGCTGATCTTCCTGAGGTCTCTGTCCAGTTCGTAGACCAGAGGTATGCCGGTAGGGATATTAAGGGCGACAATATCTTTATCAGGCACACTGTCGAGGTATTTGACCAGTGCTCTCAGGCTATTGCCATGAGCGGATACTATCACTTTTTTACCGGCTTTCACCGCCGGTGCGATGGATTTATGCCAGTACGGCAGACACCTCCGATATGTGTCCTTGAGGCTCTCCGACAGGGGCAACTGATCACGTTTTAGGCCGTAGTAGCGTGGATCACTTCCCGGGCTGCGCGCACCACCTTTTTCCAGCGGCGGCGGCGGGACATCATAGCTCCTGCGCCAGACCAGCACCTGTTCTTGGCCGAATTTCCTGGCCGTCTCGGCCTTGTTAAGCCCCTGCAAAGCGCCATAGTGCCTCTCGTTCAGACGCCACGATTTTTTCACAGGTATCCACATCAGATCCATCTCATCCTGCACTATCCACAATGTGCGGATGGCCCGCTTCAAAACAGAGGTGAAGGCCAGATCAAAAGTGTATCCCTCCTGTTTGAGTACCCTGCCGGCCTGCCTGGCCTCCTGCATCCCTTTATCCGAAAGGTCCACATCGGTCCATCCGGTGAATCTGTTCTCTTTGTTCCAGGTGCTCTCGCCATGTCGCAGTAAAACGAGTTTAAACATATGAATTTCTCCTGGAAAACCTTAAAATATGTTATAACATGTTTTGATTTTATCCGGGCAACGATTTATTATAGCCAAAGCCTGGAAGCGCTGCACTATTCGTTGAGATAAGCTATGGCTGTACAGAAGATATTGTTAAACAGAGACCTGGGATTTCTCAGGATAGCGGCGGCTGCGCCGGAACTCAGGGTGGCCGACGTCGATTTTAATGTCGCGGCCATGCTCGGCATGGCTAAAGAGGCGCGGGCAAAAGGTGCGCAGGTGCTGGCCTTCCCTGAGATGTCGATCACGGGCTATACCATCGCTGACCTGGTACACCAGCAGTCATTGCTGGCAAAGGCCGAGGAAGGGCTTTTACGGCTGGCGGCGAGCACGGCGGACGGCGGCATGCTGATCGTTGCCGGACTGCCCATGTGTATCGACCAGAAAGTCTTCAATTGTGCTGCCGTACTCAACGGAGGGCAGGTGCTGGCAATCATACCAAAAACATACCTGCCGTCCTACAAGGAGTTTTACGAGAACCGGTGGTTTGTCTCCTCGGAGGACGCCTGCTCCGATGTCGTACATCTGGGAGACAGGGCTATTGCCTTCGGCACAAATATTTTGATATCGCTACGGGGCTTTGCACCGGCCGTGCTGGGCATCGAGATATGTGAAGATATGTGGGTTCCGCTGGCCCCACATGAGTACCAGGCGCTGGCCGGGGCAACAGTTCTGCTCAATATCTCGGCCAGCAATGAAGTGCTGGCCAAGGCGGAGTGGCGCCGTTCCATGGTCACCTCCGAATCAGGAAGGTGCGCGGCGGCATGCTGCTATGTTTCAGCCGGCATGGGAGAATCATCCAACGACATCGTCTTCGGCGGCCATACACTGGTGGCCGAGAACGGCAGCCTGCTGGCGGAATCACGTATTTTCAAGCAGAAATCAGGCCTGACAGTATCCGACCTCGATATGGATCGGCTGGTTCACGACCGCATATCGATGACAAGCTTCCGCCAATCGCCGGGTCATATCAAGCCCTTCCGTATCATCGAGGCTAAGGTAGCCGATGTGCCGGCAGCCGGGCTGATGAGGGAAATTGACCCACACCCCTTCGTCCCCGAGGATTCTGAAAAACGCGCACAGAGATGCCGGGACATCTTCGACATGCAGGTGGCCGCGCTGGCCAAGAAATTGTCCGGCGCCAAACTTAACCGGATTGTACTGGGGGTCTCCGGCGGCCTCGATTCCACCCTGGCCCTTCTCGTGGCGGTCCGTACCATGAACTATCTCAAGCTGCCTGTAAAGAACGTTACCGCATGTACCCTGCCCGGCTTCGGCACCACCCGCAGGACAAGGGACAACGCCACAGATTTATGTAAAGCCCTTGGGGTAAGTTTCGAACGCGTGGATATCACGAATACATGCAGGGCGCACATGAACGACCTCGGCCATGACGGCCGCGAAGATGTAGTTTTCGAGAATATACAGGCGCGGTACCGCACCGAGTTCCTGTTCAACAGGGCCAACGGGCTTAAGGCCATACTGCTGGGCACGGGCGACCTTACCGAGGTAGCTCTCGGCTGGAGCACCTTCTCGGGCGATCATATGTCGCATTACGATATCAATGTTTCGGTTCCCAAGACGCGGTTGCGCTGTCTCAGCCGCTGGGTGGCAGATGAGGAGCTGGCCGGCTCGCCCGCTCAGAAAATACTCAGAGACGTACTGGATACGCCCATCTCCCCCGAGCTGAGGAGGCCTGTCAGGGGGCAGATCACGCAGAGAAGCGAGGAAGTCATCGGCCCTGTGGAGCTGGCTGACTTCTTCTTATATCCCTTTGTCCGCTTCGGCATGCGCCCGGGTAAAATATTATTTATAGCCAACGAGGCCAGAAAACAGAGGTCATTCGACGGTCGCTATACTCTGGAAGACCTCAATAAATGGCTGTCCGTTTTCATCAGTCGCTTTTTCGCCAACCAGTTTAAGCGGACCTGCCTGCCGGAGGGTCCGAAGATCGGCTCCATCAGCCTGTCCCCCAGGGGCGACTGGAGGATGCCTTCGGATGCAGAACCAACCCTGTGGCTGGAAGACCTGGAAAAGATGTATTCAAGGCTACGCGGCTGATCCGATAATAACCAGTCTGCGGCAGACGGACTCTAATCGATACGCCTGAACTTGTCTTTTGGCGCGCCGCAGATGGGACATTCGTCCGGGGCAGAGCCCACGCTCACATAGCCACAAACGCTGCACACGTAATAGTCAACACCCTGCGGATCCATCAGGCGATCCAGAGCTTTTTCATACAGCTTTGCATGTCCCTTTTCCACATCCCTGTGGTAGCCGAAAATGGTTGCTGCCTGTGAATCACCCTCGTCATTGGCTGTTTTGATGAACTCAGGGTAGGCATCCGTAGCGTAGTTCTCCCGCTCAAAGGCCGCCTGCAGGTTTTCCTGTGTATCTGCAATCGCTCCCAGCAGTCTCAGGTGTTGGAAAGCGTGTATAGCTTCAGACTCAGCGACTGCTCTGAACAAACCTGCGATAGCGGGGAAACCTTCCTGCCCGGCTTTAATGGCGAAGGCCAGGTCCCTGATATTTGCCTTTGATTCAGCCTCAAATCCTGCCTTCAGGTTCCTCAGCGTCACGGAACCTTTGACCATCGAGCTTTCGTGTTTTACGAACTTGTCGGCGCCGGCGCCGCAGATAGGGCAGCGTTCCGGCTTCTGCTCTGAAAATTCAAGGTGACGGCAATGTGTACATAACCACATATCACTTCTCCTTATACCCGATTTATCCTGTAAACGCTATTATGCCCCGATGTATCATACTCACGGCAATGGCCGCTAACAACAGTGCAAATACCTTGGATAGCGCCAGCACCCCTCCATGTCCCAGTACCCTGACCAGCCGGTTGGCCTGGGCGAACAACAGCCATGATATCAGCAGGTTGACTATGAAGGAAAACGTGACCATTACAATATGATACTGGTCGGTAAGGATCAGCAGCGTCGTGAGCACGGCAGGGCCCACCACCAGCGGCGTAGCCAGCGGCACCACCGCTATCACATCCTCGCCTGTTGCAACCTGCGCTTCGAACATCTTGCCCACCACCAGCTCCTTGGCGCCCAGCAGAAAAAGTATCAGCCCGCCTGCGATAAGGAAATCGTTTACGGTAATGCCCAGAAAAATGAAGATACCTTTGCCGACTACTATGAAAACGAGGCCCAGCCCCAGAGCCGTGATCAATGCATTGCGTATCACACTGTTCCTCTTTTTATCTGACAGCTCATGCGTCAGCGACAGCAGAATAGGCACAGTGCTGATGGAATCCATGGCCACGAACAGCGGCACAAAGGTCAGCCCGAAGTCCCTGAGCAGGCTAAGTATCGTATCCATATAGTGTTTTCCTTAAATAGGATACCCTGTTAACTGCTGCTCAGCAAGAAATCAGTTATGATTGCGCCGGCCCTTTCCGCAGCTTCGTAGAAAAAACCGTGTCCGGCATTCTCCAGTATCATCGCTTTAGCGCCGGGTATGCGCGCCGCCAGGTTCTGTGAGTTTTGCGGAGGGACCAGCCGATCTTCAGCGCCGGCGATGGCCAGCGCCGGCAGCTTGATGTCTGATAGGCGGTCATATGTATCATGTGAGGCGATTGCATCTCCCTGCCGCTGCAGCCCATGCTGCGGCGCGGGGAACATCGTTGTGATCCTTACGTACTGCTCCCCCACTTCCGGGTGTGCCTGCCTGAAAGTAGCAGTGCAGGTGTAGGTCCACATCTCGCGGGCCATCTCAGCGGGCGTGAGACGCTTGCTTCGCTCACCATCGAGCAGGAATGCCAGCACCTCGGGATCCGGGTATATGGTATTTACTCCTCCGGGTATCGTGCATCCCAGCACCAGACTATTGATTTTTTGTGGAAAGCCCAACGCAAGCTCCAGGGCCACCATACCACCCATTGAAACGCCAAATACGTGTGCCTGTGCAATGCCCAGTGAATCAAGCAGCGCCGCTGCGTCGCCCGCCAGCATCTTCATCGTATACGGCAGGTCCGGCTTGTCGCTGCGTCCAGCGCCGCGGTTATCGAAGGCTATTACTTTGAAACATCGCTTTAGAACAGGTTGCATGCAGAACCAGTGTCCGGTGTGGTCCCCGTATCCATTTATAAGCAGCAGCGGCGGGCCTTCCCCGCTGACCTCGTAATAAAGGTTGACATCGCATGCTTTGACCTGCGGCATCTCAGTAACCTCCCCTCATTAAGTATTGGTCCGGTCCACACCTGACGCACTCTATATAAACCACCACACAGCACAGCCAGGTGAATCACGGGCTACGGAATAAGTAAATTGCCTAAGCCATGAAAGATACAATAACAACAGTACTTTACTGTGCTTTACTTCTCCGTTCCCCGGTAAGCCAGACATCACCGTCGCTGAAGAACTTGAAACCGTTGCGGCCGTGCCCCTTGGCATAATATAGTGCGGCATCGGATTTCTTGAGCAATGTCTCCAGGTCAGTTGCATCTTCAGGATAGATAGCGATGCCGATACTGGTGGACAAATGCACCCAATGGTCGTCTATCAACAGAGGCTCTACAAAGGACTCCAATATCTTACGGGCTGCAAATGAAGCGTCCCCCTTGTGGTTTGTCTCAAGCATCAGCAGTATGAACTCGTCCCCGCCGATACGGGCAACGGTATCACTGGCACGAATTATCCCCGCAATCCGTTCGCCAAAAGCTTTCAGCAACTTGTCCCCAATATCATGGCCGAGTGTATCATTGATCGATTTAAACCGGTCGATGTCCAGCGACATAACGGCGAGCCTGGCCTGATTGCGGTGAGCCAGCGCCGAAGCTATATGGAAACGGTCGATCAGCAAGAGTCTGTTCGGCAATCCCGTTAAAAAGTCATGGCTCGCCATCTCCTCAAGTTTTTGCGCCATCTTCTTGCGCTCTTCCAGTTCCCTGTTGAGTTCCTCCTGCGACTCCTGAAGCTTGTCCACCATCCTGTTTATATTTCTCTCAAGGACAGTAAGTTCATCATTCTCTCTGGTTGGTAAGTTGGTTGACAGGTCGCCCGATATGCTTATTTTGTTTACAAAATTGCCGATGCGCTCCAACCTTGCTATTACCGTCCTGCCTGTTACCAGGTTAACGATATATACAAATGTTATGGCTAATCCACACAGCGCGAGTGTGAAATACAGCATCATCGCTTCACCCTGGGCGTAGATATCACGCAGCATCTCCACACGGAACATCAGCGCCGGCTCTTCGTATATATCCTTGAGCAACGCATATCCAGCGATGGTTTTCTCACTTTCACTGCGAATGAATATCGGCGATTCCATCGACAGGGCTGAACGTGCAGCCTTAAAGGACGCCGACATATTTGTGTCGTCGACTCTTGCGACAGTGAGCGGCAGGTGCACCGTGTCAGATAGGCCGTTTATCATATCCTCATCAAAATACCGGGCCATGATGAACGTTCCCCTGATCGGACCTTCATCATTGCTGGTAAGGATAGGCTGGGCAGAGATCAACAGGGGTCCCTGTGGGAGCAGAATGATACCGGCCTCATCCTCTTCAACGTCTTCATGATAGGTAAGAGCTTTACTCAGTGCATGCTCATGCAGGAAGGCAGGTATCTCAATCTCCGTCTCGGTATCTAGGTCAAAGCCCTTGCCGTAAACCTGACGCCCTTCATTGTCTATGACAAATATGAAATTGAGTTTGTTGTTTGTAAAAGTTGAGTCGGTGAAGTTACTCCTGACATATGCCTCGTTATCGGATGGATTCTGAACGTAAGCATAGGTATCGTCCCAGGAGGCCCAGTCCAGATTGAGCCGGTTTAAACTTTCAAGCTGATTGTTGAAGGCGCTGGTCGTGCGTTGAACCATTTCCCGGGTGTGTTGTTCCTCGATCCGCTGAAAGCTGCTCATGAAGAAGTACTGGGATACCGCGAAAACGATGCCCAACATTAAAGCTGTTGCGCCGATAATAAGTAGTAATACTTTTAGACGAAGTGACACAGACTTTTATCCGCTATCAGAACCAATAATCTATTCACTTTCAAAAAATCACGGCAGATATGATTTACTGTAGTACTTTTACGAGTTTTACTGACGTTAATTAAATACTGACTATGCTTAATTATACAATTATCCGGTTTGGCGGGGTAATGTTTATTGTTCTCTATGTGAAGAGGTAAATAGCAAATAAATAGACAACGTCCTGTTACGGCCTTTTATGCAAAGGCCGCAATAGAATTGAATCCAAGGAAATACGTGGACGTGGCGGTGGGACCTTGGCAGGATGCCCGACCGGCAGTACTGCAACAACGAATGTATGTGGCGGAAGGTGAAACAATGTGTTCATCTCCTCGGCGCTACCGATTGCGCCCACCCAACAGGAGCCCAGCCCCAGGGCAGTTGCGGTCAGCACCATGTGCTCAACAGCGATATAGGTGTTTGCCATAGCAGGAATGAAATGCACGCTCAGATCATCATCCGGAGCGTTCAGAAACAGCTCTCGTACTGCAGGATCGGCGAAATATCCCGACAGCGTCTCTATCACTCCGTAATCTATAAATTCCTGAGAGCGTTTCTCCCGCGCTGCCCGGGTATACGCAGTCAGGTCCACACAGCAGATAAATACCACGGGCGCCTCTTCGATAAAGGCCTGTTCGAAGCACACCTTGCGCAGCTTCGCTTTCTCCTCTTTGTCTGTCACAACAATGAAACGCCAGGGCTGGCGGTTGCTGCCGGATGGCGCAAGACGCGCAGCCTCAAGCATAGCGACGATGGCTTCGTCGGGTACCGGATCGCTGCGAAAGCTGCGTATGCTTCGCCGGTTAGCTATAGCCTCATAAACAGTCAGCATGATATCTTCCTCCAAATCCATCAACACAGATAACACCTTCTTTAATGATACCTTACAATAAGGAATCTCTGTATTTAGAGATGTGCTATCCCTGTTCCAGCTTCATTTGGGCGTCAATCGAGCTGCATCGCTCACGCGAACACCTCTCCCTTCAGCATCTGATTCTCTATGATATGGGCTGCTAGGCTTGCCAAAAATGGGGTATCAAAGGCGCCTGGAGCAACGTGTTGGTATAAGTCTACGTGCCTGAATACATATAGTCGACACGGTTAAAGACATATTAAATCAGATTTCTTTTAACTGCACTGCTGCTATCGGCAACTTGACTGCGTCTTAACTTTCTCTTAAGATTCGATTCAATAATATTGGGGCAAGGAGGTTGACATGACGGGTACTACTCTAAGACTGATTTTATCTTTATTGCTAATTACTGCACTAGTATTGCCTTCCACCGGTTGCATTAAGCTTGGAAAACTGCCATGGCAACAGCCCACAGCAAATACGAGTGCGTCATCAGGTGCCCCGGCACAGAGTATGGTTGGGGAACAGGCTGGACAGTCAGGACCCGAAGCACCAACTCCTCAGGGGAGCCAATCCGGGGCTAACGGACAGGCCGGACAATCAGGGTCACAAGCACCAAATCCGGCAGGAAGTCAATCCGGGGCAGGGACTCAATCTCCTGCACAGTCTTCGGGACAGGATTCCCAGGTAATCACCAAGCCCGGCGGAGTAGCCGTTGCCAACTGGATCGGAACCTGGCAGTGTGGTAGCTACAAAATGTACCTGGACCAGGCAGGTGATCAAGTTACCGGCTGGTATGACCACGAAAATAGCGTCATAGAGGGCTATGCCACAGGTAATACTCTTGTCGGTACATGGACAGCTAATGGTGTCAAGTATGATTTTCAGCTTGACCAGTCGACTGATGGAAAATCATTCACCGGCCATTATCGTCAGGGTTCATCAGGTAACTGGATCGGCACCTGGTCGTGTACGAGGATAAGCACGGCCAAGCCTCCTTCTAAACCAACGGCTTCGGGTTCTCAATCGACAACGCCGGCTACCAGCTGGACGGGCACCTGGCAGTGTGATCAGTGCAAATTCTACCTTACGCAGTCCGGCAACAGCGTGACAGGGTGGAAAGATAATGATAATAGTGACATAGAGGGCTATGCCCAGGGTGGCACTCTTGTTGGTACCTGGACAACCAACGGGGGTAATTCGGATATCCAGTTCAATATGTCTACAGATGGCCAATCATTTACAGGTCATATCCGTGGAGATCAAGGAAACTGGATGAAGTTCTGGTACTGTGTTAATAAGAGCTCATCAATGCCCCCCGCTAAAGCGACAGCTCTTGGCCAGCCTCCAACAGAACAAGCCGTAAGCTGGACGGGAACATGGCAGTGCGGACAAACTAATTTATACCTTACACAATCCGGTAACCAGGTCACAGGGTGGCGAAGCGATGATAATGTCAGACTGGAAGCTTACTCAACAGGGAATACTTTAGTTGGAACATGGTCGCCACCAAGTTCAGGGGATTTTCAGTTCACCATGTCGTCAGATGGGAAATCCTACACGGGTCTCTTCCGGGCTAATTCCTCGGGGAGTTGGACGGTTTCATGGACATGCTATAGAACAAGTACCGCTCCTCCGCCAAGCCAGCCCCCATCGGTTGCCAACTGGAGTGGACAATGGCTTTGCGGGTCCTGGGGTAGACTGAAGCTCACTCAGTCAGGCAACCAGGTAACCGGGACTTATTCCTACCAGGGAGGCAAGTTTACCGGCTACGCTACCGGCAACACGCTGGTAGGTACCTGGTCTGAAGAACCAACGTATAATCCGCCGGACGATGCCGGTGACGTACAGTTCAATATGGCAGCGGATGGTAATTCCTTTACCGGTTACTGGCGCTACGGTTCCTCCGGTTCATGGGCTGGTACTTGGAACGGCCAGAGGGACCAGTAATACTATATAACTTACAGAATTAACGGCTATATTTACCGGCCTTTTGCCTGTAGTTTGTATCTATGCCAATGCGCATAGTGATCACATGCCCATTCATGTTTTGCCGCATGATATCGCCGCGAGTATCTCCATGGGTGAAGCGATTGAGAGACCTGCCTTGGTAGTCAGGGAGCTGCTGGAACTTTCGTTGATGCCGGCGCTACCGTAATAAATACGGTAAACTTATATCTCGTCCTGGGCTTATTAACATTAATATCTCTAATTGCATTGCAGAATTTTTGCTAACTGAAATACGACAACACTTTATGTAATCTATTTGACTACGGAATCGGCACAGCTGAAAATGAGTGGTAGCGCATACCGGATTCGAACCGGTGATCTCTGCCTTGAGAGGGCAGCGTCCTAAACCCCTAGACGAATGCGCCAGAATAATGGCTGGGGATCCTGGATTCGAACCAGGGCTCACGGATTCAGAGTCCGCTGTCCTACCGCTAGACTAATCCCCAGAGTTCCAAAATTATAACATTGCCGTTGTACCTGAAGCAAACCTGCTGCCTCGTGTCTCAGCTACCTATCAAGCCTGCCGATTTCAAAACGTTGCGCACTTCGGCCCTGGATATGGGCAGCATCAGCTCCGGCGTAAGGAATTCGAAGCCCCCCACCTCCAGTGACTCCCTTGCGATCTGTGCCGCTACCTGCTCCAGATCACCGGTCAACCGGTACTGCTCCACGATATATTCCTGATACTCCCCGCATATCCTCACCGCGTTCACAAGCACCTTCCGGGCATCTGCACCTGTCACAGTCGAATAATGATCGAAGCAGCATAGCTCGATATCCAGAGGCAGCAGCTTATCGATCGATTCTTTGTAAAGGGTGAAGTCGAACTGAGGCGAGGGACGGGCCTGTTTATCGACACCTCCCACAAGACAGGGGACCGCATCGCTGGGGAAAAGAGCCTTCAACGACGGAATATAGACTGTGACAGCGCAGGGCGAATGCCCGGGTGTTGCGATAAACCTCGCCTCCAGCCCCTTGCCCAAGTCGATCACGCTGGAATCATCGACTATTTTATCGATTGTGACGGCATCGATCTTCAGGTTCATCCTCTCATATTCATCCTGCAATTTGTAGATGTCGATCATCATCCTGTTGACTATTTCCGAGTAGCTGATGACCTTCTCCTTCGACAGTATCCTGGCAGCGGATTCAGTTCCCAGCACTTTTATGCGGGGGAACCTCCTTTTCAGATACGGAACTGCCCCGAAATGGTCGAAATGTGAATGCGGGATCACCAGATACTCGATGCTGTCCGTATCAATGGCGAAATCCTTAAACTGCTGCTCAAGCTGCGGAGCTATCCAGCTCATGGCGCCGCCGACAATCATGGACCTGGGCCCCTGCACCAGGTATATCAGGCTCTGCTTCATTCCCAGCATATAGAGCCCATCGCAAATCTTGCCCGGCCGGTCTATGTACATTCTTTCATCTCCTCCATCGGCGGCATAATTTCGTAATAATCCGGGGGCGATATTATCCCAGGCTGAAAATCCGGATTTGACAGTGACTGTTACAATGAGTTATATCTGTTAAAGGTATAAGCATAAAATTCTTGCTGGAGAATAGCATATCATGAAACTCACCTGGAAACCTATTATGGCCGGCATACTGGACATTGTGTCAGGCGCTATCGGCATGGTGGGCGGCGTATATTTCGTCGTGCTGACCTCGATATTTCGCAGTATGTACGAGATTCTACACGTCGATCCTGTGGTCATCGAGCAGACCGAACAGCTCATATCCAGGTTCTTTGCCATACCCTTCGTGCTGGTCTTTATCGGCATCATAGCTATTATAGGCGGGGTTTACGCGCTCCAGCGCAGGATTTGGGTGCTGGCTCTGGCGGGATCTATATGCTCTTGCATCGTCTTCCCCATTTTCGGGCTTCCTTCCATTATCATCACGGGACTTGCCCAGGAGGAGTTCAACTAAAGGGGAGCTGAAGGTAATCACATTGTCCTCTCTCAACAAACTGCAGTCGTCCATAGGTTTCCAGTTCAATAATCCGCATATCCTCCAACAGGCGGTTACACACACCTCCTATATCAACGAGAATCCTGCGGCCACTACGGGCGACAACGAGCGTATGGAATTCCTGGGCGACGCCCTGATCAACCTCTTTGTTGCTGAAAAACTGTACTGTGATTTTCCCGACCTGCCAGAGGGTAAGCTGACAGAGATTCGAGTCTCTCTGGTGCGGCAGGAAAACCTGGCTGAAAAAGCGCTGCAGCTCAAACTGGGCGATTACCTGATGCTGGGCAAGGGAGAAGACGCATCCGGCGGGAGAATAAAGCGCAATAACCTGGCAGATGCGTACGAAGCCCTTACGGCGGCGGTGTACCTCGACAGGGGCTTCGAATCGGCAAAGACCTTCGTTCTGACCGGTTTTGCTGAGGATATCCAGGCTATTAAAGATGGCAAACACAGCCTTAACTACAAAGCGCTGCTGCAGGAACTTACACAGTCCGATTTCAAAACACTTCCGGAGTACGAGGTTATCGAGGCAACGGGACCCGACCACGATAAGATCTTCTGCGTATCCGTTTCACTGGGAGACGTGCTGCTGGCGATTGGATCGGACAAGACTAAAAAGACGGCCGAGGCCGAGGCAGCCAGGGCCGCCTACAACAAGCTGATCACAAAGCCGGACCCAGGCAATTAATCCGCGTATTGCAGCACAAGCACTTCAAATTCAGACGGCAGGCTATTAGAAGTGATCTCAACCTCGCTGCCCTCAATCCTCCTGACTTTGCTCTTGCCCTTGGCGAAGTCCTCAGCGCTCCACTGCAGGAACTGGCATCTGTCCGTCTTGTAATGCATGGGTATGGCTATACGCGGTTTGATATCTTCACATATGGCATTGGCAGCTTCAACATCGATGGTGAACACGGAGCCCACCGGTATCAGCAACACATCCACCTCGCCTATAGAATCGAGCTGCTTCTCCAATAGTCTGTGCCCCAGGTCGCCCAGATGGCATATCCTTATTCCATCTATCACTGCATAAAATATCGTGTTGACACCCAGCTTCTTGCCTCCGGCATCGTCATGCGCTACATCAATTCCTTTGATCCTGATACCCTTAATGGTCTTCTCAACTTGCCCTTTAATGATCTCAGGCTTGCCCGGCAGGGCATCAGTGTAGTTATGATCCGCATGCTCATGGCTGACAGTTACCAGGTCGACTTTCTCATTAACCTGTTTATAGTTCAGATGGCTGTCTGATTTGAAAGGGTCCATCAATAACTTTGTGCCATCGCCTGCTGTCAGCAGAAAACATGATTGCCCGAACCATTTTATCTTCATGCTCAATCTCCTATCTCTCACTTAAACCTGATATGAAGCGGATAAGCGTCCCCACACCGTAGCCTGTTGCTCCCTTCACCAAAACTCCCCTGGTCTTATCCGTCATGAAAGGACCGGCTATATCTATGTGCGCCCATGGCGTCTCGCCTGTAAACTCCTGCAGGAAGAGGGCCGCTGTAATAGCCCCACCGTATCTACCTCCGGAGTTCTTTATATCGGCAATATCGCTCTTATTGAGGTCCCTGTATTCCTCAGGCATAGGCAATTGCCACAGCTTTTCACCGCCCTTGTCAGCCGCCTTTATCAGCCGCTCGGCCAACCCGCGATCGTTGGAGAAAAGACCCGCATATATATCGCCCAGCGCCACATGGCAGGCCCCGGTCAATGTGGCCAGGTCAACAATAGGACTGAGTCCATTTTTAACAGCGTAGGAGAGCGCATCGGCCAGTATCAGCCGGCCCTCCGCATCAGTATTGACCACCTCAATAGTTTTACCGTTGGATGCCTTCAGCACATCCCCCGGCTTCAGCGCCCTGCCGCCGGGCAGGTTTTCAGTGGCCGGTATAAGCGCTGTCACATTCACAGCCAGCTTCATCTGCGCTATGGCGTCCATGGCCGCGATGACCGCTGCTCCGCCCGCCATGTCTCCCTTCATATCAGACATAAACTCGTGCGACTTAAGCGATATACCGCCCGAGTCGAAGGTCAATCCTTTACCCACCAGGCCAACAACCTCTTTTTTAGCAGAATCACCGCGGTAATCCAACACAATAAAATTTGGAGGCTCGGAGGTCCCCTGCGCCACACCCAGCAGGGCGCCCATCTTTTCTTTTTCCATCTGTGCGCGGTCCATGACTATAATGCCCAGGTGATGCCTGGAGGCTACCTCCCTCGCTATCTCAGCCATATTTGCGGGAGTCATGTGGTTGGCCGGTTCGTTAACCATATCACGCGCCATCATTACCGCACCAGCCGTAATCCTGCCCATCTCAAGACCTTTGACCATCGCTTCAAGCACGGCCTGGTCGTTTTCAAGCAAAAGGATCTCTCCGATCTCATGCCCGTTTTCATCCCTGGTCATGTGGCGCTTGTATTGATAATCGCCCAGCAGGCAACCCTCGACCACCGCGCAGGAGAAATCGGCATGTCCCGGGCCGCCTTCATTTCCAGTACGCAGGGCAAAGGCCGCAGATTTTGCCTTGTGCTTGCGCAGCACGCGCACAACCTCCCCTGCAAAGCCCCTCAATTTATCGGTGTCCCATTCAGCTTGCTTCCCCATGCCGGCCACGATAGCCAGACGGGACGGGATCTTTCCCAGCGTGTGCAACACATGCATCTCATACAGTTTTCCTTTTACCTCACCTGAACTTATGAGATCACCTATAATTCCCCCCAGAGCTGCATCCAGCTCGCCAACAGCTCCAACCTGGCCTGCATCGCCTTCGAAAACTCCGGTGATTACCGCGTCAGTTGCAATGGTGTTCACACCACCTGGTCTGACCTCAAATTTCACTTTTCCCTCCAAAAACGAATATTATGTAAACATGGGGGCTCTGTGATATCGATAGCAGTTATCGACGCCCCCTGTAATGGCCATGCCTGATTATATTACCACCTTTTCATCACCAATCAATCTGACAATTGATTTATACCCGTTTGCAGTGGTATAATACTAGAAATTGAACCTTTAAGTCAGCCCAGCGAGGCTGGCAAGGGAAAAGTGAAGTTACTTCGCCGCAAATCCGGTCCGGGCATATGTGCTTGTAACAGACCTCTTGCCAGCACGGGCAAGAGGTTTTTTAATGCCTGAAAAAACTCTGCTTAATTCTTCCGATATCGAAAGGGCGCTGGTTCGCGTCGCACACGAGATCCTCGAGCGCAATAAGGGCGCTGTCAATATCGTCTTCGTCGGTATCAAGACGCGCGGCGTCCCGCTGGCCCAGCGTCTGGCCGCGATCATTCGCAGCATGGAGCAGGTCGACATCCCCGTTGGATCTCTGGATATCACTCTTTACCGCGACGATGTGTCTTCACTGAGCTTCAAACATGTTGTTCAGCAGACCTATGTGCCTTTCGATATCACTAACAAACACCTGATACTGGTTGACGACGTTTTTTACACCGGGCGCAGCATACGCGCTGCCCTTGATGCCCTGATAGACCTGGGAAGGCCCGAGACCATTCAGCTCGCCGTGCTGATCGACAGGGGCCATCGCGAGCTTCCCATCCGTGCTGATTTCGTGGGGAAAAACATCCCCACGGCACGTAACGAAGAAATTAAGGTATGCCTGAGCGAGGTCGATGCTGTGGACAAAGTCACGGTTATGAGGACGGAGGGAGGCAATAATGAGCTTAAGTGAATCGAGACCGGGCACGGCTACACGGGAAACGCTGCCCGGACCATCCATCGATTTCTGGAAACATCGTCATGTGCTGGACCTGGATGATTTCAGCAGGGAGGAGACCGACCTTGTTTTCGAGATAGCCGAAGGCATGGTAGAGATACTTGACCGCGACGTCAAGAAGGTACCCACCCTGCGCGGTAAAACCATCGCCACTATGTTCTTCGAGCCAAGCACCCGTACCCGCGCATCCTTCGAACTGGCGGCGAAATACCTGGGCGCCGATACCATCAGCCTGGATGCAACCAGAAGCAGCGTGGCCAAGGGCGAATCTCTCATAGACAGCCTGCGTACGCTGCAAGCCCTGGAGGTGGACGCCATCATCATGAGGCATCCTTGCTCCGGCGCGCCATATATCGCCGCGCGCAGCCTGGATACCAGCATTATCAACGCAGGGGACGGCTGCCACGCCCATCCCTCACAGGGATTGCTGGATATCTTTACAATGAAGCAGCAGCTCGGCGACCTGAAGGACCGCAAAGTCGTCATCGTCGGCGATATTATGCACAGCAGGGTGGCCCGCTCCAATATCTGGGGCACCCGCCATTACGGTATGAAGCTGGTACTCTGCGCTCCCCCCACTCTTATACCCCACGGCCTGCCCGAGATGCTGGAGAAGTACTCCCTCAACCATGTGACTATAGAGCATAACCTTGACTCTGCAATTGAAAACGCCGATATTATCATGTCGCTGAGACTGCAAAAGGAGCGGCAGCAAAGCGGGCTGATATCGTCTCTGCGTGAATATATTCAAGGATATCAGATCAACATGAGTCGTCTGGCTGGCGCGAAACCTGATGTACTGGTGATGCACCCGGGGCCCATGAACGAAGGCACCGAAATCAGCCCCGATGTGGCCTATGGTACCAGATCGCTGATTGAACAGCAGGTCACCAACGGAGTGGCGGTGCGCATGGCCCTGCTGTACTTGATCGCAGGAGGTAAAAACAGATGAAAGATAGCAGCCTCCTGATAAAAAATGCGCGTATCATCGATCCCGCAACCGATGCCGAGGAGACCGGGGACATACTCATCGCTGAAGGTAAAATATCAAAGACCGGCAACGATATATCTGCAGCCGGAGCCGCAACTATTGACGCATCCGGATTAATTGCCTCCCCGGGTTTTATTGACCTTCACTGCCACCTGCGCCAGCCCGGATACGAAAATAAGGAGACAATAGCCACAGGTGCTGCAGCGGCGGCACGCGGCGGTTACACCACGATATGCTGTATGCCCAATACCAATCCTCCGCTGGACAACGCCGGCATAGTCAATCACGTCAGAGACATAGCCTCCAGAGATGCCCCTCTCGTTAGAGTTCTGCCGGTCGGCTGCATTACGGGAGGCAGGGCAGGCAGAGAACTGGTCAATATGGCAGAGCTGGCCTCCGCCGGGTGCATAGGCTTCAGCGATGACGGCAGCCCCGTGAGCGATACGCGCATCATGTCCCTGGCCATGGAGAACGCCGCCGTGCTCGACCTCCCGATTATCGATCATTGCGAAGACATCAATCTGTCGCAGGGAGGCCATATGAACGACGGCTGGGTAGCCGTCAGGCTGGGTCTAAAAGGCATACCCGCGGCTGCCGAGGAAATAATGGTGGCGCGGGATATCGCATTGTGTGAACTGACAGGCGCAAGGCTGCATGTCACACACATGAGCACAGCCGGCTCGACGCAGCTTGTGCGTGATGCCAAACAAAGGGGATTGAAGGTAACCTGCGACGTTACGCCGCACAATCTCACACTGACGCACGAGCGGGTAATGAAGGTTCAGGACACTCCTCGAACAGCGCTGGCCTACGACACCAACACCAGGGTGAATCCACCTCTTAGATCACCCGCTGATATAGAGGCGCTGATCCGGGGGATAATGGATGGCACTATCGACGCCATCGCCACGGATCATGCTCCTCATACGATTGAGGAAAAGCTCTGCGAATTCGAGAACGCCATATCCGGCATAAGCGGCTTCGAGACCGCATTCGGCGTTCTCATGTCCCTGGTGCACACAGGCAGTATCAGCTTGAAAACCCTTCTGGCCTGCCTGACGGCAGGCCCGGCAAAGATATTGCAAAATGGCACCGGTACGCTGCGGCCGGGCGCACATGCCGACATAACTCTGCTGGATACGGAACGGGAATGGACGGTGGATGTTAAAGACTTCCTTTCAAAAGGCAGAAACACGCCGTTCAACGGATGCAAATTAAAGGGGCTGGTTGTGGCCACCATCAGCGGCGGATGTTTGTCCTTCCACCACGACTCTCTCAGGATATCTTGATGGTTATGGCCTGGAACATCATCGTCACGTTCGTAAATGGCGAATTCTGGCGGGCCTCCAAATCCGGAGAGGTATTTAAATTGGCTGAAATAATGTACGGAGGTCATCCTTGCCGCGAAGAAACGATATAAAGAAAATCATGATCATCGGATCAGGCCCCATCATCATAGGGCAGGCCTGTGAATTCGACTATTCCGGTACTCAAGCCTGTAAAGCCCTCAAGGGCCTGGGTTACGAGATCATACTGGTTAACTCAAACCCGGCCACCATCATGACCGACCCGGGCATGGCCCACATAACCTATATCGAGCCTCTGACCGTGGCCATGATGGAGAAGATAATCGAAAAGGAAAGGCCGGACGCCCTTTTACCCAACCTGGGAGGGCAATCCGGGCTCAACCTCAGCTCCGAGCTGGCCAAAGAGGGCGTACTTGAAAAATACGGCGTCGAGGTGATCGGCGTGGACGTCGATGCCATACGCAGCGGCGAGGACCGTATCGCCTTCAAGGATACTATGAACCGGCTGGGCATCGAAATGCCCCAAAGCGAGGCGGTTTATTCTATCGAGGACGCCGAGCGTGTAGCTTCCGAGCTGGGCTACCCCGTGGTGGTGAGGCCGGCCTATACCATGGGCGGCACGGGCGGCGGACTGGTCTACAATGTGGAGGAACTGCGCACCGTAGCAGGCCGCGGTATAGCGGCCAGCTTGATCGGCCAGGTGCTCATCGAAGAATCGGTGCTGGGATGGGAAGAGCTCGAACTGGAGGTGGTGCGCGATTCTAAAAACCAGATGATCACCGTCTGCTTTATCGAAAACGTGGATGCCATGGGCGTGCATACGGGTGACTCATATTGCGTGGCACCTATGTTGACCATAGATCCTAAACTGCAAAAGAGGTTGCAGGACTACTCCTATAAAATCGTCGAAGCTATACGCGTCATCGGCGGCACAAACATCCAGTTCGCTCATGATCCCAGGACCGGCCGTGTGGTAGTGATCGAGATCAATCCGCGCACCTCGCGCTCATCGGCACTGGCTTCCAAAGCTACCGGCTTCCCCATCGCGCTTATATCAGCCAGGCTGGCGGCCGGGCTGACCCTGGACGAGATCCCCTACTGGCGCGACGGCACCCTGGAGAAATACACGCCCTCGGGCGAATACGTTGTAGTCAAGTTTGCCCGCTGGGCTTTCGAAAAATTCAAGGACGCCGAGGACAAGCTGGGTACCCAGATGCGCGCCGTAGGCGAGGTTATGAGCATCGGTAAAAATTATAAGGAGGCGCTGCAAAAATCCATCAGGTCGCTCGAATCAGGGAGGCACGGCCTTGGATTCGCCAAAGATTTTAATGATAGAACGCTGGCTGAGCTGATGGCCATGCTTAAAGAGCCCTCCAGCGAACGCCAATTCATAATGTACGAGGCCCTGCGCAAGGGGGCCAGCGTCCGCTCTCTATATGAACTGACCTACATTAAAGAATGGTTTATCCAGCAGATGAAAGAGCTGGTTGAACTTGAAGAAGAAGTATTGAAATTCAGGGGCAAGCCACTGCCGGGCGAGTTGCTCAGAAGGGCAAAGAGGGATGGATTCGCCGACAAATACCTCGCCCAGCTTTTACAGATCCCTGAGAAAACGGTACGCGAACAGAGGCTGGCGCTGGGCATGAAGGAAGCCTGGGAGCCCGTCCCTGTAAGCGGTGTGGAGAACGCAGCCTATTACTTTTCCACCTACAACGCCCCTGATAAAACGCACAGCAGCAGCCGCAGGAAAGTTATGGTGCTGGGCGGCGGCCCAAACCGCATCGGACAGGGCATAGAGTTCGATTACTGCTGCGTACACGCAGCCTTCGCCCTGAGAGATGAGGGATATGAGACCATCATGGTCAACTGCAATCCGGAGACTGTATCGACAGACTACGATACTTCCGACAAGCTGTACTTCGAGCCGCTGACCGTGGAGGACGTGCTCAGCATCTGGGAAAAAGAAAAGCCCGAAGGCGTGATCGTGCAGTTCGGCGGACAGACCCCGCTTAATATAGCCGGGGAGCTGAGTCAGTGCGGCGTGAAGATACTCGGCACTACACCGGAAATAATCGACCTGGCCGAGGACCGCGGCAGGTTCAGAGAAATGATGATGAAGATGAAAATACCCATGCCTGAGTCGGGCATGGCCATCGATATAGAGGAAGCCCTCAAGGTTGCCGGCCACATCGGATATCCTCTAATGGTGCGTCCTTCCTATGTACTGGGAGGGCGGGGTATGCAGGTAGTACACGACGAGGAGATGCTGCGCGAATATGTCAGTGCAGCCGTGGGGGTAACGCCCGACCGTCCTATTCTCATCGATAAGTTTCTGGAGAATGCCATAGAGGCCGAGGCCGACGCCGTAGCCGACGGCGCTGACACCTTTGTGCCCGCCATCATGGAGCATATTGAACTGGCCGGTATACACTCCGGCGATTCATCCTGCATCATCCCTCCGCTAAGCATAGCGGACAAACACAAGCAAACTATTCTCGAATATACATCGCGCATAGCACGTGAACTCAACGTAGTCGGCCTGATGAATATGCAGTATGCCATCGCGCAGGATACCGTCTATGTTCTGGAGGCCAATCCCAGGGCATCCAGAACCGTCCCCCTGGTATCCAAGGTCTGCAATATTTCCATGGCCCGTATCGCGACACAGCTCATGCTGGGGAAGAAGCTCAAAACACTGGGGCTAAAACACGGCAACATACCGCACTATGGTGTTAAAGAAGCCGTATTCCCCTTCAATATGTTCCCCGAGGTAGATCCCGTACTCGGTCCCGAGATGAGATCCACAGGCGAGGTGCTGGGCATGGCGGATTCATTCGGCATGGCCTTCTATAAAGCACAGGAGGCAGCCAGGCAACGTCTACCGGACGGCGGCACGGTACTTCTCAGCCTCAACATCAAGGAGGTCCCCATAGCGCTCAATGTGGCAAAGCAATTCAGGGATCTCGGCTTCCGTATCAAAGCTACAAGAGGCACTCACGATTTCCTGGCCGGTTACGGGATTGACTCGGAGATAATCAATAAGCAACATGAGGGCCGGCCTAATATCATCGACGGCATAATGAACGGCGAGATACAACTCGTGGTCAATACACCAAGCGGCAAGCTCAGCAAGTACGATGACTCTTATATCCGCAAGACCGCCATCAAGTATAAAGTTACTTATATCACCACCCTTGCCGCTGCTGCTGCCGCGGTGCTCGGCATAGAGGCCTACCAGAAGCACAGGCCCGTTGTTAAATCGCTGCAAGACTATCACCAAGATATAAAATGAACAGTATGTTGAATCAGGTCAGTGCCAGAGTAGTATCCAACGATGAGGTGCTGAGCTATCCTGGTGCAGCCTACTTCCTGCTACAACTGGAAGCGGCAGCTATCGCTGCCGCCGCTAAACCCGGCCAGTTCCTGATGCTGAAATGCGGGGATGACTGTATTCTGCGCCGTCCCCTGAGTATACACGGTATATGCGACGGCAGCAGGATTGAATTGCTGTACCGCGTCACCCGGACAACAGACGGCACACCATCAGGCAAAGGAATGGACTGGTTGTCACAGCAGAAAAAAGGGGATAAAGTAAACATTATCGGCCCGCTCGGCAACGGTTTCAAGGTCGCGGCTGATACAAAAAGACTATTAATTGTGGCGGGCGGTATCGGCATCGCGCCGCTGGGATTCCTGGCCACGCAGATATTATCAACTGGCAGGCAAGTAACGCTGCTATTAGGAGCCCGCAGTGCAGCAAATATATTACCTGAAAATATGCTACCATCAGGAATTACATGTGCTATCACTACCGACGATGGCAGTTCGGGTAAGAAAGGCCTCGTGATTGACATATTGCCGGAATATCTGGAAGGGGCGGATCAGATCTTTGCCTGCGGACCGCAGGCCATGCTGGAGAAGCTGGCTAAAATTCCAGAGATCCAGTCCAAACCGGTTCAGGTTTCACTGGAGGTTCGTATGGGCTGCGGCGCCGGCGCCTGCTACGGATGCAGCATCAGGACAACACATGGAATGAAAAGAGTTTGCCGCGAAGGGCCGGTTTTCGATATAAAGGATATAATATGGCAGGAGGTTAGCATATGACTGTCAGCTGCAAGAGGATACAGGTGAGCACCGGTGGCCGGGGTGAGACGATTAATGTCACCTCGGAGATCGTACGTGAGGTAAATAATTCCGGGATCAACAGCGGTAGCGTCACGGTTTTTATTCCGGGATCCACTGCCGGGATTACAACCGTGGAGTTCGAGCCAGGCCTGGTTGCCGATATGAAGGATATGTGGCAGCGCATTATACCCGAAGAGATCAATTACGAGCATAACAAGGCCTGGGAGGACGGCAATGGTCACTCGCACGTGCGCGCCTCGTTGCTGGGCCCCTCCATAACCATCCCGTTTATCAATAAACGGTTAACCCTGGGCACCTGGCAACAGATCGTCATCATCGATTTCGACACCCGCCCCAGGTCACGCGAGATTATTTTGCAGATCATGGGAGAATAATATAATAGCCTCGATCTTTAGCTTGATAGGAGGATTTTATGCCTAATTCACAGTCGCTGGCCATTATACTGTTCAGCATTCTGGGCTTCTGCGTCTTTCTGGCGTTGGGCGCCTTTGCGGGCAAGAAGACAGGCCCGGGCAAAGTGGTCACATTTGCCGGCGTAATCGCCCTGGTGGCAGTGGTCTGCTACGCCATGTACTCTGCCTATTACTTTATTACCCTTGTGCAATAGCCATTATTCGAAATACAGGAAAATAGAGCGATTATGATTCAAAGTTTTCAGTGTCCCGTCTGCGGCACTCTCAATGCACTGGGTGAGCCAGAATGCAGCGAATGCGGCCAGGTCTTCGTTTATAATTGCCCGGTTTGCGGCAGCCCGCTGAACAATCGCTATCCTGCCTGCCCGAACTGCCATACTATCTTTAACTGGGGCGCATCACCCCGTGCCACGGCGCTGGCCACCGGCCCTGTTGTTCCGAATAAAGTATTTGAGCCGCAGCCAGCTCCAGAGATATCACCCGGGCGCAGGGAGGAATCAGGGACAGCCGGCTTTACACAGAGGCCGATATTCTGGGTCATACTCATTATAATCTGCGCTGTCCTCATTGCCCTGCTTCTGATCATAGATGGACTAATCAATAAATAGCCAGGAGGTAGTTATGCCTGATCCGAAGACTGTGACTTACATCTTCGCCGGTGTGCTTTTAGCCTGCCTCACACTATCGCTGGGCAGTTTTCTGGGAAAAAAATTCGAGGTTTTTCGCGTGGTTATCTTCGCAGCTGCCGTGGCACTGGTGACCATCATCGTATTCGCCATCTATTTCGCCTACCTCGGAATCAGCGGGCAGCTTTAATTACTGCATTACCGGAGGTTAAACATATCGATGCACACTGGAAAATTCGGTACAGCCATTAATTGTATGGACGGCCGCTCTCAACTGCCGGTGACGGACTGGATGAAGAGCAAGTACGGCCTGGATTACGTAGATATGATTACCGAGCCCGGCCCGGAAAAACTTCTGTATCAGAGCAGTCCCGAACATGTGAAGTCGATCAAGTCCCGCGTTGAGATATCGGTCAGTGCTCACGGCTCGAAGATCATAGCGCTTTTTGCGCATCATGACTGCGCCGGCAACCCCGTTTCTAAAGAAGAACATATCCGCCAGGTCAGGGACTCCTTGAAACTGATTGAATCGTGGGGTCTGCCCGTAAATGATATCATCGGGTTATGGCTAAACGATGGCTGGACAGTTGAGCCGATCGATGGGGTTAAATGAACGATTTACTTGATATGACTGCCTGATGTAGAATTACACGAACTTTACAGGATTGCCGCCGTTACACGATAGAAACGTTAAGATGGAGAACCGCTATGAGTAAAAAAATAATACTGGCCCTGACGCTGGTCATTGTACTGGCCCTCGTTCTGCCGTCCTGTGCCCAGCAAAAAAAAGAGATACTGCCCAGCCAGATGTCGCCGGTTACGCGTGGCGATCTGATACTCGCGGTTTCCTCCGATGGCAACCTCGATATGCCCAATCAGGTACAGCTTAAATTCGGCACCCCCGGCACTGTCAAGGATATCCCCGCTGAGCAGTACAAGCTGAAAGGCAAGCCCGTTAAGGCCGGAACGCTACTGGCCAGGCTGGACAACACCAGTTTTCTTCTTAACATCAAGGCGCGCCAATACGCCCTGGAGCAGGCCATTAACAGCGTTGTTCAGGGTTGTTGCGGACCGCATTATCCGACTTTTTATACCCTGGCCACCGCCCTGATGCGATTCGAGCAGGCCCAGAGCGAAATAGCAACAGCCGAAGAATACGTGGTGGCGGAAAAGTATGCCGATGCGGCCTCAAATATTTCACTGGCCAGGTACGACCTTGATGCCGCCAGGTCGGTCTATGCCGATCCCAAACTGGACACTTTCCAAACGCAGTATGATGATTACCTCAATCAGCCTATCGAGTCCTATCCAGAGCTGAAAAAAATCGTGACCGTGCTGGAGGCCCAGATCAACAGCCTTGACAATATCCAGAAGCTGCTTGAGAGCGGGGATTACACTGCGGTGTTGCTGGCACTGAACAACATGTCTACAACATTGGAAGATACTCATACCATCGTTAAACAGAACTCGCGCCTGCCGGGGGCCTATACCTATCCCGACACTTCCACCTCACTGGCTATCTCCCGTCAGGTGCTCGATTCTCTCTACCAGCTACAAGATATGTTTTATCAGGATGATTTCGACCGGGTCAAGGCCGCTGAGACGCTGCGCATGGCGGAGCATGACCTGCTCATGAGCAACATGATACTCGATGAGAGTGAGACGATATACCGCGCCGGCCTCAACCCTCAAACGCTGCGAAACTACAATATTGCCATAGAGACCGCCATGATCAACCTCGATCAGGCCAAGCAGGACCTGCTCAAAACAGAGATCATCGCACCTTTCGATGGCACCATCGTATCCGTCGAAGTCAAGACCAACGACCAGCTTTCTCAATTTGACTATGCTTCCAAGCCGGCCGTGTACCTGGTGGACACAAAAACCATCAGAATGAAAGGCATCATCGATGAGATCGACATCACCAAAGTATCGGTCGGCCAGGCGGCCATTATCAAGGTCGATGCCCTGCCGGGCAGAGACCTCAGAGGCAGCGTACGCTTCGTATCGCCATTCGGCACGCTGCAATCCGGTGTGGTCAACTTCCCCGTGGAGATATATATGGACAAGGATGAGAATACCGAGGGACTGAGAGGAGGCCTGACAGCCACCGCCGATATCATCACAGGCATGCGTGAAAATGTACTGCAGGTTCCCAACCGTGCCATCAAAGGCCTCTCCGGCGATTACTGGGTGGACGTTGTGATAGACGCCGCATCGGCCAAAACGGAAAAGCGCCCTGTAAAGACCGGCGTGCAGAACAAGAAGAACACCGAGATCATATCCGGGCTGAACGAAGGCGAGCAGGTCCTTATCGAAGCGATCAAATAAATACCATACCCAGAGGGAATTGAGTCATCATGTCCATGATCCATCTTGAGAACATCGTCAAGATCTACACGATAGGGGATGTACAGGTCAATGCGCTTAACTATATCAGCATGGATATCGAGTCCGGCCAGATGGTTTCGATCATGGGGCCTTCAGGATCCGGCAAATCAACCATAATGAATTTGCTGGGTTGCCTGGACCGCCCCAACGCGGGTAAATACGAGCTGGATGGCATCGACGTAAGCCGTATGAACGATGATGAGCTGGCCGCAGTGCGCAACAAAAAAATCGGATTCGTTTTCCAATCATACAACCTGCTGCCCAGGCTGAATGCCGTTATGAACGTGGAGCTTCCTCTTGTTTACAGCGGGGCACACGACAGGCACAAGCGCGCCATGGCAGCCATGGATGCGGTTAGCATCGCTCAGCGCGCCCACCACAAACCCAGCGAAATGTCGGGAGGCGAACAGCAACGCGTAGCCATAGCACGCGCCCTGGTTAACGATCCACCCCTGATTCTGGCTGATGAACCCACGGGCAACCTCGATACACGCACCAGCCACAGCATTATGGAGTTTCTGCAGCAACTGAACAAGAAAGGAATAACCATAGTAATAGTCACTCACGAGGAGGATATAGCCTCCTACACCGGACGCACCATCTACCTGCGCGATGGAAGCATCGTCCAGGAGAAGGTCCGTTGAGCTTTCTGGAGTACCTGCTGTCCTCATGGCAGGCCCTGACATCCAACAAGCTGCGCTCCTTTCTGACCATACTGGGTATTGTTATAGGTGTGGGCGCCGTGGTCTTTCTGGTCTCCTTCGGACGCGGCCAGCAGCAGCGGATGGCAACCGTCTTCGAAAATATGGGCGCTAATGCTATTTACGTTTCCGGCTCCACCAGGCAAACTATGGGCGGTATGAGGGCCGAGGGCACGCTCACACAGGAGGATGCGGAGGCGCTAACCAACAGCAGCAAGGCTCCGGATGTAGCGGCCGTGGCTCCCATGTATTCCAAGATGCTCAAGACCGTTTACGGCAACCAGATCAGGACCATCAATATCATGGGATCCACTTTGGATATAGAAAAGATACTGAACTATAAAATATCCAGTGGCAACTTCTTCAGTGATAGCGATATGCGCAGAAACAACAGCGTGGCCATTTTAGGCGCACAGGCAGCCAAGGATCTTTTCAGTACGGCAAATCCGGTGGGTGAAACCTTACGCATTGGAGGCCGTAAATTCGAGGTGATAGGCGTATGCGAGTCGCGCGGAGGCTTCATGGGCACCAGCGCCGACAATTTCATCATGATTCCCCTCAGCACCATGCAATCCTATTTCGGGGTAGAGGCCGGCCCACTGGGACACCCCGTACAGACTATCGCAGTTGAAGCTATTAGAACGGACGCCATCACCACTGCCAGGGACCAGATCACAGAGATACTGCGGCAGCGTCACCACATCAGAGAAAGTGAGGAAAGCGATTTCAACGTTATCGATATGCAGGAGATACTCAAGCGTATGAATGAGTCTATGGCCATCTTCCAGGTTTTCTTAGGTAGTGTGGCCAGCATCTCCCTGATCGTGGGCGGCATCGGTATCATGAACATCATGCTGGTATCGGTTACGGAGCGCACGCGGGAGATCGGCATACGCAAAGCCATCGGGGCTAAACGGCGCGATATCCTGGCTCAGTTCCTGGTGGAATCGGCACTGCTCAGCCTGGCCGGCGGCGTTCTGGGACTCGGCCTGGCAGGTATCGGCTCCCTGGCCATCAGTGGGCAAATGATGAACAATATGCCGGTAAGCGCACCCATCTCTCTGGATATCGTGGCCATGGCTCTGTTGGTGGCCATTTGCACAGGCATCGTTTCAGGGACTTATCCCGCATTCCGTGCGGCCAAGTTGGATCCCATCGAATCTCTGCGGCACGAATAGTCTATTTTCCCTGCACCAGCGAGAGAAACTCCGCCCTGGTAACCGCCCTCTTCTCGAAAATTCCGCGCATGGCAGAGGTGATCACATTGCTGCCCGGCTTTTTAATGCCCCTCATCACCATGCAGAGATGTTCCGCCTGAATCACCACACCTACTCCATCGGGCTTAAGCGAATCCATGATTACATCTGCGATATGTTTGGTCATACGCTCCTGCAACTGCAACCGCCTGGAATATATCTCAACCACCCTGGCCAGTTTGGATACACCCACCACCCATCCCCTGGCATTGGGTATGTATCCTATATGTACGACGCCATAAAACGGGAGGAAATGGTGCTCGCACATCGAGTAGAACGGGATATCGCGCACAATAACCATCTCGTGATGCCCGGCCGAGAAACCAGTGGACAGCACCTCCCTTGCATCCATATCAATGCCCGAGAATAGCTCGGCGTACATCTCCGACAACCTTTGTGGCGTGTCCACCAATCCCTCCCTCGAGGGATCATCCCCGATAGCCTCGATAAACTCCCGGGCCGTCTTCTTGATTTTCTCAGCGTCCAACATTATGTCATCCCGTTGGCCGGTCAACCACCGCCATATTTCTGTCTTTCCAGCACCATCGTTTTGCTTTTGTCCACCGCGCAATAGGTCTCGGCTCCCAGATAGAGCGCCGGCTGCAGCAAATCCAGGTCCAGTGTACCGTCCGCCTTGAAGACTTCACCATCGGCATGCACGGCCACAATACTGCCGATGATCCATGCATGATCACCAAAAATACGATTGTCGAATACCATGCATTCATAGGCTGCGTACGCTTCCTTTAATATCGGAGCCTCTGTTTTAATCGCAGGGGCATCCTGCAGATCAAACTGTGTGAATTTATCGCTGAGGCTTCCGCTGCTACCCCCCACAGCAGCGATGGTCTCCGCACTGTCCAACGGCATGAAGTTTATGGCGAACTGCCCGGACCCGCAGATCATGTTGTAGCTAAAACGCTTAGGAGCGACAGCAATACCGTAAAGCGGCGGATTGAAGGACACCGGGCAGTGCCAGGCTACAGCCATGGCATTTCGCCTCCCTTCGTGACTGACCGTCACTATGGCAGCCGTCCTGGGATAATGCTGATAGAAAGCCCCGATGTCCTCCGCAACAACCTTTAACATGTCCTCAGCCCTCCTCCAGTGAAGTGTGATTATTTCTTCAAGCCCAGATGCTTCTCAATGACAGCCAGCTCAGCCGGCAGTTCGGGGAAGGGTTCCACATAGCGCACCGGAATATCCGGGTCTTTCAGTCCGTTGCCGGTCACGATGCAGACGATCCTCTTTTCTTTGTAGCTCTTACCCTGCTTAATCATCTTGAGCAGGCCTGCCAGCGGCGCGGCGGATGCCGGCTCGCCGAACACGCCTTCTCTGCCGGCCATCATTTTATATGCCGCCAGAATCTCATCATCGGTTACATAATCGATCAGCCCACCCGATTCATCTCTGGCCGCAGTAGCGCCTTTCCAGCTTGCCGGATTGCCGATGCGGATGGCCGTGGCGATTGTCTGCGGCGCCTCGATGATCATATTTTTCACAATGGGCGCTGCGCCCTCCGCCTGAAATCCCATCATGACAGGAGCCTTATCAATCTTTCCCTTATCCCTCCACTCTTTGAATCCCTTCCAGTAAGCAGTGATATTGCCTGCATTGCCTACCGGTATGAAGAGGTAATCCGGAGGACCGCCCAGGTCCTCGATGATCTCGAACGATGCTGTCTTTTGCCCCTCTATGCGGAAAGGATTCAGCGAGTTTACCAGCGTTATGGGATACCTATCGGCCAGAGTGCGCGTGACCTTAAGCGCCTGGTCGAAGTTGCCCTCTATAGCTATGATCTCCGCACCATAGGCGATAGCCTGCGCCATTTTACCCATGGCGATCTTTCCCTTGGGCACCAGTATTATGACCTTCAACCCGAATCGAGCTCCGTATGCGGCAGCCGAAGCGCTGGTGTTGCCGGTTGATGCGCAAATAGCCTGTTTGCTGCCGTCTTCCAGTGCCTTGGCAATAGCAAAGACCATGCCGCGGTCTTTGAAAGAGCCGGTAGGATTGCATCCCTCGAGCTTGAAATACAGCTCCCCTACACCCAGTTCTCTGGCCAGGTTTACCGACTTGACCAGGGGAGTATCACCCTCACCCATTGAGATCATGGGCGTTTTGCCGGTGATCGGCAAATGATCTTTGAAATGATGCAGAACTCCTCTTATCATCTCAGATGGCCTCCACCCTGATAAAGTTGCTGATCTCTTTAACGACCGGCAGTTTGTTGATTATTTTTATGGCATCCTGTACAGCGCTCTCCCTGGCTGGATGTGTCATGATAACTATCTCCGCGGTATTGGTCGAAGCATCCGATTCCTGCTGCTTGACGGAGGAGATACTAATAGCGTGGTCACCCATCACGCTGGCGATGCGCGCCAGCACACCGGCCTTGTCCTGCACTTTCATACGAAAATAATAGCGCGACTGAATGTGGGACATGGGTTTAATGCCCGATTTCTTCTCAGGTATGAAGCGTGGCGCGTTGTCGCGTCCGGCGCTGATATTTTGTGCAATATTGATGATGTCAGCCAGAACCGCGCTGGAGGTTGCCGAAGGACCTGCTCCCTGGCCGTAAAAGAGCACATTGCCGACCAGGTCTCCTGATACGTAGATGGCGTTATAGACGCCGTCTACTTTGGCCAGCAGCGACTCGGCCGGTATCAGTACCGGCTGCACCCGGGCCTCCACCAGATCATTGGATCTCTTGGCTATGGCCAGCAGTTTAATGGCGTATCCGAACTCCTCCGCATAGCTGAAATCCTGCGGTTTAAGCCGTGATATGCCTTCGTAGAATATCTCATCGAAGTTGACATCCATGTCGAATCCCAGCGATGTCAAAATGGCCAGTTTGTACGCCGCATCCAGCCCGCCAATGTCGTTGATTGGATCGGCCTCAGCATAGCCCAATTTCTGAGCCTGTTTGAGCGCCAGGTTGAAGTCCAGCTTATCGTGCGCCATGCGTGTGAGTATGTAGTTGGTTGTGCCATTAACAATGGCATAGATGGCCTGTATGTCATTGGCTACCAGGTCCCGCTGGAATGGAGATATAAGCGGTATACCGCCGCCCACGCTGGCTTCGAAGCGCAGCCCCGCGTGATGCTCCTTGGCAATTGAGAGCAACTCCGTGCCGTGCTTGGCCATGACCTCCTTATTGGCAGTGACCACATGTTTGCCATTGGCCAGAGCTTCCTTAATATAGTCAAAGGCCGGGTATTCCCCACCGATCAGCTCGATGACTATATCGATATCGTCCCCACAGACCACCCTGCGATAATCATCAGTAAAGATGCCTCGGTCCAGCCCGGCCGAGGCGTGCCTGGACACGTCTTTTTCGACCACCGCCTTCAGGATGAGCGGACAGCCCGCCTGACGTGCCAGTATCTTGCTCCTGGCAATCAGCCCTTTGGCCACACCGGTTCCGATGGTACCAATACCTAAAATACCTATATTGACGGGGCGTTTTTTGTGCAAAACCTTATTGACTCCTCTTCTTCATGACCTGATCGACAGCAAAGTCTTTCTGTTTCTGATCCAATGTGTTTTCAATTTTTGCCTGTTTGAGCAGTCCCTGCATCCAGGCAGTCACACATTCCTCTTTTAGCGACTGCGCGATACTGGCATCCAGAGGGCGGACCTGCTTATCGAGCACCTGCGCCAGCCAATATCCTCCTTTCGTCTTCTGGCTATCGTCACGTATAACCGGGCTTATCTGTTTCACTTCGAGTGTGCTGAGGATTTTCCCGACTTGAGTACTATCCACGCCCGGTACGATCCAATCCAGGTCGCCGCCTTTATCCTTGCTTGTATGCTGCGAATACTGTCTGGCCAGATCGTCCCAGCTCTCACCATTGACCAGCCTTTCCCTTACCATTTTAGCATCGTCCTCGGAGGAGAACAGTATGCCCCTGGCATGTATCCCTTTCGCATCATCCTTCTCCAGAACCTCCAGAACCCAGTAGCCGAAAGGCTTCTCTACGTTCTCGTCATAGACGGGATCACTGATGGTCATAACGTCCAGGTTGAAGAGCAGGTTTTTCAAGACCGAGTCCTTGAGTGTGCCCAGCACACGGTCCTCGTAGCCGCGGGGTATCCATCCCAGATAACCCCGTTTACCCTGGGTAACCGGCTCCAATGACAGCAGCCCTGCCAGGGTGGTGAAATTATCGCCCTGAACAAGCCTCTGCCTGCGATCCTCCGCCATGGATTTAGTCTCGAGGAACATAGCCTGTGCCTCAACCTGTTCCATGGGGGCCGGCAGGTTGGGTACGCATTGTTGCTCCATGTATTTCTGGGCCACGATTATGGTTTTGACAGCGTCAACGGTGAAATCGTTTCTGGACAACTTCATCTCTTCCAGTCGCTTAGTTATTTCATCATCACTGACAGTAATATTTGCCGCTGCAGCATTATCGATTGCCACCTGGTCCTGCGGTATGGACTGAGCCACCATATCGACATATAATTTTGTAACATCAGCAGTTTGGCCCTGGGAATAGAAGTCCAGTGCCTTGATGAAATAGTCCATGCTGTAGGACTTATCGTTTACCTTGATCACGGTTTGTTGATAGGGCATGACCTGCTCGCTGTAATACCAGTAGCCGATGATGCCCAGTACAGCGGCAATGACGACGCCCGTGACGATGCCAATGATCCGCGAGAGCCTTTGCTCCTTTTTCCACTTGGAGACCTGGTGTTTAGTTGGAGTCCTTGTGATATTCGCCTTGCGATGTTTTCCAGCCAATTCTGAAACCTCTCGTCTATAAAATAAAATTAAGGCAATTCACATTGCCCGCCGAAGCCTAATTATGATAACATATTTTCGTTTCTCAGACACGGGGTGTAGCGCAGCCTGGTAGCGCACCTGAATGGGGTTCAGGTGGTCGTCGGTTCAAATCCGACCACCCCGACCAACCACTAATACCAAACTGTCAACAGATTTAAATATACTAATTAAATACGCGGAGGGTACTCGAAGTCGAGTATCAGCTGTCAGTCTATGCCCCACCAGCGTGAAGGAAATGCTTCTTTAAGGAATTTGTCGCCCTTGCCCACGGGCTTCAACCCCAGGGCACGCATATCGGCATCCACCATGATCATGACCAGCTCCTCAAAACCCACATTCGGTTTCCAGCCCAACTCCCTGGCCACCTTAGAAGGATCGGCCCGCAACTCATCCACCTCGGTAGGCCGCAGGAAGCGCGCGTCCTGCCGGACATGCTTGTGCCAGTCCAGGCCGACGTAGGCAAATGCACTCTCGATGAACTCTTTAACAGAGTGTTTACAGCCTGTCCCGACCACATAGTCCGCCGGCCCTTCGGCCTGCAGCATCTTCCACATCACCTCAACATACTCCGGGGCAAATCCCCAGTCGCGCTGTGCATCCATATTGCCCATGGAGATATGATCCGTTTTGCCGGCCATAATTTGCGCGATACCGCTGGTGACCTTGCGGGTGACGAAATTCTCACCACGACGGGGAGACTCGTGGTTGAATAAAATGCCATTGCAAGCGAAAAGGTTGTATGCTTCGCGATAGTTGACCACGATCCAGTATCCGAAGAGCTTGGCTGCGGCATACGGGCTGCGCGGATAAAAAGGCGTCCTCTCACTCTGGATTTTCTCGGCTACCTTGCCGAAGAGCTCCGAACTCGAAGCCTGGTAAAACCTGGTCTTGAGCTTGGTCTCGCGTATAGCGTCCAGCAACCTCAGTACGCCGATTCCGTCAACCTCCGCGCTGTACTCCGGCACCTCGAAAGATATCTGCACGTGGCTCTGGGCAGCCAGGTTGTATATCTCATCCGGCTGTACCTTTTCCAGTACACGGTTGAGATTGGAGGAATCGGTCATATCCCCGTAATATAGAAAAAGACGCTCTTTCTTATCGTCGGCGCCGAACTTGATATGGTCCAGACGCGTAGTATGGAAGGTGCTGGCGCGGCGCACTATGCCGTGCACCTCATATCCCTTGCACAGTAAAAGCTCGGCCAGGTAAGATCCGTCCTGACCGGTAATGCCCGTGATAAACGCCTTCTTAGCCATTTCTCTCCTTAATGTATGTCCGCGATTATTCATTTCCCGGACGGGCCTGAAGGCCCGTCCCTACTTTTCGTTTACGTCCCAGGGAAATCGTTCACCGCTGAGGTGTCGTTTCCAACGCCTCAGGTCCTCCTCAACCATGATCTCCACCAACCTGTTGAATTCCACCTGCGGCTTCCAACTCAGCCGGGCTCTGGCTTTAGCGAAATCACCTTTTTGTATAACGACATCGGACGGCCGCAGCAAACCGGCATCGGACTCAATATAGTCTGACCAGGTCAGCCCGGCGACCTGGAAAGCTCTGCGCGTAAATTCCTTCACACTGTGTACCTGTCCGGTAGCTATAACGTAATCGTCCGGAGCATCCTGCTGAAGCATCTGCCAGGCTGCCTGCATATATTCGGGGGCATATCCCCAGTCTATCTTTGCGTCGATATTGCCCAGCGCCAGTCGGCTCTCCTTTCCCAGCGATATTCTGGCCACAGCATCGCTAATCTTGCGGGTGACGAACTCGATTCCGCGCAGCGGTGACTCGTGGTTGAACATGATACCGTTGCATATGAACATGCCGTAGCTGTTGCGATAGATCCTGGCCATCCAGTGAGCGTAAAGTTTGGCGGCAGCATAGGGATTGGATGGCTTGTAAGGCCTATCCTCGTTATATGCGCTGCCGTCACCGGCGCCGAAGAGGTCTCGCGTCGATGCCTGAAATATTTTGGCCTGCGGGCTGGCCTCCCGGGCCGCTTCAAGGAGGCGTATAAAACCCAGACCAGTTATTTCACCGCACTCAACAGGAAGCCGGAAGGAGCTGCCGGGTGAGCTGTGCGCCGCCAGGTTATAGATCTCATCGGGACTGCTCTTTTTCACCGCATCCAGCAGGGCTTTGCTGTCCGCCATATCGGCCCTAATCAAATTGACTTTATCGTATATATCCAGATAATGCAGGCGCCAGCAGGTTTGTGCATTAATATCCATATCAAGGCCGAATACCTCGTAGCCTTTTTCAAGCAGCAGTTGAGATAGGTAAGCCCCATCCTGTCCGCCGATACCTGTAATTAAAACCCGTTTCATCATAGCTGTTTCAATACGCCGGGACGCGGCTAATCATATCACGAGCGATTTAAAAGGGAAACCCGCTTAAATAAAAAAGGGGGACGGTGTACACCGTCCCCCTAATTATTCCGAAAAAACTGTCAGTTGAGCTTCTTGACCACCCGTACAACCTGCACAATCAACGCAAATATATCCTCTTTCTTTTTATAAGGGGTTATCACCATCCTGTCACCATCCATCTTGAGGCAGAGATCACCGGGCGCCGGTTCCATGTCTTTACCGCAGATAATGATGTCACCCTTGTGTACAACATTATCGTACTCCAGGTCGCTGGATTTAATGCCTATCAGCTTCATCTCTCTACCTCCGCTTAAGGCCAACTCCCTCGGCACAAAGACATATTCAATTATTTGCTTGCTGTCGATCGCCGCGTAAACCGGGACCACGGCCGGCAGCGATAATTGCAGTTCATTCATTATCTCATAGGGCGTTTTCTTTAGCAAATCATCCCTGGGACCCTTTTCAAGTACGAAATTGCTCAACTCGTTGATGGGTACTTTGAGTGCACGCGATAACTTGTTCAACGATGCCAGGGTAACCGACTTGTAGTCACCCTTCTCGATACGGCAGATAAACGACGGGGACAGGTCGGCCAGCTTGGCCAGCTCGGCCTGCGATAATCCCCTCTTTGAGCGCGTTCCTTTTACATATTCACCTAACATTACTCTTTTCCGCCCTCCACATGACTATTTGTTTACCATAGTAAATATTTTATGCAACGGACTAAAAAGGTCCGAAAACCTATTGATTTTGGTAAATTATTCGTTTAATATAGTAAAAATGAAACTTCAAGCTGAGCTTTACAGGATAATGCAGCAGGAGAAGCTGACCAATGCCAGGTTGGCCTCCAAGCTGGGCATATCTCCGTCGATGCTGTGTCTGGTGCTGATTGGAGACAAAAAGCCCGGGCGTCGTTTCCTGCAGGGATTGGCAACGCATTACCCCGATATTTGCCTGAAATATTTACGGGATCAAACACCGGCCAAACCACAGGGCGGTTAGGAAACATGAACTTGTATCTCCTTGTAACAAGATGGCATATCTCTTTACCCGGATGTGCCTTTACTAAAGTGAATGAAGCTATTACAGGGGGGCAAATCCCCCCGGGCTGACAAGGGCGTGATCCAACGGCCCCGGGCCCGCGACCTGGCGGGGGCGGCCCGGAAACCGTGGAAATAATATGTTGGAGGTTTTTCATGGAAAGTGAAGGTTGGACCATTGGGCTGGTATCTGCGTTCATTGCCGTAGCCGTCCTTACAGGTATCATAGCGGCGTTCTCAATGCTGACCTGGGTGTTAGGGCAATGCTAAAACGATTAACTACCATAAAAATAGGCACATTGGAATTCCTGTACAAATTCCTTCTGGTGTTGTTCATTATCATGCCGATATGTATGGGCGGGTGCTTCTGGATAGGAGTGCAGGCCGATGCTGCGCTCAATATCCACCTGCTGAAGTTCATTATGCCTTTCGTCGGCTCGCTGGTGGGCCTGTTCTTTACAGCCCTGCTTCTCCAGGCCGGACATAAGGCAGTGCCCGCAACAGTTGAAGAACCCGTTAAATCGTATTCCGACAGCCTGGTCACCAGCAGGTCGGAGATCGCTGAATCAGCTTCACAGCCGAAACCATCCGTACCGCGCGCCGGCTTCGTTACACCATATTCTGTACAGGGAGGTAAATAGGACATCTTATTCTTCTACCGGGTAGCCTGCATTTACCCAGGCGCCGAAATTGCCCTTGAGGGCGTACACATTCTTGAAACCTGCGTCCTTAAGCAGGCCGGCGGCTGACAGCGGAGCACCCGTCCAGTGGCTGTAAACTATATATGTTGCGTCCTTGTCCCAATCCGACATCGCCGCTGGAATAGTACATTTAGGATAATTGATTGCGCCGGGCAAATGGCCCTCATCATAAAAGCGGCGCGACAGATCTATAACGACCACGTCAGTAGCCTCGTCAAGCATTTCTTTGGCCTCCTGGGGAGTAAGCCACAAAGATGAGACTCCTGACGTGGTCTGTTTATATGTAAAGCCTGCAATCACCACAGCCACAATTGTGAAAAAGATCGCGTAGAATACCATTGCATGTGACGCTTTCATTCATGCGCTCCTGTATTTTATTTCCGCTGTTTCGACCGCAATTAACTTTTCAACCGGTGGAACCGGCGCCTTTTTCCATACAATAGCCGGCCTGTCGAGTACCGGCTGTCCAACGTCTGAACTTTCACTTCGGGCACGCAGAAAATCCTTTGCTTACGGCCCCGTTGTCTTTATTAAAGTAAATCATATGAACGCCTTTGAAACATCGGTTACAGCCTTTATTTTTTTACAGAAATCAGTAAGGAAAAGGCGTACCGCAAAATGCGTAGTCGCGGCAAGTATTTCCATTATTTACCTTATTAAATCGATTTTATCGTAGCTGTTTTGGGATTATACGCAATGTCCGTTTGCCATAGTAATGGGCTGAAAAGACAGGCCGCCGCCACCATTGAAATTCTCTGAATTTGTTGTTTTATGCAGTATTGTAAATATCGCAAACTGATTGGAACGAGATGTGATCTACTTCAAATTTGAAGCACGGGCTGCTCAGCCCGCTAAAGAAGGTACATGTTCTCCGCTTCCCGCAGTAATGATTCGCGGAAGCGTGGATGGGTTATGCCTATTATATCCAGGGCGCGGTCCCTGGTCGATCTCCCCTTCAGGTTGACCGCACCATACTCGGTCACCAGATAATGTACATCCATCCTGGGGGTCGTTATAACCGCCCCGCTGCTCAATCTCGGCACCACCCTTGAAACCTGGCCGCTTTTAGCTGTGGAATAAAAGGCCAGAATGGATTTGCCTCCCTTTGAATTATACGCCCCGCGCACGTAATCAAGCTGGCCGCCCGCGCCACTGTATTGTGACCCTCCCAGAGATTCGGCATTACATTGTCCCAGCAGGTCAACCTGTATTATGGAGTTGATCGAAATCATGTTGTCGTTCCTGGCGATAACGGCCGGGTCATTGGTATAGCTG
>Ga0265297_10001116_pt1 | contig 66296 bp, 47 predicted proteins | sample Munlanlwell13791_FD_192502 | JGI IMG/M metagenome (GOLD analysis project Ga0265297, IMG submission 192502) | Leachate microbial communities from a municipal landfill in Southern Ontario, Canada - Leachate well 137-91 | ecosystem: Engineered > Solid waste > Landfill > Unclassified | place... | reverse complement strand
ATCCGCCGCTTCACTGCGGAGCGGCAGCCGTTCCGCCTGGTGGTGTCGCTGACCGCCGCCGACCCGGTTCTGCGCCGCCGGCTGATGCCGGTCGAGGCCACGCATCCGACCGCCGATTTGATGGCGGCCATCCGTGACTATCACGCCGTAACCGGATTGCGCGTCACCCTGGCCTGGGTGCTGATTTCCGGGGTCAACACCCGCGAGGAGGACGCCCGGCAGCTGGCGGCGCTGACCCGCGATCTGCCGATCACTCTTGACCTGATCGATGTCAACGACCCGACGGGGCGTTTTCAGCCGCCGGGCCGGGCGGAGTTGGATGCCTTCCGCGATGCGCTCACCGCACACCTGGGGATGCCGGTGGCCCGGCGCTACAGCGGCGGCCAGGACATCGATGCCGCCTGCGGCATGCTGGCGGGGCGGCAGCGGGAATAACCGGTCACGCGCGGCGCCCGTCGAAAGGTGGGGTGCCAGTTGCCCCGTCCCGTGGTTCCGGGCTCGGCAAATCCCCCGTCAGCCCCCTGCTCAGTGCCCGGTTTCCGGGGGGCGCCGTTGCCGCGACCGCAGCAAGAGCGTGCCGCTCACCAGCAGCAGCATGGCCATGGCCGGCTCGGGGACGATGGTCCAGCCCAGATCCTTGAGGATGGCCAGGTCCAGCGCGCTGGGCGTCCGATTCACTGCCCCATAATAGGTGGCGTAGTACATCGGATCGCTGGGGTAATTGACGTGGACCAAGCTGGAACCGCCCATGTAGCCGGTTCCGGTCGAGGTAAAGACGCCGGGGTTGATGCCGCTGTTGACCGCCGTGGCATTGACGCCGACGAAGGTCACCGGGTTGGTTGAATTGATGGCGGCGAAATTACCCGGTGTTCCGGTCGAATTGGCCAGTGGCTGGTTGCCGTTGACGTCGCGGAGATAGCTGTCCCAGGTCGTGATGCCCACGTTTGACCATTTGTCGGTGGCATTGTTGTAGGAGCTGGTAAAACCGAGGGTGTGCCCGATTTCATGCAACGCCACGGAAGCCAGGTCGATCTCGCCGCCGCCCGGCGAGCCGCTGCCGGTGTACCAGGAAATCCCGGTGCCGAAGGTGATTGCGGCGTCCGAATTGTAACCGTACGATGACGGGGAAAAAGAATAGGCTTCACGCCACGTCAACTCGGTGAAGGTATAGGCGGTGGTGTAATTGCCCAAAAGGGGGTTGGAGGATTGTCCGAGCACCCCGGCCCCGAGCGCGCTCCAGCCCAGTTGTAGCTGCACTTGGCGGACCGGCGTGTCGCCGATCAGGTTGTCCCAGGTGAGCAGGCTGTTTTTGATGGCGGTCTGTTCCGCCGCGGTAAAGTTTTTGCTGTAACTGGTGCTGTCCGTGGTCTGCATCCAAGAAACTTGCCAGACGCCGACATTCTCGATGACCACGGCGCGCCCCGGTAGGCCTGCGAACAGTGCCGTCACCGTCAACAGCAGGGCGGCTCGAAAACCGGATGGGCTGGTCTGGGCTTGTCGTTTCATAAGTCACCCCATTTCACGTGGGACGCGGGCAATTTTACGATACTCATGATAGGGGCACTCTATATTGATAAAACAATTTTGACAAGCGGCGGCCGTTGCCAGCGGCTGCCGGGGCGGCGGTTTGTTTCTCCGCCACTGCGCTGCCACTGCCGTAATGGGGCAAGTTGTTTGGAGTAGTAGCAGGTACCGGAGACACGGACGCACACGGACTTTCACGGACCGCCACGGACAGGGTGTTGCCCCCCTCTGCATGGCGGGTCCGTGTCCGTCCGTGTGGGTCCGTGTCCGTCCGTGCGGACTCCGCACTCAGTCCTTCAGGAACAGCTCGATCACGGGCACGGCGACGTCGGGCTTGGTCTGCGGCAGGTTCAGGCAGAGGGCGTTTTCGGCCCCTTGCAGCCAGCCGGCCTGCCATTCCTCGTGCTTGTTGAGGCCGACTTCGGAGGCGTCGTTGAGCAGTTGGGCGTACTCGACGCGCTGCTGGTAGGCCTTGCCGTCGAGGAAGAACTGCTTGTACGGCCAGGCCAGGAGGTGGACGTACAGCCGTTTCTTCTCCGGGTTGTAGGTCAACAGGGCGTTCTCCGGCTTCTTGAACTCGTCCGGCGCCTGGGTGCAGCCGTAGATGGCGCGGCTGTGGCGGCGCATCCAGTCGCCAATGCCCTGGAGGCGGCTCAGGGCGCGGGCGTCAAACTCGCCGCGGCCGGTGGGCCCGACATTGAGCAGCAGGTTGCCACCCTTGCTGACGCTGTCGATCAGGGTGCGGATCAGCTCGTCGGTGTCGCGCCAGGAGGCTTCGTCACGATGGTAGCCCCAGGAGCCGGAGAAGGTCTGGCAGGCTTCCCAGACCACGCGCTGCCCCTCATGGGTGAACCAGGAACGCGGCTGGATCTGTTCCGGGGTCTTGATGTCCCAGCCGTAGGGCAGGTCGAGGCGGTCGTCCAGCAGCACCTGCGGCTGCAGGTCGCGGATCATTTTCAGCAGCTCGTCGGAACGCCAGTCCAGGTGGCTCTTGCCGGAGCCGTCGGGTTTGGGATAGCTGAAGTCGAACCACATGACGTCGATTTTGCCGAACTGGGTGAGCAGTTCGCGCACCTGGCCGTGCAAATAGTCGGCGTAGCGCTGCTGGTTGCGCCCCGCGTTGAGCTTGAGGCGGTCGGGGTGTTCGCGGTACGGGCCGATATGCGGGTCCAGGACGAAGTCCGGGTGATGCCAGTCGATCAGGGAGTGGTAGAGGCCGGTCCGCAGGCCGCGGCCGCGGAAGGCGTCCACCATCGGCCGCAGCAGGTCGCGGCCGGCGGGGGTGTTGGGCGCCTTGTAGTCGGTCAGCTTGCTGTCCCACAGGCAGAAGCCTTCATGGTGCTTGGTGGTGATGACGAAGTACTTCATGCCGGCGGCGGCGGCGGCGGCGGCCCATCGTTCCGGGTCGTAGAGATCCGGGTCGAAGTGCTTGAAGTATTTCCGCTCGTATTCCTCGACCGTGATCTTCTCGTTGTGCATCAGCCATTCGTGGCGCGCTCCCTGGGAGTAGAGCCCCCAGTGGATGAACATGCCGAACCGGTCGTGGGTGAACCAGGACGAATCGCCTTTGGCCGTTTGGTGATCCATGATGCCGAACCTCCGTTGTTGAATGCCCGAATCATCCGCCGTGATGTCTTCCAGTATAGCCGCTGCCGCGGCCGGGAAAATGTCATGGAACACCGAAATTGTGCAAAAATAAACCAACCTGCTATGCTAAGAGGAAAATGGGGCCGGTTTCTCCGCCGGGATGAATTGACGGTTTTATCGTTGTTTGTGGGTGAATGAGCGGGGGGATGGCCAGAAAACAACGGCTCATCCCAACATCATGGAAAATGCGTTTTTCAACCCCGGCATCCAGTTGCTGATCTGTGACCGGACCCGGCTGGACGCCCGCTGGAACGTCGCCAACTACGCCGCCCCCTACTGGCGGCTGTACTGGAACTCCCAGCCAGGCGCCCGGGTGACCCTGGGCGGCGTGACCACCGCGCTGGAAGCGGACCGCTTCGTGCTGATCCCGCCGGAAACGCCGTTCGCCGGCCGGGTTGCGGGAACGCCGGAACACGTGTACATCCATTTCCGGGCGGCGCCGCCCTACGAGGCCACCCGGCCGTCCGTCCACACCATCCCCGCCGACGGCTGGGGGCTGCGCCAGGTCCAGCGTTTGGCGGCCATCCGGCAAAGCCCGGAGGCCTGGCGGGAACGCTCGCTGCTGGCGCTGGCCCTGGTGCATGCCGCCCTGGCGCAGATTCCGGAGGCCGACCTGCAACCCTCCCTGGAAGATCCGCGGATCTTGCGGGTGGTGGAGTTCCTGCAGAGCCGGCCGGGGCGGATGCGGTCCAACCCGGAACTGGCCCGGGTGGCGGGGCTGAGCACCAACGCCTTCATCCGCCTGTTCCGGGCCCGCACCGGCCTGACGCCGCAGGCGTTCCACCTCCGCAAGCGCTTGGAGCAGGCCTGCGTCGACCTGCATTACAGCGGCCTGAAGATTGAGGAAATCGCCCGGCGTGCCGGCTTCCATGACCGCTATCACTTCACCCACGTGTTCAAACGGCTGCGCGGCCTCGGCCCCGCCGCCTTCCGCCGCCAGGCCGGTTGCAAAGCCAGTGGAACTTGATGGCTATGGGCGCGCCGCCCGTTATAGTGAGCGGCGTGGGGGCGTGGGGTGCAATCCTCGTCTCTACCTCCTGAGGACGTGCGCTGGCGGTGGTCACCCTCATTTATTGACGTGCCTCGACAACCAGGAACGGCATCCATGAAGCCATCCGACAACGGCATCAGCCGCCGCGAATTTCTGCGCCGGGCCCTGTTGGGCGGTGGGGCCCTGTTGACGTTGCCGGGCCTGTCGCGGAGCGGTTGGGCCGCCGGGCCGGGGAGCGCCGCCAAAGCGGCCGGCAGCAGCGGCCCGCAGGTGGACGTCTGGGTGTTCCACGGCACCCATCGCCGGAAGCTGATGGCCCGGGCGCTGGCGACCATCGACGCCAACGGCGGCTTCGGCCGCAATGTGAGGAAGATGGCCGTCAAGGTCAATGCCGGCTGGGCGCGTACCCCCGAAACCGGCGCCAACACCAATCCCGAATTGCTGGACGCCTTCCTGGCCGGCGCCCGCGCGGCGGGTGTCCGGGAGCTGGTGCTTCCCGAGAACCCCTGCGCCCGTGCGGAGGAGGCGTTCACCCGCAGCGGCCTGCTGGCGGCGGCCCGCAAAAACCACGCCGACCTCTACAGCCTGCCGGCGGCGAAAAAGGCCTACACTGAACAGTCGCTGCCCCAGGCCAAGCAGCTGCAGCACGCCATGGTGGCCAAGGACTTCCTGGAAGCCGACGCGGTGGTCAACATCCCGGTGGCCAAACACCACGGTGGCGCCACCCTGTCCATGGCCATGAAAAACTGGATGGGCGCGGTCAAGGACCGCGGGTTCTGGCACCGCAACGACCTGCACCAGTGCATCGCCGACTTCAGCGGTTTTTTAAAGCCCACCTGGACCTTGGTCGACGCCACGCGCTGCATGATGGATTCCGGCCCCCAGGGGCCGGCCGACGAAGTCAGGACCCCCAACCTGCTGATCCTCTCCCGCGACCAGGTCGCCGCCGACGCCTATGCCGCCACCCTGTTCCACGATTCCCCGCTCAAGGTGGGCTACCTGAAACTGGCCGGGGAGCAGGGGCTGGGCGTGGTTGATTTGGCCCGCATGAAGATCCACGCGGTGGAAGCATAAAACAAGGCCAAGGTTGAATCTTGAACCCTGAATTTTGAATGTCGAATGGCTTCAAAATTCAACAGTCGGCAGTTTCCCATGAAAAAACAAGCCATCCTCAATTGGAGCGTCCGCCTGCTGGTCTTGGCTCTGGCCACCGGACTGGCTCTCGGCGGACCGTTGCCGGTGTGGGCCGGGCGGATTTTTCCCGCCTTGAGCCCGCTGGTGGCCCTGGCCCACGGGGTGGCCGCCCGGAGCTGGTACGCGCCGCTGTTCTGGCTGGGGCCGCCTGTGCTGATGTTGGCCCTGGCCATCTGGCGCGGCCGCTGGTTCTGCCGCTGGCTCTGTCCCACCGGCACCTTGGTGGCTGGCGTCACCGCCTGCGGACTCCGCAAAACGGTGTGGCCGTTCCGGCTCAACGGCGTCCTGTTTTGGGCGGCCCTGGCCGGTGGCGTGGTCGGCCTGCCGCTGGCCACCGGCCTGGATCCCCTGGCCCAGTTCAGCCGCCTGACCGTCAACATCACGGCCTGGCGTGACGGCATCGCCTGGATTCCCGGCCTGATCCTGCCCGCTGTCCTGCTGCTGGGCATCTTCCAGCCCATGCTGTGGTGTACCAAACTCTGCCCTTTGGGTTATCTGCTCGAGCGCGCCCAGCTCCTGACCCGGTCCAAGACGGCCCGCGCCACCCTGAACCAGACCCGGCGCGATCTGCTGATCGGCGCCGCCATCGGGTTGCCCTTGGCGTTGCTGGCCCGGCGCGGCCTGGGCAAGTGGTTGGGAGCCGCCGCCGGCCGGCCGGCGGCGGCCCTGCCCGTCCTGCCGCCGGGCGCCGATTCGCCCACGCGGTTTGCCGCCCTTTGCACCCGTTGCTATGCCTGTGTGCATGTCTGTCCAACCCAAGTCCTGCGCCCGGGCCGGCCGCAAGCGGGAACGCCGATGGCCGTCTGGTTCACGCCCGTTCTCGACACCGATGCCGCCACCTGTGACGAATATTGCAACCGCTGCACCCAGGCCTGTCCCGCCGGGGCCATCCGGCCGCTGACGCAGGCGGTCAAGCACCAAACCCAGATCGGGGTCGCCGAGGTTATCCGCAGCGCCTGCCTGGCCTGGGCTGACGACCAGCACTGCATGGTCTGCCAGGAATTCTGCCCCTACCGCGCCATCGGCATCGACCATGACGCCAAGGGCCTACCGCGCCCGGTCGTGCGCACGGAGCGTTGCCGCGGCTGCGGCGCCTGCCAGAACCAGTGCCCTGCCGTGCGCGCCGGCAAGGCCATTCTGGTCCGTGGCGTGCCGGTGCAGCGCCAGCTGGCGCCGGTGCCGGGGGCGCCACGGACTGGAACGGACTAAACGGATAGAACGGACAGAACGGACAGAACGGACAGAACGGACAGAACGGACAGAACGGACAGAACGGACAGAACGGACACGGCGCCGCTGCCATGTTTTCCGTTCTGTCCGTTGAGGCGCCTCTTGTCCTCAGGCACGGTGCCGTTTCAAGTATTCTCGCGGGGTCAGACCGGTTTTCTTTTTGAACACCTTGGACAGGTGGAACGGGTCATAGAAGCCGGTCTCGGCGGCGATCTCTTTCAGGCTGCGGCCGCGCAGCAGCATTTCCTTGGCATGGTTGACCCGGATGGCAATCAGGGCCTGCAACGGGCTTTCCCCGGTGAGCTGCTTGTATTTGTGGGTGAGCGTGGAGGGGCTCACGTTCAGGCGACGGGCCAGGGCCGCCAGGGAGAACGGCTCTGAATAATGGCCGGCCAGCCACTGGGTCAACCGCTCCGCCAGCCCCGTGGCCACACCGGGCGCCGCCCCGGCAAGAATGTGGACAAAATCACTGCCCGCCGCCGGGCGTGACGGTTGTCGCAGCAGGACGAACAGGTCGGCGAGCAGCCCCTGCACGCGCCAAAAGGCCCCGTCCCCGTCCTGGGCGGCCAGGGCCAGGCGCCGCAACTGTTCGCCCAACCCCCCGGCGGGATCCTGAAAACGGCCAAAACCCTTGCTGTTTTGTACAAACTCATTCAGCCCCGCCAGCTGGCCGCCGGCAAAGATGACATACCGGCTCTCAAAACAGCCGGCAACCCGGCGGCTGTCCTCCCAATAGCGGGTGCCCGGCGCGTAGAGATGGGCGATCCCCGGTTCCCGGGTAAACCAGGTTGGGCCGGCCCCCTGCACCCGGCAGAGGCCGCAGTCATCCACCGAATAGTCGAGCACCCAGAAGGCATGCCGGTTGCCCTGGCTCACCCCCCAGGCGGTTCGGGCCGTGGCCACCGCGGCCACCACCCGCGGCGCCACCCCGGCAAACGCCGCGCCCTCAAACAAATGACCGATGCGCCACGGGGTTTTCATTTGCCATAACATACATCTTTTATACAAAAACCTCCATGGGCGGACGGCCCAAATGACGCTAGACTGCGGTAACGACATCATTTCCGCCCGCCACCGGCCGGCCATCGGAGGCCAAACCGGCAGGCCGGAATGCCGACAGGAGACAGCCGGATGACAACCAAGGTAACGATTGCGTGGGACCAGGGACCGGTCAAAGGCGGCATTGCCGTCCGGCATGGGCGGTTTCGTGGGGCCAAACTGCTGCAGGGTCGGGGCACTGTCACCGGCGCCGCCTTCGCCGGTGCCGGCAGCGGCCCGATTCGCCTGGAAGTGACGGTTGACCAGGTGCAGCTGGCGGCGGGGGCGTTTGCCACCACGGTCAGCCTCCAGACGGGCGCCAATCCGTTTACCTTTTTCCTCCGGGACGTCACCCGGGAACAGCCGATTTTTATTCCGGCCTACGGGGTGGCGGTGACCACGGCGGACGATCCGCGGAGCTATGCGGAGATCGCCGCCGCCATCCGCCGCCGCCACCTGCGGACGGTGCTGCAGACGCTGGAGGGCGAGGCGGAGGAATCGTTCGAGGCGGCCGCCCGGCACACCCGCGAGATGTGGGTGCCGACCTGGCTGGGGATCAGCCGGGACAGCCGCCTGTTCGAGATCAACTTCCCGCGTGAGGGGGTGCCGGAAAACACTCTCAAGCCACTGTGGCGCCCCGGCGGCACCACCCCTGAAGAACTGGAGAACAAACCGTTGGATTTCCGGTTTGTTCTCGGCCGGGGCGTCGGCTGCGCCAACACGGTCAGCCGCCGGCTCGACGACGGCGTGCTGCCCATTCTTCATGCGTTGATCACGGATGATGACATCCGTTACGACTGCACCGCCTTCGCGTCCCTGGAGAAACAACCGCTCACCGCCGCCACGGTCCGGGGCACCGACTACTTGTGCGCCGACGGCCGGCTCTGCGGTTTCATGTTCACCCCGGAACAGCAGGCAGCGTTTGCGGAAAAGCTCAAGACCGAGGAACACACGGGCGAAGAAGTGGTGCTGTACTTCCGCGCCCGGGCCGGCAACACCGGGAACGTTCCCCGCTACGCCTTTTTTCAAACCCTGACCTTCAACCAGTGGGTCAGGCCCAAATACGATTACGATGCGGCCACGGGGTTAAGCAGTTACAACAGCGGCCGGGTGTTCTGCGTGTCGCGCCTGAATGGGCGGCCGCTGCCCCAGGAAGAAGTGGCCGTGTTGCTGCAGCCCGGTGAAACGGCCGAGTTGGAATTTTTCGTGCCCCACTCCCCGATCAGCCGCGAGCGGGCGCTCAAGCTGGCCGCCCAGGATTTCGACCGGCGCCAGGCGGAATGCAAGGCGTTTTGGACGGCCAAACTGGCGGCCGGCACCCGTTATGACCTGCCGGAACCACGGCTCAATGAGATGGTCAAGGCCGGCCTGCTCCACCTGGACCTGGTCATGTACGGCCGGGAACCCGCGGGCACCGTGGCCCCCACCATCGGCGTCTACAGCCCCATCGGTTCGGAAAGCTCGCCGATCATCCAGTTCACCGATTCCATGGGGCGGCATGCGCTGGCGGAGCGTTGCCTGCAGTTTTTCCTTGATAAGCAGCATGCGGACGGCTTCATCCAGAACTTCAACAATTACATGCTGGAGACCGGCGCGGCGCTGTGGTCCATGGGCGAACACTACCGCTACACCCGTGACGACCGTTGGCTTAGGCGCGTGGCGCCGAATCTCATCAAGGCCTGCGATTACCTGATCGCCTGGCGGGAACGCAATCTGCGGGACGATTTGCGCGGCAAGGGGTACGGCCTGATGGACGGCAAAGTGGCCGATCCCGAGGATCCCTACCACATCTTCATGCTGAACGGCTATTCCTACCTCGGCATGAAGCGGGTGGCGGAGATGCTGGCCGGCGTCAACCCCAAACAGGCCAAACGCATCCAGGCCGAGGCGCAGGCGCTGCTGGCGGACATCCGGACGGCGTTCCTGGCGGCCCAGGCCGCCGGCCCCGTCGTGCCGTTGGGCGACGGTTCCTGGATTCCCACCGCTGCGCCGTGGGTCGAATATCAGGGGCCGATGTGCCTGATGGCGGAAGGCGGCAAATGGTATTCCCACGGCACCTTTACCGCCCGCGATGCCATCATCGGCCCGTTGTATCTGGTCTTGCAGGAGGTGCTTGATCCCAGGGAGCCCGCGGCGGAATTCCTGATGCAGTTCCAGTCCGACCTGATGTGCACCCGCAACGCCGCCTTCTCCCAGCCCTACTACAGCCCCCATCCTTACCTCCACTTGAAACGGAACGAAGTAAAACCGTTCCTGAAGGCCTATTACAACACGGTGTCCGGGCTGGCCGACCGCCAGACCTACACCTTCTGGGAACACTTCTACCATGTCAGCGTCCACAAGACGCATGAGGAAGGCTGGTTCCTGATGCAGACCCGGTGGATGCTGTATTTGGAAGAGGGCGCCACATTGAAACTGCTGCCGGGCATTCCCCGGTGCTGGCTTGAGGACGGCAAAACCATCGCCGTCACCGATGCCGCCAGCTACTTCGGTCCGTTCAGCCTCCGGGTCACCTCCGGCCACGGCGCCGGCCGGATCGAGGCGGAAATCAGCTGTCCCACCGCCGCCACCCGCGGCTTGAAAACCGTGCTCATCCGCCTGCCGCATCCCCATCATTTAAAGCCGGCCAAAGTCACCGGCGGCACCTATGACCCGGCCGCCGAAACCGTCCGCGTCGTCCTCCGCCGTGGCCATGCCCGCGTGCGGCTGGAATTTTAAGGCTAATGTCCCAACAAAGGGCGGCCACAGAATGTCTCACTTTTCTTTTCTCCATTCCTACGAGACGACGGGCCGGTATTATGACGCCATTGAACGGGCAGGGCTGGTCCGGCCGTTCACCGGCATCCGGCTGGTCAACACGATGTGGGGCGACGACACGCACCGCTTCAACCACACGGCGGCCCAAGACGGCGCGCTGTTCCGGCGGCTGGCCGGGGAGAAACGCCCGCTGGTCATTGACCGCTTGTGCGGCGGCGCGCAGTTCCTGGCCGGTTACACCTATGACCGGGGACTCATGGCGGAGTACGCCGCGCTGCTCGGGCCGCGCTTCCTGGGATTCCAAATCCACGAAACCGCCTGCAACACCGACAACGACTGGCAGCGGTTCCTGACCTTCTCACCGGAATACCGGCACCGGCCGGTTGACCGCGCCGTGCTCGACCACCCGAAATTCCCGCGCCCCCTGGCATTTGGCGCCCTGGAATATGAATGGGACTGGTACGCGGGCCGGAGTTTCCCGGACAGCCTGGAGGCCATGTGGCGGGAAACCGACCAGCTCTTCCAGCGCAAACTCGCGGAGACCGCGAACCACGGCGTCTACTGCGAAGGCAGCTGTTACGGCGAACTGGCCTGGACGCATTTTTACCGGAACGGTGCCGGCTGGTGCATGTTTGAGGTCGGCCCCTGGGCCGGCCCGGACATCCAGTTCGGAACGGCGGCCCTGCGCGGGGCGGCCCGCGCCCACGGCAAGCCGTGGGGTGTCTTCTACGCGCCGTGGGGCCCCAAGGGCTGCACCTCCATGATCCCGCTGGAGGAAAACAGCTGGTGCGCGCCGCCCGCCTATTTCACCACCGACCCCAACTGGCTGCCGTCGCCCGACCACGGCCCCTCCAGCGCCAACCAGCGGCACCACTTCTTCCATGCCTACCTGGCCGGGGCCAACTGCCTGTACGAGGAGTGGGGTGCCGAATGCAACTTGCGCTCTTGGGATGAGGCGGAACTGAGCTCTTACGGGCGGGTCACCCGGGAATTTCTCGACTTTGTCGAAGCCAATCCCGACTGCGGACAGCCGCACACGCCGGTCGCCTTGCTGCTCAATGCCGCCCTCTGTCCGCCCACCGACCTGAAGAACCTGGATGCGACCGTCCGCCGGTGGTACCCGGCCCGGCCCATCGACCGCGCCTGGGCCGCCGTTCGCGCGGCCATTTTCGCCTCCACCGCCCCCGCTCCGGAAGAAACCGCCGGTGCCGCGCCCACCCGGCTGCCCGATGTTTACGACATCGTGCCCCATGATGCGCCGCCGACACTCCTGGGGCAATATGCGGCCTGCCTCACGATAGATGAGCACACACGGGCAGAAGCCGTGATCGAAACCATCCTGGCCCACGCCCCGTTTGCCAAGGACGGCGACTTGCCGATGCAGGTCAATTACCGAAAAACCGACGGCGCCTGGATCCTGGCCGTCTACAATCCCTACGGGGTCAGGCGCGGCGACGTTCATCACACGGGCAGCATCCTCGACCCGGCCCAGGCCAGGCACATGCGCGTGGTTCCGAACCACTTCACCGTGAAGGCGATCCGCATCCTTCACGCCCATGGCACCAGTTCCGCCGCCACCCTCGCCGGCAACACCCTGACGTTCAACCTGGCTCCCGGCGGCCTCGTGGTCGCCGAGTGCCGCCAATCATGAGAGGCCCGTCATGAAGCCATTCCTCAATATTTTTGACGCCACCTGCTGCACCGGCCGGCACCTCAAGCTGCGGGAAGGCGATCCGCACACCGCCGCCGACCTGCTCGCCGACCTCGACCACTGCGGCGTCGCGGAGGCGCTGGTCCTGGACACGCTGTCCCGGGAAAACCATCCGGCCGACGGCAACGCCCGCATCCTGGAAACGGTGAAACCGCACCCGCGCCTGCATGCCGCCTGGGCCGCGCTGCCCCCCGGCGCCCCGGACGAGCAGCCGGCCGGGGAGGAATGGCTGGCCATGCTGCGGCGGAACCGGGTCGGTGCCGTCCACCTGCTGCCGGCCCGCTACCGGTACAACCTCAGCGCCTGGTGCATCGACGCGCTCTTGGAACCGCTGGCGGCCGCACGGGTGCCGGTCTTCATCTGCAACGACGACGTGGCCCCCGTGGGGCACGATGGAACGGCCGAGTTTCTCGCCGACCAGACCGATTGGGAGGCCGTGGTGGCCCTGTGCCGGCGGTGGCCGACCTTGCCGGTGATCGTCACCGAGACCCGCATCCGCCGCAGCCAGCGGCTCGTCTACCGCGCTTTGGAGGCCTGCGAAAACTTGCATGTCGAATTGAGCGGATATTTCCTCCACCGCGGCATCGAATTCATCACCCAACACTGGGGCGCCCGCCGCTTGGTCTACGGCTCCAACTGGCCGCATTACCCCATGGGGCAGACCCTGGCCACCCTGGCCCGTGCGGAGATCGCCGACACCGACCGGCAGCTCATTGCCGGCGACAACCTGCGGCATTTGCTGTCGTGGTCGCCACCGGTGGTCAACCCGGAAGTCAAGCCCATGCCCCCGGCCGACCGCTATGTTGCCATCGGCCGCGGCGCTCCTGTGCCGCCCGACCTCCGCTTTTGGGACTGCCACGGCCACCTTGGCGGCAAATGCAACCATTACCATGTCGTGGATGGCGGCCTGGACGCCACGGTCAAAGAAATGGATCGGCAGGGGGTGGAAAAGATCTGCGTGTTCACCATTGCCGGCGTGTTCAGCGATGAAACCCACGGCAACGACATTATTGCCGACGCCGTGCAGCGGTACCCGGACCGTTTCGTCGGCTTCACCCTGGTGAATCCCCACCGCGGGCGCGACGCCATGCTGCGCGAACTCGAACGCGGCGCCAGGCGCGGCCTGCGCGGCATCAAGCTTATCCCCCACTACCAGGGGTACCCGGCCGACGGCCCCCTGCTCGACGTCGCCTGTCAGTGGGCCCATGACCGCCGGCAGATCATTCTCAACCATTCCTGGGGCCCCGGCAACGGCCCCATTGACCGGCTCACCGCCCAGTACCCCAACGCCTGCTTCATCAACGGCCATACCTTTGAGGATTACGCCGAGGTCGTCAAAAAACGGGACAACCTGTTCATCTGTTCCTGCCCGCTGTGGGACGGTCCGCGCCATTGCGAGCGGCTGGTGGCAACCATCGGCGCCGACAAACTGCTGTTCGGCTCCGACCTCCAGGACCTGCCTATTGCCTGGGGGCTCGGGCCCATTCTCTTCGCCCGGCTCAGCGAGGCGGACAAGGCGCTCATCCTCGGCGGCAACCTGAAACGCATCCTCGCCACCTACAGCCTGACGCCGTAACCTGGGTTATTCATGAACTTTTGTCGCCAACGGCGACACACGTGTCCAGCCCAGGGTTGGACAACCCTGGGGCATGAAAAAAATCCCAACCCGATTTGCACCCTGTAGGGGTGCTACATGAAGATGTATTTTTCCTCATTCGACCATCTCCCATCAACACGTGAACGTGTACGTCCCCTTCAGGGACGAATGCGGTTGATGCTGATTTCCCCAGGGTCATTCGCCCCTGGGCTGACATGTCAGTCCCCCTTGGGGACAAGGCAGGCAGAAAACGTAACCGTTCATGAATGTCGATGATTTAACTCACACGACGACACGAAAGGAAATACTGTCTGATGGAGGGACTCACACCGAGATTAAAAACTGGCAAAGGAATTACCATGCTTGAAATTCTCGACCGCTCGGCGGCGGTGCCGCCGGGAGCGCCGGCGGGTGCGTACCGCCTGGATTATCGCAGCGCCGTGGACGGCACCGCGGACTGGGCGGTGGTCTGCCCGGGGACGCTGCCGATTTGGGTGGTGATGATCCATGGCCACGGCAGCCATGGCGACCAATTGTTCACCCGTGCCGACATTCGCGACGCCTGGCTGCCAACGTTGCTGGCCGGCGGCGCCGGCATCGTCACCCCGAACCTGCGCGACAACGCCTGGATGTCGCCGGCCGCCGCCACGGACCTGTGCGCCCTGCTGGCCTGGCTGCGGAGTTCGCACGGCGCGCATCACTTTATTCTCTTCAGCGGTTCCATGGGCGGCACCAGCAACCTGCTGTACGCGGCCCTGCACCCGGAGGACGTGGCGGCGTGCGTCGCCCTGGGCGCCGCCACCGACCTCGCCAGCTACCATGCCTGGTGCCAGTCCCACCCCGCCGGCTCGGTCCAGCGCGAGATCGGCGACGCCATCGTCACTGCCTATGGCGCCACGCCGGCCGCCGCCCCGGAGCTGTTCCAGCGGCACTCGACGCTCCGGCAGTGTGCCCGGCTGACCATGCCGGTCTTCTTCGCCCACGGCGGCGCAGACGCCCTGATCCCGGTCGAACAGGCGCGACAACTGGCCGCCGCCATGGCCGACCGGCCGGCGTTCGAATATGTGGAAATCTCCGGCGGCGACCACGATTCGCCGGCGTGGGATCGGCGCGCCCTGGCGTTCTTTGACCGCCAGCTGGCCCGCCTCTCCGGGGGGCAATAAAACGGCGGGGCCGTCACCGGTTTGCGGTGACGCACCCCGCCAGTTGCGGGTGGTGTCTGCGGAACGGCGGGATCAGCCGTTCTTCGCCTGGAAGGCGTGCATGAAGTCCACCAGACGCTCCACGCCTTCGAGCGGCATGGCGTTGTAGATGCTGGCGCGGACGCCGCCGACGGCGCGGTGTCCCTTGAGGCCGATCAGGCCGGCGGCCGTGGCTTCCTTGCAGAACTTGCCTTCCAGTTCCTCGGAGGGCAGGCGGAAGGTGATGTTCATCTTGGAGCGGTCACCGGCGTCAACCGTGCCGCGGAAATAGCCGTTGGAGGCGTCGATGGCCTGGTAGAGGGCGCTGGACTTGGCGGTGTTGAGCCGGTCCATGCCTTCGAGGCCGCCCTGCTGCTTGATCCACTCGGTGACCAGGCCGATGATGTAGATGCCGAAGGTCGGCGGGGTGTTGTACATCGAGTCGTTTTCGATGTGGGTGCTGTACTTGAGCATGGTCGGGACGGTCGCCGGGCAGCGGGCGATCAGATCCTTGCGGACAATGGCCAGGGTGACGCCCGAGGGGCCGAGGTTCTTTTGGGCGCCGGCGAAGATGATGGCGAACTTGCTCATGTCAACCGGGCGCGACATGATGTCGCTGGACATGTCGGCAACCAGGGGCAGGGCGCCGGTCTCGGGGAAAAAGTGGTACTGGGAGCCGTAGATGGTGTTGTTGGTGCAGATGTAGGCGTAGGCGGCGTCCTGGTCAAAGCTCCAATCATGCGGGTCGCCGATATGGGCGTAGTTGCTCTTCTTGCCCTCGTAGACGAGCTTGACCTCGCCGAACAGCTTGGCTTCCTTGATGGCGCGGCCGGCCCAGTAGCCGGTGTCGGCGTAGAGCATCGCCTTGCCGGGGATGCCGAGGTTCATCGGGACCATGGCGAACTGGAGGCTGGCGCCGCCCTGCAAAAACAGCACGGCATGGGTGTCGGGAATGCCCATCAGCTCGCGGATGTTGGCCTCGGCCTGTTTGGCCACTTCCATGAACACCGGGCTGCGATGGCTTTCCTCCATCAGGCCGTAGCCGAGGCCGCGGAAATTGACGAATTCGGCCTGGGCCTTGACCATGACTTCATGGGGCAGGATGGCCGGGCCGGGGTGGAAATTGAAGATTTTTTTGTCCATAATGGGGTGACGCGCCTCCCGAACAGGTGATGGTTTCCACGGCCGCCCGGTTGCAGTCCTGATGTTTCAGGCGCGGGCGTTAAAGCTGTAATCTAGTGGCACTGGCGGGTTCTGTCCATACCCGTTGGGCGGCGGGGCGCCTGTCACTTCCGTCGGGATTTCTTGGTGATCCGGTTGGCAACTCCCTGACCGGCCACGCCTCTCCGCGGGGTGCAACCCCGCGATTGGAGTTTGGCAGAACTCAACGGGGGCGGTTTTCCCGTCCCAGCGGGACGGGGCGGGAATAGGCAGGGGCTTCAGCCCCTGTGTTTTGCCCCCCCCGTTTCGCGTGCCGTCAGGTACGCGGCGAATCGCGGCGTACCTACGGCACGCCATCTTTTTATTTTCCGGAGCAGGGGCTGAAGCCCCTGCCTATTGTCATTCAGTCCCTCCGGGACGAAGCTACCTCCAAAACCCGTACTTGTGCCAAACTCCAGGCGCGGGGTGCAACCCCGCGAAGCGGGGGTGTTCCGCTGTAGCCGCGGCTGTGCCAGCCGCGTGGGGAGTGGTCATGTGGGGGCGCCTGGCACAGGCGCCGCTACAGAAGAGGGAAGCGGACATGCGCCCGCTGACGGGGGGTGTTTGCGCGGTGGTGGGGTCGCGTTATAGTAATCTTTGGATTTAGTCGTGATTTTTGGGTTTTGCAGGTACGCCCCAGGGATGATTGCAGATGAGGATTTTACAGGCCATGCTGCTGTTGCGGCTGCCGTTGCTCCCGCGGTTGCGGGAGGGCGTGCGGTGACAGGCGGCGTTGCCTGAAACGGTGACGACAGACGGACATTCCGGTCAACCAGCCTGCAGCCGCACTCCGGTTGCGGGTTGTTTTGTTTTTGAAGGTGTGAACAGTGATTTTCCCCGGCGCGGCTGCCGCGTCCGGGGGTCTTGGAGAAGCCCAGCATGAGTGCCCCGCGCTACGCCGCCCCGTCCCCGATCACCATCCGCCAGCGCGACTGGCCGGGGAAGACGCTTACCCGCCGCCCGGACTGGTGCGCGGTGGATCTGCGTGACGGCAACCAGGCGCTGCCGGATCCGATGACGCCGGCCCGCAAGCGCCGTTATTTCGAGCTGCTCTGCCAGATCGGCTTCAAGGAGGTCGAGGTGGGCTTTCCCTCCGCCTCCGCTGACGATTTCAACTTTTGCCGGGCCCTGATCACCGACCGGCTCATCCCGGAGGATGTGACGATCTCGGTGCTCACCCAGTCGCGCGAGCATCTGATCCGCCGCACCGTGGAATCCTTGGTCGGCGTGCGCCGGGCCATTTTCCATCTGTATGCGGCGACCAGTGAACTGCACATGCGCTATGTCTTTGGCAAGACGCCGGCGGAAACGCAGGCCATGGTGCTGGAGTCGGTGCGGCTGACGCGGCAGCTCTGCCGCGAACAGCTTCCGGACAGCCAGGTGTTGCTGGAGTTCTCCCCCGAGGAGTTCACCGACAGCGACCTTGACTTCACCGTCGCCCTTTGCGACGCGGTGGTCGAGGCCTGGGATCCGGCGCCGGGGGAAAAGGTCATTCTCAACCTGCCCGCCACCGTGGAGCGCCGCCTGCCCAATGAGTACGCCGACATGATCGAGGAGTTCCGCCGCCGCCAGCGTCACGGGGCCCGTAGCATCATCTCGCTGCATGCCCACAACGACATGGGCACGGCGGTGGCCGCCACGGAGTTGGCGTTGCTGGCCGGCGGCGAGCGGGTTGAGGGCACCCTGTTCGGCCATGGCGAGCGGTGCGGCAATGTCGACCTCATCACCCTGGCGCTCAACCTGCAGTATCTCGGGGTGGACACCGGCCTGCAGTTCACCCAGATCGAGACGTTGCGGGACGAGCTGGCCGAACTCACCGCCATGCCGGTGCATCCGCGCCATCCCTACGCCGGCGAACTGGTGTTCACCGCCTTTTCCGGTTCGCACCAGGACGCGATCCACAAGGGCTTGTCGGAAATCGACGAATTGTCCCGCCACTTCAAGGGCTGGAAGATTCCCTATCTCCACATCAATCCCAGCGACCTTGGACGGCAGTTCGAGAAATTCATCCGCATCAACAGTCAGTCGGGCAAGGGCGGCATCGCCTTCATCCTGCAGAAGGAACACGGCATCCAGTTGCCGCGGCCGTTGTTGCTGGAGTTCAGCGGAATGGTGCAAAAATATGCCGACTCCGTGGCGCGCGAGGTGTCCGGGGACGAGATTTGGGACCTGTTGCGGCGGCAGTATCTGCGGGCGGACGGCGCCATCCAGCTGCAGAAGTACTGGCCGCGCCCCAATGCCGACGATCCGACCCGGATCGCCGGTGAAGTGCGCCTGGAATTCCACGGCAAGCCGCATCTGCTGACCGCCGAGGCGGACGGCCCGATCGCCGCCTTTGTCCGCGCGGTCCGCCAGTTGCCGCTGCCCTTTGATTTCACGCTGACGGAATACGAGGAAGACGCGATCGGCCAAAGCGATGATGCCGAGGCGGTGACCTTTGTCCGGCTGCAGGACGACCAGGGACATTCCTGCCGGGGCATCGGCTTTGGCGGCAATATTGACCAGGCGGCGGTGCGGGCGGTGGTTTCGGCTCTCAACGGGCTACTGGAGACGACTGGCGGCTGACATGCGCGTTTTGATCACCGGAGGAGGCGGGTTTTTGGGGCGGCGCGTGGCAGCGATGCTGCGCAGCCGCGGCCATGACGTTGCCGTGTTCGGCCGCCGCCCCTATCCCGACTTGGAGCGGGCCGGCTTTGCCTGCCTGACCGGTGACCTGCTCGAACCGGCCGCCCTGGACACCGCCTGCGCCGGGCGTGACGCCGTGGTGCATGCCGCGGCCCTGGCCGGCGTCTGGGGCCGGGACGCGCTTTACCACCGGACCAATGTCCAGGGAACGGAGGAGGTCATCCGTGCGTGCCTCCGCCAGGGCGTGTCCCGGCTGCTCTTCACCAGCTCGCCCAGCGTGGTGTTTGGCGGCCGTCCCCTGGCCGGGGCCGACGAAACGCTGCCCTATCCCCGGCGGCACCTGGCGCCCTATGCCATGTCCAAGGCGGCGGCCGAACAGTGCGTCCTGGCCGCCAACGGCACGCCCATGGCCGCCCATCCCGGCCGGCGCCTGGCCACCTGCGCCCTGCGCCCGCACCTGATTTTCGGTCCCGGCGACCCGCATCTGCTGCCCCGCATCGTGGAGCTGTCCCGCCGCGGCCGGCTGTGGCGTATCGGCGCCGGTGTCAACCGGGTGGACATCACCTATGTGGACAACGCCGCCTGGGCTCATCTGCTGGCCCTGGAGGCGCTGGCCGATCCCGGTGCGCCGCCGGCCGGTGGCGCCTATTTCATCGGCGACGCCGAACCGGTTTGTCTGTGGGACTGGATTGGCAATCTGCTGAAACGGCTGCACCGGCCGCCGGTGCGGCACCACCTTTCCCTGGGGACGGCGATGCGGGTCGGCGCCGTTTTGGAAAGGGTGTATCGCCTGGTGCCGGCCTTGGGCGAGCCGTGGCTCACCCGTTTCACCGCCGCCCAGCTCGGCATGGATCACTTTTTCCGCCACACCCGCGCCCAGGCCGATTTCGGGTACGCCCCGATTGTCTCCGGCGCCGAAGGGGTGAACCGTTGCCTGGCCGTGCCGCCGGCCGGCCCGGATGCCTGAAGGCGATAGCGCCCAACCCGGCATCGCCAGAATCAAGCTATACAGCGTTAGGGTGAACGTTTTAATTTAATGGCATTCCTGTAGGCACGGGCGTGTCGCCCGCGTGTGACGCGCCCTCACGGCAGAGTCGCACAACGTGGTGCAACCACGTTCCTACAGGGAAAAAGACAAGAAGTGAACCTAACGCGGTATAAGCTCTCACACGAAATCCCGAAGAAAACCGGAAATTTGGCCCTTCCGCAAACCGCATCTTGCAACAGATTTCACTCGTAAGCTAATCACACCGGTGGAGCCTCGTCCCGGTTGCGGTGGGCCGCCACGGAGCCGTCGTCGCGGTCGTCGCGGCGAACGGTTTTGAGGGCGCGGAACAGCCGGCGCATGTCGCGCAGGCCACCCCAGGTGAACCAGGCGGTGGTGATGACGCCGATGACCAGCGGCAGCAGCACCCCCTGAATCCGCCAGTAGGCGGTCCACCAGGCCGTCGGCCAGGGGCTCAACAAGTTCCAGACGGTGCCGGCGGCGAAGACCAGGAACCAGGTCATGCTCCAGCAGAACAGACCGCCGGAAATGAACTTGTCGCCCCGGGTGAATTCCTGGTCAAAGCCCAGCAACTTACCCCAGGCAAAGCGCTGATGCGCGGCGGCCTGCGTCGGGTCGAGCCGGCTGCCGTCGCCGCTGGCGGGCGCATACGCCCCGCGGTGCAGCATGCGATCCATGTTGAAATCCTCCTTGCAGGTGAGCAGCGACACGGTCACATAGGCCACCACGGCCGCGCCCATGGCCATGAGGTAGAACCACTGGCCGTTGATGAAAAAGTCGGGATTGAACTGGCGGATGACAATCCCCGCCACCGCGGTGCCGGAACCGAGGCACATCGCCGTCCAGGCCGCCGCCGTGGTGCCCTTTTTCCAGTACAGGCCGCCGACAATGGCGGCGCCGGCGCCGCTGAAAATGGCACCGGTGAGGGCGAAGAACATCAGGATGTAATCGGTCTGCTTGAACAGCCAGCTGAACATAAACCCATAGATTGCCACCCAAATGATCGCCAGCCGCAACAGGATCAGATGCTGCCGCGGGGTGAGCGGCTTTTTGCGGAACGGCAGCACCACGTCCTGGATGAAAATGCTGCCCCAGGAATGCAGGTACGAACCGTCCACGGCCAGCATGGCGAACATCATGATGGCGCACAGGACGCCCTTGACACCCACCGGCAGCAGGTGCGCCAGCGCCAGCGGCACCTTCATCTGTTTTTGGATCTGCGGGTTGTCGATCTGCGCCACCAGCGCGTTGACCTCCCGCGCGCCCTGGGCAAAGTCGGGATGGGTCATGTAGGTGTAGGCGCATACCCCGAGCAGGGTGATCATCACGGTCAGGGTGAAGCCGCGCCAGTGGCCGAGGATCACCCCCATTTTGGCCTCGTGCGGATTGGCGGCCGAGGCGTTGAAGGCGTGCCCGCCCTGCCAGCTCATGCAGCCGTAAATCGCTCCCACCATGGCGATCAGCACGTACCAGACATTGAAATCCCGCACCTTGTCGGCGTCAAAGGGATTCATCCGCGAAAAGCCCGCCGGCAGCTGGGTCATGGCGTCGGCGATCTGCCCCCACTTGAAGATGGCCAGCAGGGTGAACGCCACGATCAGGTAAAACACCCCTGACACCAGCCCCGCCACGCAGTCGGTCACCATGATCGTGAGCTGGCCGCCGCCCAGCGTCAGCGTCAGGGCCAGGCTGAGGAACAGCGCCATCAGCAGCACATAGGTCTCGACCTGAAAGCCGCCGACGCTCACCGTTGGCGGAAAACCGCAGAAATAGACGAAGAACCGGCTGCTGACCGCCGGAAAGATGCCGTAATTGACCACGCCGGCGATGAAGGCCACCAGCCCGGCAAAGACGCGGAAACGGCGGCTGTAGCGGATTTCGAAGAACTGCGCCAGGGTCATGGCGCGGGTTTCGCGGTAGCGGTAGATGACATAGCCCGAGAGGGCGATGAACAGGCCGACCGGCGCCTGCATGTTCTGCCACCAGGCCATCACGAACCCGGCCACAAAGATCATCTCGAACATCGCCACCGCGGTGATCGCGCCATAGCCCGCCTCGCCGCGGGCGTTGCAGATCAGGTAGCGTCCGGCGCAGCGGCTGGCCGACATGAAGTCGGCCACGCTGCGCGTGTGCCGTTGCGTCCGCCAGGCGATGCCCAGCACCAGCAACAGCGGCAGCGCCACCACCGCCCAATCCCAGATTGTCATGTTCATCAATGGGCACCCCGTCCGGAGCCGATGCCGCCGGAAGAGCGGAATATACTCCATACCGGTCGGGGGCACGGACGAACACGGACCTTCACGGACTGGCCCGGACCGGTGTTGCTTTTGCCTGGTCCGTGCGGGTCCGTGTCCGTCGGTGTGCGTCCGTGTGGCTGGCCCCCATGCTATAGTGGCGGCAGCAGTTTTTCCGGGAGGGCGCAGAAATGAATGTGGTGCCGCGGATTACCATCACCGACCACTTGTGCATGGAGCGTACCCCGGAGCCGGCTGGCCTGGTGCTGTTCGGCGCCTCCGGCGATCTGGTCCGGCGCAAGCTGTTGCCCGCCCTGGGGGCCCTGGCCGGGGACCGCCGCCTGCTGCCGGCGCAGTTCTTCCTGCTCGGGTACGGCCGCACCCCGCTGGACGACGCGGCCTTCGCCCAAACGGTGGCGGAGATCTGCCCCGGACCGGGCGGCCAGGCCTTGGCCGGACGCTGCTTCTACCAGGCCGGCGGCTATGATGACGCGGCCGGGTACGCCGCCCTGGCGGGGCGCCTGGCGGAGCTGGAGGCCCGTTTCGGCACCGGCGGCAACCGCCTCTTTTACCTGGCCCTGCCGCCGGAGGTGTACGCGCCGGTGTGCGAGCAGCTGGCCGCCGGCGGGCTGGTGACGCCCGGCCGCGCACCGTGGCGCCGGGTGGTCATCGAGAAACCGTTCGGCCACGATCTCCCCACCGCCGATGAGCTGGAGCAGCGCCTGTCCCGTGTCCTGCGCCCGGAACAGCTGTACCGGATCGACCATTATCTGGGCAAGGACACCGTCCAGAACATCCTCATGCTGCGTTTTGCCAACCGGGTGTTCGGCCCGGTGTGGAACCGCGACCACATCGACCATGTCCAGATCACCGTTGCCGAGGAGGCCGGCGTGGGACACCGGGCTGGCTACTTCGAGGCCGCCGGCGCGCTGCGCGACATGTGCCAGAACCATCTGCTGCAACTGCTGGCCCTGGTGGCCATGGGCGAGCCCCCCCGCTTTGACGCCGCCGCGCTGGAGGCGGAGAAGACGCGCCTGCTCGGCACGCTGCGGCCGTGGACCCCGGAGCGGATCGCCGCCGACCTGGTGCGCGGCCAGTACGCCGCCGGCCCTGCCGGCCCCGGCTATCGCGGCGAGCCCGGCGTGCGTGCGGACTCCGGCACCGAAACCTATCTCGCCGCCCGCCTGTTCCTGGACGACTGGCGCTGGGCCGGGGTGCCGTTCTATCTGCGCACCGGCAAACGGCTGGCCCGCCGGGTCAGCGAGATCGCCCTGACCCTGAAACCGGTGCCGCATTCCATCTTCGCCTCGCTCCGGCCCGAGGACTTGGCGCCCAACGTGCTGGTCATGCGGGTGCAGCCGGACGAGGGGCTGGAGCTCACCGTGCAGGCCAAGCGTCCCGGCCCCAAGCTGTGCATGAGCACCATGGACCTGGACGTCTCCTACCGCCAGGCCTTCCAGGCCGATCCGCCCGACGCCTACCAGCGGCTGCTGCTCGACGCCCTGCTCGGCGACCAGGCCCTGTTCCTCTCCGGCGACCTGGTGCGGCGCTCCTGGCAGTTCTGGCAACCGGTGCTGGACGCCTGGGCCGCCGCCGGGAGCGGGGGCAACTGCCCGTTGCACCCCTATCCGGCCGGCTCCTGGGGGCCGGCCGCCGCCGCCCAACTGCCGGTGGTTGACGGCCGCCGGTGGCGCCTCGGGGCGTGACCGGACGGTCCGGCGGCGTGGTGCCGCCCGGAATTACGGATGGGCGAGGTGTTTTCAGTAGTCTGAATTTGAGTTTACAGCAAGTTTGGTGATGAAGGTTGCCCGTTTCATCATTGCACCGCCATGAAGGTGAAGATCTTGCAGGTGGTGCCTTTGCACTCCTCGCGGTTGCCGTGCACCACCCGGAGGTCGAAGCGGTGTGCTCCGTCGCTCAAGTCGTCGGCGAGCAGCACCGGTTGGCACCAGTTCTTGTCAGGCACCCACCAGCAGCGCTCCCCCGTGAATTCCCGCCATTCGCCGCCATCGAAGCGGTACTTGAGGACGCCCGACGTCTTGCCGAAATTGAGCATCGCGCAGAGGGCGCGCCCGGTGAAGTGGAGGCTCAGTTCCGCCCCGTCCGCCGCCGTGCAGAGCGCCGTGCGGTACCACGGCAGGATCACCTCCCGCATCTCGGTCCACGGCCCGCGTAGCTCGGCGTCGTCGAGGGGGATCTCGCGGATGTCTTGAAAATGGTTGGGAGTGTGGGGGGCGGGAAGCAGCGCCCCACTGGGGATGGACGGCCGGGCCGGCCCCGCCAGTTCCGCCTCCAGGAAGGCGATCACCGGCTCGGCGTAGATGCTGCTGCCCAGATAATCGGGGTGCAGCCCGTCGGGCAGCCAGCCTTCCCAGGTCATCCGGCCCGCCTTCATCTCGTTATAGGCATGGAGCCCCATCCAGACGGAGGGGAGGCAGTAGTGTTCCGCCAATATCTCCAGCTCGACGATGGAGGCAGGCATTTGGCCGGCGGACATCGCCGCGTACATGTCTTGGCAGTAGGTGTAGACCAGGATCACGTCACGCTCCTCCTCCAGCAGCTTCCTGATCAGCCCTTCGCGGGTCCGCATGGTCGCTTCGCCCGGGCCGTCGTTCACGGCGTATTCGACGAACACGATGTCGCAGCGGGTGTCAAGCAGGTCTCGCTGGGCGCGCATGACGCCGCTCAGGCTGCCCGTGCCGCCGATGGCGGCGTTTTCCCAGGCCGCCCGGACGCCGGGGAACTTTTTGACGAACCAGGCCCGGATGAAATAGGGCCAGTTGGATTCGCGGTGGGCTTCCGTGATCGAGCCGCCGATGAATCCGACCCGCACCTTGCCCGACTGAATCGCCTGTTTGAACCGGGCCAGTGGGCCGCGTGGCTTGATGATGTCATCCATGTAGGGAATCCTCTATCAGTTTATGGATGTCCGTGGGACAGGACCACCACGGCCAGAAGCGTGGATTGGGCGAGCAAGGCCGCCAAATTGACCACCCAGACGGCCCAGCGCCGGAACCGTACTCCGTACAGGAGCCAGAAGGCGATGTTGACGAGATTGCCGACCACGAACCCCAAAGAGAGTGTGGAAGGCCCTGTGGCGTGAATCTCGGAAACGATCTGGAGCACGATGTAGAACGAACTGAACAGCCCAGAGATCAGGCCGGCGATTTCCCAGGCCCGGTCGGGAAGGCGGTCCAGATAGGGAATTTCGACGTCGTGAACCGTCCTCCCGACGCGGGATCTTTTCTTGGTGATTGCCATGAAGGGAAGAAGGGAAATTCTGAACGACTTGCAAATAGCCCATTAAAACCATCTCTTGCATAGTTTAACCCAGTTAAACCCAGTTGCAAGTCGCCGGCCCCCCCTATCCAATCGGATAACTCGTTTCAGGCACCATGCCGTTTCAGATATTGACGGGGGGACAGTCCCGTCTTCTTCTTGAATACCCTGGACAGGTGGAACGGGTCGTAAAAGCCGGTTTCCGCGGCGATTTGTTTCAAACTGTGGCCGCGCAACAGCAGTTCCTTGGCATGGCTGACCCGGATGGCGAGCAGCGCCTGCACCGGACTTTCGCCGGTGAGACGCTTGTACCGGTGCGTCAGCGTGGTGGGACTCACCTTCAGGCGAGCGGCTAGGGCCGCCAGCGAAAAGGCATCCCGATAATGGACGGACAGCCACTGCTCTGCCTGTTCCACCACTCCCATGATGCCGTCGGTGGGGGCCTCGGCAATGACGCGGACAAAATTGCTGCCCGCCACCGGGTGCGTCTGCCGCAACAGCAGGGCAAAAAGGTCGGCAAGCTGGCCTTGCGCGTGCCAGAACGCCCCGGCACCGCCGTCCTGAACCGCCAGGGCGATCTGCCGCAACCGTTCCCCCAGCAGTCCGGCCGGGTCCTGGAACCGCCCAAATCCCCGGCTGTTCTGGACAAATTCATCCAATCCCGCCAACTGGCCGCCGGTGAAGACAACATACCGGGATTCAAAACCGCCGGTGGTCATGCGGCTATCTTCCCACACCCGGGTTCCTGGCGCGTAAAGGTGGGCGGTTCCCGGTTCACGGGCGTACCAGGCGCCGTTTGCCATCCGCACCCGGCAAAGGCCGGAATCATCCACCGCATAGTCAAGTACCCAGGCGGCCACGATATAGCCAGGACTCAGCATCTTCGTGATCCGACGCTTGGCAATGGCGGAGATAAGCCGCGGATTAATTCCGGTCAAGGTTCCGCCGGAAAAAACATGACCAATGATCCAGGATCCTTTCATCATGGCCTCTGCAATAATAAATACGGGTTATGGCTGGGCCATAGTCTAGTCCGGCAAAGCGAATATACCATACTGTATATGTTTTTGACAGAAACATCCATGGTCGGCAGGCGCCGGCACCGCTATGTTTATGAAGTATGTATCATTCCGTCCTGAATGGCGGGTCGCACCTAACGTGGCGGCCGGGCGGCAGATGGGAAACAAACCGAACAAGGAGCCGATCATGAAAAACGCCCTGTCTTGTTTACTGATCGTGTCGCTGCTGGCTATCGCCCAAACGGGAATGGCCAACATGATCGCCAATCCTGATTTCACCAACGGTACAACTGGATGGACTGATCATACCTCAGGGAAGGCGCTGTGGGATTCGACCAATACGAACGGGTCGCCGTACGGCGCCAATGTGCAGTTAACCAATAATACGTGGTTTGGCCTGGTCACGGCGGATTATCTGCATGTGGAGGCGGGGACGACCTATTGGGTCTCGTTCATGGCCAAAATGGTGTCCAACACGTCCGGCACCAATCCCTATTTACTTAATGCATTGGGCGGGGTCTACACTAGTTACACGGCCGTTTCCACTGAATGGCGTACCTACACCTACAGTTTTACCGCTAACGCTACCGGTGTTTTTGAATATACCTTTCTAAATTGCTCACTTCGGCCCGGCCAACCGGCGGACAACACGGTGGTCATCGCCATCGACCATATTTCGGTCGTGCCTGAACCCGCCAGCATGGCCTTGCTGGCCCTCGGTAGCTTGGCCGTTCTGCGCCGGCGCCGGAAATAGGCGGTTCCCTGCGGGGGCAAGATGATGACCCGTTCCGCCTCGCCTGAGCAAAAGAAGGCGATGTCCACCGCCATAAAGGCCACCTGTCTTTATGGGGTTGTTGACAATTTGTACTACAACAGCTTTATGCTGATGTACCTTGCCGCGCTAGGCGTGCCCAGCGACATGATACTGGTCTATTTGGCGCTGTCCCCTTTGGTTTACATGTTTACCATGGTTCCGGCGGCTCATTACTCGGGACGTTCCCCTTATGTGAGGAATGGCATGACCGGGCAATGCGTAAGCGCGGCGGGGTTTATTTTACTTATCGGCGCGCCGTTTTTTAAACCGTTTGGCAAGGACTGGTTATTCATCTGGACCGGGATGCTCGCCAACGGCGTCGGCATGTCGTTGTATGTGGCGTCCTGGTTTCCGTTGACGTCGACGTTTGTGCCGGACAATGAACGCGGGCGTTTTTTCGGGACGATGCGGTTTTTTTTTCAGGCGGTGTCAATCCTGTTTGCGTTGGCGGTGATCGCGGTTTTAAAACGCGACTCCAGCCTAAAGGTGTTCCAGCTTTTCATGTGCCTAGCGCTGGTCGGCAAAATCGCCGGGATCATCTACCTTTCACGCCTTCCCGCAAACCAGGTTGAGTCCGGTCCACGCCCGTCGTTACGCGAGTCCATTTGGAAGGCAATTGTGGCACCGGGGTTTATGCCCTTTTGCGCGTACACCTTTTTACTGATGCTGGCGACCGGTTGCTGCGCGAGCCTGTTCGCCCTTTTAGCGAAGGGACCGTTGGGCTTGGGCGACGATGAAGTGATCCTGACGGGGAATTTGCTTATGCTTGGTTCGATGGGCGGTTTTTACTTGGGCGGAAAAATGGTTGACCGGCTTGGGACAAAAATAATGTTTTTGATTTGCCACTTTTCATTTGGCGCGATTCTTCTGGTTTATCTTTTCAGGGGGTTTGTACCGGCTCCTTTTGCGCTTTTATTTGTCGGGGCGTTGGGCGCGGTTTTCGGCTGTGTCCAAGCGTCATCGGGAATCGCGTTGACTTCCGAGATGATCCGCCTCACGCCCGCGGACAACAAGCCAGTGGCCACCGCGATCAATCAAGCTCTTTGCAGTGCGGGCGTTGCGTTGTCAGGCCTTTTTAGTTCCCAGGCAATAAAGTTCGGACTGCTAAACGACCATTGGACTTTTGCCGGACATCAAATGGGCCAGTACGACACCTTGATTCTCTGCTGTTCAATCATGGTGACCCTTTTGGTCGTGACCCTCGGCCTGGTGCCGTCGGTCATCAAATGCCCGGACTTCACTGAATCGTGATGTCGTTGGCAAATGGCCGGAGGGCAATCATGGCTTCAGTGAGTGTGGTCAGCTTTTTTCCGTTCAGGCGGAGATTTTCTATTTTTACCCGCGCTGTCTGGTGTGCTTCATCATAACCGCCGAAAGAAGACGGCGGCATCCGCGTCGCCGTAACCTGTATGTCCTTAAAGAGGATATCATGGTTTTTGCCGCGGCGGGCGCCGCCCGCGGAATACTCATGGTGTTTGAGGATGCTTGAACTCATTAAGGCCGGCAGATATCTGCTGTTGGTATCCTCAACGAAGGCCTCCTGGTCGGTTCCCTGTATGGCGGGCGCCTGGCAGACCGGGTCATACTCGACCCGGATATTTTCAAAAACGATGTCATGCACGTCGGCGTAATCGACATTTTGCACGTCCATGGCAACATGCGTGCTGCGAATGATATCACAGTCACGGAACGTGATGTTTTTTATCTCTTCGGCGCGTGTTTCGGCTCCGATCTCCAGCGCCCGCCCCCAATCGCACCAGATGACACATTTCTCAATGAGGACGTCATCCATCGACGAATAATCGTTCCGCCCGCCATTCCGGTCCGATTCGCGATGCCGATAGTCAAAGCCCTTGACACAAATGGCATCGTCATAGGTACGCAAAAAACAATTGCGGATGGTGGTGTGAATACAGTTGTGCAAATCGATCCCGTCACTATTGAAACGCCAATTGCCAATGAGTTTAACATTATTGATTGACAAACCATTGCAACAGACCGGCCGTATATTGTAAACCAGCGAGTCCCGGATGGTGATGCCGTCGATTTCTATATTGTTGCAATATTCAAGCTGCACGGTATGAATGCGCTTGGCGTTGCCGCTATCCACACTGCCATCCCCCGTTTTTTTTAGTTCAAAAAGGATCTGCTCCTGATTTTTGCTGTTGTCGAGAATGCCTTTCCCCAAAATTTTTATATTGTCGGCGTTTTTCGCGTGAATGCAGGCATAGACTACCGCGCCTTCGTCAATCAAGACCGTCTGCCCGCTTTTCAGCGTGATCATCCCGGCCTCGTGCAGGCCTTTGCCAAAATAGAGCGTATTGTCGTGTCGGCACGTGATGCCATAATCTTTCGGAGGGTCGGCAAAAATGTGCAGGGCATGATGGTGTCCGTCAAGCTCAAGCGTGTAGGCACCGGCCTCCCGGAGCGCAAAGGTAATATGACGGCCGTCGGTTTGCGGGACAACCCCTTTTGAGAGAGGGCGCACGATAGCGTGTTGAAACGTTCCCGGCGGTTTTACCGTAACCTGCACCGGTCCATCCAGTTCAAAAGCGGCAAAGGGGACAAGCTCGGTCTGCTCAAGGCCGCGTTGGTGCCCCGGCCAGCGCCGGTTGAACGGCACCGCGGAGACCCGCGCCTCGCGAAGCGGGACTGGCCGGCCCTCCAGTAGAAATTGCCATTCCTCGTTGCATTTCTCTGCGGAAGGCACTTCATAAATGCGGAAGGGCATGACAACAACTCCTTGACCTCTTGGTTTTCCCCATCAACACGGTTAGCCCGTTTAACCCACACCATCACGAAGCCGGTCATTTAATCTGCTTTCGCCATACCTCAATCGACAGGGACAAGTCATCCCACTCAACCGTCCCGCACGTGCCGGGAGCCATATGCAGCTCGACACTCAGCTTCCCGTTTTCGTCTGGAACGGGGATGGTCCCGGCCAATTCAAGACGCTCCCAGCCGGACGCATTTCCCCAGGGACGTGGTGCCGTCTCCACCCATCTTCGGACTCGTGCCCCGTTCTTGTCGGTTAAGAAACAGCCAACACAAACCCCGGGACCGGTGACCCCTGTACATTTCACCCAGGCTTCGAGGCGAACTTTTAAATATTCATTGGCAGTTAATTGCGGACGGAGTGAGGCCCAGTCCAGGCGCTGGTGAATGTCCGGCCAGGGGGGCCATGGCGTTGTCTTCCCCGCAATTTTGACTGGCGCCGGCACGTGTATGGCGGCAGAGGCCTTTCCGCCATGGACGGAGGGCGGCGCCAGGTTCCTGCTGAGCGTGCAATTGGGGGCAAAGGTGGAGATCCATCCAGGGAATGGAAAACCGCCCGCCGGTTCCGCTTCAAAACCGGGATTGGCCAACGGGATGGGAATGGTTCGGACAAACTCATCCGCTGGATACTTGATCTCCCCTTGACGGTCGGAAATCGGTCCGACGATGAAGAACGGCAAGGCGTCCGCCTCAAAACGGACGATCCCGTCATGGGCCTTGAGTTCGCGAGCGTTTCCCATGACGTCGATCAGGGTGAGTGTTGGAGCGGCTGTCTGCAAAACGACCGCCGCCTTGGACGCCTCATTCAGCCAGAGGCAATTTAAGAACGCGGCTTGGGGGGAGGAGTATTCATAACCCCGAAGCCAGCCGGGCGAGGCTTGCGCGGTGACGTTCAACTCCTTCTTGAACGTCGCGTCCGCCATGAGCCGGATCAGGGTGGCATAGGCGACGTAGGCTGGTTGTGGGACGAAATCGTTCCGCACCAGCCCGAACTTGTAGTCAAAGCCCGCGGGATCAATGACGTCATTGCGGATGCCGAACTTAAAAACCCGTTCCGCACCGGACGACAGTTGGATGACCGACTGGGTGATATCGCGGATGATCTGGGGGCGGGGGTCGCCATCCTCGCCGGTGGTCCAGCCGCCAATCTCCGTAACCCATACGGGCTTTGAATCGTCGCCCGTCGCCTTCAGCAGCCGGCGTACAGCGGGAATGTCCTTCACATAATGGACGTTCATGACATCGGCATAGCGTCCCGCTCCGCGGCTGAACGCATGCTTGACAAAGGGCCGATAGTCGGCGCCATCCTCCCGTGCGTCAGTAATGCCCGAGAACAAAATGCGGGCCGCCGGGTTTCCCCGGCGGAATCCCTTGGCGGCCGCCGCAAGGAAATCAACGTAATCTTCGATGATCTTTTGGTCATCAGCGGACGCATAACTGTTCTTCCGCCCATGCCAAAAAAGCACGGCGTCAGATTCGTTGCCCACTTCCCAATAGCGGACGGACGGGAACCGCTTGGCCATGGCTTCGCAGTAATTTGTCAAGGGCGTCAGGTCGTCTGGCATGGTTCTGGACCAGACCCCGAATTCACTGCTGTCCGGTGCGCCGGAAGCCCACTTAGGAACATAATAAACGGCTCCCAGGCAAGCGATGCCGGATTTTTCAATCAGGGCAATGAATCTATCCCATTGGGCGCAGAACTTGGGATCGTTCAGGTTGGGGGGAGCCGCGAACTGCACCCAGTCAAAAAGCAGCCCTCGTCCCCAGCCAAAACCGATGCGTCGGGCCAGGCGGAGCTCCTTTTCCGCGGCAGCGTCGGAGAACCAGGTAAGATGGAAATTGGCGCCGAACGGATTCCGGTCGTTGGGTATCGGCGGGGCGGGTGGAATGACAACCAGTGGTTGTGACACCACAAACGGATCCGGTTTTCCACCGGTGACGGCCAGAGACGCCGTGACCACGAAATAACCAAGGCGGTCGAAGTCCAGGCTGACCTTTTTCACGGCCGCGCCCTTTTCCCAGACCTCTTTTCGCGAGCAGGCGGCCTGCCCCCAAAAATCGACGGCCGACACCCGCAGTTCGGCCGGCCGTGAGACATCGTCCCTGGCCAGCGTGACGAGGACCGGCTCCCCCGGCGCATACACCCAATCGCAGGGAGAGGCAGTGAAGCGCATGGTCCCTCCTGGCGCTTTTCCGGCAACCGCATCATCGCCGGCCCAAAGCGGCATCACCAAGCTCATGGCCAGCCCAAACAACGCACTCGTTCGTTTCATCGGTTATCTCCAGGTTTCAAGCATCTAGGGCAAAGGGATGTCCATGCCCTGCGCATTCACATAACCGGTTTTTGCATCGCTCAGCAATTCCGCGCCGGACAATGACGCCACATGTCCGTCAGGAAACAACATGTTCGCCCGTTCTGAATGCCTGGCATGGACACCGCCTTCAGGAAAGTACGTTGTCACAAAATAGGCAATCTGCTGGTGGCGATTGGTGCCCACGGTGTCGCCCAAGAAGGCGTCATTGAGCCTGGATGCCCGCAAGAATACGTGCTGATAGCCATCCCCGGCCGGAGCCCCCGAGTAATAAATGGCCAATTTTATCCCATAGGTGTTCCAGTAACTGTATTCATCAATCGGCCGGGCAAACGTACAAGGCGTGAATCCGGGGCAGACCAGGATGTCCCGTTGGGCGATGTAGCCATGATTGAACAAAGCGCGCACCCAGATGCCGCTCCCGTATTGGTCATTGACCAGTATCCAGTCATTATAATCACCGCTATACAGGGAGAAGGCCACGCCCACCTGCCGGAGGTTGCTGACGCACTTGATGGCCTTGGCCTTGTCCTTGGCCCCTTGCAACGCCGGCAATACCATGGACGCCAGGATGGCAATGATGGCGATGACCACCAACAGTTCGATTAACGTGAAGCCTCGCGTTGTCTTGTGGCGCATGGGTTCACCTTTCCGGTCCCGTCATCGTTTTTTTCCGGGGGGGCGATTTTCGGCCGCGGTTTCCGCGGGCCGGCCAGCCACGGGCAATGCGCTATCATCCGATGTTGCAGGACGCCGGGCCGGCCGCATGCCGCAGGTGTCGCCAATGACGAGCCTGGGTTGCAGCAGGACGTGCCGCTTGGCGGCTTCGCCGCCGGTACCGTTGCGTCCCAGTACCAGTCGGACCGCGGCGCGCCCCATCTCCTGAAATGGTTGCAGAGTGTGGGTGACATGAGACAACCGCGGGTTCTCAAAGGCGTCACCGCCCACCACAGCTATCTCCTCTGGAACGCGCAACGACAACTCCTGCAGGGCATTGAGGATGCCATAAGTCATGGAGAACTGCTGGGTGGCAACGGCCGTGAAGGCATTGGGATTGGCCCGCAGCAGCCGCAGCACGAAGTCATGAGCGGGCTCCGCGCAATTCGGGTTGGGGATTTCCGCCGTCAGCGCCGGATCATAGTCGATGCCGTACTCATTCAGGGCCAGCCGATGCCCCTTAAGGCAGCCTTGTCCCGTGGTGTCGTAATGGCCGGTAGTCAGGTAGCAGATCCGCCGGTGCCCGAGCATGATCAGATGCTCGGTGGCCCGGTAGCCAATCTGTACCTTGTCGGTGTAAACGGTGGGCAGTTCTTCCAAACCGGGAAGATATTGGTCCACCATGACGATCCGCGTGCCGCCCTGATGGATCTCATTCAACAGGCGGTGATAGTCGCGGTCAAACGCATCCTCATGGAATGGGTTGACGATGATGCCTGCCAGCTTTTGATGGCGGAGTTCCTCCAAGATGTTCCGCTCGCGCCGGGTGTCCTGGTTGCTATTGCGGACCAGGACGCTGTACCCGTGCGCCTGCGCTTCCTCGTCCACGCCCTTGAGCAAGCAGGCAAAGGAGGGGATTTCGACGTCGGGAACCGTCATCCCGATCAGCTTGGATGACACGGACGGGGCACCCAAGTGGACGGTCATCGCAACGACGGTGCCACATCCCTGCCGGCGCTGCACATACCCCTCTTGCGCCAAGTCCGACATGGCCCGCCGGATCGTTGTCCGATCCACGTTGAACATCGCCGACAACTGGCGGTCCGAAGCCAAACGGTCACCGATCTCAAGGGTGGCAAGGTGTTCCTTGAGAGTTTTCCGGACCTGTTCGTGCTGCGGGTGAACCCCCTTGATGCACAACACGCGGGATGTTTTCGTGGTGATTGTCATGATCGGGAAGTTTTGGGCGACCTTTCATAACCCATCAAAGCCATCTTTCGCATAGTTTAACCCAGTTAAACCCAGTTGCAAGTCGCCGGGCCGCCAAACGCCCCATCCCAATCCCGATGAGAGGGGGCGATCCGACCAGATTGGACGGTTGCGCGGATTTTACCCGAGGAAATCGTATCCCGAATCGATCCGCAAAGTGCAGTTCTTCGATCCGGTGTCCGAACTGGATCTGGTGTTCCTCACGAACCTTCGCGACGCCGATGCGCTCAGCATCGCCCGGCTCTACAAGTACCGCTGGCAGGTGGAGTTGTTCTTCCGGTGGATCAAGTAAAATCTGCGCATCAAGGCGTTCTACGGAAATTCGATGAACGCCGTTCAGGCACAGCTTTGGATTGCCATTTGCGTCTACGTCTTGGTCGCGATCATGAGGAAGCAGAAGAACGTTTGTGGCGAAAGCGCCCCTCCGCGTTAAGGCACAAAAAGGTTTGATGGAGGGGGTGGGAACCGCTTTTCCTCAAAAGGGTGGTCCCAACCAACATTCTTGTCACCCCCACCCGGCTGGCGGCATTTGCATAAAACATAGACATGTGTATATTGTCATTATAAACATGTTTATATCGAAAATAAATCAGAAAAAAATGACCACTCCCGCCAAGCCGAGGTCGTCCAGCATGCGCGAAGTGGCGCGGCAGGCGGGCGTGTCTTCCTCGGCGGTATGGGCGGCGTTCCGCAAGAGCGATGCCGCCGCCACCACCATCGGCGTCAGCGAGGAGGCACGGCAGAAAATCCTGGCCGTGGCCGCCAGGCTCCATTACAAGCCGGACATCCTCGCCCGCAGCTTCACCAACAACTGCTCCTTCCTGCTGGGGCTGCTGATGCGGGAGACCTTCGAAGACTTCTCCATGCCGCTGCTGCGCGGCATTCAGGACATCTGCCTGGATCACGACTATTCCGTCATCACCTATGCCCACGGCAATTCGGCGGCGGACGAGCGGCGGCACCTGAAGTTCAGCCAGGACCGTCGGGTGGACGGCCTGATCGTCATGCCCGCCCTGGATCGGGACGGCGCCAACAACTTCGCCCGCTTGCAGGCGTTGCGCGCCGACGGCCTGCCGGTAGTGCAACTGTTCAACTCCCTCGTTCCCGGTATACCGGCGGTAGTCCGGGACCACGAAGCGATCGGTTATTTGGCCACCCGCCGCCTACTGGAGATCGGCCACCGCCGTATTCTCCATCTGACCTTCACGGGTTATGACGATGACCGTATCAAAGGGTTCCACATCGACGCCAAACAACGTTGCGAGGGGTATGAGCGGGCCATGCGCGAAGCCGGCCTGGAGCCGCGAGTCTACGCCCACGCTCCACTCAAGGAGGGCGACCGTCAGTTCCATGACGCCGTCCTGGCCGACGCCGACGTCATCCTGCACCATCCCGATGCGCCGACGGCCATCGTGCCTTATAACGATTACCAGGCCTGGGGCCTGCTGGAGGCCTGCGCGAAACACCGGATCAGAGTTCCCGAAGATCTGTCGGTCATCGGTTGCGACAGCATCCGGGAAATGTGGGTCGGTTCCGACCGGCTGGCCACCTTCACCTATCCGCTGCGAGAAATGGGCCGCGCCGCCGCCACCCTGTGCCTGGACATGATGAAAGGGGAGACGCCTCACAACGTCGTCTTTCCCCCCACATATGTAGACGGCACCACCATTGCCCCCCGAAAAACCCGAGCCAAGGCGACGCGGTTCACGCTCGTCGAATTGCTGGTGGTTATCGCTATCATTGCCTTGCTGGCGGGGTTGTTATTGCCGACGCTGGGCAACGCGCGGGAACGGGGCAAGCGCATCGTCTGTGTGGGCAACCTGCGGAGTCTGGGCGTGCTGGCGCAGTTGTACGCAAGTGATTACGCGGATCAATTCCCCGGGCCGTGGATCAACACCCCGGGCGACTTGGCCATCATGAAATGGGGGTACATCTGGCAGAATGAAGGGTTCCCCTCGTTCCTGAGTCATTACGTCGACACGCAAAATTTGCACCGGTTCTTGTTTTGTCCGAGCGCCAGGTATGACGTCTACGGGATATTGACCAAGGATCAGGCCATGGCCGAGCCCTACTACGAGGCCGGCTACATCTATACCGTGGCGATGCATCCCGGTTATTGGTGGTCACCGCCGTTTGTGCCCGCCAATCAGCACTATCAATTGACGGCCAACGTCACCGCAGGCATGCCGCTGTTCGCCGACATGTTGTTTCGGGAAGGCGAAGGCATGTCCAACCATAACTCGGCCCATTTGCAGCCTGGGGGGCTCCTGGACGGCATCAATGCCGTGTATTGCGACGGCCATGCGAAATGGATCCCCCGCGCCCGGTTTTATTTCGGTTATCCGAGCGGCACCGCCTATCCGCTCCCGGATGGCGGCCCGCACGACACGGCGATGCAGCCGAATTAGTTAGCGGGTTGGGCGCCGTCATGCCCCAATCCACCGTTTTACCACCATGAACCATAGAGGAAAAACATGATTTTCAAAAAAATGTTCCACGGTGCCTTTTTGCCGCTTGTGCTCATGGCCGCGCGTTCCAGCGCGGAGGCTATTCCGTCTTTTACACTGGTCAAAGACCGCCAGCCGGCCGCCACCATCGTCATCGCCCAGCAGGCGACACGCGCGGCGCAATTGGGGGCGTTCGAGTTGCAGGCGCATGTCCGGGACATCACCGGAGCCACCCTGCAAATCGTCAATGACACCGTCACGCCCACCGGCCCCCGAATCCTCATTGGCGACAGCGCCCAAACCCGGGCACTGGGCATCCGGGCGGACAGTTTTAAGAGCCAGGAATACATGATCCGGTTTTTCCCTGACACGCTGGTGCTGATCGGGCGGGACAAGCCGGACACCGGGCCGGTCATCTATAATCCGACCACGGCCGACCCTGTCCGCATGTTTCACTCGTGGCCCGACATTTGGGATGAACGCGGCTCATTGGACGCTTGTTATGAATTTCTCGAAACCTTCTGCCAGGTGCGTTGGTTTAACGCGACTGAATTCGGCACCGACTGCCCACATGCCGCGACCTTGACGGTGGCCAGCCGCATGATTCGCCGCCAGCCAACGTTCCGCTACCGTGACGCGCTGGGCGGGCTGGGCAGCGTGGGAGATCGGTATGATGAACTGTCGCAGCTTTGGCCGGCCGGGTCGGCCGGGTTCAACGCCTGGGAGGCGGCGGCCTACCCCCAAATGCATGCCAGGATGTCCAACCCCCAAGGTTATTGCCTCGCCAAACGGGTGGCGGTACGCTTGTTCCAGCTCCGCCACCGTGAGGGGGGCGTCATCGCCCGCTGCAATCACTCGCTGTACGGCTATTACGACCGGTTTTGGGAGAAAAATCCAGCGGCTCCCAGCCTGTTCGTCGAAAAGAAGCCGGACTGGTTCGCGCAAGGATACCAGGGAAGGCCGCCGCAGATGTGTTATGCCAGCGATGGGCTGATCCGGCAACTGACCGAGGACGCCCGCGCATACCTGGACGGCAAGAAAACCGGCGGGCAATTGGGCATCTTCTGGCAACCGCGGCCGCCCAATCCGTTTCCGATCGAACCGATGGACAACGGATCGTTCTGCAAATGCGCCCGCTGCCAAGCGCTGCTGGCCAAGGCCCGCCCTGAGTGCTCGTACTTCTCGAACGGCCAGTATAGCGATTACTTTTTCCGTTTCGTCAACGCGGTCGCCCAGGACGTTATTCAGACCAACCCCCAGGACGAACTCGTCACCCTGGCCTACGGGAGCCATGCGGCACCACCAAGCTTTCCGCTGGCGAAGAATGTCGCGGTGCATTTCTGCTTTGCCTGGAATCGTGGCCCCTATCAGGAAGAATATGCACACGAAATCGGCCTGCTTAAACAGTGGGCCAAACAGCAACGCCCGCTCTACCTGTGGCTGTACGACACGTTTCCCAAGGAAGTCGCCGACGCCGTCAAGTTCCATTGCTGGCCCGGCTTCTTTGCGCATACCCTCGACCAGCAGATGAAGCTGTTCCATCAACTCGGGGTGCGCGGTTTCTTCTATTGCGGCTACGGCCAGGACTTGGAGGCTTATCTGAGTTACAAGCTGATGGATGACGTGTCACTCGACGTCAACACGCTGATGGATGACTATTTCAGCCGGCTGTACGGCCCGGCCGGGCCGCCGATGCGCGCTTTCTATCGGTTGGTTGAAGAAACCTACTGTGACCCGCGCAATTATGACCCGGCCGACCGCCACCAAACCATGCCCATTGCCTGGGGCAAACTCGGCACCCCCGAGCGGATGGCGCAACTGGGCGAGCATATGCGGCAGGCCAAGGCGCTTGCCGCGACCGACCTCCAAAAGAAACGGGTGGAGCTTTTCGAATTGAGCGTTTGGAGTTACATGGTGGCCGGGCGCCAGCAGTATGTCGAGCGATCGGCGGCATCCATCCCGTCCATCACCGTGCCGCGGGTGGCGGCGGCCCACGGTGACTCCGCCAAGATCGACTGGTCCAAGGCGGCCGTTCTGGGATCCTGGCATGCCGCGAGCCAAAATGCCCCTGCGGTGCGCGCGCTTTCCGCCCGGGCACTGCATGACGGGCAGTTCCTATATCTCGAATTGACCGATCCTTGTCCCACAATGAAATTGCAGACGTCAGCCACCGTCTTCCCGTACGATGATTGGGAAATTTTCGTGGCCAAGGACCGGGCGTTGCCGTATCGGCAGTTCGCCATCAACCCGCACGGCCTGCTTGCCGCCACCACGAATGGCGAGGTCAATTTCCGGATGAACGTGCCGATCATGGATCACGGCATCCGGGTGATTTCGGATGCCTCCGCGCCTGACCGTTGGGTCACCCGGGCGGTATTGCCGTTCGCCAGTCTGACCCCGGCGGGAGTGGCGGCGGGCAACCCGTTCTACTTGAATTTGGCACGGGTCACCTCGCCGCAACTGACGGGTGGCGCCTTCGGGGTCGACACCTGGGTTGCCTACAGCAAACTCGGTGACGTTGACCGGCTCGCGCAGGTCATGCTCGCACCGTGACCCCCGTGCCCATATGTCACGGCGAAAATCGCGGCTGGAGACGTCGCCAGCCGCGCGGAATAACCACCCGGCGTCAACGCCCACAGGAGAAGCCGTCATGAAAGAAGCAATCTGTTCCCCCCGTCCGATCCAGACCGCGAAAGCAGGATACCCGTCCGTTTTTGCCATGGCATTGGCCGTGCTAGTGGGAATGCTCATCACCGCTGGAACCATGTCTGCCGCCATAATCGACATCATCAACCCAGGCTTTGAGGCCGGCCCTTCAACCTATGTCGTTTCCGGCTGGACGGCGACTTCCGGGGGCGGGGGGCGCGCGCCAACGACTGGCGGCCTGGCCCCGCATACGGGCACCTATTGGGGATTTCTCGATCCGGTTAGCGTCATTCCTGCAAGCCTAAGCCAGATTTTGAAGGTCGGCGGCTCCAACCTGCATGTCAATGCCGGGGATCAAATCACCGTCACGGTCTATCAGGGATTGCGGCCGGACATGGTCACCATGTATCCCAGCCCTGCCGGGGACCAGATTCTGAATATCCGGCTTTGGGCGGACGCGGTCGGCTCCGGCACCTTGCTTACCACCGCCACCTTCGGCAACGCAACGGTCAATGGCTGGGATCTGCGCACCTGCTCCTACACCGCCGGTACGGCGGCCGCCGGTCACGACCTATACGTGGAATTTCAAGATCCGCATGGCATTACCCGGCAGATAGCCCTGGATGACGTGTCCGCTGTGTACACGGCGGTGGTACCCGAGCCTGGCTTGCTCTGCCTGCTGGGGCTAGGCGGCTCTCTGCTGTGGCCCGCCCGCCGCAACCGCAAGCAGCGGTGAAAGCATGAACCCGCGGCCGATGAAAACCATACTGCCATACGACCAGACCCTATTCCGGGTTTCCGAGAATTATCTCATGCCCGACGCCGATGTCGGCGGCCTGTCCCGCGCCAGATTCGAACAGACCCTGGCCAGGAACGGCGTGGAATCGCGCTGGGTGGGGGTCTATGACCATGGGGGCCCGCGGTTCCGGTCCGCCTTCATCCCCATCTCTTCGCGCGTCCCCGGCGATCTCACCGCCAAGCTGAAGCGCCAAATCGCCCTCATCCATGCGGGCGGCATGGCCGCCATCACGTGGTGCTCGCCGTACTGCGAGTCGGCCTGGAAGGCGCACCGGTCCTGGCGCATCGTCTACATGGACCGGCGTGATCCCGGGCCAAAGGCGGCGTGTTGCATCAATTCGCCCTATGGCGACGCACTGATCGGCATGATGCTCGAGTTCTTTGCCAATTTCGGGCTCGACGGCCTCTTCTTCGACGGCGCCAATTTCGGCGCCGCCTTGCGGCCGTCGCCGCCGTGCGTTTGCACGCATTGCCGGAAAAAATTCGCCGCCGAAACTGGCCTCCCCTTGCCAACGTCCGTGGATTTTGGGAGCCGGACCTTTCGCGCCTGGGTGCATTGGCGTTTCACCATGTATGCCGCCTATCTGAAGAAGATGGTGGACACCCTCCATGCGCATTATCCGGACAAGACCATCGTCATCAACCATTACCACCGCTATTCCCCCCATGCATGGCATACGGCCTGCCCCTTGGACACCTATGACTGCTCCATTGTCACGGCCAGCGAGGCGATGATGCACATGGATCACACCTCCATGTCCGCGAAAATAGCCGTCGCCTATGGCCGGAAAGCGGACATTTGGACGCCGGTCGCGCGTTGGCGCATGGGATCCCAATGGCAGATCCACGAGCCCAAGGCGCTCCTGCACCATGCGGCATGCTGCCTGTCTTTCGGTGCCATTCCATCCTTCGGCTATGAAACGGATGTTCCCAAGGGATCGGTGCCCGCCAGCGTCCAGTCCTTTCTGCGCCCCATGGCCGAGTTCCTGCGCCAGCGCGCCCGCTATGCCGAACTGCCCAGCGCCAATCCGGTGGCCCTGCACCTCTCGCAGCAAACCGAGACCTTTTACTTTGGCCGCCGAACCGCCGACCACAAGGGCTTCGGCTGGTATTGGGAAAGCCTTTTCGGCTGGGACCAGTTGCTCAATGAAACCGGCCTGGGAACGGACATCGTGTTCGACCGCCATTTGACCGCCGGACGGCTGGCGCGCTACAAGGCCGTTGTCCTGCCGTTGTCACTGGCGCTCTCCGCGGCACAGGCGCGGGCGTTGCGGGAGTATGTGTCCGCCGGCGGGGTTTTGGTGCTCGGACCGTGGGCCGGCAGCCTGGATGAGGACGGCGAAACCACCGCGCATCCGCCCTTGGGCAAGCTGCGCGCGGTGAACGAGGCGGCGGCGCCAGAGGCCAATGCGTTCCGGCGAAACTCGCTGTATTTCACCAAACATCTGCCCGCGCTCCCGGATCTCCACGGTTTCGCGATGCATACGATGCTGGCGAGGCAGACTCCCCGAAAAGGTTCCGCCGTCCTCATGACATGTGACGGCATCGGGCGGGAGGACGACGGCTTGGATTTGATGTATCCGGCAACGGGGAAAACCGGCCGCGATACGCTGGCGGGCGTGACACGGCGGAACTATGGCCGCGGGTTTGTCATTGACCTGGCCGGGGATTGGGGCGCTTCGTTCTATTATGCCCCCAGTTCACCGTTGCGCCGGATGCTGATGTCGGTCCTTGGGGACACCGCCGATTTCCCGTTGCGCGTCCAGGCCCCGCCCTGCGTGACCGTCGCCTGGCGGCACGAGAAGGATGGCGCCTGCATCCTCCACCTGCACAACTGCCCCGTCACCACCCACCACCAAGGGCACGAAGCCGGCGACTATTACATGCCGATCATCCCCCGCGATGTCATCCCGGTGACGGACATCCGCATCGAGGCCAAGGGTGACGCCCCGTTGCAGGCGACGCGGCTGGTCGAAGCGCCCGGCCCGCTCCGTGTCAGGCGGAAAGGGAACCATTCCGTCATCGATGTCGGCAAGCTGGCCTTACACGAAATCATCCGGATACGTTACCCGGAAGCGTAGAGGCGTAACATGCTTGAATTAACCGGTCAGGTTGTGGTGATGGCGGATCAGCAGAGCGCCGAACGCTGTTATCGGTATGCCGTGGCGGAACTTTCCCGGCTGCTGGGGCGAATCGGGGTGGCAACGGAGATCCAAGCCGGACCGGCCACGCCTGGCCGGTTTTCTGTGCGGATCGCCCCCCGAAAATCCCGGCATGCTTCTGCCGCGGACGCCCCGGCGGACGGCAGGGGCGGGGATGGTTTCCGGTTGTCCGTCGATGCCCATGGCGTGACGGTTGCGGCGCGCTCGGCCAAAGGCGTGCTAAACGGGGTATACGAACTGGCCGAACGGCTGGGTTTCCTCTTTCTGCTGCCGGGAGAGAAGGGGGAGTGGGCACCGGCCCGGGCGCAGCCCCTGCCCTTGGGCGAGGAGACCATGCGTCCCCGTTTTGCCCGCCAGGGCGTTTTCGCCAGCCTGGAAACAGCCAGGGATTTCTCCGTGGAAGAGTGGTTGCGGTTCTACGCCAAACTGCGGTTCAATGCGGTGGCCCATCGGATCGAGGATCGCGGCCTGGCCGAGGAACTGGGATTGCGCCTCGAAGTCGGCGAGCATGGCCTCTCGGCATTGCTTCCCAGGGCGCGGTTTGAGCAGGAGCCCGAACTCTTTCGCATGTTCCAGCCGGAAGACTTCAACGGCCGCCGGACAAACGATTCGAATTTTTGCGTCACCAACCCCAAGGCCCGCCAGATCGTGAAGAGGAACTACCGGGAGACGCTACGCCAGAATGCCGGCGCTTATGCCGTGCATGCCTGGGCCGACGACCTGCCGGCGGGCGGGTGGTGCAACTGTCCTTCCTGCCGCGCCTTTTCTCCCTCCGACCAGGCCATGCTGGCGATGCGGCTCCTGGCGGAAACGCTCCGCGAAGAGGGTGCCGCCGGACGCCGGATCCCCGTGATTGCGTACCACGATACGATGTATCCAGGCAGAAACATCCGCCCCACGCCGGAATGCTTCCTGCTTTTCGCCCCGCGCGAACGCTGCTACGCCCATGCCCTCGACGATGCCAGTTGCCCGCGCAACGCATTCTACCTTAAAGCATTGGAGGCCTGGCAAACCGCGTTTAATGGCATTGGCGACGCGCACACCTTCGAGTACTACTTCGACCAAGTCCTATGCCGGGGCATGTATCCGTTCCTGCCCGGAGTCATTCTGGGCGACCTGCGCGTCTACCAGTCGCACGGCATCGGCACGCATTTTTCGCTGCAAGTCGCGGGCCCGGCCATCGCCCCGGAATTCAACATGCTGCTCTTCGCGCGGGCGCTGTGGCACGAGGAACTGACGTCCGAAAACTTCATCGGCTGGCTGGCGCCGAAACTCTGCCCCGAGAACCCCGCCCCGTGGCAGCAATATCTGTGCCGGCGGGCCGCCGTTTTCGCCGAAGCGATGCGATTCTGCGACCACGCCACCGGCAACTCCCTCGATTACCGCTGGCTGCCGGAAACGGACACCCCGTTCGGCAAGGAGATGGCGCGCGCCTATGCCACGGCCTCACGCGACCTGGCCCAGGCCGCCGCCGACTTGGCCGCCCGGAAAAACGACATGCCCGGCCGGGCGGCGGTGCTGGCCGACACGGAAGTCCGCCGCGCCCTCTTCGAGAGTTCCGAACTGTTGGTCATGCACCACCAGCAAAGCGCCATGAACCATCTGGGACGCTTCTTTGCCACGGATGACAAACATGCGGAACGCCAGGGCGTTTGCGGCATGGAGCGGACCCTGGAAGCCTTGTCCGTGGCACACGAGAAAGCCCTCGCCTTCGGCCTGCCCGAGGAGGGCTGGTACAACCGGAACATCAATGGCTGGCAGGCCAGAGAATACAAAGCCAAGCTGGCGCGCCATAGAGTTTAGGGGCTCGCCATGGACACGTCCGCCAAGATCATCATCCAGGCCGCCAGGGCAGGCCGCTTGGCCCTTGCCATTCCGCTGCGGGGCGGGCTGTGGTGGTTGCCGGCAGCCGCCACCGCCGGCAACCCGGCCGGCGACACCCTTTACGTCGCCGCCGCCGAGGGCACCGTGTTCACCCTCGCGGCACCGGCCGAATGAACGGGCCGGCCGGCGAAACTTCCGCGGTACCGTAAAGAGGAATGTTGATGTCGAGCACGATGCCGATAGGGACGCGCGCCAAACTCAGCGCGATGATGTTTTTACAGTTCATGATGCTGCCAGTGTGGTTTGTCCCCATGCTCGCCTATGTGACCAAACTCTCTCCCGCGGGCAGTCCGTGGCCGTATCGCTGTGGCCTGATCATGGCGTTCGGTACGTTTTCCTTCCCGTTCTTCGGCATGTTCGCAGATCGCTTCATGAACGGCGAGAACGTACTGGCGTTCTGCAACTTTGTTTCCGCGGCGCTGTTGGCCTGCGCCTATACGGTCAAAGATCCCGCCGTCCTGTTTGTCACGCTGGTGCTGGTGATGCTCTTTTACATGCCGACATGGTCGCTGACGGCCACCATTGCGATGGCGAACAGCCCGGCCGCGGCTTTCCCCCAAATTCGCCTGTTTGGTTCGCTCGGCTGGGTTGCATCCGCCGTCTTCAGCATCGTGGGCACGAAGTGGCTCGGCATCGAGAATTTCGACAGCACCCCCTGCATTTTCATGGCCGGAGCCATTGCCGCCATGTCGGGCGGCATCTTGGCTTTTTTCCTGCCGCCGACATTGCCAAAAGCCAAAGACCGGCCGATGTCGTTGGTCGATGCGCTGGGACTACGTGCATTGGTGCTCTTCAAACGGACTGACATGGCGGTGTTTGCGATCCTGATCCTGCTCGCGATGATCCCCTTTCAGTGGTACAACGTGTATTGTGGCCAGTATCTTGCCGAGAAGGGCGTTAACTATCTGACCGTGACGATGAACCTCGGGCAGGTGTTCGAACTGATTTTCATGCTGACGATCCCGTTCATTCTGAGGAAGGTCGGCTACAAGTGGGCGATGGTCATCGGTCTCGGCGCACTAGCCATCCGTTATGGCGCATTCTATTGGGGAGCGTCACAGAATCTGGTTGCCGGCGATTTCGGCGGCATTTTGGTGCATGGCCTGATCTTCGGCCTGCTGGTTGTCGGCAGCCAGATGTACGTTGATGCGGTGGCGCCCGCCGAATTGCGCGGCCAGGCCCAGGGACTGATCGGACTGATCTTGTTCGGTTTGGGCACGCTGCTTTCGAATTTTGTGTTCGACCTCATTCTCGGGCACAACACCGTCACCGATGCCGCCACCCAAGCCGTCCGTCACCATTGGGGGCAGCCGTACTTGATCGCATTCGTCATTTCAGTCGTATTGATGGTTCTGATGGCCGTGGTTTTCAAGCCTGCCGTGCAGATGAAATGACCGGCGCCTTCATGCGGCGTGCAGTTCGGGGCCGACGCGGGCATTAAAGGTGCCGCTGAACGGCTTGTCGGGGTGCTTGCCGACTTTCCGGCAAAGGGCGAGGCAATCGTCCACCGCCCCCCGGAAATCATCCTTGCATGAGTGCGCCCACTGGCGCACGAGCCGCCCGGCCCCGGAGCGCATAGGGACGAGCGCATAGGGAAGCGCATAGGGACGGGTACCGAAGGTCCGACTTCCGCAAATGCACACAGGAAAGGTATAGGGTACCGAAGGTCAGGGGTTGGTGTCCGCGCCGCCGGTCCTCTGCGCCCCACGGATCCCATAGGTTCCATGTGTCCCATACGTCCCATTTTCCCGCCGCGGCGGCGCGCATTTGGAGCTTTGACCGGTAAAAGGTTTGCCTTGCGAGGGGGAGGGGGCGGGTGTCAAAACCGGAAACGGCGTGTTTCCGGCCTGCCCGGGCGCTGCCGTGCCAGGGCGGCCGGCGCTTTCGGGACGCCGCTTTATAGTACCGGGCCGAATGGGAACCCGAGACTTCCGGCCGCCGTGCCTGGCGGCCGACACTGCTGTTTGAGGAAAAACGCGCCATGCCTCCGCAATTTGTCTTCTCGATGAACGACGTGTGCAAGGTCTACAACGACAAGATGGTGCTTGAGGGGATCAGCCTGTCGTTCTATTACGGCGCCAAGATCGGCGTGGTCGGCGAGAACGGCGCCGGCAAGTCGACCCTGCTGCGGATCATGGCCGGGGTAGACAAGGAGTTCATGGGCACCGCCCAGCTCACCAAGGGGATGCGCGTGGTGCTGGTGCCGCAGGAACCGCAGCTCAACCCCGCCAAAACGGTGCGCGGCAACCTGGAGGAGGCGCTGGCCCCCGTCCATGCCCTGGTGGCCCGGTATGACGAGGTCTGCGCCAAGATGGGCGAGAGCCTGCCTCAGGTGGAGATGGACAAGCTGGGCGACGAGATGGACCGGCTCCAGACCGAGATCGACAAGGTCGATGGCTGGGAGGTCGACCGCCTGCTCGACGTGGCCTCCGACGCCCTGGTGCTGCCGCCCGACGACGCCGACGTGGCCACGCTTTCCGGCGGCGAGCGCCGCCGCGTCGCCCTCTGCAAGGCCCTGCTGGAAAAGCCCGACCTGCTGCTGCTCGACGAGCCGACCAACCATTTGGATGCCGAGACCGTGGCCTGGCTCGAACAGACCCTGCGCGACTACCACGGCACCGTCATCATCGTCACCCATGACCGGTACTTTCTCGACAACATCACCAAATGGATTCTGGAATTGGAGAATGGGCGCGGCCTGCCGTTTGAGGGCAACTATTCCTCCTGGCTGAAGCAGAAGGGGGAGCTGCTGCGGATGCAGGAGAAGAAGGAGTCGGCGCGGCAGAAGGTGCTGGCGCGCGAGCTGGAATGGATCCAGGCTTCGCCCGAGGGGCGGCGCAAGAAGAGCCGCGCCCGCATCGAGCGGTACGACGAGCTGGCGGGCCAGGCGGTCGAACTGCCGAAAGACGACATCACCATCCAGCTGCCGCCGGGGCCGCGGCTGGGCGACCGCGTGCTGTCCGTCAAAGGGGTGGGCAAGGGGTACAACAGCACGCCCTTGCTGCAGGACGTCAGCTTTGACCTGCCGCGCGGCGCGGTGGTTGGGGTGGTCGGCCCCAACGGCGCCGGCAAGACCACCCTGTTCCGCATGATCATCGGCCAGGAGCAGCCGGACGCCGGCACGCTGGAACTGGGGAGCACGGTCAGCCTGGCCTACGTGGACCAGCACCGGGACGCCCTCGACGATGGCAAAACCGTGTACGAGGAGGTCACCGGCGGTACTGACGAGATGCCGTTCGGCGAGCGCACCATCAACGGCCGCGCCTATGTGAGCCGCTTCAACTTCCGCGGCTCGCTGCAGCAGAAAAAGGTCGGCCAGCTGTCCGGCGGCGAGCGCAACCGCGTGCATTTGGCCAAGCTGCTGCGGCGCGGCGCCAACCTGATCTTGCTGGACGAGCCGACCAACGACCTGGACGTCAACACCATGCGGGTGCTCGAACAGGCGCTGATCGACTTCTCAGGCTGTGTCATGGTGATCAGCCACGACCGTTTCTTCCTCGACCGCGTCTGCACCCACCTGCTGGTGTTTGAGGGCGAGGGGCGGGCGCGCTGGTACGAGGGCTCCTTCCACGAGTACGAGGAGAAGGTCTTGCAGGCCGGCAACCAGGACCGCCTGCTGCATCGCCGCGGCAAGTACAAGCGGCTCAGCCTGCGCTGAGGGGCGCCGGTGCATTTTTGTTGCCGTCCGGACGCCGGTTTCGGCGCGGCTGGCACATTTTTGAACCGTTGGCGGGCCGCCGAGCCGGCCCGCGTTTTTCTGTGGATCCATTTTGATTGCATTGGGTAGTGCCTTTTGTCGACGACCTTGGCCCGGGGTTTGTTTACAGCCGAGGCGGCCGGTGCATGCTTCGCGGGCCGCGGCGGGTGGCTGCGGCAACGGGCGGCGTGCCGGCCGGCGAGAGGGTCGGCACAGACATGGACTGCAGCACTGATTTCCGGCGCCGCCGCGGCGGCGCTCCGGTGGCTTGGCTTGGTTTGGGGCTGGCGGCTTTGGCGGTGCCGGGCGCCGTCGCGGGCGGGGAGCCGGTGGCTGCCGCCTCCACGGTGACTGCCGGCGACACGGTCTGGGTGCTGCTGTCGGCGGCGCTGGTCATGCTGATGATGCCGGGGCTGGCCCTGTTCTATGGCGGCCTGGTGCGCAAGAAAAACATCCTGTCCATTCTGATGCAGTGTTTTGCCGTCCTGTGCCTGGTCAGCCTGGAATGGGTCTACTGCGGCTACAGCCTGGCCTTCAGCCCGGATTTCGGCCTGGGGCTGATCGGCGGCCTGGGCTGGGTGGGGCTCAACGGGGTCGGCATGACCCCCGCCCCCTATGCGCCCAAGGTGCCGCACCAGGCGTTCATGCTGTTCCAGATGATGTTCGCGGTGATCACCCCCGGGCTGATCATCGGCGCCTTCGCCGAGCGGATGCGCTTCGCCGCCTTCTGCGCCTTCAGCGTGCTGTGGGCGCTGCTGGTCTACAACCCGGTCTGCCACTGGCTGTGGGGGGCGGGCGGCTTCCTGTGCACGCAGGGCGGTTTCGGCGCGGTGGACTTTGCCGGCGGCGCGGTGGTGCACATCAACGCCGGCATGGCGGCGCTGGCGGCGGTGCTGGTGCTGGGCAAACGCCAGGGATTTCCCAACAACATCTCGCCGCCGCACAACCTGCCGCTGGCGGTGCTGGGCGCCGGCCTGCTGTGGTTCGGCTGGTACGGCTTCAATGCCGGCAGCGCGCTGGCCTGCGACGGGGTGGCGGTGAATGCCTTCCTGGTCACCCATGTGGCGGGCGCGGTCGCCGGCCTGGTGTGGTCGGCACTCGACTGGATCAAGTTCGGCAAGCCCACCACCCTGGGCATGATCACCGGCGCGGTGGCCGGGCTGGCCGCCGTCACGCCGGGCGCCGGTTTTGTGGATGTCGGCGGCGCCACCTGGATCGGCCTCGGTTCCGGGCTGATCTGCTGGTTTTCGGTGACCGCGCTCAAGGCGCGCTACCAGTATGACGACTCGCTCGACGCCTTTGGCGTTCATGGCGTGGGTGGCATCTGGGGCACCCTGGCCGTGGGCATCTGGGCCACCCAGGCGGTCAATCCCAACGGCGTCAACGGCCTGCTGCACGGCAATCCGGCCCAGTTGCTGGCCCAGGTCAAGGCGGTCGGCATCACCATGGCCTACTCCTTCGTCATGTCCTACCTGTTGTTCCGGATCGTTGACTTTGTCCTCACCTTGCGGGTGTCCGCCCAGGACGAGCGCATCGGCCTCGACCTGACACAACATCGGGAAGCAGGCTATACTGTCATCGATTGAAATCCTGAGGAGCGCCCATGAAATACATCATTGCCATCATCCAGCCGGACCGCCTGGACAGCGTTCTGGAGCGGTTGACGGAAAAGGAGATCCATCTGGTGACCGTGTCCAACGTGGTGGGGCACGGCCGGCAGAAAGGGGTTTCCGAGGTCTACCGGAGCTTCCGCGAAGGCGGCGGCCTGCTGAAGAAGATCAAGCTGGAGATCGCGGTCAACGATGATTTCCTGGAGGCGGCCATCGAGGCGGTGACCGTCGGCGCCCGCACCGGCAACATCGGCGACGGCAAGATCTTTGTGCTGGACCTGGAACGGACCATCCGCATCCGCACCGGCGAAGACGGCAACGCCGCCATCGGCTGAGCGCCGCCGGTTCTGTACCGGTGGAGTGCCGGCGGCGTTGGCGCCGCCCCTGGAGTTTGGCACAACTTCACGGTTGCGGTTTTCCCGTCCCAAGCGGGACGGGGCGGGAATAGGCAGGGGCTTCAGCCCCTGTATTGTTACCCATCCCATTTCGCGTGCCGTCAGGTACGCGGCGAATCGCGGCGTACCTACGGCACGCCATCGTTTCATTTTTTCGGAACAGGGGCTGAAGCCCCTGCCTATTTTCATTCAGTCCCTACGGGACGAAGCAGCTCCCCCCCCGTACTTACGCCCAGTTCAGACACGCTAAAGCGTGAACTCAAACGACCGGCGCTCTGTGTTTGAGTCCAGCCTTTCGGCTGTCTTCGGAGTCTGGTACCGGCTGGCGCGCATGGTTTCTGCCAAACTCCAGGCGGTCCGTCACGGCGTTCCCGGTTCGGAAAAACCGGATGCTGACTATATTATGCGCGGCTCCGGCACGCCTGCGCGTGCGGAGTCCGCAACCTTTTTGGGGGCCCGGCGCCATGAACCGCTACAAGAAATCCAGCAAGCTCGACAACGTGCTTTACGACATCCGCGGTCCGGTGCTGGAACACGCCAAGTCTCTGGAGGACCAGGGACTGTCGGTGATCAAGCTGAACATCGGCAATCCGGCCCCGTTCGGGCTGTTTGCGCCGGAAGAGATCATCCATGACATGATCCTGAACCTGGCCAACACCCAGGGGTACAGCGATTCCCGTGGGTTGTTCTCGGCGCGCAAGGCCATCATGCAGTATTGCCAGCAGAAGCGCATTGCCGGGGTGGGGATCGACGACATTTACACCGGCAACGGGGTCAGCGAACTGATTGTGATGTCGATGCAATGCCTGTGCGACAGCGGGGTGGAGGTGCTGGTGCCGGCGCCGGACTATCCGTTGTGGACGGCGGCGGTCAACCTGTCCGGCGGCAAGCCGGTGCATTACCTGTGCGACGAGCAGGCGGACTGGCAGCCGGACCTCAAGGACATGGAACGCAAGATCACCGGCAACACGCGGGCCATCGTGGTGATCAACCCCAACAACCCCACCGGCGCGGTCTATCCGGTCGCGGTGCTGGAGCAGATCATCGAGATCGCCCGCAAGCACAAGCTGATCATTCTGGCGGATGAGATTTACGACAAGATCGTCTATGACGGGGTGACCCACACCTCGCTGGCTTCGCTGGCGGACGACGTGCTGTTCATCACCTTCAACGGCCTGTCCAAGAGCTACCGGGTGGCCGGCTTCCGCGCCGGCTGGATGGTGGTCAGCGGCGACAAGAGCGAGGCCAAGGATTTCATTGAGGGGCTGACCCTGCTGGCGTCGATGCGGTTGTGCAGCAACGTGCCGGCCCAGTCGATCATCCAGACGGCCCTGGGCGGCTACCAGAGCATCAACGACCTGGTGGCGCCGGGCGGCCGGCTGTACGAGCAGCGCAAGGTCTGCTGCGACCTGCTGTCGAAGATTCCGCACCTGTCGTTCGTCAAGCCGAAGGGGGCGTTCTACATGTTCCCCAAGATTGACGCCAAGCATTTCCGGATCAAGGACGACCAGAAGTTTGTGTTTGACCTGCTCAAGGCGGAGAAAATGCTGCTGGTCCAGGGCACCGGCTTCAACTGGCCGGCTCCGGACCATTTCCGGGTGGTCTATCTGCCGCGGGTGGACGAGCTGACCGAAGCGCTCAAGCGGCTGGCCCGTTTCCTGAAGACCTACAAGCAGGTCTGAGGCCGGGGTGACGGGGGGAACGTGATGCGTGAAACGTGATGCGTGACTCGTGAGGCGTGACTCGTGATGCGTGACTCGTGATGCGTGACTCGTGATGCGTGACTCGTGAGGCCGCAGTCGATACCGTTTCCGCTTCACGAATCACGGGTCACGAGTTACGAGCTACGAGCTACGCCGGGAACGGCTGGCCGAGCCAGTCTGCCGGCGGGGGGGGGACGGAGTCCGACAGAGGGGGCGGCGCGGTTATCCGCCCCTGGTGCACCCGCACGGTAAGCGGTGGCCGGCCGGCTTCCGGTTGCCAGTCGTGCACCGTGAAATCGGGGGTGCGGCCGAAGCGCCATTCCCATGAAGCGAACTCCGCCCGGCGTGCCTCCAGCTCGTCCGGGGGCGGCCAGGGCCGGCCGGGGGCGAGCGGTTCGGCGTCGCCGGCCGGGCCGCCGGTCCAGCGGCGGATGATGGCCTCGGCGGCGTCGGCGGGGGTGAGTCCGGGGCGAAAAGCGGCCAGGTTGGCGACGGTGGCCCGTACGGAGGCCACGGCCTGGCCGGTGGTGCGGGCGGCCACGCCGGCCGGCTGCAGGGCGGCTTGCAGCGCCGCCAGATCGGTGGCGACCAGCAGGGTGGCGTGGTGCAGCGCGGCATCCCGGGTCAACTGAAAGGCGCCGCCGCTGACCTTGCGGCCCCCGCATTCAAGGCCGTGGCGGGGGTTGGCGGCGGCGGCCAGGCCGAGGTCGGCCAGGGCGTCGGTCAGCAGCGCCTCCAGCACGGCCGGCTGGTGCCGGGACCGCGGCACGAGCAGGCTGACATTGAGGTTGCCGGGGTCGTGGTAAACGGCGCCGCCGCCGGAAGCGCGGCGGGCCAGGTGGATGTTGTGGCGGGCCAGCCGGGCCGGATCGCTCTCCCGCCACGGATTCTGGTTGCAGCCCAAGACAACCGTCGGGGCATTGACATACAGGAAGAGGCGGGCCGTGTCCGCCGGCAGCTGCTGCAGCAGCCAAGCCTCCACCGCCAGGTTCCAAAACGGATCCGCCGCCAGGGAGCGGAACAGGCTGGGCGTCATCGCCACCGGTTTCCCATTCGTAGGCATGCTGGAAACATAGCGCCTTCTCAGGCGGTGGCCGGCGCCGGTTCCTGGCAGGGGAAGTAAAGGGTGACGGTGGCGCCCTGGCCGGGGGCGCTTTCGACGCGAATGGCGCCATGGTGGGCGCGCATCATGCCGAAGACGGCCGGCAGGCCGAGGCCGCGGCCGATAAATTTGGTGGAGAAGAAGGGGTCGAACAGGTGGGAGCGGACCTCGGGGGTCATGCCGGGGCCGGAATCGGCGACCTGCACGAAGACGGCGTGGCCCGGGGCGAACTGGCTGCCGATCATCAGGCTGTTGACGTCCTGTTCGGTAAGCGTGAGATGGCCGGCGCGGACGATGACCTCGCCCGGGGTGTCGCCCAAGGCTTCGCCGGCGTTGGTCAGCAGGCTGACGAGCATCTGGCGGATCATCGACGGATCGCCCAAAATGGGGGGGAGCCGGGAGGGGATTTCACGGCGGAACTCATTGGCGGTGCCGGCGTTGGCGGCGAGGCCGGGCAGGGTGTCGCGGAGGAAGACGCTGAGATCGACGGTTTGGCCGTTGAAGAGCTCGCCGCCGGCGTAGATGAGCATGCGCCCGGAGATTTCCGCGGCGCGGCGGCCGGCGGTATGGATGTCCTGCACCTGGCGCAGCAAGGGGGATCCCGGGGGGAGTGCCCGTTGCACCAGTTCGGCGTTGCCCAGCACGGCCAGCAGCAGGTTGTTGAAGTCATGGGCGATGCCGCCGGCCATGGCGCCGAGGCTTTCCAGGCGCCGGTGGGTGGCCAGCCGTTCGTTGAGCTGTTCGCGCTCCGTTTCCAGGCGGCGGAGCTCGGTGATGTCCAGGCAGGTGACGACGACGGCGGAGCGGCCGCCGGCGGTGATCGGGCAGGCGCCGGCAAAGAGCCAGCGCTCCTCGCCCGAGCGGGTGGTGATTTTGACCGGGTAATGGCTTTGCGGCACTTTGCCGGACAACCGGTCCTGGCCGCGCTGGCGCACGATGTCCCGGTGCTCGGGATGGACGATGCTCCACCAGTTCATGCCCAGCAGCTCTTTGCTGGAGTAGCCGGTGATCTTTTCCGCGCCAGGGTTGGCGTAGATGAAGCGGTCGTCCTGATAAATGATGATGGCGGAGCTGTCGACTTCGGCCAGGGCGCGGAAGCGCGATTCGCTTTCGCGGAGGGCGCTTTCGGCGCGTTTGCGGCCGTTGATGTCCTCCTGAAGGCTGGCGTTGGCACGGGCCAGTTCGAGGGTGCGTTCCTGAATCCGGCTTTCGAGTTCGGCGTGGGACCTGCGCAGTTCGCTTTCGGCGCGCTTGCGGGCATCGATGTCACGCACCACGGCCATGAGGCGGGGGCGGAGGCCGAAGGTGACGCGCTGCAGGCTGACTTCGATCCAGAAGGCATGGCCGTCGCGGTGCCGGGCCCGCCATTCGAACAGTTGGGGCTGGCCGGCGGCGGCTTGGCTGAGGCGCTGGGCGGCGGCCTGGGTGTCGAACGGGGCTTCCGGCTGGGCGCTGAAGGGCAGGGCGCCCAAGCCGGCGGTTTCGCCCGGCTGGTAGCCGGCCATCTCATAGGCCCGGCGGTTGGCCTGAAGGATGTCGCCGGTATCGAAATCGTGGATGGTAATGGCGTCGTTGACGGCATCGAACACCGTCTGGAAGCGCCGGATTTCGGTGTCCAGCATCCGGGTGGTGGCGCGCTGGCGGTGGGCGAAGAGGAAGCCGGACAGCGGCACCAGGACGAGCGCCATGGTCAGGTAGAGGCGGGGGCGGCGCACCATGGCAATATCGCCGGCCCAGTCGCTGGCCGCGATGTCCATGCCCAGCAGGGCGACAGCCTTGCTGTCGGGGGCCGTCCGAATGGGAACGCAGGCGGTGACCCAGCGCCCCCACGGGTCGGCATAGGGTCCGAAGGCCTGCGGTTCATTCCGGCGCAGGACCTGCCAATACTTCTCGTCGCCGTTGGTGTAGGGCTGGCCGGGCGGCGAATAGTCGGGCGAAGTTTCCGGCTCGGCATCGACCAGGAAGACCAGGCGGTTGTTTTGGGGGGCCATCAGGTAAAGGAAGCGGATTTGGGGATCGACGCTGATAAACTGGCGCAGCTGGTTGCGGACGGCGGTGAAGGCCGGAGTGCCCGCGTCAGCCGGGCGGCCGGTGAGCGCGGCGATGTGGGCGGTGTCCAGGCTGGCGGCCATGAAACAGGTTTCACGGATGCGGTCGTGACGCTTTTCCTGGTCGCGGTCGGCGGAAGCACGGTTGGTGAAATAGAAGCCTTGGGCGAGGATGAAAGCCAGGAGGATGTACCATGGCCAGCGGCGGGACCAACTCAAGGCATCCGTGAGGCCGCGGTTGGAGACCAGGCTGCTATAAAAATGGACGCGGATCAGCATGGCCAAAATGGCAATCAAGAGGGCGCGCACCAGCGGCATGCCGATGCAGAACGCGACCTGGTTGTCTGGGAGAGAACCGGCCAGCGCCTCTTGCGGGGACGGTTGGGGGACGGACACCGCCAGCGCATACCCCAGCAGCATCAGGCCGGCCAGGCGGAAGGGAACACGTTCCTTGGGCTGTTCCTTCAAGCGGTGGGCGGTCAGGAAGAAGACCAGCGCCGCCAGGGTCACGACCGGTGCGCCCAGGCACAGCCGGACGACGGAGGTGTTGAGGCTGTGGGTGGCCAGGAAGGCGGCGGCGGTCAGCAGCACGGGCAGGGCGAGAATCCACGGGCCGGGAACGCGGTTTGGAAAGTGGCGGAGGAAACCGCGGCGGACGAATTCAGCCAACAACAGGAAGGACCCGGCAAGGAAAAGGAGGCGGAGCAGGTGGAACGGCAGGGAATCGGGGAGATAGATCAGGTTGCCGTCCAACCATTCGTGCAGGCCGTGCACCAGGCCGAACAGTCCCAGCCAGCCCCAGGGCAGGGAGGCGCCTTCCAAGCGGAGGCGGGACAGGCATTCGGTGGCCAGGACCAAAAAAACCAACCCATACGTCAAGTAGACGAAATCCAGTTGGCTGAGCAACACACTGGTTTGCCACATGTCAGCCTCCCCGCAGTCCCACCTTATGGCATAAGGTACAGGAGGAAGGGTCGGCTGTCAAGGGAGGTGTGGTTGCTCGAGGGTCTTGACTTCGTTGGGGATGACCTTGAGGGCGTCGGCGAAATCGGTGACCTGGATCTGCGTCCGCAGAAAGGCTTTCAGTTGGGCGCCCGACGGTTCATTGAGGGCGCCGAGGAAGACTTGCAGCAGATCGGTCTGCCGGCGTTGACGGCTGTCGTTGCTCAGCGGCAGGGCGCGCTGGACGGTTCGTTCCGCGTGCAGGGGGTCGCCGGCGTTGGCGTAGGCGAAAGCCAGGACAATCAGGCTGTCCAAACTGCGGTTTTCCGAGATGCTGCAGGCGGCTTTGGCGAGTTCCACGGCCCGGGAGGGGTTGCGCACGGCGGTCAGGGGATGGGTGCCGTAGATGGCGGCGGCCATGGTAAGAACGGCGGGGTCGCGCGGTGCGGCGGTGATGGCGCTCTCCAGGTGGCGGTGTGCCGCCTCGGCCTGGCCGGCATCGGCGGTGGCGGCGGCCATCAGCAGGTTGGCAAGGGGGGAGCCGGGGGTGTGCTGGAGGACGACCTCGAGGTCGGCCCTGGCCTGGCCATTCTGGTTGCGGACATAACGATGCCAAGCGCGGCAGAGGCGGAACAGGGGGCGGTCCGGGTCCAGTTTGGCCGCCTGCTCAAAGCACCGGTTGGCCGCCTGGTCGTCACTGCGTCCGGACATCAGAAAGCCGAGCAGGGCCTGGGCGGGAGCGTAGGTCGGGTGTTGCTGGAGCTGTTTTTCCAGGATGGCTCCGGCTTCCGAGGTGCGCTGGTTGCGGGCGATGGCGGCGGCCATGAGCAGGGTGGCTTCGGGGAAGTCGCCCTTGAGGATTGCCGCCTGGCGGAGTTCGTCGGCGGCTCGGGCGTCCATGTTCCAATCCATGAGCGCGGTGGCCAGGCGGAAGCGGAGCCACGGATTTTCCGCATCGAGGCTGACTGCCTTCTCCAGTTTGGCCACCGCCAGATAACTGTTACCCTCGACCTGCAGGCATTGGGCGAGCCCTTCCAGGGCCGGAACATGGTCGGGATGGCTGGCGAGCACTTTTTCGAAACCGGCTTGGGCTTTTGTGTATTCTCCCGTGGCGGCCAGGCGTTTGGCAAGCCGGGTTTGGACCACGGGGGAGTCGGGACTGAACTGGGCCAGTTTTTCCCAAAAGCGGTCAGCTGATCCCAAGACGGTCCGGCTGGCCAGGGTGGCGCTGCCGATGCCGGCCAGCGCCAGCACGGACAGGGTCAGGGCGGCGGCCCGGCGGCCCGACGGCGGCAGGCCGGCCAGCAGGGTACCGGCGGCGGCGGTCAGAGCCAGGCTCCATCCGGGCAGCAACAGGTAGGCCCCGGAAAACACGCCCAGGCGTTCGGTCAGGCTGACGGGGGCCAGCAGGATGATGAAGACCATGGCCAGCAGCAACTGGCCGGTCAGCAACGGCAGCCACAGGCGGCCCCAGCGGTTCCGGTAAAACCCGGCTGCCACCGCAACGGCCAGCGGCAACCCCAGGCACAGCCATGCCGTCACGCCGGCCGGGGAGGGGGCCCAGGGATTGCGGAGAATCATGCCGGGCAGCGGAACCAGGGCTTGAAACAGGCTCAGCATCAGCCCCCAGCCGGTGGCGGCCAGGCCGGAAATGCCGGGAGGCGCCAGCTGGAAGGACGGGGTCAGACGGAGGACGCGGAGGTGTTGGAGCAGGTTGACGGCCAGGGTGGTCAGCGCCAGGAGCAGGAACGGGCTCAGGCGGACCAGGTCGCGGAGGGCCGGCTGCCGGATTTTGTTGAAGTCCAGGTTGGGGAGGGGGATGCGGCTCATGGCCGGCGTCGGCGCTTTGGCGGGGCGCCAGTGCAGGAGGCGGCGCCACCAGGACCGGTCATCTTCCCGCCGGTGCCGGGAAGGATGGCCGTGATGGTGGTGGTGACGGGCACCGTCGGCTTGGGGGGGCGCGGCCGTCGGCCGGCGCGGTTCAGGCAGGGACATGGCGGCCGGGATTGGTTGCGGGGCCGGGGGGGGCGCGGCCGGCTGGGCGGCGATGGCCACCGGTTTGGCGGTTGGCGTCCGGGAGGATGAGGCGGATTCGGAGTGGCGGCGGGAGCGCGTGCTGCGGCCGGGGGTTGAGCGTGGGGCCGGAGCCCAGCCCAGCATCCAGAGAACTGGCAGCAGGGCCGCGGCGGCGGGGTGCAGGAGGGTGGCGGCGAGGAACAGGATCACGGCGGCCACGTAGGGGAAACGGATGCGGTCTTCGGCGCGCAGATGTTGCCGGTAGCACAGCAGGGTGCCCAGCATGGCGGCCAGCGCCCACGCCGCGGCGCTTTTGGCGGGCCACCAGAAGGGAAGGGTTGCCAGGGGATGGATGGCCACCAGCAGTCCGGCCAGCCAGGCGCCGGGCAGGCGGAGCTGCCGCCCGGTCCGCCAGACCAGCGTGGCGGCGAGGGCATGTCCCAGAAACGCCAGCAGGCGGAATCCCCACAACTGGTGATGGAACACGGCCCCCCCGAACTGCAGCAGCAGAGCGGCCAGCGGCTGGTAGGGGCCGGCGGCCGGCAACTGCCAGGCGGCGGTCACGGCGGGGAGGGCGTCCTGTGGCAGGGGGGCGTTCAGTCCCGGCAGGAGCGTGGCCGCCGCGGCCGCCACCAAGATCAGGGTGGCGGTCAGGGACTGGCTGAAGGACAGGGGCTCGTCCTGACCGGCAAAAAGAGCGTCGAAGAAGCGCATGGAGGTCTTCATCCGTCCTGGGGGGCCAGAAGTTGCGTGCGGTTGGGGAGCCGGATATGTTTGGAAGCGTAATCTAGCGCGAGTTTTCCGGGCAGTTGCAAGCTGGGGGCCAGAAGATGCGGATGCAGGATGAAACCGGCGGGAAAATGGCGGTGCTGGCAGCCGGATTGCTGCTGGTGGCGGCCGCCGCCCATGGTTTTGAGGCGGCACCACTCCTGGAAACGGGGCCGGATGTGCCGGCCGGCGCCGGCTGGCGCGCCTTTGGGCCGTTCCTGCAGGAGTTGCCGGAGCCCGCTCCGGGGCCGGTGCGGGAAACGGCGTTTTTCCGTCCCCTGTACACTTCTTACACGGGCGAAGCGGATGATTTCGGGGCCCGGGGCTGGGAGGTGGTTTGGCCGTTCGCCTTTGGCCGCCATCAGGACGCGGGGAGCTACCAGTGGGTGACCCCCTTTCTGCATACCCGCCTCAACGACGCCGATCCGGCCAGCCGCGAACGCTGGTGGCTGCTGCCCTTGTGGTTCAACGGCCGCGACAGTGCCGGCCAGCCGTACTGGGCGTTGTTTCCCGTTGGCGGCACCATCGGCGACTGGCTGGGGTTCGACCATGTGACGTTCTGGCTGTTCCCGGTCTATGTTGCCACCGACAAGGGCGGGGTGAAATCGTCCTGCTGGTTGTGGCCGATCTTCGGCCAGAGCCAGGGGGGCAACCAAGTGGACCGGTGGCGGGTGTTCCCGTTTTACGTGCGATCCCAGGATGCCCGGCAGAAGCAGACCCATGTCGTGTGGCCGTTCTGGCATCAGGCGGAGCGGTTTCCTGACCCGCGCACCGGCCGCCGGGGGGAGAGCTGGATGCTGTTCCCGCTGTGTGGTGCCGACCATCAATATGACAAAACCGGCCGGGAAGTCAGCCATTCCTGGACGGTGCTGTGGCCGTTCTTCAGTGGCGGCGATGCGGAAAAAGTGCACTATTTCCGCTGTCCCTGGCCGTTCTACCGGACCGCTGACGCCGACACGAGTTTCGGCCGGGAACGCTCGTTTCATGTGTGGCCGTTTTATGGGAGCATGCAAAGCCCCGGCCGCGAGGTGAACTACGCCCTGTGGCCGGTGATCCATTGGTGGCAGGTTCCGGAGAAAAAACAGCAGCGGCATTACACCGGGGTCATGCCGTTCTTTTGGAAGGAGACCGTCCGTACGGAAACCGGCGCGCCGGTGGCCTGGCATCACCAGGTCTGGCCGCTGTGGCGTTATGAACACGGCCCGGAGGCGCAGCGGCTGCGCGTGCTGGCGCTGTGGCCGGCGGGCGGGCCGGCGGTGGTTTACCGGAACTGGGCGCCGTTGTGGACCGTGTACAACTGGGACCGGCGGGATGGCGTGGCCGGCCACGACCTGTTGTGGGGGCTGGCCCAGTATCGTGGCGACCCGGAACGCACCCGGAAATGTTCCCTGTTTCCCCTGTTCAGTTACCGTGCCGACCCCGGCGGCTACGAGCTGCAACTGCTGACCGGCCTGGCCGGCTGGGGCCGGCAGGGCGGCCAGGGGACCGGCCGGGCCCTGTGGTTCTTCCGGTGGGGCGGCCCGGCGGCGGTGCCGGCGCCGGCCGCCGCTTCGGCGCCCCACCCCTGACCCACGGGTTGCGCGGCCGGGGAACTTGGCGGCGGATTCGGTGTCTTGTTGATTTGTTGGCTACCGTCTATATTGGCGCGCACAAGCCATCGCCGGCAGAGCCGGTGAAAAAAACATCAAGGAGAAAATGGACATGAAGCATGCGATGAAAATGGTGACCCTTGGGCTCGGACTGGGAGCGGGGCTGGCTTTGGGCGCGGCTGCCGAAGACAAGGCCGCCGCTCCTGCCGCTCCTGTCGTGGCGGCCCCGGCCGCCGAAGTCAAGGCCGTGGCGCCGGCCGCCCAAAAGATGCCCGCCCTGCTCCAGGAAATCCGGGATGTCCGGACCAGCATCACCGTGAAGGAGCGGGCGTTGCTGGCCAAGGATGCCGTTGCCAAGGAGGCGTACCAGGCGGTAGAGAAGGAGCTCAAGGCGTTCCGTGATGAAACCCACGCCAAGGAGGTGTCCCTGCAGCAGAAGCGGCAGAGCGTGCTGGCCGACCGGGATCCTGAGCTGAAGGCCCTTTACGACAAGATGAAGACGCTGCGGGACCAGGCGGAAAAAATGCGGCCCCCGATGCCGGCCATGCGGCGTCCGCCCGTCCCGGCCAAACCGGCGGCCATTCCGGCCCCGCCGGCCGCCCCGGCGAAGTGACCGGCGCCCGCGCGCCGAACCGGTTGATTGATTGACCTGTGGCCGGCGATCCATGCTGTTTTGCGGCAGGGGTTGCCGGCCAGCCCTTATCCTCCCCCCGGAGCTGACGGCATGAACACGGAAGACGGCGCCGCCCAGATCTGGAAGGTGTCGGACCTGAACCGGATGCTCCGTGAGTTGCTGGAGGCCAGCCTGGCGCCGCTGTGGGTGGCCGGCGAGATCAGCAACCTGGTCCTCCACAGTTCCGGGCACGTGTATTTCACCCTCAAGGATGCGCGCAGCCAGGTTGCGGTGGTCTTTTTTCGTGGCGCGGCGGCGGCCCGTCAGGCTGGTATGCGCGACGGGCTGGCGGTGGAGGTGCATGGACGGCTGACCGTCTATGAACCGCGCGGCCAGTATCAGCTGGTGGCGGACAGCCTGCGGGCCAAAGGTGTCGGCACGCTGCAACAGCGGTTTGAAGAGCTGAAGCGCCGGCTGCAGGCGGAAGGCTTGTTTGATCCCGAGCGCAAGCGGCCGCTGCCGGCGCTGCCGCGGGTCATTGGCGTGGTCACCTCCCCCCAAGGGGCGGCGGTGCGTGATTTTCTTAAGCTGCTCGGACAGCGTTCGGCCAACTGCCATGTCCGCATCTATCCGGCCGCAGTGCAGGGGGAGGCCGCGGCCGCCGAACTGCGGCGCGGCATCGAGTTTTTCAATGCGGCCGAAGCCTGCGACGTGCTGGTGCTGACCCGCGGCGGCGGCAGCCTGGAAGACCTGTGGCCGTTCAATGACGAGGCGCTGGCTCGGGCGGTGGCGGCCTCGGCCATTCCGGTGGTCAGCGCGGTCGGGCACGAGGTGGACTTCACCATCTGCGACTTTGTGGCTGATGCGCGCGCCCCGACGCCGACCGCCGCGGCCGAACTGGTCATCGGCCGCCAGGCGGAAATCCTGGAGCGCCTCACCCAGTTGCGCCGGCGGCTGGCGGCGGCGCTGGCTTTGGAGCTGGCGCGGCTGCGCGAACGGCTGCAGCGGGCCGCCGGACATCCGGTGTTTCGCGAGCCGGCCCATCTGATTCGCCTGTACCAGCAGCGGGTCGACGACCTGGTGACGCGCCTGGCCCGGGCGGTGGCCCAGGGGCTGGAGCGTGCCCGCGGGCGGCTGGAGCGTGCCAACGGCCGCCTGACGGCACTCGATCCACGCCGGGTGTTGCGCCGCGGCTATGCCATCCTGCTGGCCGACGACGGGCAGGCGGTCACCACCGCCGCCGCCGTGCCCCTCGGGCAACGCTTGCGCGGGGTGTTGGCGGAGGGGGAGCTGGACCTGATGGTCACCGGCCGGCGTGGCGGCTTGCCGGAAGCACCGGACCGCAAAGCGGATCCGGCCTCATAACGAACGGTTGTTGTGCAACGGACAAGGAGCCTTGCCATGCCAGTCAAGAACAAGGATGCCCAGGGAAGCGGAGCCGTTCCGGCGGAGCCGGGGTTTGAACCGGCGCTGGCCCGGCTGGAAGCCGTGGTTGCCGAGTTGGAAGGCGGCCGGGTTAGCCTCGAGGAATCGCTGAAGAAATACAGCGAAGGCATGGGGCTGGCGGCGTATTGCGCCCAAAAACTGGGGGAGGCGGAAAAAAAGGTCGAGATCCTGCTGAAGAAGGATCCGGCCGCGCCGGAATGGGGGCCGTTTGCCGGGCCGTCCGGCGACGCGGAGGGGTGACTCGTGACCCGTAATCCGTGACCCGTGACTCGTGATTCGTGACTCGGGATTCGTGACTCGGGATCCGGAAGGGTCGGGGCGTTACTGGGCCGGCGACCAGGACGGCAGCGAGTAGGGGCCGGCGCGGGTGATCGGCAGGATGGTGCCGAACTGGGTGTCGACGATGCACAGGTCGCGGCTGCCGCCGTTCTTGCGGGCGGCGACCACGTGCCGGCCGTCGGGCGCCCAGGAGGGGGCTTCCCAGCGCGCGTTGGTGGCCACCGGTTGCGGCGTCCGTCCGCCCTTGGCCATGTCCAGCATGCCGATCCCGTATTCGCCGGTGAAGGCGCGGGTGGCGAAGCAGATCTTGTTGGAAACCGGCGACCAGCTGGGCGACACGGTTTCCGCCGAGCTGCCCAGCAGGCGCCGTGCCGTGCCGCCGCCGGCGGAGATCAGGTATAGTCCCGGTTTGCCGGCGCGGTCGGAGACGAAGCAGATGGTGCGGCCGTCCGGTGACCAGCAGGGGGAGGCCTCGACGGCGGCGTCGCGGGTTAGCCGGCGCAGGGCCTTGGTTTGGACGCCCATCACGTACAGGTCCACCGTGCGGTCGCGGCTCAGACAGATGGCCACTTGGGAGCCGTCCGGCGACAGGTCGGCACTGGCGTTGAGGCCGGGGAACTCGGAGATGCGGCGCTGCCTCCGGTTGACCAGGTCGGCCAGCACCACGTCAGTGAAGCACCCTTGGTACAGCGTGTAGACCAGGGTGCCGCGCGGCCCCCAGGAGGGTTCGGTGGAGATGCTCTGGTTGGTGGTGACGGCGCGGGCGCCGGTGCCGTCAAACAGGCAGGTGAAAATCTCCTTGCGGGTGCCGGTGCCGTTGACGAAGGCAATGGACGAGGCGCAGGGGCCGGGATTGCGGAACACCTTTTCGATCAGGGCGTCCACGCCCTTGTAGATCGCCCATTCGGGACGGCTGGAGGTCTGGCGGATCCGCACCGGCATGCCGGCGCCGGCGGCCAGTTCCAGATCGATCACCCCGGGGCTGTAGCGCGCCTTCAGGCGATACTTGGCCCCGCCCGAGGTCGGCAGCACGGTGAACCAGTCGGACTGGGTCAGCACCTTGAGCAGCCGGGCCTGGCCGGCGGCCGGCCCCTGGTAGTCCACCAGGCACAGGCCGGGATTGCCGGAAGCGGCGGTCTTGATGACGTTGACTTCCTCGGCGGAGGCGGCGGCAACGGCCAGGAGGGCGCAGGCGAGGGTGACGGAACGAAACGGATTTTTCATGGCGTGCGACAAGGGAAAACGGTGGTGTGGGAGCGTGGGGGATGACGGCGACGACAAACGACTGGCAACATGACGCAACCGGCGGTGAGTTCAAGTTTGCGCCGGCATTTCGGTGGCGGTGGACGGGATGCGGCCGGGCGGTTAGGTTACGGGCCGAAAACGGTTCCCCAAGTCTGAAACCTTTTTGAGGCGGGTGACGTGAGCGAAACAGATGATCGCGGCAGCAAGAGCCGCCGGCTGGCGCCTCCCACTATTTCACGCCTGTCCGAATATCTCATCATTCTGGAGGAGCTGGCGGAGGGTGGCCGGGACGTGGTGTCGAGCCGCGGCCTGGCGGTTCTCTACGGCAACAACGCCAGCCAGGTGCGCCAGGATTTGTGCTGCCTGGGGCACACCGGCCGGGTCGGGCAGGGCTACCGGGTGCGCGAACTGGAGCGGATGATCCGCACCACGCTGGGCATTGATTCCCAAAAGAAGATGGTGCTGGTGGGGTGCGGCCGCCTGGGCAGCACGCTGGCGATGCATGTGCCGATGGCCGACTACGGCATGGAGCTGGTGGGGGCGTTCGACGTCATGCCGCAGGTGGTCGGCAGCCGCCTCGGGCCGGTGCGGGTCCAGCATGCCCGCAACATCCAGGAATTCTGCCTCCGCAACCAGGTGGAATTGGCCGTGCTGACGGTGCCCAAGACGGCCGCCCAGGAGGTCTCCGACGCCCTGGTGGCCGGGGGCGTGCGCGGCATCCTCAATTATACCCGGGTGCGGCTGCGCGTCCCGCCCACCGTGGTGGTCAAAAACCGCCAGATCATCTGTTCGTTCCTGCAGCTGTTCCATGATGCCGTGTCCCGGCCGGATCCGGAGTGAGGCTGAAGCGGTTCCGGGGCGGCCTGGTGTTCGCCACGGTCAGGAACTGAGCCGTTCGGCGAGTCCGCGGCGGCAGAGTGCGATCACCGCATCTCGTTCCGGGAAGGGCGGCAGGTGGCGGGCCAGGCGGTCGATGATGCCGCGGCCGGCGACCCGCTGCAGGGCGGGGCGGAAGCGCAACTCCTCCAGCCACAACAGTTGCACGATGAGGAAATCGCTCACCGCCTGGATGGCGGGGTAGTGCACGGGCTCGCGCTTGAAAAAAGCCTCGAGCACGGCGGGGCTTGGCGGTCCCTCCAGGCGCACGTGCAGGACAATCTCCGGATAAAGGCTGAGGCGGTCGTTGGCCAGGGCGTCCTCGAAAACATAAAAAATGTCGAGCTTGTCGGCGTCGCGCAGCAGTTCGGCAAAGGGCCGGCTGGCGGCGGGGGTGTCGGCGGGAAGGGCGGGGCGGTTGTGGAGGCGGATGGCGTCCCGCAGGATGGCGGCCTCGTCCGGGGCCAGCCAGGACGGGATGCCGGCGGCCTCGACCACGGCCAGGCTGCGTTCGGCATGATTGACCGAGCGCCGGTCCTCAAAGGTGCGGAACTCGGCGTACTGGGAGAAGCGGCCCGCATCGTGCAGCAGCCCGGTGGCGGCGGCCAGCTCGACCGCGCCGGCGTCCCAGCCCGCTTCGGCGGCAATGCCGCGGGCCTCGGCGGCGACCCGCCGGGTGTGCTCCAGTTTGAGCTGCTGCATCGGCGGCAGCGTTCCATTCGCCCCGGCAAACTCGGCGGCGTAACGCTCAAACCAGTCCTGGCAACGGCGGAAGAGTTCTGAGGTCATGGTTGGAGCGATCATGGAGCCGGAGTTTATTGACGCGTAAGGAGGAACTTTCATACCGTAACGAGATTTTTCCACAACCGGGAGCCGTCCGGCCTCGGGCGGGCGAACCCGATAAAGTCCATTCGCGCTATCGCATTTTTCCTTAACCTGATGCGGCGGCGGGTTTCTTGCCGACCACGACGAGGTTGGCCGCCTGGCTTTCTTCTTCGACGTCAACGCCGACCAGGGATGGGAAAAAACGGATGTCCGTGAACCCCGCCCGCGCGAGCAGGTTTTCGAGTTGCGCCTCGGAGTAGGCTTCGTTTGACAGGGCATGGCGGCTGACACGCCCGGTCTCGGCGTCAACGATAAAAAAGCGTTGCGTGGCCGTCTGCCCGCCGGCATCCCAAAAGTTCTCGCTCAGGCACAGATGTGGGCGGTCGGAGAAGAGGCCGCCGCCTTTTCCGCAGGAATACCAAGAGGCGGGCGCCCGGCCGCTTTTCTCAACCGTTCCGAAACGTTGCGGCTCAAGCAGCAGCAGGCCATTGGGGGCCAGGGCGGCGCAGGCGCGTTCGAGCATGGCGTTTGCCTCGGGTCGGCGGAAGACGTTGAACTGGCCGAACAGCATCATGACGAAGCCGTAACCGCTGCCATATTCAGCGTCCCGGAGATCGGCCAGGCGATATGCACAGGCCAGCTTTTCCCGTGCCGCGGTGGCCTGGGCATGATGGATGGCGGCGGGGGCGTAGTCGATCCCGATGCACTCGTGTCCCAATCGCGCCAGCCGGCTGGTGTACAGGCCCGGGCCGCAGGCCAGGTCCAGAATGCGCGCCGGCGTGCCGCCGAGCAGGTTTTCATGAATCCAGCGTACCTGCCGGTCAATGATCTCAAAGCGCCGGCTGGCGAGGTTGTGTTCCTGGGACAGATGTTCCTTCAGCATGCGCCGGCTGAAGTCCGGATCGTTCCACGGGATATTGTCGCCCTCGCTCCACGGGGCGGGCGGAAGGTCCCGTTTGATGATGTCCAGCACGTTCATAATGACATTTCCCGCCCTCGTCTTCCACGGCGCCCCCGTCACGGGCGACACGCCCATAGCCATCAGGTTAAGGTTTTTCAAGCGTGCGTTGACCGGTGTTTAGGCAGGGCCAAAGGCCCGATTTTATAATAGCCTGGGGCAACGCCCCAGGTTTGCGAGAATGAAG
>Ga0265297_10001115_pt1 | contig 66411 bp, 52 predicted proteins | sample Munlanlwell13791_FD_192502 | JGI IMG/M metagenome (GOLD analysis project Ga0265297, IMG submission 192502) | Leachate microbial communities from a municipal landfill in Southern Ontario, Canada - Leachate well 137-91 | ecosystem: Engineered > Solid waste > Landfill > Unclassified | place... | reverse complement strand
TCATTAAAGCGCTTCCGTAAATCCTCGGTATATCCCGTATATAGTTGTCTATTCTTTTTGCTTCGTAAAACATATGTGTAGTACATTTTAGCTATCTCTTACGGGATTCACGTTCCTTATCTTAATATTATTTTCCCCATTTTTCAAGCCACATTTGGAAGACCATTAGAGTCCAAATTTGCTTATAATTATTGCTGCGCAAAGAGAAATGGTCTTGCTTTATTGTATTTACATAATCCCAATTGAATAATCCTGTCGATTTAATGTTTTCGTTTGAGAGAACTTCATTACAAAAGTTTTTTAAATCACCGGTTAACCATAGCGCCAATGGTATGCCAAAACCCTTCTTACGCCTATTGATAATATTAGCCGGCAGTTTATCTTCCATTACTTTCTTTAAAATATACTTTGTTTTAAGCCCACGTTGCTTGAACTCATTTGGGAATGTATTTACCAAATTAACGACATCACGATCTAGAAATGGCGCTCTAACCTCAAGTCCGTTGTGCATGCTGGCCCGATCAACTTTTGCTAATATGTCATCCATCAAATAGGTACGGAAATATAAATAATCTCTCTGGCGACTAAAATTATCGGTGCCAGATTCTCGAATATATCTATCAATATCATCAAACACATTGCTACCGGCTATTTGAGATTTGGTATCGCTGGAGAAAAGATTAAATTGCTGGTTAGCGATAAAACTCGCTTGCCAGGTATGATGACGATAGCGAGGATGAATATCAAACCCGGAAATAAATTTTTTAAGTTTGAAATCCAAACTTAGATTATTATGGCTAACCGGTAACGAATAAATTGCCGGTTCTATTATTCTTTTTCTGATATTCGCCGGGATCTTTTCATAGATCTTTGCCGGTATATCGGCTTGATGCATAGGATATCCGGAGAATAGTTCGTCACCGCCATCTCCGCCGAGCGCCACCGTAACGTTAGCCCGCGTAAATTTGGATAAAAGATATGTCGGGATCAATGACGGGTCAGCCATGGGTTCATCCATAATATTGGGGAATTCCGGGAGTAATTCGATAATATCCTTTGCCGATACCATAGCCTCATAATGCTCTGTGCCTAAAAATTCCGAAACCTGTCTAGCATACAAAGATTCATCAAAACTTTTCTCATTAAATCCAATGGAAAATGTTTTTATTTTCTGCGCACTATCTCGCTGGGCATAATAACTAATGGCACTTGAATCAATGCCGCCGCTTAAAAAAATCCCCAGAGGCACATCGGAAACCAGGCGCTTTTTAACCGCACCGGCAAGTGCGGTATCTAATGCCATGGCTGAATCTTCAAAAGATATTTTAGTTTCGGAGAAATCCGGCTGCCAGAATTTTTCTATCTTAACTTTGCCTTCTCTGAACACTAAATACGAAGCTGGCTCGAGTTTATTAACATTTTTAAAAATAGTTGCCGGAGTCGGAATATATTCATAAAAAAGATATTTTCTTAGGGCCACCAAATCAATTTCTTTTTTAAATAAAGGATGAATTATGAGCGCCCTTAACTCGGAACTGAATAATAGTGTATCGCCGAACTTTGCCCAATATAACGGCTTCTTACCCATACGATCGCGCGCCAATACCAGTTGGTCGGTCTGGCTATCATATATGGCCAGCGCAAACATACCATCAAGCTTCTCAAAGCAACTAGTCCCAAATTTTTCATAAAGAGCAATAATTACCTCGGTATCGGAATTACTTTTGAACGGGTAATCGAGTACCAGCTCTTTGAGGCTCTTAAAATTATATATCTCACCATTAAAAACAATCTGAAACCGTCCATCACGACTGGCCATTGGTTGATGTCCCGCTGCCGTTAGGTCAATAATACTTAATCTGGCATGCGCTAAACCAATACCGGGTATGAAAAGAACTCCCTTATCATCGGGTCCGCGATAATTAATCGAATCAATCATCCGATTAAGATCCGTTTTATTTCCCCGTCCTATGAAACCTGCAATTCCACACATAAATTAGAGATTAATCTTTTCTTGAATTTGATATGGAGTTTTCTTTTGAGATTCGTAATAAACACGCATAATCATCTCGGCCACAACTCCCAAAACAATCATCTGAACTCCAACAATTATAAATAAGGCGGAGAAAATCGGAAGCGGTGTTTGGACTAAGTGCAAACCCATAAACCTAAGGATTACCGCAGCAAGCCCCGCCAGTAAGCCGATGCTCAAAATAATAGAACCAATACCGCCAAAAAAATGCATTGGTCTGTTTAAATATTTAGATAGGAATTTCATAACTATCAAATCCATAAGAACACGGAAGGTTCTCCCCATTCCATAATTACTGACGCCAAATTTTCTTTGCTGATAACTGACGGGAATTTCTATTACCTTGGCACCATTCCAAAATGCGTATGCCGGGATAAATCTATGCATCTCACCATATAAATTAAGTCCGGCCAGCACCTCTTTTTTATAGGCCTTAAGAGTGCAGCCAAAATCAGATAATTTTACGCCGCTTATCCAAGAAATTAACTTATTAGCTGTTACTGACGGAAGTTTTCTTGTCAGCCACTTTTTGCTCCATCTATCTTTCCTCCAGCCCGAAACTACGTCATAACCTTCATTTAATTTAGCAAGAACATGGGGAATATCAGCAGGGTCATTCTCCAAGTCGGCATCTATCGGGATAATTACATCACCCCCACTTAAAGAGATACCCGCCATAATAGCGGCGGTTTGCCCATAATTACGCCTGAAGTTAATAGCTTTAATATTTTTATTAGACTTGGCGTAGGATTCCAATATTTGCCAAGTATTATCTTGAGAACCGTCGTTTACTGCTATTATTTCATAGGAAAGTTTTTCTTTATTTAAAACTTCTTTAAGCCGACTAAATAACTCGCCGAGGTTACCGGCTTCATTATAGATAGGAATTACGACAGAGATTTTCATCCCGTTAGAAGTAGCCCCGCCGAGGTCCTCCGGACTCGTCCGCCAAAGGCGAACGAGCGAGACTTCTAACGGGATTCATATAATCCCCATAAAATACCTCTTTTTTAGCGATTTGGCAAGTTTTGAGTTATATAGTTTTGAATTTTAGCAGCTCTTTTCTCCCAAGTATATTCTTTAACATCTTCAAAAGCAGTTCGGCTTATTTGATCTGAAAATGCAGTATCTCCTAAAGCTTTCTTAATGCCTTCCGCAAGAGCTTCAGCATCGTCCGGTTTAACTAAGATGGAATTTCTTTCATTAAGCACCTCTCTAATAGAAGGCAAATTAGAAGCAACTATAGGTCTTCGAGAGACCATATATTCAAAGAGTTTCAACGGAGACGTATAAAGGGCGGAGAACATCTCTCTTGCTGAATTAGGCAGAACAAGCACATCCGCGGTTTTAAGAAATAATGGGATTTCTTTGTGCGGTTTTTGGCCCAATATTTTAATGTTTTTTTCGTTGCCAAATTTTTCTCTAAACTTCAAAACATCTATTTCTGTCCCACCCACGAATACAAATAAAACTTCCTGCAAATAAGCCGCAGCCGCCGCTAAAACATGAACGCCCTTCCACTCAAACAAATGACCGGAATATAAAACTATTTTTTTGTCTAAAGGCAGACCAAGCTCTTTACGGCATTCTTCTTTTATCTTGTTAATGTTGAATTTTTCAATATCGACGCCATCAGGAGCAACCAAAATATTTTCCGGCTTAAAACCAAATTCCAAAAATTTATTCTTTAATCCATGAGAGATAGCGACAATTTTTAAATTTTTATTTTTAAATCTTTCGTAAAGAAGACCTCTTGAGTTAGAGAATCTGTGCGCCTCAAAGATTAAATCTCCTGATTTTTTAAAAAAAGATAAGAGAAAAATAATAGGTTCATCGCGAGAATAAACAATATCTGCTTTTGAAAACAAACTATGGATAACTAGGACTATAGCAGAAATAAAATTTTTTATGGCAAATGCGACTTTGTCTGACTTACCGGACAAATAGAAATCAGGAGAGAATGTTTCTTCAAATTTGAAGTTCCTTTTTACAAAATAATAATCAAATAAATTTTCCTTAATATCACTTCTTCTGTATGGAACCGTTAATATTACATCTATATAAAGGTCAGCAAATGCTTCGCATGTTTTTGCGATTTGGATGCCATAAGCTTTTTCGGTCGGCAATCTTTGATTTGAAATATAGGACAATTTCATAATCTTTGATTAATCAAATTTTCACAACTTTATCACAAAAATCGTGGATTTACAAACACATTATTTTATGATATATTCTGACTTTAATTATGAAGAAAAATAATAACAGACCGTTTTCGCCGGAAGAATTTAAAGCGATATTCTCCAAGGTACCGCGTCTTTGCGTTGAATTGGCGATAAAAACTCCGGAAGGAATAATTTTAGCATTAAGAAGTCTGCCCACCTGGAATGGACAGTGGCACCTGCCCGGTGGCATGGTTTTCTATAAAGAAAAAATTGCCCACGCCATAAAACGCATTGCTAAAGACGAGCTGGGCATATCCGTCAATATCCAAAAATTACTTGGCTATATTGAATACCCAAGCGAAGAAAAGGAAAGAGGTTTTGGATTCTCCATCGGAATAATATTTTTATGTTCTCCTGATAAAATAATGGATTTAAAGCCCAATAATGAGGAGGCATCAGAAATCAAAATTTTCAAAAAATTGCCTCCCAATATGATAGAGGAACATTATGCATTCCTAAAATCTATACGGGATGAGATTTGGTAGAGTTTGTTCTTAATTTATCTCAATAAATCCCCACATTTATGCATGGGTTTAGGGATAAAAAAGGACCTCTGAAGGTCCTCTTGTTAAAGCCGTGGAAATTCTGCCCTTATTTGCCGTTGTTTTTTAAATTAAGTTTTATACTGGAAACCATTTTTTCTACCGAGAGACCGCATCTTCTAAGCAAATCCTCTCTTGATCCTGCAACATGAGGAAAAAGATCGGGACAACCCAATCTCAACAATTTCGGACCGGAACGGCCGTCCCATAATATTTCACTTACAGCACTTCCGGCTCCTCCTGTGATAAAATGTTCCTCTATTATAACCACTAAAGGAAATTTTCTTAATTTTGCTATGGCTCGCTTTTCTGCGGGTTTGACAGTCGGCATTGAGAAGACAGACGATGAAATTCCGCCCTTCTCCAGCATCTCGCTCACGCTTAGCGCTTTTATCAGCATAGTGCCTGACGCTATAATCACCAGGTCTTTCCCGTCTTTCATCTTTAGTAATCCGGTCACGGATGATGGTTTTTCTCTGTGGATATTAATATCCGGACCGCCGCTCATTCTACCTATCCTTAGATAGGATGGGCCTTTATTGGTCATAATATATTCGGTTGCCGATTCAGTTTCATAGAGATCCCCTGGACAAAATATTTTCATATTCGGCAAAAGGCGCATCAGCCCTACGTCCTCCAGAGCAAAGTGGCTTACGCCGTATTGACTCAGTGCAAACCCGGCAGATGTGCCGACGATATTTATGTCCAGGTTGTTGGATGCTATATCCAGCCTGATCTGCTCAAAACAGCGCATAGTAGCAAATGCGGCTTGGGCATAAAAAACAACCTTATATCCCGACAGGGCCAATCCGGCGGCTATTCCCACCGAATTCGCTTCCGAAACCCCAACGTTTAGGAAACGGTCGGGGAATTCCTGGGCCAGTCCTTCAAGCAATCCATAGCCCATATCGGCGGTAAGAAAAAATATGCTCGAATCTTCGCGCATGAATTTTGTAACTGTTTTTACAAATGTTTTTCTCATGATATCAGCTCTTTTAAAGCAGCCGTAAATTGGTCTTTATTAGGGGCTTTATAATGCCACTCGTTCTTATTTTCCATGAAAGAGATCCCTCTCCCCTTAATAGTGTCAGCTATTATCAAACTTGGCTTTCCTTCCTCAAACGGAATTTCGGAAAAGACATCCTTCATTTGCCCGAAATCATGTCCGTCTATCCTTTTGACTGACCACTTAAAAGCTTCAAACTTGGCCTTGATGGGTTCAGGGTCAAGGATTTCTTTTGTCGTTCCGGAGGCTTGGAACTTATTATAATCAATTACAACCACCAGATTGTCCAACTTATGGTGACCGGAAAAAAATATTCCTTCCCAGGTTGAGCCCTCGTCAAGCTCACCATCGCTTATAATCACGAATACCCTATTAGGTTTAGGCAACTTTTTCGCCGCAATCGCCATTCCGATCCCGATAGGCAAGCCATGCCCCATAGAACCCGTGGTGGCCTCGATTCCTGGAACTCCGCCTAATGTCGTAATTCCGATAAAAGGACTCCCGTCAGAACAATAATTATCTTTCAGGTACCTCTCAGAGAAATATCCCCTGCACGCCAAAACCGCATACAGAGCGGATGCGGCCCATCCCTTGCTCAAAATCAGCTTGTCTCTGTCCGGCTTTTGCGGATGGCGCGGATCGATTCTTAATACGTCTTTATAAAGGTAGAGCAGCAGATCCGCTACCGACAATGCCGAAGCAATATGAGAAGCCTGAACCTTATAAATAACCTCCAGTATCGTTCTCCTTATTTTTTTTGCTTCAGATTTAAATTGTAGCAACTCTTTATCGGTCATAATTATCAGAATTAGACTTGAACCACTTAATTGTTTTAGTAATTCCGGTTGAAAAATCATATTTTGGAGACCATTCCAAATATTTTTTTGCCGCCGAGATATCGGATATCCACACCTTTGGTTCGTGTTGTTTAAATCTGCCCCCTCCATAGGTTATCTCCGGATACCTATCAAATATTTTTGATATTTGCCCAACCACATCTTTAACGGAAAACTGGGCTCCGCTCCCGATATTAAATATCCTGCCGCTCAATTCTCTGCCCTTTGATACTGCTTTTTTATATGCCCTTACGACATCATCAATAAAAATATAGTCTCTGACCGCAGAGGCAGAATAAAGGTCAATTTTTTCGCGATGAGCAAGAAAATCAATAATTAATTTAGGGATAAGCCTGTCTTTTGAATCAAGGTAACCATACGGAGAAAAAAGTCTTAGAGTGATTATGGGTTTCTTACATTTACGGGCGACATAACCGCAATACATAGTGGCCGCCGCCTTAGTGACCCCGTAAAAATTATTGGGCTTCAATAATCTGCTTTCCGCCATGGGAACAGCAACCTCGCCATACTCAGAACTGCTTCCGGTATTAATGAAACATTTAAAGTCTGTACTCATACACGCTTCTAATAAATTTACCGTTCCAAAAAAATTAGTATTCATCATCAACTGCTGGTCTTTTTGTGAATCCGTATGCGCTCCATAAGCGGCACAATGAAAAACAACTTCGGGGTTAATTTTTTTAACCGCCTCCTTCATGGCCCGATTATCGAGTAAATCTACGGTATGAATTTTTAACTTATTCTTTATCTTTCTTATGCGCCAAAGGTCGGAACTTGGGCGAACGAATAAATGAATGTCGTAGCCGAGTTTAAAAAATCCATGCGCAAGATTGGCACCGACAAATCCACTCGCGCCGGTTATCAGCAATTTATTTTTGATCTCCATATGACGGAAATTATGGCATCGCCTTATATTTTATATCACTTATCCGAAGAGATTAGCCGCGCAGTGCGGGTTTGTTATATTTATCCAAGAATTCATCAAAAATTCTGCAGATATAATCAATCATCTCATCCGTCAATCCTTGATGACATCCGATAACAAACGAGTCTCGCATTATTTTATCGGCATTTGTCAATTTACCAACTATTCTTCTCGGGGATTTTTTAAACGCCGGCTGCCTAAAAACATTGCCGGAAAATAAAAGTCTTACCTGAATGTTATTTTTTTCCAAATACCTTATCAAGTCAAAACGCTTAAATGGTACCCCATCCTTTAATGTTATTGGGAACGCCAACCATGACGAACGAGCCTTGGGCAGGTCATACGGAAGAATAAAAAAGTCTTTATAGCGCTTCAAATGTTTTTTCAGCCGTTCAACATTTACTTGCCGAATCTTATTAAATGATTTCAGTTTCTTTAATTGCTCTAACCCGAAAGCCGCTTGCATCTCCGTCGGCTTCAGGTTAAATCCCACAACCGAATAAACAAATTTGCGGTCATACGGTATATTATCAATGCGAATGCCGAAACGTTTATCTACGTCCTCCTCGTCATCTCCATAGCGACCCCAATCACGATAAGCTATTGCCTTGGCAAGTAGCTTGAGATTGTTCATGCAAACCATTCCGCCGCCGCCGCCCGCCGTGATATGGTGGGATGCATAAAAACTACAAACTGTAATATCGGAAAATAGACCGGCGGGCTTGCCTTCATAGGTCCCGCCGAGAGTATCGCAGCTGTCCTCTATCAGAAACAGCTTGTGCCTATTGGCAAAATGTCTTAATTCCCGCATGTCATTCAGGCTACCAAGAACATGGGGCAACATGATGGCTCTGGTCTTCTTGCTCACCATTTTCTCTAAATTAGTGAGGTCAAGATTATAATTGCCGATAACGGCATCTGCTACTACCGGGATTAGATTGTTGTGCAATATTGCGGCAATTGTCGTAGCAAAGTTGCATCCAGTAGTTATTACTTCCGATCCTTTGGGAAGATCGAGAATCTTCAGAGCAATGAAGGTGCCGGACGAACCAGAATTCAAAAAAACACCATATTTTTTGCCGACTATTTTGGCGATTTCGGCTGAAAAAAGCGCGGTATAATTACCAAGCCCAAGCCAACCCTCGTCAAGGGCATTGGCTACCGCTTTTTTTTCTTCATCCCCATAAACAGCCAGAGTATAGTAAACCTTGTCCTTCCCTGGTCTAAATTTTTTATTGACAAAACTCGGGCCAAGGTAGGCATTGCTAACGAAAACGGGATTGGTGAAATTTTTAACCGAAATCACGCTCGCAAGTTTTTTAGTAGCTGATGATGCTTCTTGTAATTTATTTGAATTTTTCATTTTATCCTGCCAAAAGATTTAATAATACACTAGATACTAGCGATAATAAAGTTCCGAGTCAAGGTCCGATAAAAAAATATCTTCTTTCTGCCACAATGTTAAAAAGTAACCGATGGATTTTCAATCGTGTTTAGCAACTGCTTAACCCTTTCAATGTAAGTATGCTTAGCTGCGGTCTTGGTATAGGCAGCCCTGGCAATATCTTCTCTTTCTTTATCATGTTTAAGATAGTAAATGACCTTTTCTCTCAATTCATTTTCATCCTTAAATAAAACTATTTCCCGGCCCTCAACATAGATTTTTTTTCTTTCTTTCCCGGCATAATCAGTCATGAACATTGCACCACAGCCCATGGCCTCAAACGTTCGAATGCTCAAAAATTCAGCTGGCATTAAATCCCAGTTTATATCCACAACAATTTTGCTTTGACTGTAAATGTCGAGTCTCTGGTTGCCCAGTGAGCGGCCATGAAAATATTTGGCCAGCGGGGTTTTGGACCAACCAGAGGTACCCCAGATATTTAGACCAAGATCTTTAATGGCCGTCAGATATTTTTCACGTTTGGAATATAGATTATTATTGTATGTGCCGATAAAAGAAATATCGTATTTATCCTGCCTATTCGCGAATGGATCGGCCATCGACTCGGTAGCAAGGGCCATATAAAAACAGTTCTTTAACCCAAGCTCGCGCCGTAGCCTCCTTAAGACGACGCGGTCTACAGAAAAAAAATAATCGTAGGCTGGCGCTAATCGGCTAATTATCGGCCATAGATCTATGGGATCTTCAAAAAGGCAGACAGTTTTTGCGCCCCCCTTTTTTATTTCTTCAACTGTTTCCGGATAAATACTTTCGGCTTTGATGCCAAATACCAGAAACGGCCGGTATTTACTTATCAATAAAACTAATTTTTTATTGGTCTTGTTCATGGTCAACTTTTTTAAAAATCTTAATTTAGGAAAGATCCTGAACAGCCGTCTCACGGTCTGGCTGGAATAATATATACCGGCACGATTGTTAAAAGAAATACATTCAAAGCCCAGCGCCTGAAACGCCTTAACAAAAGCCCAGGTAAGATATGAATCGGCCGGGCTGACTATTAAAACTCTTTTATTGTCGTTCATCGTTTCAGATATTGTATATCGTTTTTCTTCAATCGTCCAACCACGGTAAAAATAAAAAACTGGCTTTTTCCCGACAAAAATGCTATATAATTAATAGAAAAAGAAAAATATTATGAGACCCACTAAGAGAAAATTTGTTCTACTTTTTTCTCCAAATCCGACAAAAGGAGGTAAGCGGCTAGTACCCATTCCTCTTTTAGCCATATCTTCTTTTATTGAAAATGATTACGATATAAGAATTTTTCACTCTTATGATAGGCAAGATTACATGAAGGCATTGGAGCATCTTGACGAAGCTATTTGTGTCGGTATTAGCGCAATGACTGGATATCAGATAACTGATGGTTTAGCTTTTGCAAAATTAGTGAGAAACACAAATAGTAAAGTTCCTATTATTTGGGGCGGTGTTCATGGGACAATTAATCCTGTTCAAACAGCTCAAAGCCCCTTCGTCGATATTGTAGTTAGGGGGCAAGGGGAAGAAACTTTTGCTGAATTGGTTCAAGCCCTAGATCAAGGTAAGTCTTTAGATAATATTTTGGGCATTACATATAAAAAAGATGGCCGAATTATTAATAATCCCGACCGCCACTATAAAAGCATAAATGAATTCCCACCGATCCCTTATCATGTGTTGGGCGATACGATTAATAAATATATCAAAAAGAATTCATTTGCAGATAGAAATTTAATTTATCTAACTAGCGCCGGCTGTCCTTTTCGTTGCCGTTTTTGTTACTTAGGCAACCCCATCTTTGAAAGAGCATATGACCCTTATCCCGCAGAGAGGGTGATTGAAGAAGTGAAAAGATTAGTTGAGAGCTATCATATTACCGGCGTAGAAATGCGCGATTCTAATTTTTTCATTAACGAAAAGCGTTGTCGTGATATATTCACTGGATTAATTAAAGAGGGAATAAAGGTAAAGATATCTGTTTTAAACGGCCGAGCTGATCAACTTGCCAATCTTGATGATAGTTTTTGGGGATTAATGAGTAGGGCCGGCGTTGCCCAGGTTTTAGTTGGAGCAGAATCTGGCGATCAAGATATGCTTGATTACATAGATAAGAAAATTAAGGTTGAGGATATTATTGAGTGCGAGAGAAAAGCCAATAAAGTCGGGATTAATATTGTAAATTCGTTCATGACAGGCTTCCCTATTAAGGAAGATAATTTGTCTCATCCCAACAAACAACTAAAACAGGAGTTAAACAGCACGATAGATTTAATTAACAGCTTATTACAGATAAATCCATTGGATGATGTGCATTTATTTTTTTATACGCCATATCCAGGTTCTTATCTTTATGAGGAAAGTATTAGAGCGGGATTTAAGGAACCCCGAAGCCTAGAAGAGTGGGCGGAAATAGATTTAAACTCAGTAACAGTACCGTGGATAACGAGTAGCCACAAGAATAAAGTATTATTTTTAAGACAACTTTTTCTCTTGAAGAAACTCTTTAGTAGTGAATATTTTGACAAGAAAGCAGAGACTAACAAAAAACTTCGATGGTTGAAGAAAACAAAAATCAATAAAATATTAGAAACAGTTATTGATTTCCGTTTGCGTACCAAATTTTTATATTTCCCAGTAGAAAAATTGATATTCCCCTTAAAACAATTGGTATCTCCCCTACTAAAGTCTGCTGTTTCAGCTGATTAATTGCAGGAAATCATTCGGTATGTTCGTGGAATATGCTAGTTACCTTACGATTTATGGATTTTAATCATAAAATATCTTGGTTGCTTTCCTCCCTTTATGCCCTCTACGGTAGGACTCGATCTCAAATCTGGATTAAAAATCGTCTTGTGAATTCGTCTTAAATATTTATTACTAAAGCAAACCCTCTGTCTCTGTCCAAACAAATACTCTCCGTTGGCCACAAAGCCACATAATTTAAGTTCTTTAAATAATTCTTGACCGGTAAATTCCCTTGCATGAATAAGATTGCTGGGTTTATCGGATATATTTCTTAAATCAGGCGAAGTTACAATTCTGTTTGGAGAGGAAATGATTAGTATCCCCTTTGGTTTTAACAAATTATAGAAATTTCTAAGTGCTGCCTTAAAATCTGTGATTTGTTCAATAGTAACAAATGAAATTATGACATCGTATTTTTTGTCCGGAAGATAGCTCTCGGCACTGGCAACAAAAAAATTAACCCCATTGGTACGATAATGGATTTTTGCATAATCAATCGCTTCGCCTGATAGATCAACGCCGTCAACGTTTTCGGCGCCGGCTTCTTTTAATAGTTTAGAACCATAGCCAACACCACATGCAATATCCAGAACCTCTTTACCCCGAACATACTGGCTGGCAAATTTATAACGGGCAAAATGATCTTCTTCTATGCGTTTGCTGGACTGGCCGGGAATAAATCGTGTCTTAAATTGTTCTGCGTCTTGTTGTATTTGTAACATCCGCAACCTGATTTTTATTATTGCCTACATTATTACTCCACGGTTTCTCGGCCTTGATCACAAAATATCTCGGTTGTTTCTCCTTCTTTACACTTTCCACAACCGGACTGGATTTAGAATCCGGATTGAAAATAAGTTTATATAGTCGTTTAAGATATCTATTGCTAAAATATATCCTATGTCTCTGGCCAAATAAATGATTGCCATGCATCACAAAACCGCACTGTTCCAACTCCTGCAGCAGTTCCTGAATAATAAATTCTCGCGCATGGAAAGGATTGGCTGGCCTTTCCAATATGCTTTTTAATTTGGGAGAGAAGACAATACGATTAGGCGAAGAAATCAAAAGTATCCCCCCTGGTTCAAGTAAATTATAAAAGTTTTTGAGCGCCGCTCCAAAGTTATCAATGCATTCGATGGTTTCAAACGAGGTTATTACGTCATATCGTTTGTCTGGAGAAAAAGTTTCGGCATTGGCCACAGTAAAGTTAACTCCATCGGTACAATAATTGGTTTTGGCAAAATCTATAATTACTTTTGATATATCAACCCCGTCAACGGCTTTTGCTCCGCTTTCTTTCAAAAGCTTGGAACCATATCCCGAACCGCAAGCAATATCTAAAACTTTTTTATCTCTGACAAACTGAGCGGCAAACTTATAACGAGCAAGGTGGTCTTCTTCTAAGCGTTTACTGGCTTGGCCCGGGACGAATTGTTCTTTAATATCGCCCTTATCAAATAATCTTATTTTATTACAAATATACCTAACGTCACCTTTGGTTACCTTCGGATTAAGTGGAAGATAAAGATATCTCTCATGTACCCAATCCATATTGGGACATTCGGATTTGAAATTTTTAAAAATCGAAAATAAATCGTTTCTAAGATGGACCATATTGGTTTCTATTTCGTTGTCCCTTAAATACGCAGCTAGAGCATCCCTTTTTTCGTAAAGTATCCCAAATAACCAGCATGAACCGCCATAAACCAGCTTAATATCTTCCGCAAATTCCAAGTTTTTCCTATATTCTTCTGCTAATTCTTGGCGATACTTAATTATTTTTCCTAGGTCCGGCAATGCCGCGAGACCAAAACAGGCATCAATATCTGTTGGCTGACACTTGTAACCGGCTTCCTCAATATCAAAAACCATCTGTCTGCGTTCCCAGGCCTGATAATTTTTTCTAGCCTTCAAGTCTCTGTCAATTCCGAACCACCTTAAAAGTTTTGCTCTTCTGTGTTCTTCGGCGTTTGTCAAACAAAACATTCCGCCATCACATGTAGTTATGTGTTTGATAGCTTGCAATGAATAACAAACATAGTCGGCTTTTAAAACCTTGGGTTCATGATGTTGAGAGGCATCAATGATAAAAGAAATGCCACGCTTTTTTAAGTAGGGGTAAATGCGCTCATCAACATCAATACCGCCGAGAGCGACAGCAACCACAGCTTTTACCTTACTGGTAATTTTTTTTTCAATATCAGCAAAGGATATATTAAAATCCTCTTTGCTTATGTCGGCAAAAACTATTTTAACTCCCCTCCTTAACAAACCTGTTTGACCAGCCGTACAATTAAGCACCGGCACAATAACTTCATCTCCTTTCTTTAGGCCGATTAAATGATAGGCGAGCTCTAGCGCTGCAGTTCCCGAGTTAACGAACAAAGAATATTTATAGCCAAACATCTCGCCGAATTTTTTTTCAAATTCATCGACTTTAGGACCCTGGCCAAGCCATCGCCCGCTTAAGGTATGTCTAATTTCTTTTAATATTTTCTCTTTAGGTATATATGGCCAAAAAATTGGTATAATTTCTCTCATAAGATTTTATATTACTGTTTCTATTAACTGCAATAAACTGTAGCCTATGCTTTTAGGAGTAAGTATTTTTTTATAAAGCTCATAACCACCTTCAGCAATTGCTTCCCGCAAAATTTGATTATTTTTAAGTTCCATTATTTTATCGGCCAGATCTTGACTGTCGGCAATCTTACAAAAAAGCACATCCTTACGGTTAGTCAAAAATTCTCGCATAGCAATAGTATCTGCGGTTATTACTGGTTTTTTCATGGCCATAGCCTCAATAATCTTAAAAATACCCATACGCTTGGCCTTATCAGTATCACCGAAAGCACCCAGACAAACATCGGCTGAAGCCATAAATTCAGCCAATTTCTCATAAGGCATATAATCATAAAAGTTGACTTTTTGCAAGCCTAGTTCGTGGCTTAAATCTATAGATTCCGAGTAAGTAGAAAGTTTACCGACAATATTAAACTCTATCTCCTGATTCTCTAAAATTTTTGCTGCCCTGATTATATATGGGATGCCCTGAAGTGGAATATATGTCCCGTGAAAATGAATAAGAAAATTGTCGGTTTTTTTATTCTGCGGACGAGGATACATTACATCATCAGGACAACCGACAAGAAGTCCTTTTACCTTATTAGAACGAAGACGGAAGGTTTCTATCATATAGCGAGCATGAGCTTCAGCGTCCATCAAAACCAAATCTGCCAGCGAACACGAAAGCCAATCTATTAGCCAGTATTTAAGGGCCATTAAACTATGTGGAGAATGTTTTTTGCGGTCAAAAATATTCGAATCATAGGTTGATATAAAAGCGTCAAAAATAACCGGCTTACGATGAAGTTTCGCAACCAACCAAGCAACTGGCATAATTGCATGCCCATTAAAACCGACGATCATTACGTCATATTTGCCACACAAGACTAGGCCTTTTCGCAATAAAATCCAATATTTCTTTAAACCCTTTGCATCGGTACGACACTCAATAACCGTTGCTCCATTCAAACGTAAACCGTCAATATTGACTTTATTACGTGTGTAATTAGTATTATAAATACCAAAATAACAGATTGTCATAATAATTTATATGCTATTAGAAAAATCCACCTAGTTTTTCCTTGAATTTACCAAAACTCAAAAGTAGATCCACCAAACCGTTCAGTGTGATAATAAACATTGCTAACCATAATATTTTATCCACCCACCATTTTTTAGTACCACCAAGAAGCATTAAATAATAACCGGCAAAAATCGCTAATAATGGATAGATTTGAAAACGATATCTCGTTTCTACCACGGTAATGAAAATTATCAAAGGTGTGACAACGATAAGAGCCAGTAAATATTTTAATCTTAAGTTTTTCTCCTTAAATGCTTTTACTATTCCCGCCAAGCCAAAAACAAATAAAAACACCGAGGCTAAGGCAGAAGAAACAATCATCAAAAGCTTACCAATCCCTTGCTGATAAAACCAAAAACCCATAGGTCGGATAATACTAAAATATTTGCTGACACGAAGAACGGTTAGCTTTAAAAACTCGGTCGGGTGTTCTTGTAGAAATAACTTAAATTGTCTCATTGATTCACCGTTAATATCTTGAACTTCATGAGAATCAACAAAAGCGGAATGAAATGGTTGAGGGCTTTGCTCGCCGTCACCACCATGCCAATTACCAATCCAGAAATTATAATTTCCAGCCGCCCCAAAGGGCATAATTTCACCATAAACTTGATAATTCCTAATAGTCCATGGTACAAAAACTAAAAACAAAATAATTAAGAATAACGTCAAAGACAACCATTCTTTTTTACTCCAAAAAAAGAAAACAATAATCGGCATTAAAAAAAGTACTGGCGGCCGAGCTAAAACCGCCAAACCAGAGATTAGCGCCAAATTAATAAGTCCCCATTTCGTTTGCTGACTAAAATACTTAAAGAATAAGTAAAAGAGTAAGCAGACCAAAAATAGATACAATGTTTCAGTTAATAACATTGAGGATATTTCCATCAAATCAGGATGGAAACCAATAATTGCCGAGGCCCATAGGCCAACTTTCTTCTTTTGCTCACTGTTAGCAAACACTAATAAGGCTATCAGATAAACAAACCAAGCAGTTAAAGCATGTAGCAGGGCCTGAATTATCCAAACCGTTCCATAATGATGGCCGAAAATCTTATATATTCCGGCTAAAAAATACTCATAGAGCGGACCGACTCTAGTAATGGCAAGGTCATGAGTTAAATCCAGTGACAGATCTTCTCGATAACCATTCCCGTTAATTATATTAGTAGCAATCGTGTCATAAGCCCTGGCATCAACCGCGGGCCTGATTTGGTGATAAAAAGAATATGAGATACTCAACAGAAAAGACGAGATAATAATACATACTAAAATTTTATTTGCTCTGAAATAATTCATTTTAATATTTTATGGTTTTTAAGATACCTTCGGAAAATAATGTGGGTTTGATATTAAATATTTCCGGCCAAGAAGAACTATTAAAAACTTCATTTGATAACAATCCTCTTATTTGCCAAGGCGTAAAAGGAGAAAATGGTAAAAAAGAAAAAAGTCTTAGGGCAAAAGAGAACAATACCGGTAGATTAACAATATAAAATTTATAGTTTAGAGATTTCAAATTTTTAAGTAGATCGTCATAAGTAATTACTTCTCGACCCGTAATATTTAAAACTGTTTTAGATTGGTAACTAAGACAGGCATCAATAATTTTAATTATATCATCAATAAAGATTGGCTGTATCTTAAAGTTGAGAGATGGCATAATCGGCATACATTTAGCAGCTTTAATAAAAAAACCAATATTCTTATCGTCGTCCGGTCCATAAATTAAACTAGGTCGCAGAATTATGTAAGGTAAGCCTGAATTTACTATTATTTTTTCTGCCTCTCTCTTTGAATCGATATAGGGGTCAGAAAAGGAGGATAAAACACGAATGCTTGAAACAAATATTAAATGGTCGACTCCAATTTTCTTACCCAAATCAACAATATTTTTTGTTCCATCAATATTAATCCGCTGATAGACCCCTCCGTCTCTCTCATTTAAAACACCGGCCAAATGGATGATTGTATTAATATGCTGGGCGGGTTTAAATTTCAAGACTTCTCCCCTGTTAGAGATATCTCTCTCAAATAAAATTACTGTCTGGCCCCTCTCTTCCAAAAAAGAAACTAGAGCTGAACCGACAAATCCCTTTCCTCCGGTAATTAAAATGGCCATAAAAATTTATCAAAAATATATTTTGGCATATGCCGCAAGAGATAGGATGGCCTGAAATAATAAGATACAAAGGCTTTTTCTTTCAAGGCCAACAGCTCTTCTCGACTTAAAAACTCATGGGTAAAAACCGGATTATAAGTATCGTATTCCTCCCAGTCAAAAGTAAGCAAACGGTCAGCATGTTTTAGCTGTTGGAAAAAAGCAGTATCGGGATAAGGTGTGGCAACAGTAAATTGAGCGATTAGCGTATTTAATTTTTTAGCATAATTGATTGTTTTCTGAACGCTCTCCTTGGTATCATCAACTAAACCAATAATATAGAAGGCAGCAATTGAAATACCGATTTTATGACAAAAAGCAATAATCTCTTCCTGATGACTGGCCTTAATAGGTAAGCGCTTTGACCCCTTAAGCACTGCCTCATCTTGGGACTCAATCCCTACGTTAATATGCCGCAAGCCAGCTTTTTGCATAATCTTGATTAATTCCTTGTCCAAGCAGTCAATTCTAGTCTCGCAGGACCAAATAATATCTAGTCTCCTTGAAGTTAATTCCTTGGCAAGTTCAATTGTCCTTTCCTTGTTCAGAGTAAAAATCGGGTCACGAAAATCAATCGCCCGCACTCCATATTCTTTCTTCAAATATTCCATTTCTTCTATTACTCTTTGAATTGATCTTAGCCGAGTTTTTCTGCCTGAATTTATAACATACGGGCAGTAAAAAGAGCAGGAATAGGGACAGCCCCGCGAAGCCAGCATTGCCAAGACGGGTCGCTTGTTTAATGCCGGAGAGTAAGAATACCTATCAATTGGAAATTGGCTCCAGTCAGGATAGGGCAACGAATCTAAATCTTCTACTGGCAAAACTTCTAAAATCCCCTTAGGTAATGTATCTGCATAAACAATTTTCAAAACTCCAGCTTCTGGCTCTCCCTTAATTACAAAATCAACTGCCGATAAAAAGAATTCCGGGACAGCTGAGGCAAAAGTTCCATAAACACCAACATAAAATCCTCTACTCTTTAAATCTCTAGCGATGGATAACTCATGATGACAATCAACAATAGAAGTGGGAATCAAAACTAAATCAACTGATTTTTCTGTAATTTTTTCTTTTCCTGTTATTTCCATTAATTCAACATCCCAGTCAGCTTTTTTGAAAATCGCGACTAGATAGGCGATGCTTATCTCGGGTAATACCACATTAATTTTTTTAACCCACTCAAAAACCCGAGCTAAGAAAGAATTTCCTACCCATGTACCCGTACCCATACCCCCAGCCAAGTCCTTATTAATGACTTTTTTTGTTGATCTACCCTTTATCTGAAGTAATAAGACTTTCTTATTTTTTTTCATAAAAGAATTTTAACAAGCTTAAACCACCACTTAATTCCTGTACTAATTGATCCCAGCTACGAATATTCCGTAAGCGGCGCCCTATTATTCTTGGACGGAAATAAAACTTACGATGAGCTAACTCATAGTAATATTGTAATTTTTCTCGATCAAGACCGGGTAATTCCAAAACAACATTGGCATAATTATAATCATCCCAATTAAAACTCTTGATGTAACCCCTTTCTTTTGCCCAATAATAAAGTTCCGTTCCCGGGTAAGCAGTCGCGATATTAAACTGCACCTCATCCGGATCAAGCATTATGGCAAAATCTATTGTTTTTTTAATGGTTTCTTCTGTTTCACCCTGATTGCCAATCATAAAAGAAGCTCGAGTTTCTATGCCAATCTGCCTAGCCAATCTGACAACTTTTACTACTTGCTCCAATGAAATTCTTTTGTTGATATATTTTAAAATTTGTTCATCGGCTGATTCAACGCCGAATAAAATTAAATGGCATCCAGCTTTCTTCATTAATTTTAATAATTCTTCGTTGACACGATCTACACGAGTAAAGCAAGACCATGTGATGTCAATTTTTTCTCTTAGAATTGTGTCACAAAATTCCCTGACAACATCTTCAAAAAGAGTAAAGGTATCATCATAAAAGGCAACTTCTTTGACATTATAATTTTTCTGTAAAATCTTAATTTCATCAATAATATTTTTGGCCGAACGCTTTCTCACTACTCCTCGAAAAGTTCGGTAACAAAAAGTACATCTACCCGGGCAACCCCGTGTAGCAAAAAGAAGCATGGCTGGCAAGCGCTTGTAGCTACCGATGGCTGGATAATATTTATCCATTGGCAACAAATGATAAGCGGGCGGAGGGATAGAATTAAGATCATTAATTAAGGGGCGAAAAGAATTTTTTATTACCCGACCATCTTTCTTATATACTAGACCGAGAATTTCTTCCTGATTCTTGCCCTCAACTAATTCCTTCATTGTTTCCTCGCCCTCATCAATTACCACAAAATCAATTGCGGGATTAGAGATAATCTCATCGGGCATAACCGATGGATGGACTCCGCCTAAAATAATTTTGGCTTGAGGAAAAATTTTCTTGGCACCATCAGCAATTTTTAGGGCATTATTAATAAGCGGGGTAGTTGCCGTTAAACCAATAAAATCAAAGTTGTCTCTAATACTTTTGAGTACATTTATTGTATTGCCGACTGTGTATTTTTCGGCAGTACAATCAAGATAACGAACTCGATGGCCGTTTTTCTCCAGAACTGCAGCGATATACGCTAAACCCAAGCTCGGCCAACAGCTACCGACTTGTTTCCATAAATTTTTGTCTTCACCTATAATCCAAGGAGGGTTTATTAATAAAACGTTTTTCATTTTATAAAACGATATTTCAATAATGTCCAAATAGCCTCTATGGCATCTCTCCAATTAATTTTTTTGCCCTCATTTTTATGCCGCGGATTATAATTAATTGGTACCTCGTGGATTTTGATACCTCGCTTGGCAATTTTAGCTGTAATTTCCGGGCAAAATTCAAAGCGAACACATTCTAAATCAATGCTTTTTAATAAATCTGTCTTAAACATTTTATAGCAAGTAGGCTCGTCGGTAATTTTCGTTCTGTATAAAATATTTGTAATCCAGGTTATTAGAATCCCGCCTACAGCAAAAATATGTCCAGAACGACGTCCTTTAAGATAACTATGATTTAGCCTTCTGGAGCCATAAACAACCTGCAGTTTTTCGTCCACAATTTTGTTCAGTAATATTTTAAAATCATTTGGGTCATATTCTAGATCGGCGTCTTGTATTACCACATAATCGCCCGTTATTTCTTTAAAGCCAGTTCTTAGAGCCATACCTTTACCATAATTTTTGTCATGGTAAAATGTTTTAAATTTATTTTCTGTTATTTTAAGAATTTCTCTCGTACCATCAGTTGAATAATCATCCACGACTATTATTTCTTTTCTTACTCCTCCCCCTAAATCTAATGCATCAACTCTTTCTAGGATTTGGGTAATCGTATTTTTCTCATTAAATACTGGGATAACAATAGATAGGGATATATTTCTCATAAAGATTTATATGCTATTAAAGAATTGATGGAATTTCTTTGCTATTACTTCGTTATCATAGTGACTTTTTATGAATTCTCTACCTGCCTTCCCCATGGCTATTTTTTTGGCCTTATCTTTAATTAATTCCTCCATCGCCCGTCTTAAAGCATTATAATTATCTGGCTCCACAAGAATACCGGTTTTACCATCTAAAATAACTTCGGTCATAGAGCCGGCATTAGTTGCAATAACCGGCAATTCCATAAGTGAGGCTTCAGCCATGGAATAGCCAAATTGTTCCTCCCAACCTTTATGGGGAATACTCGGATAAAGAAACACGTCAGAACTGTTCAAGACATCTCGCACTTCTCCCCTGTCCAACCAAGGTACTCGTATAACAAAATCTGTTAACGATAATTCTTTTATCAATAAATCGATTTCCTTTTCATATTCTCCACTGCCGGCAATAATAAGACGAATTTGAGGAAGATCCCTTAATAGCTCCTCAAAAGCACGCAGGATCAAGTGTATCCCTTTGCGATATCCTATAGCCCCGATAAAAGTAAATACGATATTATCAGCTAGGTTAATGCCTCGAAATGATTTTTGAGCTCGATTGGGTTGGAAAAATTCGGAATCCACTCCGCATAAAGGCATGACAATAGTCGGTTTATCGATTAATGAATTTATGATTTGCTGTCCTCTGGTGTTACCACATATAACCCCGTCGCAGAGCAATAAGTTTAATTTAATAATGATTTCTTGAATAATCCCTTTTAAACCCTTGAATTTCTGATTATAAGGCACATTCTCCCATGTAAAAATAATATGTTTGGCACCGAATATTTTAGCAAAAATACCCTGATAAAGCGTGGTGAGAAGATTGGGCTCGGTGGCGCTATAGACAATATTTGGTCTTTGTTTAAGAACAACAAGCGGAAAAATCGGCATCCAGCCCTTAAGAAGGCCGCCGATAATTGGATAATTAGAATGGTCAAAAAAAGCTTTTGTTGTGCGGACATTTCCTTTTTGCGGAGGTATAAATATTTTCTTGCCTTCTTTGAGGGACCATCTTTCCGGCACTAAAAAATTTATAATATCGCCCGGCGGATAATAATCAAATGTTTTAATAGAATCGGCATCAACATATGTATATCCTGTTATTAAAATTTTGTTTTTAGTGTTAAATAGGGCAGATACGTTGGTAATTAATTTAGAAAGGTCATGGTCTTTTTTTACCAACTTCTCTAAAGAACCGCTTATCTCCGATTTTCTATAATTGGGCATAAGGTAAAGATCTCTTAACTTCATAGCTAAACTATCTGCATCGGAAAAAATAAGATTATTCGCATGCTCGCCAAGGTATTTTTTAAAAACATCATTCGATGTTAATACGAGACAACCCGCAGCCATTGCTTCCAAAACTGCCTTGTCTAAACCGCCCGCCGGGGCCATATTAACAAGAGCATCGGCTTGCTTGAAATATCCGGCCATTTTATTGTATGGGATAAAACCGACAAATTCTATTACATCGGATACCTCAAATTCTCGGCAAAGTTTCTTTAATTGATCAAAATAGGCATTATCTTGTGGCATTATCGGCCGACCGATAATTTTTATTTTAAAACTTAATCCTTCATTTTTTAAAATTTGGGCAGTTTTAATCAGAACCTCATAGTTTTTAATTTTTGATATCCTCCCCACGCTTAATATATTCAACCTATCTTTCGGTTCCCAATTTCTCTCAGTTTTAAACTTATTGATATTAATTCCATGCCCGATCTCTATTATTTTTTCACTTTTAATCCTTAGACTTTCTTTGGCGGCGGTTACTATTTTATAGCTAAGCTTTTCGGCTATTTTTAACCTCAAAGTTACAGAACGGTGGAGATACCAAAGAATGATTTTTTTATCAAAAACAAATGCAACAGGCCAAGCCGCAACCACAAATATAGGCGACATATGAGCAAAAATACCCGAAGATTTGGGAACTAATTGAAATAAATATTTATAAAAATAAAAAACTCTGGCGAATTTGAAACTATTTTTTTCTTTACCCAACGAAAATACATGTATATTTGATGGCAAATTGTAGTGTCCCTTGGCTAAGGTTATTACGTTTATCTCATCAAATCGCTTGGAAAATTCATTTATCCAATCGACAAAAAACCCGAGCAAATCATCTTCCTCGTCTACCTTCTGTGTAATTATCAGTAAATTTTTAGCCATTATTAAATTAATTCTTTTAAGCTGTCGGCATAATTTTTTATCGCTTTCTCTTTCTCAAATTGAGATAAATTCTCTTTTATTCTCATGTCTTTGATCTCTCCAAATGCTCTAATAGCTTCGCCTGCAGACCAATTTATTATCTTCCCGTTACTATAATTTATAACGTCGGGAACAATACCTACCGGTGTGGCAATCACAGGAACTCCGCAAGCCAAAGCTTCTAATACTACCCTCGGACCGCCTTCACTGTCAGATAACATAATTAATGCTTTTGATTCGTTGATCAATCGAGAAACTTCTGAAGAGCCCTTAACCCAGCCTTGCATATTGATATTCAATCCGTGATTTTTAATTTGATGTTTCAGATAGTCATAAAGAGGACCCATACCGACAATCAAAATTCTATAATTGGTTTTTCCGGCTATTTCCAATAACAGATCGAGCCCTTTGTTTTTAGCAAGCCGCCCCACAAAAATAAGGTCATATTTTTTCTCTAAATCCAACGGCTTAAAAATATTTAGGTCAATGTAAAATGACGGAATATATCTCAATTTTTTCTCAGATATTCCATATTTAACAAGAAAATTCCTTGTCTGATTATTGTTAACTATTCTGACGGCTTTTGCTTTTGAGGAATCTGATTTTACGAAAAATCGAGTTGCCATTCTGTAAAGAAATTCTTTAAAACTTGCACTCCTTGGATAACCGACAATGTGATGAATCTCTAAAATATAAGGCACTTTTATTTTTTGCCACAATAACCTCGCTCCCATCCCATTATAAAAAGGCGGATATTCGTGGACGGTCATTAAATTAAACTTTTGATCTTTATAGATTTCCCGTCCTTTTTTCAAAATCCAGAGCGATTGAAAAATCAAAGGCCACGGAGAAGGGTGGATAAAAACATTCCCAAGAATATTTGTAATTTGGGTTTTTGAATTTGAAATTTTAGGAGTGATTATATCAATTCTCCCCCAATGCTTATGGAATTCTTCTAATGTATTATAAAACGCACCGAGTTTCCCCTCAGCTAAAGTTCTATCACCGGAGATCATTAAAAGATTCATAAATTTAAAATATTATTTAATCGCAAAAATTATGAAGCCGGATACTTGATTTGAGCTTGATTTAATCATCCTGTCTATCGCCTTTCCTAACGGCGCTAGATAACGACCAAGTTTGGGTAACATATACAACCACATTTCAAAAAATCTCCTCGTCGGGATAAACTCCATATGCGAAAAATCCTTAAAGAGATTTCGCACAGCATCAGGAGAAAAACGGTAATAGTCATCATAAGTTCCTTCTTTGGCATGATATGGGAAGAGGAAAGGAACATAAATAAGCGCTTTCCCACCTCTTTGTAATACTCTCCTCATCTCCGAAACAGCTTGTATGGGGTTGTGCAAATGCTCAAGCACCGATATAGATATAACTCCATCCAACTCTTCATCTTTAAAAGGCAAATTGTGCGCATCGCCCACGATATCAGGCCCAGTCTGATCATTATAATCCAGACTGCGATAATTTTTACCAAATAAATATTTGAAAGGATGCAGTTCTTTTTGAAATCCGGAATCGGGACCGGCGCCAATATTAACGACATTTTTACAATTGGCGATTTCTCTTATTTTATTTTCCAAAAACATTTTTGTTTCCATACTATTTTGACAACAGCTTTATTATCTTATTAGACACCTAATTAAACCGTTAACAATTTAATCGTTTCTCTAAACATTTTTTCAACATTGAAACGCTGAGCTGTTTTTTTACCTTTACTAATAAACTCTTCGCGCAGCAATGGATCGCTCCAAACAGTTTTAATTGCTTCGATTAAGTTAAATTCATCGTTATAGCGGATCAGAAAACCATTCTCGCCCTGAGTTATAACTTCTTTATTTCCTCCCACTGCGGTAGTTATTACCGGTATTCCCGCCGCCATCGCTTCCAATATTTGATGTGAGAAACCCTCATATCCCGTATCCAGAACAAACATATCTGCTGCAGCTAAATATGTTGCCAGCTCGGATTGACTCTTTTTACCGACTAGGAATACTTTTCTTTCTAAGCCGAGATTTTTTATCATCGATTCGAGTATCTTTTTGTCCGGTCCGTCGCCTACTATTACCAAACGGAATGCCTGGTTTATCTCAGAAACTTGAGGCATAATCTTGATTAACATTCTGAATCCTTTCCATGGCACTAAACGGCCAACAGACAAAATAATATAGCCAAATATGCTTAGTTTTCTTCGGGCCTCTTCTTTGCTTAAATCGGATGGTTTAAATTCAATTCCATTATAGATAATTTTGATTTTATCTTTTGAGATACCCCACCCAGCCACTATATCGGCCAGATATTGAGAGGGGACAATGATACCATCGGCGTTTTCACATACCCAACATTGTAATCTATGCAAAATCTCGATCCATCCCCTTCTTTTTGATTTCTGAAAATCATTTATCATTAATCTTGTCTTGCCTTTATTTAACGCCTTCTCCCAGGCAGCGTCTCCGACAATTTTAACAAAAAGCTTTTTGTGTCTTATTTTTGCCGCAAACGTTGCCGGTACCCCCGCACTAATTGCATTTAAGGTAAGTACCATGTCGGTCTCTTTGGTTAAAGACAGCGCTTTCAAAAGATAATTCAGATGACGGAAAAATTTCGGAATTTTTCTCCATACCCTGATAACCTTAAAGGGCAATTCTTTATCTTCGCGACGCCTAAAAACAGGAGAATAGGTTAAAAAGGTAACCTGAAAATTCTCCGATAATTTTTGTCCGAATGTTTTGCCATACGATGCCGGACCGCCAATATCCGGTTCAAAAATACCGGTAGCAATAAGAATTTTCTTCATCCCGTACGAAGTAGCTGCTACGCAGTGATGGAACGACCATTACGTGCGTAGAACTACTGTTATTTTATATTTGATACCCCGTTCGTTTGACCCGTTAGGGCTACTTCGTTCGGGATTCATTTTATTTTTTTGTCAGAATATTGAATCTGATTATATGCCATATTGCCGCTAAACCGTCTTTCCAGTTGATTTTCTTCCCTTCTCTATAAGTACGACCTTTGTATGAGATTGGCACTTCTTTAATCTTAAAATTAAACTTAGCTGCCCAGGCAGTTAATTCTGGATCGATCCCAAATCTTTTTGACACAAGGCAGGGATAAATATGGTTAATTGCATTTCTAGAAAATACCTTATAACAGGTGTACATGTCGGAAAGCCGAATACCGCTTAAAACACCAGACAGCCAATTTAGCATCCTACTGAATAAATAGCCACGCTTATAAACTATCTCGTTTCGTCTTAATATCCCCCTAATTCCGAGAAAGCGTGAGCCATAAACGATATCGGTTTCTTCTTCTATAATCGGTTTTATTAAATCGGGATATTCCTGCGGATTATATTCCATATCGGCATCTTGGATAATTATAATATCGCCGGTCGCTATTTGAAAACCTTTTCTGACTGAAGCACCTTTCCCCATATTTTTTTCCGAAAGAATTATTTTATAGTCATCGCCAAGAGCTTTCAAAATCTCTCGGGAACCATCCGTTGAACCATCGTCAATAAGTATTATTTCCTTCTCAAGCGGTAAATCAACTTTTCTGATGGCAGCTAATATCGCCGGAATAGTTTTCCTTTCATTAAATACAGGGATAATAATGCTTAATTTTTTAAATTCGTGAATAGACATCTTCAAATTTCTTGGCGATTTTATCCCAACTATATTCTTCTTCGACCAATCTCCTGCCATTCTCTACTAATTTCTGTCTTAAGTCGTTATCTCCCATAAGCTCAATAATCTTATCGGTAATATCGTCGGGATCTCCCGGCTTACAAAACAGGCCTGTTTCTCTATCTTTAAGGAAATCGGGGATACCCCCTACCGGAGTACCAATTATCGCAACACCGGCCGCCATGGCCTCCAGGAATGCGCTTCCAAGGCCCTCTGACAGCGATGGACGGGCGAATACGCCTGCCTTGGCAAGATATTGGGGTATATCGGTATAAGAGACCTCCCCCACGAATTCTATCGAGTTTTTGAGGTCTAAGTTATGAGTAAGTTGTTTGAGTAATTTCTCTTCGTGTCCGGAACCGACAATAATAAGTTTTGAGTCCGGTATTTTCTCTACCACCTTTCCCATGGCTTTTATCAGATGTGCAACTCCGTTTTTCTCAACTAAACGCGATACTGTAATAACGATATGCGGATTCCTTTCTATACCGCTTAATTGAAAACGTTTGATATCTACTCCATTTGCTATTATCGTTATCTCTGCTTTTTTATTAATCTGGCTTGCATAGTTTTTTAAATATAAACTAATAGCTGTAATAATATCTGCTTTTCTTAATATCAAATTACGAATAATTCTGATAAGGGCGTTCTGCCTATCCATGTCTTTCCCTTCCTGAAGAGTAATTATTAATTTCTTACTCGGAAAAAATAATTTTGCCAGCCATGCGGCCATTCCGCCAAATGATGCTTGATAAGCATGCAGAATTTTAGCTCTTCTCATTTTCGATAGGGAGGCTAAAAAACCAAAGAGGGGGAAAATATATTTATCAAATGAGAACCCAAAGCCGACTCTATGCAAGCAAAAGTTGTTAAAACATTCTTTGGATTTGAGTTTTCTACTATAACGAGGCGTAAAGATATCAAAAAGAACGTTCGGCAGGTGCCGGACATTCTCTTCGAGAGCTATTTCGGAGCCGCCGATGAACGGCCTAAACGCCGTCGTATAGATTAAAACTATGGATTTTTCAGGCATTTTATGTTATTTTGCCATAAAATGACCGCAAAATCAAACATAAATCAACCATATATAAACACCAACGGGAACCTCAAAAAGAGGGTTTTATTTGTGGTTACCCAGTCCGAAATGGGCGGAGCTCAAAGATTCACTCTTAATCTTGTATCGAACCTTAACCAAGACAAATACGAAATACTCATTGCTATCGGCAATACCGGAAACGGCGATTTATTCAGGGCTCTCCATGCCATCAGTATCCCGACTCATCGCCTAAACCGTTTAACTCGTGATATGGATATCAAACAAGATCTTGGAGCGATATCAGAGTTAAGAAAGCTGATAAAAGAATTCCGGCCGGATATCGTTTTTCTTAACAGTTCCAAAGCCGGATTTATAGGTTCGCTTGCCGCAATATTTCCTTTCAAGATCCGAGGGGTTAAAATAATCTATCGCATCGGCGGATGGACCTTCAATGATCCCTGGCCCTTGTGGAAAAAGTGGTTTTTTATAGTTTTGGAATGGTTAAGCGCCCGATGGAAAGACGTCATAATCGTAAATAACCAACACGACCTGGACCAGGCAAAGAAGCTCTGGATAAAGCCAAGAAAAGAACTGACCCTCGTATACAACGGCATCGAGACATACAAGCTTAATTTGTTGAACCGCGATGAAGCAAGAATTAAACTTTTTGAGAAAGCGGTTGGCTCATCTGGCAGGATTTTCCAAACAGAATTTATTGTCGGTACTATTGCCAATTTTTATCCGGCAAAGGGTCTAGAATATCTCATCCGAACGGCTTATTATTCTCAGGATAACGATAACTTGGTTTTCTTCATCATCGGTGACGGCCAAGAAAGACCCGACCTGGAGATGCTCATTAAAGAGCTTGGCCTTGAAAGAAAAATATTTCTAGTCGGCCAGATTCCTGATGCCTTCAGATATCTTTCCGCATTTGATATGTTCGTCCTTCCATCGGTCAAAGAGGGCTTCCCTTGGACTTTAATCGAGGCAATGGCCGCCAAACTGCCTATCGTTGCTACTCGCGTAGGGGCAGTTCCCGAGATAATTGATGACTACAAAAACGGAATTATTGTCGAGCCGGGAAATCCACAGGCGATAGCCGAAAAAATTAAAGAGATAGCGGGGTCCAACCGGCTCCAAAAAGAACTCGGCATCCAAGCGCACCAAACGGTGTTATTCAAGTTCGGACTTGATAAAATGGTAGAACAAATCGAAGAATTGTTATAAATAATTATTTAATTAAGGAATTTGAGACCTTAAATCTTCTATAACACTATCCAAATCTATATCCGGTCTTGTCTTTTTGAGCGCCTCTAATACTTTTATCGCCTCTTGAACATGACCGGTATTAGCATAAATAACGGCTAAGTTTTGATAAGCAAACGGGAAATTTGGGTCAATTTCAATTGCCTGAACATATAACTTCTCGGCCCTAGCCAAATCACCTTTGTTAAGATAAATATTGCCAAGATTATAGTACGGCTGAGCAAAAAAATTCCCGGGGTTATCTATTATTTTCTGATACATTTTTATGGCGTCATCAACTCGTCCTTCTTTAGAATAAATATTCCCCAAATTATTTGTTATCCTGATGCTATTGGGGCTGTATTTTAATATTTCTTCGTAAAAAATTGTGGGGTTGCCCCATAAAATGTTTCTCTTTACGGACTGAATCCCCAAAAAAGAAACATAGACGACAAACAATAAAACACAGAAGACAAACAAGAACTTGTAATTTTTTTTGAGATGCTCAAAAATTTTATCCAGATAAAAGCCCGCTAGCGTAAAGAAGCCAATCAGCGGCAAATAAAGCCAATGCTCGTAGATAATGGCATTGATGGGGATAATGCCAGAGACCATACTCAAAGAAACAAAAAACCAAGACCAACCAAAGAGCCAAAGGCGAAAATGATTAATTTGGATTTTGTCATTTGGATTTTTTCTCTCTTGTTTATACAAAATAAATCCAATAAAAATTATAAAGCCCACAATCAGCGCGCCAATCCAAACCGGCCACTGGAAAAATGAAGTATGAACCGGGAAATCACGCTCCATATGAAGATCTATTGGGACGAATATTAGTTTAAGATATTCCAAAAAAACATGGCCAAACGTATAAAGACGGTAACTTAAATTATCGGTATAGATATTACCTGTGTTGTAAAAGTTGAGCGTATTTTGGAAATTAAGAACGGTCAGACGTAAAAATCCATAACAACCGGCTAATGCAAAATATGGCCAGACCTTCAGAAGCCCGTCCTTAATCGATCTCCAAAATTTTTCTTTGGTTAAGAATGATATATACACAACCAAGAGTAGTGGCGCCAATAAAACTGCGGTTTCTCTGCTCAAAATAGCGCAAAGCATTAAGAGTAGAGACCAAAAAAGATATTTTTTTAAATTAGAGTTATTGTATTTTATAAAAATAAGGACGGAAAGGAGCATAAAGAAAACCGACATCGGGTCGCCACGGCCGGAAATATAGGTCACCGCCTCTGTTTGAAGAGGATGGATCAAAAACAAAAGGGAAGCAATAAAAGCGGGCAGCCGTTTTTTAAATACATATAATAACAGAAAAAATATCAGGATTCCGTTCCCGATATGAGATAAGTTGCTTAATAAATGATAGCCGAATGGTTTAATGCCTCCGATTACGTAATTAGCTGTAAAACTTAACGAAAGTAAGGGGCGGTAGTAGTTACTGTTCAAGCCAAATCCAGAAAGAATATCTTTAGAAAAAATATCGCCAATATATGAGAAGCTGTGGACATAGGGATTATTGATTATCCAATCATCATCATCCCAGAATAACCCATTGTTTAAATTAAAAGCATAGACAAAAAATCCAATTAAAAATAAGGTTAGTATCCACTTTGAATTTTCACGAAAAAACTTCATAGAAAAATAATAACAAATATATAACCTAAATCAAAAGCCCCATCCGCCTCCGCCAGTTGGCGGATGAACGGATGGGGCTTTTTAACAACAATTTTAAAACTCTTTTACGTAAGCTCCCGATACCCAGCCGGAGTTAATATGATACCAGCCGTTATTTATTTCGGTGAACTTAAGTTCTTGATCGGGTAAGACCTGGCCAACTACTTTATCTGTTATTGATGGTCCGGACCTAACACGGAGAAAACCAATCCCTTTTACAACTTTTGCATTACCGTTAACTTTCATTTGAGCGAATTCTGTTCCAGAAATCGATTTCACATTAGACCAACTATAACCAGCGGTATTGAATGCTTCTATGGTTTTTACCCAAGTTAATGTGCCGTCACTTCCTTGCACATAAACTTTAGGATCATTTACTTTCTTATAAAGAGCTCTTGTAATTGGCATCGTACCATCGCTGATTTTCATCTGCGCAAATTCACTGCCTGAAATCATTTTAACATCGCTCCAGCGATAACCAGCGGCATTAAACTCTTCAATGGTCTTTACCCATGTCAATGTACCGTCGCTCCCCTGCACATAAACTTTGGGGTCGTTGGCTTTTCTATAAAGAATAGCCGAAACCGGTGTTGGAGTCGGAGTTGGACTTAAAATAGGTGTTGGAGTTGGACTTAAAGAAGGGGTCGGAGTTGGAGTTGTAACCGCAACATAAGGGTTTCCGCCACCTCCACCACCCGCAGATGGTTCATTGGCACTAATAGTGCAAGTACTTTGGACATTGCCGCCGGCTGTTCTGTCTGTGTAGGTACATGAAACATTCTCGCTTTGGCCGCCGACAGGGATACTGTCCGCACTTGCCAATAACTCTGTATGAGCTAATGGAACAGCGCAATAATAATCTCCGTCATTATTATCTGTACATGATACCCCCAGACTGTCTCCGGCTGTCACGGTTGCTCCCGCAACATTACTGTATGTCTTTCCGGTACGATCTGCCTTGTCAAGATTAACCTTAACGCCAAATTGCAATGCATCGCCGTCATAATCAGCTACAGCCGCTAATCCGAAATCAGCCGAATATGATGCGGTTTTGTAATCTCCCAACCAAGTTACGGCTTCGGTTTTCTTAACATAACCATCCTTCCCGGCGGCTATATTACCATCCCCAGTAGGCGCAACATACCATTTGTTCCCGCTATAAGAAGATGATGCGTATGTTCCGCTATAAGAAGCGGATGCAGTAGTAGTAGTTGAGGTAGAAGTCCCGGTCATGGTAAATGTATTACCGAGTTCATCTTTAGCGCCATTAACCACAAATGCATAATCTAAACTTGCCCTCGTGGTGAAGGGGTCAGAAGTTGAAGCACCAGGGAAAGATGCTGCTGTCCATGTTCTTACCACCCAGCCATCAATGGATGCCGACGCCCTTAGAGTATCGGTAGCTCCAATAGTACAGCTGGCATCCGTCATTTCTTTGGAACCGGATGCAACTTTGACGATCCCGTCTGCTGAATTTGTACTTTCTGACGCTGTACCATCATTTACCTCACCAAAAGTGGTAGCACCAGTACAATACCATCTAATAGTTAAAGTGCCTTTATCGGCTATTAAAGCATCAAGCTCGCTGTCTATCCTAAACCATACATATTCTCCAGGATCCGGCGGATCTGCCAAAGATTCATTAAGAAAGAGTGAGAATGAAACAACAAATGTTATAATAAAAATCGACCCAACGAGAAAAACGCGCATACATTTATTCATATATTCCAATTATACACTAAAAAAAACGGCTAAAATGGCCATTGTTGATAACTGACGTCAAACCATTAAATTAATTAGTAAAAATAATCTTATAAATGAGGCCGGCATAATCATCAGATACATATAATACCCCGTCTGATCCGAATTTTAAGTCAACTGGCTGGCCAGATATTTTGCCATCTTTAAGCCAACCGCTCACTAAATCGCCTGCATATTTATAGTTGCCAGAATTATCTTTCTTAAATCTGGCGATTTTATAGCCGGTGGGCTCACTCTTATTAGAAGAGCCGTGGTATGCCACTATTAAATCGCCCTGCCAATCGGATGGAAATTTCTCGCTTTTTATAAACGCTAACCCTAGTGGCGCCGAATGGGCCGGAATTTCAATTACCGGAGTCATTGTTTTAGAACAATCTTCATAAATATCGGTGCGTGTATATTTACCAGGAACAAAACTTGTATCTTTTATTTTATTGCCGTAGCAGAACGGCCAGCCGTATCGTTTAGCGCCAAATTCATCCGATTTATCCGGCGCCTTTATAATATTAATTTCATCGGGAGGCATATTATCGCCTAAATTGTCTCTGCCCATTTCAGTTGCCCAAATTTCTTTAGTATCAGGGTTGAATGTAAAGAAAACAGAATTTCTCAAGCCGCCGGCAAACTCTGCCATATAGCTTCCTTCCGGATCGGACTCCATTATCACCGCCCTTTTCCAAGTATCCTCAATACAAACATCGCACGAGGAACCAACGCTAATATATAACTTAATATCAGTTAATGTATTGATACCTTGACCCTGATTACCGGAAAGTATGGGCTCTTTTCTGAAGTTCGGCCCAAAGGCAATTGTCCTTGTGAAATGCTTGCCGTCATCCGGCAATTTTAAGATGTTTTCTCCCTTACCAGTAATTTTTCCCTGAGTTATGTCGTAAACATATCTATTTACTTGGTTGGTCTCGGCAACATATAAATATGTTTTATTTGTTTTCTTATTGGTATAAAAAGCTAAACCGTGAGGAGATTTTAAATTATTCAGTAATATTGATTTTTCGTCATCCTGGATCGAACCATTTTTATCCTTATCTTCAATTATGAGCACATTACCAGCTTTGGTCTGACTGACTAACATTCTCCCCCTGTTATCAAACTCTATTACTCTCGGGCCATCTAATTTGTCGGCGTATATTTCAATTTTAAATTCATCTGGCAGCACTAAGCCCTGAGCTGTCGGATTAACATCTGTTTTTTTGAAAACAAAAAACAGAGCAACCGCCAATATTACTACGCCTGCAACGGGAATACTAATTCTCTTATTGAGTATATTCATAATTTAGATTTTATTTATTTATTTTGAGCGTCGTCTTGCCTGAACATTTTTCATTAATAATTTTGGCTGCATTATCAACTACCATAACGTAATCCATTGAAGCAGTTAAATCGTACTGGTTGTGTTTGGGAGTTAAGCCGTTAAAAGAAACTGTGAGATAGTCGGATCCTTTAGGAAGATTCAGTCCCGAATATCTGTTTGGTCCGATACTGAAAGTTTCACCTGAGGGAAATATTTGCCATTTTATAATATCATGGGGATCATCTACATCCTTATAATTAAACTCTTGAGCTCCGGTATGTATAAATACTTGGCCGTCATAAACTATCTCACCGGTAAGCCAGCATTTTGGAGTTATATCACTGGCAGGAGATACTGTTGGTCCGCCAGTTGGCGGAGGAGTCGGTGAGACACTGGATTCGCCAGTCGGCGAAGGGCTAGCCGATGGTTCGGTGGTTATCCCTTTCACAATAAATATTCCGATAATTATAACCGCAAAAATAATTACAGAAAATAAGATTTTTTTGTTAATCATAGTATCTTATTATATTTAATTCGAGATAAAAAATCAATCCTTCTTTTTGCAACTCAAAACCGCCCGAAAGGGCGGTTTTGAGTTTGGCTTCGCCCTATCTTGCAAGAATAGGGCTAACCACTGAATCGGGAATTACTGACCAATCAGAGACGGACCAAATGCTGGGAGGGTTCTAAGATAACCCACAACATTTGCCGCATCAAGATTTGTCTCAGAGCCAGCACCATCTACCCACTTAATTACATTAGCTTCATCCTGAAGGATAAGCGTGAAGTAATCGGCTCCGAGTCCGGTAGTACTACTGTACCCGGTCTGGAAGCGGGAAAGATTGGCTTGTACTCTCAATCTCTTCGTTGTGTTCGAAGGAACACTGAAGTTACTGGAGAACGAGGTAAAGCTTACCGAAGCGTTCAAGGTGTTGGCATCGATGGTTGCCGTATCTAGGATCGTGTTGGTCGCATCATCATACAGCGTAAAGCTTGGGGATGATACACCAATACTACCAGATGACACGGTGTCGAAGATCAATGAACCGGAAGCCGCGTTGGTTGTGCTAAAGAGCACATCATATCCCATCGCAGTGATGTCAAACTTACCGGCTGTTACCTGAGAGCTGGTTGCACCAGCAGGCAAGTAAACCTCGGTGATCTTCGGGAATGACCTATAGACGTATACTTGGTTTGTTGAATCAACATCGTTAGTATCGTCACTGCTTACATCAAGCCCATAGATCTTGGTCATTGAACCTTCGCCGGTGGCTTCAAAGTATGAGGCTAAACCACCGTCAAAGTCCAGACCAAAGGCAACACCTGAAGTTGCGCCAGCGGCATACGTCGCTATCGTATCCATCTTCACGGAAACAGTAGTGTATGAATCTTTCGGTACATACGGCCTATTGTCACCAGAGAATGAGAACGAGGTTGAAGCGTTGGAATCCAACGGCTGACCCGAAGTGGTTATAGTTGTCCCGGCCTTGTTCTTATACTGAAGGTAGACACTATTAACGTTATTCTTAGCATCAGTTGCATCGCCAGTCGCATCAATTGTCATCTTGTCAACCAAGAAACCTTCGTCTGTTGACCTTAACTTGAACATGGTGGTAGTTACACCAGTCTGACCCCAATACACACTATTCTTTGATTTAGATGGCGAATTGTCATCTTCGGTCACAAATATGTGGCCGCTATCAATAACATGAACAGTTATAGTTGGAGAAGTGCTTCCGTTAGGAGCAGCGGAACCATTAACCGTATTGCTTGAATTATCAACAGCGGTTACATCGGTTGTCGCAACGATATCAAAGCTGAAAACATGTTTGGTTGGGGCAGTCAAATTCAATAGATTGGCTTTAACCAATAATGTCTTGGTCCCTCCAGCCGGAATGTTCCAGTTTAAGTTGTTGTAGACCAATGTGCCTGCCGTACCGGCTAAGTTATTAGCGCTTGGCGCAGCAGCAATTAATGCTCCGCTTTCCTTTTCATACAAGGCAACAGAACTGACCATAGAGGCGATATCGCCCGCGCTACCCTTGCTGAACACGGCACCGGTAAATCCGGTACCCGCCGATGAATAACCGGTTAAGGTTATATCCGTAACCAATAGGCTAGAAGCATTTGTGGCTGTGAATGTAATACCTACTACACTAATATCCTGCGTCCCCTTTACTGCGGTTGAATCAGCTGGGTTAGCAGCCAATCCAAGAGTTAAGGCAGAACTCACTATGGTATATGCAGGACCGTTTATATTCGCATTAGGAACTATATCGCTGGTGGCTAAAGACGTAGTCGTCCCAGTATACTTCAAATAAGTGACTCCAGTGTCATTGGCATAGCTGTCTAAACCAATGGCTATTCTTGAGCCAACCACTGCGTCTATACCAGTTCTGGTATTAGCTGTCTTAAGATCAGCGGTAACTTTTAGATGCAAGGTCTGACCAGCGGTCATATCAAATGCATCCGTATACTGATATTGAGCTGCGCTTCCAGTCCCCGCGGCATTTCCAGCAGTTTCATCCGTAACGAATGAACTTCCATCAACCGGACCACAAACAACTACACCAGTATCTCTATTAACTATTTTGATGTCATCCAAATCGGCAAATCCAGCAGCTCCGCTACCAACGGTAGCCATATCAATATCATCCCAAGTAGTACCGTCTGCGTCAAAGCTGATATTCAACCTGGTCTTTTTGATCTCAATGTTGCTTGCAGCAGCCAAATTGAAATCCAAGAAATCAGTGTCATCGGTAGAGGTCCCGATGTTAGCCGAGGTTGGACCGGCAAATGTTGCTGTTAATACGCCACCTTGCAAAGTAAGCAATGGCGGGTTAGTTGCATCATCCATATCCGTATCAAGCGTGACCGCTACACCAAATCCATATTGATCACCAACTGCTAAGATATCGGTAACTGACTCAAAGTATAGAGCGATTGTTTCGGCTTTCTTGCCGGCAACATCACCGTAAACTTTGAAGATTGCATTACCGCCTTTGACAATTGTAAATCCGGAACCCATGTCAAACACGATCTTACCAGCGCTGTCAATTGTACCGGCCCATTCCGAAGTGCCGGTTTTCATTTTTAAGTTGGTCAGATCAGAAGGCTTGACACTTCCGCCCTGGATCATCTGCATTCTTTTTACACTGGCTGCTTCCGTGTTGGCAGAAAGTTTGAATTCAGACATCTGGACATTTGATGCACCCGCGTTCGGGTTGGCAATTGAACCAGTTTTTGTCTGGGTCAAAGTTCCAGAAGTAGCTCCAGAGACCGTTACGTTATTACCGGAAATCGGTAAACCGCTAATGGTTCCTGAAGAAAGCGCCATGGCTGAAACCTGGAAAGCATCAACATTACCAGCTGTAGCTGATAAATCGCCTACAACGGTAAGGGTTCTAGTCCCGCTAACAACGAAGCTACCCATATTGAAGACTGCTTCACCGGTTGAAGAAGATAAGCTCTTCCCGTCAACCAATCTTTTTGCGCCTTCATACAGATAGACATTGTCAAAGTCGCCTACGGCACCAGCACCAGTCCTTCTAATAGTAATGGTGTTGATCGTGCCGTTTCCAGAAACATTGAACTTTAAGTAATCAACTCCCTGGGCATTAGTGGTGACAGTTGTAGCTGCCGGATTACCGACGGCTAAACTTACACTCAAGCTACCAGGAGTACCCACCGGGGTCGCACCAGGAACTCTGGCATAACTCGGAACCTGATTTACTGAAGTGTAATTAGATCCCAGAGTGTACCAATTGAATTCGGTCTGGTTGATGATGAAAACCTTTTTGAAGAAGTTCGGATCATCGGCAACAGCCTGTGCGCCTGAGGTATTAACCCAGTGCAATAGGGCCGTATCTTCTCCGGTTGATTCTACTCCATAGACCTTCTCGGTGCCGTCCACTCGGAAGAGACCGGAAGTCGGAAATGCATCTCTCGTTGCCGGAGATATACTCCTTACCGCGGCGAATCCGCCAAGGTGTCCATAGAACCCGAAGATGACAGGATTCAAGAATAATCTCTTGTATCCCTGTTCGTTGACGATATATACATCCGGATCGTCAGAACCGGCTGCGCTGACTGTGTCTCCTTCGTGGAGACCATAATCACCCGGGGTTGCTGCATCTGCCCAGTTTGGTGCAAGATACATAACTCCAGATAACGACAATATAGTCGTCATCGCTGTGAGAACCGCTGCAACTTTTATAGCTGCATTGGCTCTTTTACTTAAATTAGACATTTTAATTTTTATTTATCCCTGAATTGTAACTGTTTTACCACCCACTTATTAGGCGGGGATAATCGACCAGTTATAGAAACAGGAATTATTACTGACTGCTTCAAATACTTAACTACCACTTTAAACTTCAAGAGCGGGTCTTATTCGACCAAACCCATTCCGAAGGTGGATCTCAAAATTAAACTAAATTCTATTACAATCATTTGCTTCATTGTTGTCTTTCTTCCTGGTTGTCAAAGTCCTTACCTGGACTATCCATCGCTGTCCCGAATCATTGATTAGGAGCAATGACGGAAAGTTCAGAAATGCTTCAAACTACTGAAAAACCGCGAAATAAGCAGGTTTTCGCGCTTGTTAATATTAGCAATTTCGTTCAAAAAAGTCAATCATTTTGCGGTAGTTATGCACTACCCTACTTTTCATTATACTTACCCCTCAAAGCCCCGCAAGGGGTCAAGTGTGGATAATTCTAAGGTAAAATGCCGACAATTTTATTACCATACCCCCAGATAATGCCGTTATCCGTTAAAACAGGTGAAATTGTGCTGGAGATACCGGTCCCGATATGCCAATTCTCGGTGCCATCTTTATCTACACTATAGAGAGTACCATTCTGAGTAGAAAAATAAGAATTGCCATTTTGGTCTATGACGACTTGTTGGTTGATGCGCGAATCGGCTGAGAAAGGAGTTGCCCACTTTGTCGTCAGATCGGATTTATTAATTGCAAATAACTTTGAACCGGAAGCAGGATTGATATAGCTATAATCAAAACCTACATACAAGGTATCGGGGCTGATCGCAACCATTGTTGTGGAAATTCCGAGAGGAGCAATTGTTGTCTTGGCTAATTCTCCCGCTTCGGATATCTCAACAATATAATGATCGACTGCAGCATACATTGTCCCGGTTAAAACATCGAAAGACGGATTTGAAGGCAAGTAATCATAACCTTCACTAAAAACTTTATTCCAAATTTCTTCTCCAGCTGATGAGTAGGCAGTAAAAAATGGATGGCCGCTGATTCTGGTTGCGGTTATAATATTTCCGTTCTTAAGAACAATAGGAGAAAAGTTGTTTAAGCCAGTACCGCTTATCATCGTCTTAACCGAGCCGTCCGGATTTAAAACAGCAAGTTTGTCTTGAGCCCCGCCTTGATATGTGAAGTGCGGTTCGCCTTTTGAAGATACTGTAATATTTTTAACAGTACTCGCGCTATCGTAATCCCACCTCTTTGAGCCGTCGGGGTTGAGAGCCGTAACAGCTAATACGCCGCCAGCGCCGATACGGCCAAAATATACGGCCTCATCAGATAAAACCGCAGGCGTGCCGATACTGACATTTGTCGCATATTCCCATTGTTTTACGCCATTTTTATCAATTTTTATCAGTTGGCCGGAGGAGCCGTTTGTTGCGCCAAAATAAATATTGCCGTTAGCGGAAACAACCGGTTGGCTAACCGTATTCATTGCTCCGGCATCAAACTCCCAACTGATTGTTGCCGTCGAACCTGGACCAGTGATATCGGCCACAAAAGATGTGTGAAGATTGTCCTTCCCTATCATCACCCAAGCGGAATCGTCAATCGCCGACAATGTCGTCGCATCAGCGATGTTGGATATATCGGATATATCGGATGGATCGCAGTTTTCGACATCGCAAGTCGAAAATTTGGTTTTTAGGGCGAAGTACCATTTTTGATCATAGCTGTAAGCGATATTAAAAGAAGCGTTTTGCAACGCCCCCGTTACTTCTACCGCCGGCGTATTCGCGCTGGCAAGTTTTAAAGCTTCGTCCCATGTATCGGCGATTTCGAAACTTTTTGTTGAGTAGCGGATATCATAACTTAAACTCGCCACAGCAAAATCACCTATCCCAGGGGCTGACCAATTAAGTATAAAATTCCAGCCGGTAACATTCGCGGTAAGATCTGTCACCGCCGAAAGCTCTGATAAAACTGGCGATGTATTATATACGCTGTTTTCCGCTTTGGGCGTACCGTTGATCGGGTTTTCTCCGGCATCAAGACCGTTTTTAGTAACCCCGTCGTTGGTGTTCCAATTAGTTGAGTTATTGCCTGGTTGTGCAGGATTTATACGCTCCATTGATGATTTTGTCGTATTGTCGCCAGCCGGCCATTCCGCCGATCCGTCAACGGAATCAATGACCTCATTAGCAATATCTCTTAATTCCAAATATTCGCCCGTATCGGATAATGCTCCTGTGTAAATTTGATCGGCAGAAATGTCAGAAATTGAGGTATCATCAGTCCTTTCTAAAAGAAAATAGCCAAAAGCTCCTATAGTTCCTGATAAAACAATTTGAGGATCGGGCGAATCTCCAGTTAGAGATTTAAGCATCCAGCCATTCAGATTTATGGGCTGTTCTGTGGTGTTATAAAGTTCGATCCATTCATCAAATGAAGAAGTTGCCGTCCCCATCCAGGCAATTTCATTTATGACAACGTCACCAAAGTTAGCAGTGTCACCATCATTGTCACCATCCTGTTCCGGTGTTGGTGACGGGGTGGGTGTCGGAGATGGTGATGGAGTAGTAGGCGTAGGTGTTGCTTGTGGTGTTGGTGTGGGTATCGAAGAACCACCGGACGATCCGCCGCCGCTTCCTCCGCTACCCGTTGGAACAACAACTTGAATTACCGTGCTATTCTTGGCTCTAGGCGTCCCGTTAATTAGGTTTCCTTTAGCATCTTTGCTTACCGGCGTACCGGTGAAATTTTTCCAGTTGGATAGATTATTTCCGGCTTTTATCGGGTCTATCCTTTCCATCGAATTTTTTGAGCTTGAATCGCCGGAGTACCACGTCTCACCGGCACCACCAACTACATCCACAACCGTTCCTTCGCTATCAAATAATCTAATCATTTCACCGGTATTATTAAGGCCTCCCTGCCCAAAGCTTGTGGTTAAATCGGCCATTTTATCGCTTACGGTATCATCATCAGATCTCTCAATGAGAAAATAAGCGTTGGCTTGGATAGTTGTTCCTTCCGGGAAAATAATATCCGGCGAATTATCGCTTGAAACCAACTGCCAGCTGGATATGTCTATCGGATAATTTTCGGTATTGTATAGCTCAATCCATTCATCTGCCGCAGAAGCTGAAGTTCCCGCCCAGGCAATCTCATTTATCACTATTTTGCCTGAATTCTTGGCTGTGGATAACTTTTGAGCAGATAGTGGAGTCAGCGTTTTTGATGGTGTCGGAGTAGGTGACACTGACACTATTGGTGACACCAAAGGCGATGGTGACATAATTGGTGACACGAGGGGCAAAGTTTTGGTGTCACCAATCTTACTTGTCTGTGTCACCAATCCTTGAGGGTTATCATTGTTATCAACATCACCTAAATCTGCACTTACATTGTCAGACGTATCACCTATCCCAAAGATTCTTAGCAATTGTGCCCACAAACTCGGTTTTTCTTGTAATTTCTTGGCATATTCTACTTTTGCCCTCTCGGCATCTTCAAGAAATAGCTTTAACGCTCCAGCTCCGTTTAGAACAATTTCCGGAGATAACCGATTCCAATAACTATCGAGGATATAAGAACCGATTTTCGGTGATGTTAAAAGAAATGCATTATTTAATTCTTTATCTTCCCCTGCACCAACAAGTGCTATGGGGAAATCTTGATTATTCTTGTCTTTATTAATTATAAAAAGTCTTGATCTGCCATTAACAGGAATTATCTCTAATTGTTTTGTATCAGGATCATAATATGTCTCATTATTAATCGTATCTTTACTGAAAAAATTATTATTTGAATAATTAGCAACCCTATCAAAATAACTTCTCATACTATTTAAAATAACCGGTTTTTCTCCACTTTTAAGTAATTTTTGGGCAATATTAAAATTCTGGGGATTCCATTTGGTCATTTCTTGCTCATATGGGCTGGCTTGATTAAACGCTTCATCAAAATATGGCGGATGGGGGTCGTTTCTTGTATGGTCAGGAACTCCGGTATCTTCCAAAAGATGGAGAACATGGCCAAATGCAATCATTGCCCTTTTTCTGTCCCCGCGAGCATAATCCTGAAGCGCTCTGTCATAGGAAAAATCGGCATTTGACTCAGTATTTGTTACTGATACCAGGCCCGTTAATTGCCTATTATAAAAATCGGCTTGGGCATGATTTTTTAATGCCCATTCTTTTGAAGAGAGAAAAACGATCCCGCGGTTATAGACAGGGTCATAAAAATGGAACAAAGACCTCTCTCCGGAATCTTCATCGGTAGACCCCTTAATCAGCCATTTTTTGTCTTCTGCGCTTAATTTATTACTGGGAACATTTAAGTTATATAAATTGACTATCTCATCAGTTAAAGCCGGGTGGGCATTGTTTGGGTCGTAAGCTAAAACAGCAGTAGAGGTAATAAAAAGGGCGCCAATAAGCGCCCCTCCTTTTATGAAAGTGGCAAGTTTTATAATCCTTCTATTTTCCATATTCCGTTTGGATATTTGCTAAAAACACTTTCGTTTGTATAATTTCCTGGTGGAATTTCTACTTCTTGCCCATCAATAGTAGCTTTGGCTCCTTTTTCAATCAGAACCTGATACTCAAAAGAAGCTATTGTCTCATTACTTTCTTTTGATTTTTCCCAGATTTTTTCAGTATCTTCGAGCTCTTTAACAAAGTCGACTATTGATTTATTTTTCTCATATTCTTCTAGCGTTTTCAGCCAATTGCCTTGCTTCTCTATAACAAAATATTTACTTGCCAATTCTATATCTCCATTTTTCAGCGCAGAAATAAACAAATCATATGTCTCTTCGGGAGTTTTGCCTCCATAAGTATCTTTATAATACGGTTCCAGCATTTTATCGTAGGCCCTTTGGGCTTGCCAGGACTTAAAAGCAACCGTGATTCTCGGCGCTACTATTACAAAAAACCAAACTATAACCAATGCGGCCAAAATTAAAACCGGGATGCCGGCCCAGCTTTTGAATATATTTTTCCAATTAAACATGAAAAAAGTTGAGATTTTATAAACTGCTACGATTTAATTATATTAAAATATAACGGACTACCAAATTCAGGAGGGATAGAACTTGGCATTCCTATCAAATCGCAGCAGATTACAAAATCTCAATCAAATACTTGTCTCGTTATTTATCAAATCGAGTTTTCTCTGTCAACCTAACAAATTAACCATTCTGTGGATAACATGTTTATATTTCGACTTGCGATGTCGAAAATTTTACTGTAGAAAGTCTGCATGGAACAACCCATTTTTCATGTACTTAACCGAGGTGTCGACAAACGAGAAATATTTTTAGAAAAACGAGATTATCTAAGATTCATTTATAATCTTTACATGCTAAACGATGAAGAGCGCCTAGAAACTATATCTCATACATTCAAGCGCTCTTTGCTTGGTTTCGACATCGCAAGTCGAAAATCAAGAAAATTATTAGTAGATATTTTTGCTTTCTGTCTTATGCCTAATCATTATCACATTCTTCTTGCACCGCGAGTTGAGAACGGCATCCCTATGTTTATGAGGAAACTTAATATGGCCTATGCTAAATATTTCAATAAAAAATACGAAAGGGTCGGTGCTCTATTTCAGGGTAGATATAAATCAGTTTTGGTGGATAGTGATACTCATTTTGATCATCTGCCATTTTACATACATCTAAATCCCCTCGATCTTTCATATCCGGAATGGAGAGCTAATAAAATATCCGACAAAAATGGAGCAATAGAATTTCTTAAATCCTATCGATGGAGTAGCCATCTTGACTACTTAGGGGTCAAGAATTTTCCCTTAATACTGAACGCCTCTTTATTAAACGATGTCTTTAACGGATGCAAGGGATACTCGGATTTGATTCAAGAATATCTACGAGACATACAAATATCCCCGGAATCCGCATTAGAGTAGTTTTCGACTTGCGATGTCGAAACATAGATAATTAGGCGTGGTAATAGACGGCTTTGTTCTTGGATACTCTTTTTAGAAGTCCGTCACCGACAAGTTCTTTCAGGTTTCTTTTGACGGTTCTCTCCGACAGAATGCTGAATTCATAAACAATGTCTTTGGTCCGGGAATTGGGAGAGCGTTTGATATAGTTGTATATTTTTTCTTTGTTGCCGCTTCTATCGGCTTCTTTTTTTATTCTAGTCATAGGTGTAGGAAAAACCGGAGAAACTTCTTCCTTCTTCTCTTTCTCGATAATACTTGGTTTTTCCGCAGTCCTGATTAATTGGAGTTTAAGAGCAAGAAGATTCCGGCGGGCATACAAAAGGGGAGTCAAGGCACCCGTTTTGCTGTGCTCAAGATAATCTAAAACATCAAGCAGGTTATTAATAGAAGCTAACAAACCTCCCCGACTAGATTGTGCGACGTTACCCCCTGTCTTATCTGAATAAACTAAAACAAAATCCGATAATTTATCGTATAATTTCCGAGCTAAAAATTTATCTTTCAACCCTGGAAAAATTCTGGCTACAAGGATAACCGTATTTATAAAATTTTTCACGCTCTCCTCTTGCATGAGCTCGTTATACTATAATGAGTTTTACTTGTAAATTTGCTGAGCCCTTTCCCAGAACTCCGGATGACCATTGAGTTTCATCCAATACCACCACTCTGCACCCCAGAGATAAAAAGTATCAAATCCAGTTTTAGACGAAAAAGTTATCATTTCGTTAAACTTATCCAGCCCCATCCTTCGCAACAAAACATCCATCGGGGTATCAACTATCGGCTGTAAAAGCCACGGCTCCGTCGAAAGCTCAATAACTATCGAGGGCTTGGTACCGAAAAGCCAAGTTATAATATTATGCTTAATCCTGAAGAAAGCCGGAGGGATGGGATACCGGATAGGAAAACCTAGAGACCTGGGCCAGATATATAGATACATACTGGTTCCGAAAACATCTCCAGCTTTATATGCTCCGTACCAAGTCCCAAGTTCACCGCTATCCGTGGCTAGAACCGGTCTTGTATCCAAACTCCGCACCAAGTCAATCTCCTTTTGCAAAAAATTCCTATCAAAAGCTCCACAGTTAGAACGGCTGAATCCAGTCAGAAACACTTCGTTCTCAACCTGCCAATACAAAATATTGTCGTAAGTTTTGTATCTGTTTATAACGATTTCAATCAGTTTGAGTATCCTGGTCTGCTGTTCTTCCCAGCTTAAGTCTTTGGCCCATTCCGGGACATGACATTCCGGCCAACCGGGTAAACGCCGTCCTACGGCCAAAATAACGGTGGCATCTTTTGCTTTTGCCTCTCTCATCTGAAAATCCAGCTCCGAAAAATTATATTTTCCCTCTTTGGGCTCGGTAAGCGGCCAGTGAGCGGAGAAACGGAAATCTCTTACTCCAAGATCATTCAGAAGCGCAAGATATGTTTCTTCCCAGTCCAGCTTCAGTTCGTCGGTATGAAAACGGCTGAAAGATATTCCGTATTTTAATTCTTCTTCTCGAGGAATTGTTTCCAAAGACAGCAACCAAAAGAAAACGACGATAGCTCCCAGAAAAATTAAAGTTTTTTTATAATGAAAAATTTTCACTTATACAAAAAGCAATGCAAAACCTAAGGTAATTAATATTACGGAGCAAAGTTTTAAAATTAAAATCTTTTTTTCCATGTTCTCCCGTATGGCCGGGATTCGCCCCTTAAGTAAAACGGCTAAAAGAAATATGAAAACAAATTGCAGGCCCAGGAGAGCGTTAACGAGAATTACCGAGCCGATCTGGATAGAGTATTGCAAAGAGATCGAAGCCATACTTGCCAGAATTTTATTAAACATGAGCAAGAATTTTGATTTCTGAGAAGAAAGCTTGAGGAAAGAGACGATATCGGTTCGGATAGTTTTTGAGTACAACACAACAAGCGCAATTAAAATAAATCCGATTCTTGTCCAGAAAAATCCATTGATAAAATCTGAGTTGTTAAAAACATATTTTATTAAAACCGAAGAAAAACCAATGAGAATTCCGGCGGGTATGGAATAGTGGAGAGTATCTTTGCCAAGACGACTGAGTAAAAATATTCCTATTACCAGCAATATAAAAGCAGGAATATCAAAATTGGCAAGCACTTCTTTCAATATAACTCCGGAGAGTATGAGCGTAGATAGTGCTCCCCAAGCGCCAACCTTGGTTGCGATAACTGACAGATCGCTTGGCTTTAAAGATTTATAAAGTAATATTAGGCCAAGAAAAAATGCCCCTCCCGAAGCCAAAGAAATCAAAAAAAGATTAAAATCGAGCCATTTAACACCAAAAGGAATCAAAATTAAAACCGGTGTACTTAAAATAGCTACCCAAAAAGCATACCCGGCCGGTTTGGTAATCGGCTGGGAAAGAAGCTGCTTATCAATTACGGCAACAAATGCGTTTAAAAGATAAGCAATAAGAGCGAAATAAATCCATTGCATGGCTAATATGTAAGAATATTCTCTCTACATATTTTAGCATATTCCAGGGCTGAAGGACGAATTTTTCTCTCAAAAGTATTTAAATTAACCTCTACAAGACCAAACCTGGGCTTAAATCCTTTAGCCCATTCGAAATTATCCAAAAGCGACCAGTATATATATCCGCAGACATCAACTCCGTCTGTGATTGCTTTATGAACCCAATACAAATGGTCCTTTATAAACTTGGCACGTTTTTCATCCGTTCTATTAGCAATTCCATTTTCAGTTATATAAATCGGCTTGTTGAATTTTTTCAATTCCATAAGCCGATAATAGATACCTTTAGGATATATCTCCCAGTCCATTTCGGTCATTTGGTCCTGCCTGAGCAGAGTTCGGTAACTTCCGGGAATCCGGCGATCTACCTGATAGTAGTTCAGCCCCAGAAAATCATAATAGGGAAGGGCTTTGTTCCAAAAATACAAATTTCTCTGGTAATTATAGAACTTGCCTATTATCTTTTCATACCAGCAATTACCACCGACACTAAAAGTATTGCTCTCAACTAATCCTATCTCTACATTGTGCGACGTATGATTATTAAGACCTAGAGTAGCTGGTGCAACACTATAAATCTTTTTAATCTCACGATAGGCGAGTGCTTGCGCTCTGATAAAATTCTTACGAACTTTTATGTATTCAAACGGATTTATATGTTGCGGCGGCCATTGTCCATTTAAATAAGAGAAGCCGGGATATACACTGGCAGCCTCATTAAAAGTTATCCACAGCCCTACCCTATCCTTTAAGTTATCCACAACATACTTTATGTATCTTGTAAATATCTCCGGGGATTTATCGTTCAGCCATCCTCCTTTTTCAGCAAACCAAATCGGATTAGTAAAATGCCAAAGCGTTATCATCGGTTCTATCCCCCGCTCCCGCAATGCCTTGACAACATTAACATAATGGTGCATAGCTTCGCGGTCAAATTTCCCCTCTTCCGGTTCGATCCGCGACCATTCAATAGAGAAGCGATGGATATTCTGGTTAAGTTTTTTGGCAATATCAAAATCTTCTTCGTATCTTACATAACTGTCGCAAGCTTTTCCTGAAATAAAATCGGAGGGATCTTTCCCCTCTTTCTTGAGTTGAGTAATTCTTCCCGGAGATTTTTCCCATTCCGACCAATCGTTGTGATTATCCCCCTCTACCTGATGAGCGGATGTTGCGCTCCCCCACCAAAACCCCTCTGGAAATTTGAGTTCACTCATATATTAATTTTACACTAAAAAAGACCAGCCGCTATGGCTGGTCTTGAATTGCCAAGAGTTCGACTTCAAAAATAAGAGTTGAATTCGCGGGGATAGGTCCCACACTGCGGGAACCATATCCGAGAGCAGGAGGAATCGTAAGCTTGCGCTTGCCACCTATTTTCATTCCGATAAGACCCAAGTCCCAACCTTGAATAACTTGGCCGGCACCGAGAACAAACTGAAAAGGTTCCCCTCTGTCATACGAGCTGTCAAACTTGGTACCATCCGCCAAAGTCCCCAAATAATTCACAGCGAGAGCTTGACCGGAACGCGCTTCCGCGCCTGTGCCAATTTTTAAATCCTGAATTTCAAGGCCATTGTCCATTTTTATGGTTTGATTTTCCGGAGTCGGGGTCGGAGAAGCTGTGGCAGAAATAATAATATCTTCGGGAGTACTATTACTTTTACGCACAAATAACCAGATACCGAATCCGATAAAAATCAATATTAAAACATAAGCCAATACTGTTTTGGTCATATTTTAAGAGATTACCTAACAATTGGTTTGAATATGTCCGGATCAATCGTTCTCTCAAAACAAGTCCTCCCGATGCCATGATCCCAAACTGAATTTATGGCCATTGACTCGACGGCTTGAGGATTATCAAGCGGCGCCGTCTTTAGCCCGATATTGTTAATGTCTCCCCTGTTCTCGGTCTCGAAAGTCGCGCACAACTGGAATTTCAAGCTCCCCAGAATCTTATATTCATATGCTCCGCCCGTTTTGGGATCAACGGGGACGGTTATATTCAAAATGTCATTCGTTAAATCGCCTAAAACAGGAGGGAGAACTTTTTTATTCTGCCAATACGTTATTATCTGGCTTTGGATGGAAGAAAGATCCTGAACGCGCCTTTCGTCAAACCGCGCTATGCGCCGATCTGTCGGCGTCCCGGCAATAAAGAATCCGGCTATTACCGCCGCAAGAACTACGGAGATGACTGCCCAAGGGAAAGCCCTGATTCCCAACATATTCCAGCTCCCCTTTTCTCCTTCGTCAACCTTTAACTCCCTAAAGTAATAATAGAATACCGACCCGGCTATAAAGAATATGGTAACAACCTTAAGTATAAATCTGACGGAGATTTCTCCGTTGAGATAGGTTTGAAGCAAAGTAACTAGGTCGCCGATGATTACCAGACCGGCTGCGAAAACAGTCAAATAAAGAAGCCATCTTCTTATTCTCAGGTCTTTTTTCTCCGGGTTGGCTTTAATGTCCCGTCTTATGAACCTCGATGCCCAAACATATACCGGGAAAACCACTATTAAAAATGCCAGGGCCTGACGGATGCTACCGAAATATGCCGAATTCCCGACATTATAATCGGATAGGATATCGGGAAAATAAATATTAATAAACTGAAAAATAAGTATTCCTAAATTAACGGCACTGGCTACCAATGTGATTATCGTCAGAAAATACATAAATACGTCTCGGGGAAGATTTCTTGTCTCGGCCATTGTCTCTGTTCTATATAATAATTTCCATCGGATGATTAAAATAAATTTCAATCATCTTCTTTTTATTATTATAGCAATTAATTATTTAAAGTGCTCTTATCTTGACTTCGGCTTTTTTGGCTAAAGTCAGAACTGCTTTTGAAGCTTCATAACGGGACATATAGAAATTGCCATAAACAACCTCTTTAATCCCGGCATTAACTAACATTTTAAAACAATCGTAGCAGGGAGAAATGGTCTGGTAAATAGTCGCGCCCTCAATTGATATCCCGTTTTTCGCCGCCTGTGCTACAGCATTTACCTCGGCATGAGCTGTTCTAACACAATGTCCGTCAACTATTTCATGACCGACATCATCGCAGTGAGGAAGACCGCGAGGAGCGCCGTTATATCCCGTAGATAGAATGACTTTATTCCTTGAGATAACCGCTCCTACTCTTGCCCGGTCACAAGTTGAACGCTTAGCAATTACTTTTGCTATTTCAAGGAAATACTCATCCCAGGGAGGACGGCTGGATACGGATTTTTTTTTCATACTGCCTAGAGATTATTTATGTCCCCGTCTATCTGCTGAAATTCGGCATCAATGTTCTCATCTATATCTATATCATCGAGCTCATTAAGATCGGAATTCAATTCGTCGGCAGTCGGAGATGATTGAAACCAGCCGTCAGAATAAATAAACCACCATCCTGCCACCGCAGCTAATAAAACCAAAATAACGACCACCGTTAGAACCGCCTTATTGGATCCTGGCTCGGTTTGTATATTGTTTTCCATTTTTTGTTTATTTAATTAATTAATAATTTACGGGGTTGGCGTTGGGGATGACGATGGTATCGGAGATGGTGAAACTGATACACTTGGCGATGGTTTTATGAGTTGGGCCAAAGTTACTGCTGCTTTTCTTGCCGCTTCGTGCGCCGCTTTAACTGCTTCCTTCACCACTGATAAATCATCGTGCAAAAGTTGTCTAGCTTGTCCAACTTTATTTTTCAATGTCGCTTCATTGGTTACACTAATGGAATATGTCTTTCCGGCTTGGGCTTCAATCGCGGTTCTGGCTGATTTAATAGCTGTGACAGCTTCGCTAAGCGTAGTTCTTACGGTAGATACGTTCAGTCCTCTCTCCTGAGCTTTATCGGCTCTCTCACCGATACGCTTTAAAACTTCCTCAATCTGATCGAGCACTTGGGTAAAATGCTTAACCATCCGATCGTTAAGCTCGTCCATGGATTTATCTATTTTTTCCACAGCTTGTTTCTTCGCCTCATTCTTTATGCTCGCCAACTTTGTTTTGAGCTCCTCTCTTTTCGCTTCTATTCTATTTTTCAATTCTTCGCGTTCTGCCGTAATTCTATTTTCAAACTCACTTTTGCGTTTTTCAAGTTCAGCTCTTTTCGCCGAGAAGTCTTTGTCTGTTACCTGAGCATTTAATCTTGCTTCCGTACGAGTACTCTTAAGCTGGTCCTGTATTTGTTTGACTTGTTGCTTAACCGCATCTCGAATGCCAAAATCCTTGGCCTGAGCCGATAAAGCAAAAACTCCTATTCCGACCATGATTGGAACGATAAAATAATATTTTTTCATATGGTTATATTATGGAAAAATTAGAAATTTTATTCAAGCCCTATGTCCACATGTCTAGATAATCTTATAGATAATCTTAAGAAAATTCCTGCTCTTATATAATTATAATACCTTATTAAGGTTTAATAGTGTTTACCCCTAATAAACATTAGTAATAAATTAGTAAAAAGATAACTGAATCCCCTCTATCCAACCGGAGATTTGGCGGGCCAGCATAGAACTTGCCCTTACCCTAATTCTAAGGAATCCTTGGAATCCTTTTGAAGCTCCTTTCTGAATGTATATCCGGGAGAAATTTTTCTCCGGGGAACCAGTTACTTCAGACCAATATACTCTTAGGTCTTTTTTATCCTTCCTGGTAAATCCGGTAAAAATATCAAATGCGATTTCTTCATCTTCTATTCTCCCAATTTGTTTAAGCCATTTTAAGAAAAATTTTATAAGAGCAGGATTGGAGCTTGAGAAGTAAACACCCTTACGAAAATCGTTTTTATTCTTTTCTCTCCAATATAAGATAACCCCCATTAGCCACAACTCTCTTCTTGAAATTTTTTTGACATTTCTGGCAGAAGATTTTTTTATATCTTCAATGGTTTTTAAAATTTTGGATATTCTTTTCTCGGAATTTAATTTTGCTACCTCCGAACGCCGGGCTTTTAACTTTTCTATCTGAGAATCGGAGAGTTGAACATTTTTTAGCCAATAAGCGATGGTGGATTTCGGAATATTTATCGAATTTTTGATCTCAGAATATGAAAGTCCCTGCTTCCGAAGCTCGATAGCAATGCCTTTTTTGAATCTTATGGGTGTTTGGACCACGGTATTAGCTTATTACTAATATATTAGCATAGTCTAAGATAAATTCAAATATGGTTATAAACAGCTCTATCCCCCATTACTTATATAAGTTATATAATATGATGAGAAGGAGGTGGTTATATGAAATTAGAAAACAATAAAACAGGACTTGCCATGGCGGGTTTTATGGCAATTGTTCATGCTGTTTGGTCATTGATGGTGCTGCTTGGTTTGGCACAACCTTTTTTGGATTTCATTTTTAGTGTTCATCTTTTAAATAATGCTTTTGTGGTACAAGCATTTTCTCTTCAAAAAGCGGTTATCTTAGTTGTAATTACCGCAATAATTGGTTATCTCTTTGGTTGGGTCTTTGCCTGGATGTGGAATGTTCTACATAAACAACATTAATTATTTATCAGACATAATAAAACAAAACCGACTACAAAGTCGGTTTTGTTTTATTATGCTGCCGGGCTTGGAATCTCACTCGCGAATGCTCAACCAGGTGGACTCGCATTCGCTCTTTCAAACCCCTCGGTTTGAATAATTCCGCCACGGGAAAGAACTTTTCTTTCCCGACCCCTATCTTGTTCTCGCCCTGTACCCGGCATCAAAACGCAGCGTTTTGCTGCCGGGCTTGGACTCGAACCAAGATACCATCCTCCAGAGGGATGTGTCCTACCATTAGACGACCCGGCAATTAACTACATTATTCTATAATAAAAAAGACGTTTTTTCAACGCCTTTACTCATACAACTACAAGCTGTTTTTAAACTTTTAGAAATCTCCTGATAGCAACAAAACTGGAGGCCACTCCAAGAAGAACTCCGATGAAGGATACAAGGGAAATGAATTGAACACCATTTGATACGAAATACCCTATTAAGCTAACTCCTGGCATAATGGATTCTACTTTTGGAGATATGAAAAATGCCGCCGGATAGAATACAACGAATGTCATGGCCGCAGCCAGCGCACCATATAATCCACCCTCAACCAGATACGGCGCTTTGATATGCCAGTTGGAACCGCCGACTAGACGCATTATCTCGATCTCATGCCTTTGATTATATATCGTCAAACGAACAGTATTGAAGGTAACAAGCACCGCAATCATTGCCAGCATCATCGTAGCCAAAAATCCCCAGTTGCGCAGACCGCCAGAGATGCTCTGAACTCTCTTAATCACCTGCTCATTCTCATAGAAGTTTATCTTATCCACCAAACTCCTGAATTTGTTGGCCTCCAGGAATTGAACTATGGAAGGATATCCCGATGGTTCTCTTGCCTTTACATTCAAAGATGCCTGCAGAGGATTGCCATCAAGTTCGTTCAATGATTCTTGAATTAAGACATCACCGGCATGTCTTTGCTTGAAATCATTTAAAGCTTGCTCTTGGGAGATATACTCAACTTTCGCGACGGAACCAAGGTTCTCTAACTCTTGTCTTACTGCTCCTATCTCCGTAGCGGACGCTTCATTTTTAAAATAAACACTGATATCTACTTTATCTTCCAAACTGCTGACTATAGTCGAAGATAGAAAGTTCACTACCATAAGGCCGGAGAACAGCAGAAGAACTAGTGTCATAACACCCGTCGTACCCAAACTTAAATACGAATTTCTCTTGAAATTCGTCCAGCCGACACTACAAATTCTTTCTAAAGATTCTTTCATATATTATAAAACATATCTTCCATTCTCGGTCTGATCGCGGACTATTTTGCCTTTATCCATTGAAATGACCCTTTTCCCAATAATATTAACCACCTCTCTGTTATGGGTAGCCAATATTACGGTGGTCCCAAGCTCATTTATCTTCATTAATAATTTTACCACGTCATAGCTGTTGTTCATATCCAGATTCCCAGTCGGCTCGTCAGCCAAGATGATTCTCGGTCTATGTATTAATGCTCGAGCTATTGCCAATCTCTGCTTTTCCCCTCCTGCCATTTGATTAGGGAAGCTGTTTATTTTATCGGTCAGACCTACAATACCAAGAACCTTGGGGACATCATTCTTAATCTCCTCTTCGTCCATCCCGCACACCTCCATAGCGAAAGCAACATTTTCAAAAGCCGTTTTATTGGAAAGTAATTTGAAATCCTGATAAATAGTACCTATTTTCCTGCGTAAAAGCGGGACGGCTTTGGGTGGCAAATCGACTATATTCACTCCGTCCAAAATAACTTGGCCCCTGGAGGGCAAGAGTTCTCTGGTCATTAATCTTAAAAGCGTGGACTTACCGGCCCCGGAAGGTCCAACGATAGAGACAAATTCCCCGTCTTTAATCTCTAAATTCACTCCGTTCAAAACCTCTATTTCGTTATCATAAATTGTAGAGACGTCTTTTAATTTAATCATGCGATAAAAATTTATCTAAATCACCATCCAGAACTTTTTCCGGCTGGGATGATTTTACTCCCGTCCGATGATCTTTGACCATCTGGTATGGATTTAGAACATATGATCTTATCTGACTACCCCATTCTATCTCTCTTCTCTCGGCCCTCAATTCAGACAATTCTTTGGCTTTTGCCTCTTCCATCCTTTGAGCTATGCGCGACAATAGCAACTGCATGGCTTTTTCTTTATTTTGGGCCTGGGATCTCTCCGACTGCACGGCAACCATAATCCCCGTCGGTATATGGGTAACTCGCACTGCCGTTTCCAGCTTATTTACATTCTGTCCGCCCGGACCGGATGAGCGGAAGGTATCTATTTTTAAATCATTAGGGTTTATCTTCAAGTCACGGCTTATTATCTCCGGCAGAATTTCAATCAAAGCAAATGACGTATGGCGAAGACCCTTGGCTGAAAACGGGGATATTCGGACAAGGCGATGCACTCCCGCCTCTCCTTTTAATATATCATATGCATTCTCCCCCGTTATTTCACAAATTGCGTTTTTGATGCCTTTTTGCTCTCCGTATGACTGGTTAAGTATTGTAAATCCCCAGTTTTTATTCTGGGCATATCTTTGGTACATTCTTAAAAGCATTGACGCCCAGTCCTGGGCATCCATTCCCCCGGCTCCTGAATATACGTATAAAAGAGCCTTGTTTTTCTCATGCTCGAACACACTTTAATTGTACAATTTTTAAAAAAAATTAAAAGAGTTAAAGTTGAAAAAATGGCTGAATTTGATATAGTTTATGAACAAATGCCGCCTTAGCTCAGCTGGTAGAGCAGCACTTTCGTAAAGTGAAGGTCCCCAGTTCGATTCTGGGAGGCGGCTCCAAAAAACGCGGGATTAGTTGAACGGTCCAACACGACCTTCCCAAGGTTGAAAAACGGGTTCAACTCCCGTATCCCGCTCAATATCCGAGGATATAATACCACCACTTCTTGTAGTTCGGCGCTTGATCAATACTTTTACCGGCCTCGACAATCAGTTTGGAATTGGAGTCGCGGAAGACAAATACCACGCTTTCGTCCGGAAACTTATAATTTAATTTCGCTCTTGCCTCTTTATCTAAAAATTCAGGGCTTTTAAAATAGGCCATGAATTTTTCCAAATAGTTTTTGTTTTTCTCGGCATCCCCTATCTTTTGGTTAAGAGAGGAAAGGGTTTTCTCAAATTCGGTCCAGCGGGCGTTCAATACCGGCAGAGAGAAAGCCAGCCATCCAACCAGGACAATTAACAACAATGATAACCATTTAGAGTACAGGGGGTTCATAAGAGGTTCTGGTTTTGTTTATTATTTCAACAACTTTTTCAGGATCAGGAATTTTATCGAAAACTATCTTATTATCTGAAGGCGTGCGTATAATTAGCGTGCCATAATTATTTATAATGGAAGCAATCCCCTTTTTCTTAAAAATTATCTCGTGGATGTCAGAATATAATATTTCGGTCACCGCCCGGCTGAAAAGGCCGCGCTGGTCGTTTCTGACAATACGCTGATTAGTAACAAATAATACATTGTTTCTCCAGATATAGAGCTTATAAATATTTATGGAAACCAGGATCAGCAGCAATATACTGGATATTTGCGGACTATAGCCAAAAAAGTCAAATTTTAAGTAAAGCAAGACAAAGAGGAATAAAAAAATTAGAACCGCCGACAAAGATAACGAACCGCTGAGACTCGATTTGTGGCGACGAACAGCTGTAATCAATTGCTCATTTTCCCGTAAAATCATATAATTTTATTATGCATAAAAAGTTTGTAAAAATTGTCTGGGGAATAATAGTCATATTAGTGGCGCTAAGTATGGTTGGCTATCTTTTCCTGCCCCTCCTCTACTAGTAAAATCATACTATATTTCCGTTAACGCTTCAGCATCTTTAGAAACACCTCCTGGGGGAGGTTCACTTTCCCGGTTTCTTTCATTCGCTTCTTCCCCTTTTTCTGTTTTTCCAACAGCTTCATTTTTCTTGTCACATCGCCACCATAAAGATAACCGGTAACATCTTTGCGTCGCGCACGAATTGATTCTCTGGCAATAATCTTTCCTCCTATCACGGCCTGTATAACAACTTCGAACCATTGAGATGGTATGATCTCCTTGAGCTTGCTCACGCTGGCTCTGCCTTCAAAATAGGCTTTTTCCCTCGGAATTATCTTGGAGAAGGGCTCAACAAGATCTCCACCGATTAAAATATCGAGTCTGATTAAGTCGCCTTTTTTAAATCCTTTTGGCTCGTAGCTCATTGAGGCATAGCCAGAAGAAGCGCTCTTCAATTTATCATATAAATCAGTGATGACCTCCGCAAGAGGCATCTCGTATTTCAGAAGGGCTGTCTCTTTCCCGAGATAGTCAGTGGCTTGGTATATATTTCTAAACCCAGAAATCAATTCCATTACGTTCCCGAGATATGAGGCCGGACAGAGAATCTCAATATCTACTATCGGTTCGGCAATGGACTCAACCCCGGAGAAATCTGGAAGCTGGACAGCCGATCTTATTTTTACCTCTTCTCTATTTCTCATTGTTACAACATATTCTACCGAAGGTGAAGAAATTATTAATTGCAAACCAAACTCTCTCCTTAAACGCTCTGAAATAATCTCAACATGAAGCATCCCCAAAAACCCAAGACGAAATCCCCTCCCCAGCCCGGTTGATGATTCCGGCTCATAAACCAACGAGGCGTCCGTCAGTTTTAGTTTTGCCAAAGCATCTCTAAGCACATCATAGTCGTCACTATTTTCGGGGAAGAAACTTGCAAAAACCATCGGTCTTGGCTCTTTATATCCGGAGAGAGGCTTAAAGGTGTCATGTTTAGCATTTAATATCTCGTATTTAGTTATGGTGTCTCCGACTCTTATTTGGTCAGGATCTTTCAACCCCGTCGCTATATATCCTATTTCTCCGGAAGAAATATCCATGGAGGGGGTTAGCACAGGCGCAAAATATCCCAGTTCTATTATTTCGGCTTTGGCCTTGGTCGCAAAAGCGGCTATTTTGTCACCTTTTTTGATTTTTCCGCCAAAAACTCTGACAAAAGCTATCACACCTTTATAGGCATCAAATGTTGAATCAAAAATCAGCGCTTTTACATCATCTGTCCCGTCATCTTTCGGAGGCGGAACTTCGCGAATAACTCTTTCAAGAACCTGTTCTATGTTTGTTCCGTTCTTCGCCGATGTGCCGATAATCTCTTTGGTTTCTATACCGAGAAGATACGCCAGTTCTTCTTTAACTTGCTCCGTTCTGGCGTTGGGCAGATCTATCTTATTTATTACCGGTATTATTTTTAAACCCTGCTGTTGGGCTAAGTGCAAGTTTGCAAGCGTTTGAGCTTGGATGCCTTTCGACGCATCAACCAGAAGAATAGCACCTTCGACTGCGGCAAGAGAGCGAGATACTTCATAGGAAAAATCAACATGCCCTGGAGTATCAATCAAATTTAGCAAATATTCCTGTCCATTCATTCGATAAGCCATCTTAACCGGCTGGAGTTTTATTGTGATGCCACGTTCTTGTTCAAGTTCCATCGTATCAAGATACTGCTCGTGCATTTTTCTTTTCTCTACCGTTCCGGTCAATTCTAAGAATCTGTCGGCAAGAGTCGATTTCCCATGATCTATGTGAGCGATAATACAAAAATTTCTTATGTTCTCCATAAAATTCCTTTCCAAGCCTTAAAGATCTCAACTTCTTCCAGTTTTAATATGTATGAGAAAACAATAAAGGTTATCGTTCCGATTAGCGATAAGGTAATTATTTGATATAAGCTCCCCAAAGAATTTAAATTAAAACTTATAAACAAATCTGCTACAAAAATAGCCAGTGTCATTATGGCGCAAATATAAATAAGTTTGAGAAAATAAATCCCTATTTTGCTTACGGGAAACAGCTTTAGGTATCGCTTCAAGAAAACCACAAGAATAACTGCATTCAAAATACCGGCAATTGAAAACGCCAAAGGCAAGGCAAATATTTTCATATTTGGCAAAAAGTAAAGTACGAAAAAAATATTAGCGGCTACTCCGGCCATGCTGGCGACAACAGGAACCCAAGTGTTCTGCATGGCATAAAAAGACCGGGCAAGGAATGGGATTATGCTTTGGGCAAAAACCCCTACACTAAACCACCCGAGAATTTGTCCGGTCAGCTCAATATCTCTCGACCCGAATAATCCTGCACCCAGAATAACCCTAATCAAATCCGCTCTTAGATAGACCATCAGAAAAGATAAAGGCACGGCTATGAATAATATCCGACACAGAGTTTTATCTATTCTTCTTGAAAAATCTACTTTGTCTTCTTTTAGCGCTTCGCGAGAGAGAGTCGGGAAAGAAGCAACCGCAATGGATATTCCGACCAGCGAGATGGGAAGATACTGGAAATTGTTGGCGAAATTTATCATGGTTACACTCCCGGATGATATTTTGCTGGCAAACATATCGAGAATTATCAGGTTTATTTGTATAAGAGCTATGCCCATCGTTCTTGGTATCATCAACTTCAGAATCTTTTTCATTCCGATATCGCTCCACATCCATATTTTCCTCCACTTAAACCCAATGCCTTTCAAAGCCGGCAACTGTATGGCCAGATGTAATAGAGCTCCCAGCACCACGCCTTCGGCTAATCCGAGCGGACCGAATTTAGGAACCAGGACAATGGCACCGAAAATTATGCCCAGATTATACATTATCGGCGCCAGAGCATAGGCCAAAAAACGATTAAAGATCTGGAGTATCGAACCGATAACTACACTTACGGAAAATATTATCGGACTGACAAGCATGACTCTCGTAAAGAGAACCGCCAGGTATTGTTTCTCAGGAGAGAATCCCGGAGCAATAAATCTAATAAGCCAGGGAGTGAACACGAACAAAATTCCGGCCGTCAAGGCCATCATAGTCACTAATATATTCAGAAAATTATTGGCTATCTCCCACTCTCCTCCGTCGTTCTTGGATTGATATTCTATAAAAACCGGTATGAAAGCTGCGGCCACCGCTCCCACCACGAGAAGGTTGAAAATAAAATCAGGGACATGGAATGAAACATAATAAACGTCAAGAAGGTCGGAGGCTCCAAAATGAGAAGCTAAAATCCTATCCCTTAACACGCCGAGAACACGGGAAAGCAAACCCAAAAAGGCGAGCATCGCGCTCGCTCCCAGAAGCGTCTTTGATTGTTTGGAAAGAATCATTGTAAGCTTTAATAACTTTATATCACGATTTGTTGTTCTATTCCATCAGCAGTCACCCCCATTGTTCACCCTCCCCATCTTCAACCTCATTGGTTACAACCTCCGGTCTTCTTCGGACAAATGCTTAAATTAACCTTAATTCGGCTATGAATTTTGTTATCCATCCCTGCTTACGCGACCAAAATTCATTATTAGCCTAATTATCAATCAATTTAACCGTTGTGTTCTCCTTGAAACCAAATGGTCTCAAATGGGGAGGGATTCGCTATGAAAGAATAAAGTGAAAGCCATGACACTTTTGACATACCCGCAGTCGAGTCATGAACTGAAAGACGGACAATAAAGAGTCCGAAATAATAGGTCAAACGCCGAGCGAAGCGAGGAGGCAAGTGCGGGTTACCTGTTATTTTGGTAACTCTTTACAGACGTCTTGAGGTGAGTGACGAAGACGAGGACTGGATGGAAAAAGTGTTATGGCTGGAGCGACTTATTTAAATATTACCTTAATGGGGAAATCACTATCCAGTTTCCCGCTAAATGTATATCTTCCGTCTGTTTTCTTCAACTCCACAGATGATTGGCCGATTTCTGCGATATCGGAAATAAGATTAAGAGTAAATTTTTTAAATTCTAAACCGGGTTGCTTTTGCAGATAAAATGTATACTCTTTCCCGGCTGCTTTTCCGGATACCCCGTATTCCAGCTCGATTGTTTTGGTTTCCCCCGGATTGGTAATCATCCAAAAACCGTACTCTAACTTTCCCGATTCTTCATAAGTAGTTACCCCTGTCTCGCTGTCGTAATAGCTCTTCTCTTCAAACCTGACCAGATCTTCATCACGCTTGAAACCGCTTTCGGCATAATCAACCAGTGGTTTAAGACTGGGTTTTGAATTCCCGGATATATTAAGGAAGTTGGCATTATCAGGTACAAGTACTCTGACATAAACAGAACTTTGTTTGTTATAGAACCCAAATTTACTTGAACCGCCGTTATGAGTCCGGGTTATCACTACTTTATGATTTATACCATCGCCTTCAAATACCGAGTCAACCTTCAACTCAGAATCAACGATCGAATCAGTTTTCGAGCCCTTTATGTTGGAAAAGGTGACCATTAAATAATCATCTTGTGTCCGGTTTACCTGTCCGGAGAATCCCTTTGTGACGGAAAAGTCCTGAAGCTTCAAATCTCTGAAATACATAAGGATATCTTTCTTATCCACGCTCGATACAAAAATATTGAATATTTCCATCCATTTTTCCGAATCTGCAGAATATATTTTCTCCAGCATCAGCGGAGCCAAATCAATAAGGATTTTTTTCGGTTGGGCCCGGTCGCCTTTATACTCGACTTGTTCCTGGACCGTCTGAATAAAATTGTCGGCGTTAAGAGTGACTCCATATTTTTCCATTTCTATCGGACCGGTTACTTTTAATATTTCGGCTATAATGATCGGACTAAAAGTAATCACACCATCAACGTCCTGGCCAGATTCCTTTTTATAAAATTCGGAAACTTTCCGGGCCGAGGTCGGAAAATCGACGAACCAATTTGCATCGCGCATTCCCCAATTCGGCGTTATGTGCTGGAGCTGAACTGGCGGGGCTATAAGTTCTTTGAGCTGGCCGTCGAGATTATAAACATCATCAACTTTGAGATCCTGCATCTTCCCGTCTTTAAATGCAATTATCCCATAACTGCCCGGGAATCCTCCTGTAGGCCGAAGCTCGGCCGGATTTTGAAATAAGAGCAAATATTTTTTAGTTCCGGAAGTACCGATGAAGTCCTCTAAAAACTTGGTGTAATCAACCGAATCGTTAACCAGCTCCTCAAATTGCGGAAGTTTAGATTGAAATTCTTCGAAAGCCGCTCTTTTCTCTTCCGGTATTGAAGCGGAATCAATATCCGCAAGCAATGCCTTGGCTTCTTTAATGTTTTTCTGGGAAAGCAACAGCGCTTGTTCCAAATTCTTAGAGATACTGCCGATGGAAACATTTGAACCGACCGGATTGAAAATAAGACCAGTTTTAGAAAGTTCACTTATGGCTTGAGTCATCGCTTGGCCGGCATCAGCCATTAGTTTTCCTGTTTCTACTAAATCTTTAGCGGCTTTGAGCTTGCTGGCACCCGGCAGATCGGCAATCAATGAGCTCATGGTTGTCCCCATAAAATTTAAATTGTCTCCTGCTTTGGTAAAATCGGAATACGCTTGAGTAAAATCGGTTGATGCAGTATCAAAGTTTAAATTTTTTATATTCTCTCCTGCGTTCTGAAGATTTGCGACAGCTGAATTTCCGCTAAGAACAATTTCATTTTTGATAAAAAATCCATATTTAGTGGAAAGACCAAGCACCGTCAGAATAAATGCACCGATAACGATTTTCTTTAACGGCAATTTTGGGATTTTAACATTAGAAAATTTAAATAATTTCGGGCTGAATACTTCGGTTCGCCTTGATACTTGCTTCTGCTCCCACCAATCAACCAAATCAATATGTTTTGGCTCGCCTATCAATATCGCATTGTCGCTTGGCGTAATCTTTTGATTTATCTGAGAGATAGCTTCTTGGAATACAGGGGCTGAATCCACAAATTCTTGCTGCGCTAAAATCGGGACAATCTCTTCCATTTCTGAATCCCATGTTTGGCGTTTTATGTTTTTATAGCGTGGCTTATAGTTTATTTTTTTCGCCACCTTCGCTCCCATTGCCGCTAATTCAACTGTAGGATTCATATCTTCGTTGAGATATCTTTCCAAATCTTCCGCCGGGTCTGATTCAGAATTATGAATTAGGAATTTAGAATTAAGGCTTTTTGAATCGTTTTTTTCTTTTACTATCTGCGGCTGCGGTTTATTCGTAATTCGTAATTCTTGATTCTTAACTCGAGATTGTTTTTTCAGAGCCGGGCCGGATTTGTTTATCTTTAACTTTCTTCCAAGATTTAAAATCGATTCAACAGCGGATATTTTTCCTAAATCAAGCATGCCGGTTTCATCAATCGGTTTAATGTCAAACAATGCGCTAATTACTCTATATTTTAGTCTCGGCACTTGTGTTAATTATATCTTAAAAATCTCCATTCTTATTGTGGATTAGGTTCAAGTATTGGCTCTGGCGCCGGTTCCGGCGCAGGTTCAGGAATAACCGGTTCAAGTATTGGCTCTGGCGCCGGTTCGGGAGTAGGGGTTATCTCAGGGGTGGGCTCTACTATTATAGTAGGTTCCGGGGTTGGGGTTGGAGTAGCCGTGATTTCAGGGGTCGGAGTTGGAGTTTCCGCTGGAGATGAGCCGGTTTCTGGTTCAGGTGTTGCTTGCGGCGAGCTCACCGAATCCGGAGTGAGTGTATCACTTGGCGTGGAATTTGGTGTTTGATTATCACATTTTCCCGGTGTAGTTACGGTCTGGCCATTCTCAATACCGATACAATAAGGTTCCCCGGTAATACGATCAAGAATGGTTACACCCTGTTGGGCCTCAACTGTTTGAAAAATCCCCTTGACTGTTTGGATAAGTCCATTCTCAAATACAATATTAAATACACTCGCGAATCGGGCGACGATTGAATCAAATATATTTTCTATAAACGACGGTTGGCTCAAGTCAAACGGCTCGCTTTGATATGAAGCAGAACCAGTCATGATGGAATCAACGCGGGCAGAAAGTTCTTGGATGGCTTCACTGGCATATTCCATGGTTGACCCTAGTGTGGCAAAGAAGACAATCTTGCCGTTAAGTATTTCCGTCGTATAATTCTCTAACGCATAACCTATTCTTTGTTCGTTTCCTTGCGCTTTCTTGGCAACTCCAGGGATTGAAGAAAGTGAGAGTTCGTCACCAACCAAGATTGCTCCGCCTTCAAGCGAAACTTTAACTGGCAAGCGACCAGTAAGAGCGACGGCAACCTGTGTATTATTGAGATACTGTTCGTAGTTATATCCAGCCATACGAAGAGCGGGATTTTCGGAGACAACACCAATAATACGTTGATTTTGTGACGATGCTCGTTTAACAAAAATAGAATTCTGTGGATCTAGAGAAACAATTTCTCCGGGGATAAGTGTCCCATCTTGTGTAGGATAATCCTCACCAAGATCACCACTTGGAGTTGTCCGAGCAATTTCGTACCAGTAAGCTGCCATCCTCCCAAGTGTAATGGTTGAGTTGGTGGCACATGTAAAATTTGAAGCGTTAAGAAGTATAGCGCTAGTGCGGTTAATCGTTGTGTTATCGTCACCACACATGATAACAATAATTTGAGATATTACTTCTCCATCGAAGTCGGTAATAGTTGTGGGACTACTGTTGGCAGTCGTGAAAACATTGCTTCCTGATACATCTGGTGTAGTGTCACCGTTTGTAAAGGTTATGATGCTGTAATTAGCTATGTTGCCATTAACATGTAACCTAGCCGTTGGTCCCGTCGTCCCGATACCGACGTTGCCGGAAGCATTTAAAACAGTCAGGTAGCTCGCTGATGCCGTATAGTCACGGACGGTAAAGTCGGAATTATCCAAGAGGAATGACCATCTTTGCGTAGTGTTGTTGTCCTCAATAATAACTCCGTCATCTGCACCACCTTTAACATGGAGAGCTGCTTTAGGCATCGTTGTCCCGATGCCGACGTTGCCACCGGCCAATATAGTCATTAGGGGAGTCGAGTAATTTCTAAATACATAGGCTTCTTTGTTCCCAGCCACACTCATTATCTGCGCTCCCCCGGCTCCATCCGATTCGCCTACCTGAAAAAGCATAACACCAACATCGGAACCATCCCAAGATTGAGGAACAAAAGCGTTAATTGAAAGTCCTGAATAGATAGTCTGGTCGGTATATCCCTCCATATAAGCACCGTTGGATTCGCCTAATCTGAAATAAGTGTCTGCGTCTACCCTGCTCGTGAACACATGATTTATCGTGCTCGCCCGTGTATAAAATGCTCCATTTACATCAAGTTTAGCATCCGGCACCGTCGTCCCGATGCCGATGTTGCCGGTTGTCTTGAGAATCGTCAGCCAGTCTGCCACACCGGGTTCTCGAATCGCAAACGCATCAGCTGCCGTAGTGTAGAACCCCCACTTATCTATCCCCGAAACCTGCTGCATGAACGAGTATTGTGTTGTGGTAACATTGCTGACAATCCCAGTATCACCCGAAACTGTTGCAGTAATTCTGGCCTGTACCTGCAAGTTACCGTTTACGTCCAGTTTGTATCCCGGCACAGTACTCCCTATTCCTACATTACCTGCTTCTGTTATCCTAAATAGTTCCGATGCAGAAGCAACTCTGAATAAAGCACCGGTGGTACCAGCTTGATTACCTACAATATCTAAAGTACCTGCTGGTGATGTAGAACCGATACCGACGTTGCCGTAATTAATATAGCTGTCTTGACCTGCACTCAAACGAATCTTTGAAGTCCCGACACTATCATAAACGTTCAACTCTCCTTCGCCCGAATAATTACCTAAAGCCACCCGACCTAAGGGCCATGCGGCACCTTTAAACGAAGCTACCTCATTCCATCCGGTCAAAGTTGGGCCGTATACATCAAGTTTATACCCCGGCGCCGTCGTCCCGATGCCGACATATCCGGTAGAAGCAATGGTCATTAATTTAGTACCGGCACCGTTCATGAAGTCTAATCTTTCATATTCTCCGCCTTGGCCTCCGGCTCGGATAGTGAACTTTCCTTCATTGCTGTTTGATGCTCCTCCGGCTGGTTGAAAATCAATGGAGGCTGATGACGTAGCTCCGGTTGAACGGATGATAAAGTTGGAAGCAGTAGAAGAAAGTTCAAGAAGAGAGTCGGGGGAGGTGGTGCCGATGCCGAGTTTACCAGATGTAATGACGGTATCGGTTGTCGGCGCGATCTCAAGATAACCAGCTGTAGTTTTTAATGGATTGCCAGACGCAATGTAAACGCCAGTAGTATTATGGCCCCTAATACCAGTTGAACCAACAGCAAGTGAAAAAGTATAAATCGAACCGCTCGAATCTAGACCATTGGTAAAAATACCAGATGTTGAACCTGACACTGTCGAATGATTAACTGAAAGAATAAGGTTAGGGTTAGCCCCCGTGTTCTGCCGTGTAATCGAAAAATTAGGTGTTGTGTCTCCTGTCTCACCAATCTTCAAATAAGGATCGCCAGAACTGGATGTAATTACCGAGATTTGTAATGGGGCAATTGGCACTGTTGTCCCAATGCCAACATAACCCCTGCTGGCAATCGTCACCAAAGAAATCATGTTACCGTTCAAGAATTCTAAGCGTTCCCCGGCGGTAGAAGCCAATCCTCCGGCTCGGATGGTGAATTTACCTTCATTGCTATTTGATGCTCCTCCGGCAGGCTGAAAATCAATGGATGCGGATGATGTAGCTCCGGTTGAACGGATAATGAAGTTGGAAGCGGTAGAAGAAAGTTCAAGAAGAGAATCGGGAGAGGTTGTCCCGATACCGACATTGCCTTGAATTATTGCCCCATTTAACGGAGCTGCTGTCGAATAATATCCAGCTCCGACAGCAACATTTCCTGACACGCCTAATGTTGAGCCAGCTATACCATCTATACCGACTGCTACCGTACTAGAATCAACTCTTAATTTAACTCCTCCCGAATTAAATAATTGAATTGCTGTACCATCCCACTTGACGGCGTTGTTGACGTTCCCGCCCCATTGCAACATTTGACTTGAATCTAAATTGATACTTCCTCCAGTAATTTGTAATTTGGCCGCACTTGGATTAGTCGTCCCAATCCCCACTCTCTGATTAACCGAATCTACAAATAGCGTATTGGACAACGAAGCCGTTCCGGCAAATGAGACGGAGCCTCTGCCTTCAAGGTCTCCGGATATGAAAAGGTCATTGAATTGGGATATGTAATTTGGATGAGTGGTGGTTGCTGTCCCTAATCTTGAATAAGAGACCGTAGCCGTAGAATTACCGAGAGCGAAGTTAAATCCCGAAGAAGCGGTTA
>Ga0265297_10001114_pt1 | contig 66459 bp, 59 predicted proteins | sample Munlanlwell13791_FD_192502 | JGI IMG/M metagenome (GOLD analysis project Ga0265297, IMG submission 192502) | Leachate microbial communities from a municipal landfill in Southern Ontario, Canada - Leachate well 137-91 | ecosystem: Engineered > Solid waste > Landfill > Unclassified | place... | reverse complement strand
GTACGCTCAGCATTCCCAGCGGCTGTTCCAATTGATTTGATTGTTTCCTCGACATCAGACACGACTCCCCGGCGCATTCCTTGAGAAGGCGCCACGCCCACTCCCATCACGCGCGGTTTTTCCTCTCCTTCAAATTTCTGCAGAATCACCGCCCGAACATTCGAAGATCCGACATCTAGGCCGATGGCGATATCACCTTTTGACATTTTTTTGAGATTTTAAGCTAACTTCTTTCTATATTGTCATTATATACGAAATTTAGACTCCGAACAAATCCTTTATATATGGATAAAATATACCCACACCGACAACTGCCGCCCCGATCGAAGAAAGCAAGACTGCCGCCGCCATGATATCTTTAACCACCTGGGCATAGGGATGCACACGAGGCTTGAGCATATCCACCACTCTCTCAAATATTGTGTTGATGAGCTCGATCACCAAAACAGCAAAAATGACGATGAAGAGAGCAATTTTTTCAAGGTCGCTTGTCGGAAACAAATACATTAAAACGACCACAAAAACTCCTCCCAAAATTTCAAGCTGAAAATTCTGCTCATTCTTGAGAACATATTTCAGTCCCCGAAAAGCATACCGAAAACTCTTGAAAAGTTTTTTGAAATTATCCATACAGACGCAATTAGCAATTGGCAATTACTTCATCCTGCAGAGCATACATTTTTTTTCCGTGCCGCCACCCCAAAATATGCAACACTCCGTGCGCCAGAACGAAAACCAACTCTCGCGAAAAATCAACTTTGTTGTCGCGAGCATTTTTTGCAATAACATTGGAACAAAGTGCTAGTTCCCCTTCTAGCCTTTTTCCGTTTTTATTATACCCTGAATTAAGAAGAAACGAAAGCACGTCTGTGGATTTGTTTTTTTTGCGGTATTTCCGGTTGATTTTCCGGCTTTCCGCCTCACCAACAAAAACAATTGAAATATCGAAACGATCCAATTTATCATTGGACATTTTGAGAGTTTTGCGCACAACCTTTTTCACAAAAAAAGGATCGATCCTTTTTTTGGTCAGATTGGCAATTTCAATTGATGTTTTCATTGAATTTATTCTATCTGCAACTGCGTCAAAAAGCAAAACCCACCATTCGAGAGCAGTGGGGCAAATTTTTTTGACGAGAGACTGATTCTCGTCAAATGATTGTACTCATTTTTACTGTACGGTTATACTTCGCACCAAATTATCAATACCCACAGAATTAAAACTAGTCGTATCGGCTTTGATAATCTTTCCTCCAATTTTCAGTGGTTTGTAATCTCCCTTCAAAAGATCATCTTTATATTCCTCACAAACCACGTCATCGCGATGTCCAGGATGACGGTTTCCGGATTCAAATCTCTTTTTGAATCTTTGAAAAATAATTTCACCTTTTGTCTCGCAAACAATCTGGATAGGAAAAAAATTATATTTTTTCTTCAGAGCCAGAAATTTCTTTGAATCGAATTGGTGCTTGAAATTACTTTCGACAATAAAAGGCTTTTCAGTCATCATTTGTGCTTCCATTATGTAATAGAGCAAGCCAAAGGTTGCCATCCCTAGCCTTTTTGACCACTCTCGATCTTTCCATCCCAAACTGTCAAAAAGGAGCTCCTTCATGGCGTCCTTGTTGATGACAGGTAGACCCAGCTTTTTCGATAACTTTTTGCTCAACGTGGTTTTCCCACTTCCCGGGAGACCAGTAACAATAACGATAGGAAATTTTTTCATAAATTTCTAAGCAAAGACGCCCTTTACAGAGCGCCTTTCAAAAATCATTTACCCCAATTCTTCTTCCACCACTTTCTTCACAGCGTCGCCGTCGGCTTGTCCTTTCAGCTCCGCCATCGCTGCACCCATCAGCTTTCCGAATCCAGATTTGTCTTCGATGCCGAGTTCTGAAATTTTGGCCTTCACAACTTCCCTGATTTTGCCTTCACTGGCCTGCGCGGGAAGATAATTCTCGAGCATCGCCATTTCCACTTTTTCCTTGTCAGCGAGCTCCTGGCGCCCGCCCTTTTCATATTCGGCAATGGAGTCTTTTCTCTGCTTCACTTGTCGGCGGATGACCGCGATGATTTCCTCGTCTTTGAGATATTCCTCGCCTTTTAGTTTGTTGTCGATTTGATGGTTCTTGATAGCCGAGATGAGAAAACGCAAAGCTCCGGTTTTTTCTTTTTCGCCGGATTTGAGCGCCAACTTGAGCTCTGCTTCAATTTGTTTGTGAATCATATTTTTATTGGTCGCTAACTTTTTTCTTCACGCGCTTGAACGATTCTTCGTCAAACTTTCCCATTTTCTTGAGCTTGTCGACTTCTTTCCTGACTTTTGCCCGGTATTGCGCCGACTCACGGACTTGGCGACGGCTTTTGTCTTTTTTATAGAAACGTCCTTTGCGCACAGAAAGCAGAACTCCGCTCTGCTGAACGCGACGCGAAAAGCGTCGGATCAAACTTTCCGATGTTTCACGATCTTTCTTTTTTACTTGGATCATATAAAACCCCCTCTCTAAATAATGTTCAATTCCCAAATTATATCGGACCAATATTCTCTGAAAGTCTCGCTCCTCCAATCAAATGCAAATGAATATGCTTCACCTCCTGGCCACCATGTTCACCCACCCGAAAAAGAAGTTTATACCCTTTCTGAGAAATTTTCAAGTCCTCGGAGATTTTTTTGGCCGCCATGATCAGTTTTCCCATAAGCAGCGTATCTTTCTCTGAAATATCCGCAACGGACGCAATATGTTTTTTTGGAATCACCAAAACGTGAACCGGCGCGATCGGATGCGCGTCAAGAAAAGCAATTACATCCTCGTCTTCATATACGACATCGGCGGGAATTTCTTTTTTGGCTATTTTGCAAAAAACGCAGTCCATGAGTTTTGCATTATTTTTTCAGCCTTCTTTTGACCTCATCCACGATCTTGGTCGCATTCACCGTTTCCTGCATTCCACTGGCCATTTCTTTGATAATGATTGTTCCGTCAATCGCTTCTTTCTGACCGAGAATGAGCGTGAGATCGACTTTCAATCTGTCAGCAATTTTGAGCTGGGATTTCAGACTTCCTCTTCCAAAACTTTCCGCGACAACAATACCGTTCCTTTCCAATGATTCAAACATGCGAAGACTCTTTCTTTTGGCAAAAGTCCCGAGCTGCGCCAAAAATACCCGTGCTTGAGGCGCCTTGTATGTCTTGAGTCCCATTTTTTTCATTTCATTGACCGCCCGATCCATGCCAATAGCAAACCCGACAGCCGGCGTATCCTCGCCGCCCAAAAGCTTCACAAGACCGTCATATCTCCCTCCTCCGCCAAGAGCCTTTTTTTTCATTCCTGCTTCCGCAGACCCCGCAAAAAGTTCAAAAACCGTTTTTGTATAGTAATCAAGGCCCCGCACGAGATTTGGATCAATCTCAAAAGGAATTTCCAGCTCGTCCATATATTCAAGCAAATCCTTGAAATGCGACCGGCACTCTTCACAAAGATGATCAACAGACTGCGGCGCGTTCTGGCCAACCTGAACACACTTATCTTCTTTGCAATCAAGAATGCGCAAAGGATTTGTTTCGAGGCGTTTTTTGCAGTCGATGCAAAGTTTTTGCCGCTTGGACTGAAAATAGCTCACCAAGAGATTGCGATACTGCTTGCGGCACTGCGGACAACCGATGCTGTTGAGATGCACGGTCACATTTTTGATCCCAAGCTGAAAAATGATCCTCCAGGCCATCTGGATCATCTGCGCGTCAACGATTGCATCCTGTTCACCGAAAGCCTCGCATCCAAACTGAAAAAATTCTCGAAAACGTCCTTCCTGCGGACGGTCGTACCTGTAGCAAGGACCCATATAGAAAAGCTTGACGGGCTTCGATTCGACTTGCATTCCATTTTGAATATACGAGCGGGCAATTCCGGCCGTGAACTCAGGGCGAAGAGAAACCTTTTCGCCGCCTTTTGTTGAGAATGAATACATTTCTTTTTCAATGATATCCGTCCCAGCTCCGATTCCGCGGGTGAAAAGATTTGTGAATTCGACGACGGGCGTGTCGATTCGGCGGTAGCCAAAATCAGCCGCCGCTTTTTCGGAGACTTTTCTCACCTGCTGCCAATACGGCTGGTCTTTGGGAAGAATATCCCTCATCCCGCGCGGAGGCTGGAGGAGAAGTTCTTCTTTGATCTCGATCGGCTTTACTTTCTTTACGATTTTTTTGACAGGTTTTTTGATAGGTTTTTTCTTAGCCATAAGTTATATAATTGAAAATCTCAAAATATTCCTGCTTTTCCAATCGGCCATGCCCGCAGCACAACTTTTCCCATTACATCCACTTCTGGCACAGGACCCCAGGAACGCGAGTCGGAAGAATACTGACGGTTGTCTCCCATCACGAAATATTCTTCGCCGAGAGTTATGCTCGTTTCGCCTGATGTCATCACTGAAGCGGAAAGATATTTTCCCTCGTCGAGCACAAATCCGTCTGGATTTTGGGAATTGAAAATTTTTACTTTGTCATTTTTGATCTCAATTTTTTCTCCCGGAAGCCCGATAATGCGCTTGATATAGAAAATGGACGGATTCTTTGGGTATCGAAACACGACCACATCGCCGCGTTTGAGTTCTTTGAACGGCTTTACAGTGAAAACGCTGCCGATCTCGGTAGTCTTGTAGCCAAGCTCGTTGACAATGAGATATTGTTTGTCCTCAAAATTCGGCTCCATCGAGGCGCCCTGCACAAAAAAAGGCTGGATCAAAAAAACCCGGATAGGGACAATGATCACCACCACCCAGAAAACCATTTTCACTATCTCCCAAATGACACCTTTAAAGCCATATTCTTCGCCCTGATTGTCAATATTTTCTTCAGTCATCCCAGGTATAATAGCAGAAAAAAACCGCCTTGGCAAGGGGTTAAATTGGTTTTATAAAAGGGATAATTAGGGATTTTGGAATTTTAATAGATAATTCCAAACAACAGTTTTATTTGACATATTCTATATTTCGTGTATATTGTTATGGAGTTTGGGACTAATGAATATAGACTAGTTTTCCAAAAAAGGAGGCTCCAGTGAAAAGAACAACTGACTTCACGCTTCAGGAGTTGTTGGGTATTCTGCGATCGGGTTGTACCCGCGGATGCGGTGGCCATCGCCTGCATCCGGGAGGTGGCTTTCCAATCGGTCAGATAGTGAATGATGTCGCCGCAATATTCATTAACGACGACAACATTGAGGCTGGGGCTGCTTTGGTCGGCCTGCTTACGGACTCTCAGGTTAACGCCCGTTTCATTGCGTTCTGCGCCCTGAAAACCGGTGAAAGCAAACTTTTACCTGACATGCTGAAAAAGCTGGAAGCATTTTCGAGCGACCCAGCAAATTCAGAAGTCATCGAGGCTGCCAAAGAGAGACTGGCCGCCGTCGCGTAATATCGCGGCTAGCTGGGATTTAATAGAGGCAAGGTCGCCACGGCACCCTGCCTCTTTTCTTTTTCATCAATTTCAATTTTGAGCTATACTGAAAATATGGATCAGTATATTTCTCCGCGAAGGAGAAGAAAGTCAAAATTTTTATTTTGGACGGTTATTGTCGTTTGTATTCTTGGAATTGCTTTTCTCGCTTCCATTGCTATTGCCTACAAATTCTATTCAACAAGCCAGAAAGTAATCGACGATGGAAAGAATAATTCGTTTGTGCAAACCATCAAGGATATCACTTCCTCGGATCGCAAACCCTTGAAGGGTGAACAATACGACCGGATAAATATCTTGCTCGTGGGACTTGCGGGGAAAAACTATCCCGGAGCAAATCTCACCGACTCGATCATCGTCGCCAGCATCAACCCGAAAACATATCAAACTGCCCTCCTTTCGATTCCCCGCGACCTCTATGTCCCGATCCCAGAAACAAATTACTCGACAAAGATAAACGCGCTCTATGCCCGCTCGCAAGACAAGGATAAATCTGGAAAATCAGGCATTGATGACCTCAAAAAAGTTATCTCTGATATCACCGGACAGCCCATCGACTATTATATCGCCCTCGACTTCGACGGTTTCAAACAAATCATCAATGAACTCGGAGGCATCAAAATCCAGGTTCCCAAAGACCTTCACGATGAACGCTATCCGGGACCAAATTACTCCTATGAAACCTTTGATATAAGACAGGGACTCTATACTCTAGACGGCGACGTCGCTCTCAAATTCGCTCGCACCCGACATGACGAGGACGGCGACTTTGGCCGGGCCTACCGCCAGCAGCTCATTCTTGAAGCCGCCCGCTCGAAAGCCTTTTCCCTGGAAACGATTCTCAATATCCCCGAACTTAGCAAACTGCTCGACACATTGGGCGAGCATTTGCGAACAGACATCCGGATTGACGAACTCCATTCTTTCATCGATCTCATCAAAAAAATAGACACTCATACGACCACCAACAAAGTTCTTGATGCCGGAAAACCAGACAGCGTCATGGCAGTCTCGCATGTTTCGCTCGGCGGAGTCCGCGCTTTCATTTTGATACCTCGCACGAGAAGTTTCGAAGAAGTTCAAGATATTTCAAAAAATATTTTCGACCTGGAACTCATCAATCGAAAAAAGGCGGCTGTGAAACTTGAAAACGCCTCTGTTGCGATCGTGAATGAAAGCAACGTGAAAAACTTTGACACAAAATTGAAAAACCTTCTCGACAAATTTGACTATCAAGCCGAAGTTGCTCCTTCAAAAGAAAAAGAAAAAAACCGCTGGTACGCTCCAAGCAAGACAAGCGACACGACCGTTTATGACCTCACGGGGGGACTCAAACCTTTTTCCCTCGAAGATCTGTCTAAAAAGTTGGGAGCAAAAATTTCGGTCTATCTGCCAGACACCCTTTCCTCGCAATGCAAGGACTCCGATTTCTGCCTTGTTCTCGGATCGGACTCCGCAGACAAGCTGAACTATGAAGAAAACTCCGTTGAGGACCTCGAAAACGGATATGACCACCAGCAAGTGGACGAAAAAACATACATTGAGCTCCTGAAACGAGGGAGCAACCAGAAGTTTTAGATTTATGATAAAATAATAATATGAAAACCATCCTCATCGTCGGACTCGGAAATCCAGGAAAAGAATACGCGAAAACCCGCCACAATGCAGGGTTCATGTTTCTCGACTATTTTTTTGAAAAACACCGAGAGGAATTCCGGTTTTCAGACTGGAAGTCAGACAAAAAACTGAAATCAGAAACCAGCTTTGGAAAAGTTGGGAAACATAGGCTTATTCTGCTTAAACCCCAAACTTTCATGAATCTTTCGGGGGAGGCGGTCGCGGCGGCGAAGAAATACTTCAAAGTGAAACTCGAAGATATTGTTGTCGCACATGATGAGATAGATTTGCCTATTGGAAGATATAAGCTCTCAAAAAGATCCTCTTCAGCTGGACACAATGGCGCTCAGAATATAATTGATCTTCTTGGCACGAAAGAATTTGCGAGACTACGGATCGGCGTGGACAATCGAGGCGAAAAGAAAATCGAAACGGAAAAATATGTACTCGGAAAATTCACAATCGCAGAAATGAAAATTATCGAAAAAATATTGCCGGAAACTTTGGAAGATATCAAAAAAATAATTTAGTTTTTCTTTGCACAAACAAAAAAAGGCGCCTCATTGAAGCGCTTTTCTTATACAAAATATCAAATACAAGATAAGAGATGCTAAATCTTCCTTCTGTCCGCCTGAATCCGCTTCACTTCTTGCAAGATTTGTTTTCGAAGGCGCACGCTGTGAGGCGTGACTTCCAGATATTCGTCATCCGCCATAATTTCAAAGCCGCGTTCGATCGTGATTTCCATATGCGGCACAAGATGAATGGCCGCGTCAGCACCGGATGAACGCATATTTGTCAGATTTTTTCCTTTGATGGGATTCACAGCCATATCTTTTCCTTTGGCTGTGTTGCCGATCACCATGCCTTCATATACTTCCGTGTTAGCACCAATATAGAGGACGCCGCGTTCCTGAAGATTGGCCAGGGAAAAGGCCAGAGCTTTTCCTCCAACCATAGAAGCCATTGAACCGGTTGCATGTTTGGAGATCGCTCCCGCGTGCGGCCGAAATTCGAGAAAACGGCTAGCGAAGATCCCCTCGCCTCGTGTTTCGATCATAAATTGGTTGCGATATCCCAAAATTCCGCGAGTCGGAATTTCAAAAACCATGCGAACTTGTGTTCCTTCTTGCTTCATATCCACCATAATCCCCTTTCTTTTTCCAAGCGTTTCAATGATCGTTCCGGAATATTGTTCGGGAACATCGATCGTCGCTTCTTCGTACGGTTCCAGCTTCTGGCCATCCTCTTCTTTGATGATGACCTGCGGCTGAGAAACTTGAAGTTCATAACCTTCGCGACGCATATTTTCAATGAGAATTGCAATGTGAAGTTCTCCTCTTCCGCTCACTTTATAAAAATCATTGTTGGAAAAATCAACTTTGAGCCCGACGTTCACTTCCAGTTCTTTTTCGAGCCGTTCTTTGATTTGTTTGCTCGTCACGAATTTTCCCTCACGTCCGGCAAAAGGAGAATCGTTCACCAAAAAATTTAGGGTGATTGTAGGTTCGTCGATCTTGATCGCCGGAAGCGGATCTTGGTCTTCGGCTTGGCAAATTGTTTCGCCGATATCAATATCCGGAATACCGGCAATCATCACCGTATCCCCGCCAACAGCTTCCGCAATTTCTTTGCGTGAAATTCCTTCAAAATTGAACATTTTGATGATCTTTCCTTTGCGGACTTCACCCGTTGGTTTTTTCACAAATACCTCACCGCTCCGGATCGTACCCTCGTGGATTCTCCCAATCGCAAGGCGCCCCAAAAAGTTGTCATATCCCAAACTGAAGGGTTGCATCCGGAAAGGCAAGTTCGGATTCGAAACCGCCGCCGGAACTTTTTCCAAAATAGTGTCGAGAAGCGGAGTGAGATCTTTTGACTCGTCATCGAGGCTTCTTTTGGCGATTCCTTCGCGGCCAATAGCATAAACAACTGTGAAATCAAGCTGCTCGTCGCTCGCGCCAAGATCCAAAAAGAGTTCAAAGACTTGTTCTTGGGCGATCTCGGGACGAGCCGCCGGTTTGTCGATCTTGTTTATGACAACGATAGGTTTGATTCCAAGCTCCAAAGATTTTTTGAGAACAAAGCGCGTCTGGGGCATCGGACCTTCCTGAGCATCCACGACCAAAAGCACCGAATCGATCGAGCGCAAAACCCGCTCAACCTCACTGCCAAAATCGGCGTGTCCAGGGGTGTCAACTATGTTTATCTTTGTTCCTTTATAAAAGATTGAAGTATTTTTTGAATATATAGTAATACCACGCTCCTTTTCGAGCGCATCACTGTCCATCGTGACCGCTTCTTCCTTTTCCATTCCGGTCTGGCGCATGATGGCGTCCGTGATCGTAGTCTTTCCATGATCTACATGAGCAATAATAGCGATATTTCTAATTTCCATAATGAGTGTTGTAAACGTCCAACGTCTACAAAAAAATGATATTTCTTCGAAAAATAAAATCCCGCAGCGGGGACTTTCGGTCTTTTGTGATATTAGCAGGAAAAATGAGGTATGTCAACAAAAAAAGTCGATTCAGTCTTAGATATAATCTTTCTCCCAAGCTTCAAGTTGGAGTAAGAAAAGACAAACAGCCGACAGGGCAAAAAAGAGAGCGCTGAAAACAGAAACATCTCCCAAGAGATTGATCGTCGCTCCATCAGTTGCGAGAGAGCCGGCAAAAAAAGAAAAAGCAAAAGCAACGGAAGAAACAAGCATGCCTCCCTTGGCAATCTTCTTGCTCTTGAGTATGAAACTCTTTTTTTCTGAAATATACATCGTTGATTTGATAAATAAGCAAAAATGTCGCAAAACGACATTTTTATTTTTCACTTGCATATGTCTTCTGTCCCACCTGAAAGTGTCAAAGCGGGAGCATTTGCCCCTTTTCTGAACTTACCCAACGGCGCTTAAGGAGGGGTCACACCGTCGGACTTCCAGACGGGACAGAAGACACTTGCCCCGTTGAACCTTTCACCTTGGCGAAGTTCAACCGGGGTTATTTTGCTTTATACTCAATAAAAAAAAGCTTTTTCTGAGTTCCCCTACCCAGAAATGATATTATAGCAGAACTGCGTAATTTGTCAATACTTGGATATCCTTACATATTCTACGCAAAATTGTGCTAGAATGTTTATTGTACTGACAAAAAATATACCGAAACAAAATGGAGGGAGAAAAAGAAGAAAAAAGCGAAAAAAAATATTGGCATGCGTTCAACTGCATCGATGGGTTCGGTCCGCAAGTCTTCAAAAAAATTCTGGCCGGTTTTTCAAGCCTGGAAGACTCCTGGCGGGACGACGGAAAGATATTTTTCAATCTCGGTCTTTCGGAGAAACAAACGAACAATTTTTTGAGTTTTCGGAAAAAAAACGACCCGGAAAAACTTTTTGAGGAACTCTTGAAAGAAAAAATCGAAATCCTTGCTATAAGTGACAAGGCATATCCACCGCAACTCAAGGAAATCGCATCGGCGCCTCCGGTGCTTTATGTACGTGGCAATAAAAGTATACTTTTCAATAAATCGATTGCTATCGTCGGGTCGCGAAAATTCACGCAATATGGCCAGCGGGTGGCAGAAAATCTCACGCGCGATTTGGTGCGCGCCGGACTCACGATCGTGAGCGGACTGGCGCTCGGCATTGACGGCATCGCTCATCTTTCCGTTCTAGATGCCGAAGGCGCCACGGTTGCAGTGCTGGGAACAGGCATCGACGACGCAACTATATACCCCCGCGAACATTTCAACTTGGCACAAAGGATAATCGAAGGCGGCGGAACGCTCATCACGGAGCAGCCGCCCAAAACGCCTTCTCTCAAGCAAAATTTTCCGGCTCGCAATCGCATCATGGCCGGACTCACCCTTGGGACTCTCGTCATCGAAGCCGCTGAAAGTTCCGGATCACTCATCACAGCCGGATTTGCCCTCGAACAAAACCGGGAAGTCTTTGCAGTGCCGGGCGATATTTTTTCTCCTCAATCAGCCGGTTCAAATCTGCTCTTGAAACGCGGCGCCAAGCTGGTCAGTTCAGCTGCGGATATACTCGAAGAATTCAGCCTTTCCCGAAATCAACCCGAACTGGATCTCAAAATTTTCCAACCGCGCACCGACGAAGAAATAATCATCTGGAAAATACTCTCCAACGACCCTCTTCACGTTGACAAGATTTCAAAACTGACTAAACTGGAAACTGCAGTCGTATCTTCAACCCTCGCCGCTTTGGAAATTGAGGGCGCTGTGAAAAATATCGGGGGTCAGAATTTCATTAAGCTTTAATTTCAAATGTCAAAGCTCAAATGTCAAATCAAATTCAAAATCCAAAATCAAAATATTTTTGTCATTTGAGCTTTGGATTTGATTTGAAATTTGGATTTTGAATAAATATTTTTTTCTTATCTAAACACAAAATAATCGCTTAACTTATTTGCAACTATGAAGTTGATAATCGTCGAGTCTCCAACCAAAGCCAAGACCATATCAAAATTCCTCGGATCCAAATTCAAGGTTATGTCTTCCTATGGCCATATTCGCGACCTTCCGGAAAAGAAAATGGGCATTGATATCGAAAAAAATTTCGCGCCTCAATATATTGTCAATCCGAAATCGGAAGAAAAAGCTGAACTCATCAAAAAAGCGGCCAAAACAGCGGAAGGTGTGATCCTCGCAAGTGATGAAGACCGCGAAGGAGAGGCGATTGCCTGGCATTTGGCGGAGATTTTGAATCTCGACCCGCAAGAAAAAAACCGGATCGTCTTCCACGAGATCACAAAAAAGGCCATTGAAAAAGCGCTCGACAGCCCGCGCTCAATCAACTTTGACCTGGTGGACGCCCAGCAAGGACGCCGCGTACTCGACCGCCTGGTTGGTTTCGAACTTTCTCCTTTTCTTTGGGATAAGATCCGACGCGGACTTTCCGCCGGACGCGTGCAATCGATCGCCCTTCGCATCATCGCCGAGCGCGAACGCGAAATTGAAAAATTTAAAAAAGAAGAATTTTGGACGATTGCCGCGGAATTTAAAAAGAAAGAAGGGGCGGAAAAAAATATTTTTGAAGCCGCGCTGACCCATCAAAACGAAAAAAAGATCGAAGAAGTCATCACACTCAAACTCTTTGCGGGAGATTATAAAACAAAAAGATCTGTCGTCACGGAAAAAAAGTTGGCAGACAAAATCACCACCGAGCTTGAAAAAGCAAAATATGCAGTAAGTGAAATAACCAAAAAAGAAATTCAGCGCACTCCCCCGGCTCCTTTCACGACCTCGACTCTCCAGCAGGCTGCCATCAACTCACTCGGATATTCCGCCAAAGTGACCATGATGCTCGCCCAAAAACTTTATGAACAGGGATTCATCACCTACATGCGAACAGACAGCACAAACTTGTCGCTCGAATCGATGCTCGCCGCGAAAAAGACGATCGAAAAGAAATTCGGACCCAATTATGCCCTTGAAAGTCCTCGCTTCTATAAAACCAAATCAAAAGGCGCCCAAGAAGCCCACGAAGCCATCCGTCCGACAAATCCAGATCAGTCGCCTGATGATCTCAACAAACTGGAAGAGCGGCAGCTGAAACTTTACAGACTGATCTGGCGGCGCATGCTTGCCTCGCAAATGCAGCCGGCCGTGCTCAACTCAGTGAAAATTTTGATCAGCGCCAAAGGTGCAAAAAATGATTATTCATTCCAGGCCAACGGATCAACCGTAAAGTTCGACGGATATTTGAAAGTATACGGCGACAAAATGCCGGTCAGCGAGAATCTTTTGCCCGACCTCAAAGAAAAAGAGGTTCTGGATCTGGAAAAATTGATCCCGACCCAAAAATTCACCACTCCCCCGCCCAGATATAACGAAGCCTCGCTTGTCCGCGTGATGGAAGAATATGGAATCGGCCGGCCATCGACATATGCCCCGACAATCTCGACCATAATCGACCGCAAATATGTCGAGAAAAATGAAGAGAAAAAGCTCGCGCCGATGGAAATTGGCCTGCTCGTGAACGACTTGCTCGTCGAACATTTTCCGCAGATCGTGGATATGAAATTCACGGCGACAATTGAAGAAGATTTTGACAAGATTGCCTCCGGCGAAAAAAAATGGGTCCCTGTGATCAAAGCTTTCTACAATCCGTTCCATAAAAATCTGGAAGCCAAATCCGGCGAGGTGAAAAAAGAAGACTTGCTTCAAAAACTCGGTCGCCAGTGCCCTCAGTGCGGCGGAGAACTTATCATGAAATTCGGACGCTTTGGAAAATTCATCGCTTGCATGAAATATCCGGAATGCAAATACACTGAAAAAACCGCAGAAGAGCAGAAAGAGGAAGAAGAAAACAGCGGCGAAATTTGCGAAAAATGCGGTGCGCCTATGGTGGTTAAACGGGGCCGTTTCGGCGCATTCCTCGGCTGCAGCAAATATCCGGAGTGCAAAACCATCAAATCTATTGCCAAAAAAACGGGCGTCAAATGCCCGAAGTGTGGCGAAGGCGACATTTTGGAACGAAAATCAAAAAAAGGTCGGCTCTTTTTCGGCTGCTCAAAATATCCCGCTTGTGATTTTTCTCTCTGGAACAAACCAACCGGAGAAATCTGCCCGAAGTGCAAAGGTCTGCTCACTTTCCAAGCCAAGGGCAAAGTGAAATGTGGCAACAAGGAATGTGGGTACGAAAAAACCTAAAAGATCATGAAAAATCCCAGAGCCGAGTCCTGGGATTTTTTAATTCCCTGGCAAGCAGGGTTTGATCACATCTCTCAACTTCGCAACCAGATCGTGGCCGACATCTATTTTCGACCAAGCCGGAATACTGCCTGGGTTCTCATCAATCCATTTTTTTCCATCGAATGATCTTAGCAATTTGTAGCGAGGTATTCCGTGGAAGTGAAGCTGGTGCAAACTGTTCCCCATCTGCCAATAATTGAATCTGACCGGTTTGAAAATATCTATTTTTGAAAGAGTCTTTTCTATTTCCCTCATAACATCCTTCAGCTCATTCAATTCTTCTGTTTTCAACTCTGAAATTTTTTCGACGGATCTTTTCGCGAAAATAATATAGCAGCCCAAGGTGTGCTGCCGATAGCTGACTTCAAGCGCCCAGTAATCATATTCTTTCAATAAACCTTGCGTATATTTGTTTTTTGTGTCCCAAAGAGAGCGATCAATCATACATATTTGCCCTTTCGGCGTAGTAATATTACACTGAAAGTGTAGCAAATTAAGGAATATGACGCAATTTGATTCTGGCTGTCATCCCTGCGGAAGCAGGGATCCAGAGTTAAAATCCCCATTGTCAATAATCCCCTGGATCCCGGGTCAAGCCCGGGATGACAAAAGTAAATAGTTTTGAATTTTGCATTGTAATTTTTCATTTTGAACTTTTAACTTTAAACTTTCATCATGACCCTCGACGAACTTTACGCAAAATATAAGAATCCTTTGAACCAAACCCAGCGAAAGCTTGTGACGGAGGCTTTTGAATTTGCCCGCGTAGCCCACAAAGGACAGAAAAGAAAATCGGGCGGAGAATATTTCGAACATTGCGTCCAAACTGCCGCGATCCTGGCTGAAATTGGAATGCGCTCCAAGACGACCGCTGCCGCCCTTCTGCATGATGTGCCGGAAGACACGGACAAAACACTCGAAGACGTTCGCGCAAAATTCGGCGACGAAATCGCAAAGCTGGTCGACGGCATCACCAAACTGGGAAAATTCAAGCTGCGCGGAGACAAAAAAGAAGTTCAGCTTGAAAATCTGCGCAAAATTTTCATGGCCATGGCGGAAGACATCCGCGTCGTCCTCATCAAATTGGCTGATCGTTTGCACAATATGCGGACATTGGACGCCCTGCCGCCGGAAAAACAGCAAAGGATTGCCCGCGAAACGATGGAAATATATGCGCCCATCGCCAACCGCCTCGGAATCGGAGAGATCAAGGGCGAGCTTGAAGACTTGTCGTTCAAATATCTCGAACCGGAAAATTTTCAGCTGGCCAAAGATCTGCTCGACAAAGAATTCAAGGAACGCAAAGAAGATGTTGATGTTGCCATTCAGCAGCTGCGCAAAGAACTTTTGACATACAAAATAAAAGTTCTGGACGTCCACGGACGGGCCAAGCATATCTATCGATTTTTTTTGAAACTGCAAAAGCACAACATGAATCTTGAGCGGGTCTATGATGTCGTGGCCGTGCGCGTAATCGTTCCTGAAGTTCCGGATTGCTATGAAGCACTCGGAATCGTGCACAAAAAATACCGCCCTCTTGTGGGACGGATCAAGGATTATATTTCTCTTCCCAAGCCCAACGGATACCGCTCTCTTCACACGACCGTATTCGGTCCACGGGGAAGAATTTTGGAAATTCAGATCCGCACCCCACGAATGCACACCGAGGCAGAATTCGGAATTGCCGCCCACTGGATATATTCCTCGGCCAAAACCTGGCGCGACTATTTCCTGCGCCGCTATTCGCCCGAGGAAATTCCCGAGCAGGAGCTCTTTTGGGTGAAACAGCTTCGCGAATGGCAGACAGAAACCGGCCAAAACAGTGAGGATTTTCTCAAAAGTGTCAAAATTGATTTCTTCCAAAACCACATTTTCGCTTTCACTCCCAAAGGCGATATCATCAATCTTCCAGAAGGCGCCACACCGATTGATTTTTCCTATGCCGTCCACAGCGAAATCGGCGCACGCACGACGGGAGCGAAAGTAGACGGGAAACTTGTTGCGCTCGATTACAAAATTCGAAACGGACAAGTCGTGGAAATCATGACTTCAAAAGAAATGAAACTCCCCAACCAGGATTGGCTGCGCATCGTCAGCACGACCTACGCCAAATCCCGCATCCGCCAGCAACTGCGCAAAGCAGGAATCCAGACACGGTAAATTTCTTCTAAAATTATGTCATGATAAAGCGGATCTCAAAACTATTGAGAATTTACCTTTCTCAAAATATTTTCTAACTCTTCTTTTGAATAAAAATCAATCACAATCTTTCCCCCACCGCCGGATTTTTTGATGCTCACTTTTGTTCCAAGCCGCGCGGCCAGCGCTTCTTCTTCAACTTGAAACGGCGAAACGCTTGAGCCGAGTTTTCTTTGGTGCGTCGCCACTGTCACCTGCTTCACTTTTTCTTCCGTCTGGCGCACGGTCAGATTGTCTTTGATGATCATCTCAAAAAGTGCTCTTTGCTTTTCCGGATTTTCAATGGCAAGGATCGAACGGGCATGACCTTCCGTGATTTTCCCTTCGGAAAGGGCCCGCTGAATTTCAATCGGCAATCCCAAAAGGCGCACTTTGTTGGCAACGGCGCTGCGGCTTTTTCCAACTTTGTCCGCCACGTCTTCCTGCGTGAGATCGAATTCATCGATCAGTTTTTTGTACGCCCGCGCTTCTTCGAGGACGCCAAGATCATGACGCTGGATATTTTCCACAAGCGCGAGTTCCAATTTCTCCCGCTCCCCGGCTTCTTCCCGCACTATCACCGGCACCATTTTGAGGCCGGCCAATTTCGAAGCTTTGAGACGGCGCTCTCCAGCAATGAGCTCATATTGATCCGGCGCGATCTTCGCCACCACAAGCGGCTGGATGACGCCGTGCTTTTTGATCGAATTGGAAAGTTCCTGCAATTCCTTTTCGTCGAAATTGTGCCGGGGCTGCTGGGGATTTGAGGCGACTTTTTCAATTGGCACTTCCAAAAAATCGTCCTGCAGAGCTTCCGACTGAATTTTCGCCGGAACTTGCGAGGTATTGTTTGATAATCTTCCCATATTTCCCTCCGGTTTATTTTTCGGAGGAATAAGGGAAGCCAGTCCCCTGCCAAGTCCGTAATTGTTATTTTCCATTTGTTTTTATTTTAGAAAATATATTGTTTGTTTTATTATACCAAAAAATGAAGGAATATAAAAACGGCCCTTTTGGGACCGCTATTATTTGGAAATATTTCTTTTCTTTCGGCAACTCGCGCATTTGCAGCCATGGGGTTTGATGAATTCGTCGAAATATTCTTTGCCATAATCATAGGTGAGTTCATCGCTCGGTTTGATGTTGCGGATCGACCAGACACGAATACGCCTGGCATATATGCGCACTTCGCAATTCGGTCGACAGGAATGATTGATATATCGAGCTGTATTATCGCGCCCACTGCCGTCCACCGTCCAATTTTTGTCGATCTCGAAAAAGTACTTGTTGCTGTTCCTTTTTTCCAGCTCTTTCTCATTGAGCATCTCGCCGACATATTCGATCACGAACTCACCTTTTTTGAACGGCGCCATGGCAAAAAGACCGAGTCCGCTCAAGGCGCGCTTCAAAACATATTTTTGATTTTTTGCCGATGTTTTACTCATTTCGATAAAAAAGTTGTTGCTAGGTATATTGCGTAGCAGGCTAAGTAACACTTGCCTGCCGAAAAGTCAATTTGCAAAAATTTGGCACAATTTTAAGAAGGATCCGGGTTGGACCCTCTTAAAAAACACCGAATTATGCTAGCATCGAATCAACTTTTTTTCAAGCTCTTACAGGTGAAAACCGCTTTCGCCTTCTTTTTCCATGCGCAAAACTTCCTGCGCCAGATTTTTGTATGATTTGGCTCCCTTGGAAAAAAGATCGAAATCAAAAATTGATTTTCCAAAACTGGGCGCCTCGGCCAGACGAACACTGCGGGGAATGACGGAATCAAAAACTTTTCCCGGAAAATGATCTTTCACTTCCCGGACAACTTGATAGGACAGGCGATTGCGCCGGTCAAACATCGTGAGCACCGCCCCCATCACTTTGAGATCGGGCTGAAGATTGTCTTTGACGAGGTTTATTGTCTCCAAAAGCTGGCTCAATCCCTCGAGGGCATAATATTCGCACTGAACGGGAATAAGCACTTCGTCCGAGGCAACCAGCCCGTTGATCGTGAGGGGTCCGAGACTTGGCGGACTATCGATGATGATATAGTCATATTCTGTGCGGATCTGGCGAAGGACGTTGTAGAGTCTGTATTCCCTGTTCTCAAGATTCACGAGTTCAATCGTTGCTCCAGCAAGATCTCTGTTTGACGGCAAAAGGCTATGCCCGAAAGTTTTGAGCTTCACGATATGCTCTCCTGGATGCTCGCCCAAAACCATGCTGTGATAGAGACTTTTTTCGATCATTCGCGGATCCACTCCGAGCCCGCTCGTCGCATTGGCCTGCGGATCGAGGTCGACAAGCAACACAAATTTCCCCGCCTCGGCAAGCGACGCAGACAAATTGACAGCGGTCGTCGTCTTTCCGACCCCGCCTTTTTGATTCACAAGAGAAATAATTTTCGCCATGACAGGGTTCACCCAGTTAAATACTGCTTTCGGCAGTGCTTTGCATAGCAAAGCATTTAACAGGGTGAATTATACCACATCAGTTGACATTTGCCCATTTTTTAGTTAGACTAAGGTATAAATTTCGCAGAATTCACCGGGCGAGTGGTCCCGCTCAAATGCTTCGCATTATGCGGGATAAATTCCACTGGCAGATTCAAAAAGCCGATGTGGTGAAACTGGCAAACACGCACGACTCAAAATCGTGTGCCGTAAGGCTTGTGGGTTCAACTCCCACCATCGGCACAAGACAAAGGAATGAGGGTTTTTACTCCGTAGTTGATACGAAGCATCATACTTCGGGGCGGCTCCCTCCTCGCCCACAAAAAAGCGCAAAAGCGCTTGTCGATCTTTGCACCTTAATACAGCTAAGACTCAACAAGGAGACTGGACTATGTCTGATTTGGGAAATACAACTTGCCCGCATTGTCACGAAGAAATTCCATCAGCCTTTCTCAATCACGCAGAAAAAGACCAGAAGATAAGTTGTCCTCTCTGCGAACAGTCCATAACAATCAATCAAGAGGGAGAAATAATTCCTCGTTCCGGATCTTTCGGCGAAGGTACGATTATTTCAGCCTAAACAAAGGAGTGTCCTATGCCAAAAAAATCGTATACCCAAAGGGATACAACGCCCGACCGCACGCTTGAGGAGAGATATCTCATAGAAGAAGGAAAAATCGAGATTTTGATTTCCGCTCTTCAGGACGGCAACATGGATCCTCGTTTTTCAGAGGACGCCCCGTCCAACTATCAAGCATTTTTGGAAAAGCATGGATTTTCCCCGGCAGAAGCATTCAGCCCCGCATTGGGGCAAAGCTACCGGGTGATAACAATCAATGAACCCAATGAAGAAATCTATGCCGGCCGATTCGTCAAAAACGGCACATCTCAAGATGAATACCGGTGCGACGCGGTGATCATTTGCGCCTCAAGCGTTCCAGTGGCATTTCGGGTCGGAGATTGTCCCGTCGTTTTGGTTGCCGGAGACATTCCCGGGAATAAAAAAATCGTTTCGCTGGTTCATGCAGGAAGATTGGAGCTTTCGGCTGGAGTGCTGAAAGATACAATCTTTCAAATGGTCACCGGCCACAAAATGCATATCCGGTCGGCCATGGCCTTCATCTTTCCGCATATCTGCAAGCATTGTTATGCGCTTCAATATGTGGATCAGACCGCCAAAGAAAAGGCCGGTGATTTTCTGGAATTTTCCAACGGCCATTTCCATCTCGACCTTTTGGGCTGGCTGAAAAACCAACTCAAGGCGGCTGGTATCCAGCGCATATCGACTGCCTTTTTCCGCTGCACCGCCGGAATTTCACCTGTTTGCGCAAGCCGGCTCTTGCATGATATGAAGATATTTAAAGGACTATTTTCGCACTACAGGTCTTTTCACCGAAAAGATCCGGAGGGACGCTTCTTGGTCGCCGCACGGATAGTCAATGATGAGGCTATTGAGGATAGCTCTCTTGAATTTTGAGGGGTTGCAACACTGCGATCCCTCTTTTATTTATTGAATATATTGAAAGTTGGATTTTTTTCTCTGGATTTTTTCGAATACTCAATGATTTTTTCTTTGGAAGCCTCTATGGAAGCTTCTACAGAGGCCTCTCTTTTCCTTCTCCTGATAAGCGCCGTCGGGCCGAGGAAGTTTTTCGGATCGATGAGGATATCCCCCGTCTCCGCCATTTTTTTGAGCGCCAAATTTTCTTCCCGGTTGCGGCCAAGAATGATTTTTGTTTTTCCTTCCCAAAAATGCCGGCCGATTCGTAAAAGCTGAAGATCGCTTGGCCTCGGCTTATTTATTTTTTCCAAAAGATCGCCAAGTTTTTTTGAATACTCTTTTTCCGTCAAAATGCATCCTCCTGCGGGAGACGGGTAGTTTTTCACGCCGAATTTTTTTGCGAGCTCCATTTGCTCTTTCCGCCCGCGGCCGGAAATTGCCAAGAGCTTTTCGCGGTCAATTTTTCCCGATTTTTCCATTTCCGTTTCCGGCAAGACTTTGGCCGAGAGAGGGCGGAGAATCTTTCCAGTCAGCCCCGCTTTTTTTTCAATTAGCTCAAGCGCGCGAAAATTTTGCGACATGGGACGCTGGCCCAACACTTCACCCGTAGCAATGATGTCAAAATTTTCTTTTTTTGCGATAATTTTGGCACATTTCAGCATCAATAAATGGCAATCAATGCAGGGATTCATCCCCGCCCCCCGGCCATAGCAAGGATTTTTGATTACTTTGAGGTGCTCGCCCGAAAAGTCAAAAAATTTCAATTTTATTTTATTCTCCTTGGCTGATTTTTTTGCTTGATTGGCATCAAAAAAATAGCTCACAAACGTGAGCGCTGCTGTCTCGATTCCAAGATTTGCGAGAATTTTCACAGCCAGGATTGAATCCAGTCCGCCTGAGAACAAAACAAGGGCGCGGACAGTTTCTTTTTCTGGCCTATTTTTTTCAGTCGACAAGTTCAATGTCTTCATTTGAATTGATATCGAGCGGCGGCGGCTGAATTTGCTTCTCATCGCTTGAGACAAGATTAGAGACTTCAATGACCTTCTTTGTGGATGGCCTATATAGAATGGCCTTTTTGGCCTTTGAGTACACCAGAAGTTTGTCGCCATTTTGGGCATTCGCGAAAAAATTTTGCCCCCTCAATTTTTCCTGGTCCGTGACGGTTGCCAGATTCGGCTGCTCATCAAGCGGAAGCTCCATGAAGCGCCCGATACTGTCGGTTAAAGCCTTTATTTCTTTTTGCCGGGTCAGATCAGAACTGGACTGATTGCTTCGATATGCAACCAGAAGATAGGTAGCTAAAAATACAAAAAGAAGTAAAACGACTGCAATCAGGAGAATATTTTTGACGGGATATGAATATCCCCGAAACACCAGCCTTTTATCCATCCATCTCATCGGCTTGGTACCAGAGCTAGGATTTAGCTGATAATTGACTCTTTTCAAATCACGCATCTTGATGGGATATTTTCAAACTTAGTTGGATGTATTTGTGCTGGCAGCGTTTGGATCACTTGAAGTCTGAGACGCTTGAGGCGCCAGACTCGAAGCTGAGGAAGACTCAGCGTCGGAATCAGAATTTGCTCTGTCCCTGATTGATGAGCTGGCCGAGGAATTGTTTGAGATTGATTCAGGATTGATCTTGTTTTTCAAAGTTCCTCCCTTTTTCTTCGAAGTCGTCGGGTCATTCACTGCCAAAGCATGCCAGGAAAAAGGAATGTCCGAGTCAACTTTTTTGTCCGCCATTATTTCAAAACCTTTTTTTGAAACATTAGTGATGATATATTTCACGTTTGTTATAAAAATCAGTTCTTCCGCTAAAGATCTCACATCGGAATCTTCGTATTGCTGAAGAGAAATGGTCGCGGTGACTACCGGAGACTCACTGTATTTATGATCGAACTCCACCGCCACGCTTTGATTGCCTTCTTTGATGATGGCATAACCAGCTGTGTCCTTGTCAAAAGTCGTCTTTCCGGAAATATCGAGTCCGTCGTCAAATATAGGCCGCCCGGCAAATTCAACATCTTTTTTGAAAACAACTTTTTCAAAAAATTTCACCGCCAGATTGAAAACGCTTGGAGTGTTCGTGTTGATCTGCGGATCAGAGCTCAATCCTCCCTTGACCTCCAAATCTTTCAGGGAATCAGAATTGAATCTGGATACGGGCAATCTGTCAGGCCCGGAAACATTCGCATCGAAAGGAGTTGGGTTTTCAAGCGGCTGTTCTTTGATGTCCGGCTTCAGCGCAGGAAAGTCTTGAACTCCTGACAGGCCACCTGAACTCGCAGCCGATATTATTTCATCGACTGACGTTCCCAAAATAGCATCCGATCCGACATTGCCTGAAACGACCGGAATCATCTCTTGGGCGCTGATTGACGATATCGCTGCGAAAACAAAAGCAAAAGCAAAAACACCTGCGGTCAATAGAATATATTTTATATTCATTTTCAAGAAAAATTTCTTTTGTTTCATGTTTTTTTTATTTTCAACATTTCAAACACCAAAAAGAAGAGCTAGCACACCAAAACTCTTTTGTTTTTTTTGTTTTTGTTTTTTTAATTTTCTTTTTTATATTATAACCTGCCCGCAAAAAAAAGCCAAGTCTCGACATGCTATCCTCAAAATATTGATTTTTACCTCTTTTTTTCCTATTTATAAGACTTTTTTCTGCTGTTCAGAAAAGTCGTCTTCATCTCTTTTTTCCTGCCTTTTTGCATGACATATGTTTTCAAAAAAATCTGTCAGTTTTGTAATCAAATTGTCCCACGACAAATCTTCTTTGGCCAAGAGAACCCGCCCTTTCATTTCTTTTTGCAATTCGATATCATTCAAAAAATCAACCGCTTTCTTGGCCAAGGTCGAAATATCTTTATCGATTATGGCACAACCATATTCTTTCATCGCATTTCCGGCTTCGGAGGCAACATCGTTCATCACGATCACAAGCCCTCGGCTGAAATAGCTTCCAATCCTGACGGGATAGCAAGCTATTTCATCCTCCGTCTTTCCCTGCAAAAATATAGCCGCGCTCGAAATGCTCAAGCAATATTCCAAGTCTTTATGGCTAAGGTATCCCATATCGATTGTGTTTTCCATGCAGTCTTGATTGATCTTTCCTTCCAAATTTTGTTCTTTGATCTTTTGATCCAGATGAAAATTGCAAATCAGTTTGATTTCACCGTCCAAGCGGCGCATCTTTTCAAAGGCCTCAAACAAGAGACAGGTTCTGTCTCGGGAATATGTATTTCCGATGGACAAAAGATATTTTTTGCTGGTGTCCAATCCCAGTTTTTCAAAACTCTCCTCAGCGTCCTTGCTTTCAAATTCATCCGCGACCACTCCGTTTCTTAATTTCAATATTTTTTTTGCGCCCCATTTTTCGGCTTTATTTTTCAAAAAATCGCTGATGACCACCATGTTGCCAAAAAATTTGGGCGATCTTGTTTCGCAAAATTTTATATATTTTTTTATCAAATTATGCCCGTTGAAAATGGGCGTTCCCATCCAATAGTCATCCCAATCGATCACAACTTTTCTCCCCATAAGCTTCAAAAAAAAGGCAGGCACATTCGATTCCAATTGCGTCGGAACTCTCGCAAAAATGATGTCATATTCTCCAAATATACCAAACCAAAGAGCGATTATCCCCCGCAATATCCTTCCGTTGAAAAAGTGGTGAAAATTGATCCTGGGCAATTCATACTGGCAAAAATTTTCATTTATCTTCGTTTTTTTTATCGACAAATAAAAATTTTTCCTGCTGGAAACCAGCAGATCAACCTGGACATTTTTCCGACTGAGCGCCTCACACATGGGACGAGACCTGTTGTGTCCGCCAAAATTCACAAAACATGGTTCAATAACCAGCACTTTCATGCGATTTTACATACATATATGAACTGGAAGGCAGTCAGATTGGTGAAGATATTCGTCCTGTGTCCCAATCCGGTCGGGACAATTTTTTTCACGACATAGCCGCATTCCCGGATCATCTTTTGCGCGCTTTTTTTTGTGAAAAATCTCAAATGATCTTCGCTCAATATGCCGGGTGAGTAATCGAATTTTCCAAATAGCAAATCAAGCCTGATTTCGAATCGCGCAACGTTCGGCAAACAAATGATCAACTCCCCTTCATCTTTCAGATATTTTTTGGCATCCTTCAAAACCAGATCTGGCCGTGGCAAATGTTCCAAAATATCAGAGAAGACAATATAGTCATATTTTTCTTCGTCAATTTCAAGTTTTGACTTATACAGATCTCTTCGAAAAACTTTTCGGTATGATTTCTCTGCCTCTTCCAATATTTCTTCATTGATATCAATGCCGTCGACCGCAGACTGGCTCCTTTTGATGATCTCTCTTCCCACAAGACCATTGTTGCACCCGACATCAAGAACCAGCGAGCTTTTTATGCCGATCAACCGAGGAATGATGCTGTGCGGACTGTGCGGAGATTTGTCCAAAGTGAGAGAAGAATCTTTTTGAAACATATTTTTGTGATAAATTAGCCGATCCAAACACTACCCAGATAACATTTCCCGCAAATCGGATGGTGTTTGCGCTGGTCAGAAAGATGCAGATTGCGAAGATTGCGAAGCGCCTCTCCATTCAAAATTTCTTTGAGCGTCTGATTGTTCAAGTCGCCAATGATGAGCTCTCGCTTGTCGTCGTCTTTGCAGCAGGGAGAGACTCTCCCGTCGAAATATACACTCAAAGGTCCCCAAAGCAATTTGCAAGGCGAGAGCCAGTTTCTTTTTTTGTCCATCGGACCCAATTTTCCGATCTTTCCATCGTATTCATCGCCCATTCGGTCCATGAGCTCCAGTGACCAGACCATGGAAATACCTTTTTGTTTTTTCCAGAATTTGAAAAAATCCTTGAAGTCTTTTTTGTTCAGTTTTGTCCTCACGGCTGAAATATGCACCGCAAGATCGTCCAACTTGAGTTTTTCTTTTTGCGCCAAAAAATAAAGTGCGTTTTTATAAGTGACGTCGCGCTTGAGTCCCACCATTGTTTTTTCATACACTTCCTCGGAAAAACCGTTTATCGAAAAATTCACACTGGCTAACCCGCCCATTTCAAGCAATTTGTCTGTTGTCTCAGGTGTGAGAAGCGAGGCATTGGTGAAAAAGCTATAGGTCATACCACGATCGCGGAGATATTTTATTCTCTCAAACAAGTGCTTGTCGGTCAGAAGTTCGCCATAGACACCGAAGTTTATCAGTCTTATGCCATGCTTTTGGCAATCGTCGATTATTTTTTTGAAAAGCTTCATGGTCATCGTGCCGGTCATCACACGGTTGTGGTGAGCACAAAAAACGCAACGCGCGTTGCACGAAAGAGTAGTCTCAATCGAAATCACCTGCTCGTATTCTTTGCATTCCTTGGAATAGCGCCAGGCTTTTTTCATCACAAAATTTTTGTACAACGAATTGTTGGCAATGAGCTTGCTGGAAAGAATCACTTTGGCCGATTGCAAAAGACCGGGATGATCGAAGACGATTTTTTTCATTTTTGCTTTCAGCATATTTTAATTGCTAGTGAGTAACAAATAAAAGCTTGCTTTTATTTGGAACGAGCGACGCAGCAGCGCTTATATTTTTTCCCCTTTGATTATGATATAAAGCGAAAATCTTCCACTGACGTATTTTATCATTTTTTTGTCGATATAGGCCAAAATTTTTGAGTGAAAATGAGGAATGACTTGAAAGGGAGATATTTCTGAATGATTAAAACCGGCTTTTTCCAAGGAATATTTCAATTTTTTGGGAATCATATCCAGTGTCCCCTTTTCCACTTCCCAGTCAAAGTCCATGCCAAAAAACTTATAAAATAATCTGGCAAAAGGCCAACACAGCCGATACAATCCACCCGCGTTCGGTTCCGGCCCGCAGGCAAAAATTCCGCCCGGAGCAAGTTTCTCTCGCGCCGCCTGAAACAAGTCATTCCAATCTTCTTTTGGGATATGGTGGATTATTCCCGATCCAACGATCGCATCATATTTTTCATCCACATTTTTCAAATATTCAATCGCATCGGAGCATCTTGGAAAAATTTTTTCTTGCTGAATTTCTTTGGCAAATTGATTTTTCATTTTTTCAATAGCCTTTTGTGATATATCGACTGCAGTGATGCGCATTTCTTTTTTTGAAAGAAAAGAAGTCAGCCTTCCATCCCCACATCCAATTTCCAATATTTTTCTGGAATCTGGTTTCAAAACGGACGCCAAAAATCTATTCATAAAATACTCCGTATTTTCGGAAACTTCAGAGCTGCTTTGCTTGTGTGCCCTTCCAAAATGTTTGTTATAGAATTTTTTTTGGATATCTTTGAAATCTTGCATGATTTTTATTATTGGCCGAACCAAATGCTTCTGAGATAGCATTTTCCGCAGATGGGATGATCTTTTCGTTTTCCGGAGATATGGCACTCACGCAAATTGCAAAGCGCCTTACCGGTTGAAATTTCCCCGATTGTTTGCTTGGTCGCGTCACCCACGATCAGATTGCGTTTGTCGCTCTCGACGCAACACGGTCCGACTCTTCCATCATAATATACCATTAGCGATCCCCACAAAGACCGACAAGGGGAGAGCCATATGTTTTTTTTGGACATCGGCCCGAGTTTCCCGATCTCGCAGCTATATTCTTTTCCCATCCGGTCAACGAGTTCAATGGGCAATATCATATAAACGCCTTTTTGCTTTCTCCAGAAACGGAAAAAATCATTGAGATCTTTTTTATTGATCTTGGTCATGACCGCGGATATTGTCACAACCAGATCATCTGCCACGCGCTTTTCCTTTTCTCGAAGAAAATGAAGGACATTCTCATAGGCCACATCACGCTTCAAACCGACCATCGTTTTCTCGTATACTTCTTTTGAAAAACCGTTCATTGAGAAATTGACATAGTTGAGGCCCCCTAGTTCGAAAAAACGATCCACCTTTTCACTTGTCAGAAGGGACGCATTGGTGACGATCCCATATGTCAGGCCGTATTTTCGCAGATACTCAATCTTTTCGAACAAATCCCTGTCCACCAAAATTTCCCCGTATATCCCCAAATTTACGTGCGTTATGCCAAATTCTCGGCAGTCGTCGATCACTTTTTTGAAAAGTTCCATGGACATGATACCATTCATCGGCTGATAATGATGGGCGCAGAAAACACAGCTGGAATTGCAAGAAAGAGCAGTTTCAATGTAAACGGTCTGTTTGCATATATTGTTTTCCCGCGCGATGCGCCTGGCTTTTTTCATGACCAGGGATTTGTATACGGGATTGTTGGCAATGAGCTTGCTGGAAAAAAAATGTTTGATTGTTTGAAGCATCCAGGGATGATCAAAAACAAAAAATTTTATTTTTTCCAAAAGAACATCCGCTGCCTTTTTTGTGATATTCTTTTTCACAATTTTTCAAACAAATAGATTATATGGAAGTTGCGCAGAAATTTTCTTTTCACTGCGAGTCCGTTTTTTTCGGCTGACAGTTCAAACCAATCCGGAAAGAATCTGACAGTATCCACCGGATAGCGATGATAGGCGTATCCCGGAATATGGGTATGGATTATCAGACATCCTCCTTGCTTTGTGAGGCTTGCCAAATCCTTAAAATGCTTGTACGGATCGATCAGATGTTCAAACATCGCCTGACTGACGATCAAATCAAAATCGTTTGGTATATTTTCCGGACAATCCTCTTCAAAGTCCCATTCAAAATCAAAATTTCCTTGCTTTCCGGCTGTTATAACTTCCGTTTTGTGAAAATGAAATCTTTTTTTGAATTGATCGACAACAGACTTATCATCTCCATCCAGCAAAACTTTTTCGGGATCCAGTTTGAGATCAAGAATCATCTTTACGATCTCTCCGACAAGCACGCCGGTTATATTTTTGCGCTCATTGGGATACAGCAAGGTATATTTTTTTTGATCCGACCGGCTCAATTTTTCAAATTTTCCGCACGCAGATTTTATTTTTCTCATATCTCTCATATATACCAAATAGAACAAAACAGGAATATAGAGATAGTCATAAACGAGGCTTATCACTTTAGATTTGATCTTGTTCATATGATTAGCATATCCAGATACTGTTTAAAAAACATTTTCCGCAAACGGGATGATCTTTTCTCTTTCCCGCAAGATGGCATTCTCGAAGGGAACTCAACGCCTCTCCGGTTGAAATTTCTCTCACCGTCTGTTTGGTGAGGTCGCCGATGATGAGTTCTCTCTTGTCGTTGTCTTTGCAGCAAGGACTGACTTTTCCGTCAAAATATACATTCAGTGGCCCCCACAAAAGCCTGCAGGGAGAAAGCCAATTGTTTTTTTGGGACATCGGGCCGAGATCTCCAATTTTTCCGTCATATTCCTTCCCCATCCGATCCATCAGCTCGGCGGACAAAACCTCATCAATACCTTTTTGCTTTCTCCAAAATCGAAAAAAATCTTTGAAATCCTTCTTGTTTAATTTCGTTTCAACGGCGGTGACTGTTACCTTCATTCCATTGACTCCCAACTTTTCTTTTTGCTCAAGGAAATAAAGAATATTTTTGTAAGTGATATCCCGATCAAGACTCACCATTGTCTTTTCGTACACTTCTTTGGAAAATCCATTCACGGAAAAATTTATGTATGTCAGCCCTCCCAGCTCGAAAATTTGATCCGTCAACTGCTGACGAAGAAGCGAACCGTTTGTGATGATAGCATATTCCATTCCGCTCGCCCTCAGATATTTGATTTTTTCCACGCAATCTTTGTCTGTAAATATTTCTCCGTATACGCCAAGCGTGATGTGGCGTATACCATATTCGTAGCATTCATCGACTATTTTTTCAAAAAGTTCTTTGGACATGATTCCTGACATTGCCCGATTGTGGTGGCCGCAAAAAATACACCGGGAGTTGCAGGTAAGAGCTGTTTCCACGCAAATGGTTTCCTTGTATTCCCTTTTTTTGCAGGATTCGCCTTTTGCCTTTTGCATGACCACTTTTTTATACAGAGGATTGTTGGCAACCAATTTTCGAGAAAGAAAAAACTTGGCGACTTTCAACGATTCCGGCCTGCTAAGAACAAATTTTCGTATTTTTTTGAGAGGCATATGCTTGGACTATTTTTGGCTGATGATCTCATACTCTCTTTTTGCCACGTTTTCCCAGGAATATCTTTTTATGAATTCCCGGCCTGCGCATCCCATATGTTTGCGAAAATCTTCCTTTTCAAGCAATTTGATGATCTTCTTGGAAAAAAAATCCACATCGTTTTCTTTTATTTGGAAAATATGATCTCCGAAAACATAATTGTAATTGGCAAGATCCCAGCTCACAACCGGCAAGGCGCAAGCCATCGCTTCAGCAATGGCAATCCCCCATCCTTCTTCATGGGACGGAAAGACGAAGACTTTCGCTGATTTCAAAATGGAATATGCTTTTTTGTCTTCCAGAAAGCCAAGCAACTCGATGTTTTCCTCCAGGCTATTTTCGCTGATTTTCTTTGATAAAAAATTCTTTATCTCGCTGTCTCCTCCACCAATGACAGCCAATCTGGCCCTGGGAAATTTCTGGCAAACTTTTTTCCAAATTCCGACGAGATCTTCGAGTCCTTTGCTGTGGCTGAGCCTTCCCAAAAAAACTCCGTCATACGAAACATCGGCTTTTTCAATATTCTCAAAATATTTCGGATCTATCCCATTCGAGCAGGCGAATATTTTCTTTTCTAAAAATCCCAAGCTTACCAATTTTCTTTTTTCCAGGCTATTGACTACGATTATTTTGTCAGCTTTTTTCTTGATCAGCCAAAAAGAAAATCTTTGCGCATGATGTCCGAAAAAACTTGCAGCCTTGCTTCCGGATCTTTTTTTCCAGCTCGGATAAACATGATGGATCACTTGCACCCAATCAATGTTTTTTTTCTTTCTTTTGAAAAAATAAGCCGGAATGACTTCCCAAAAAAGATCAGAAGATGAATATACAACCACTTTTTCATCCTTGCTTTCCAAAAAATCGAGTTTCAAAACAAAAAATGACTTGACGAGTATCAACAAAGATTTGATGCAAAGACCCGAAAGACTCCTGAAGGTCAAATTTGATTTCACGAACTTGAATTCGGCGGCAATGCCGTTTTCATCAAAATAGTCCGCATAGCCTTTACCAGAAGAAACCAAGACAATTCTCACATTATCTAAATCTCTCAATCTTTTCAAAATTTCCACCAATCGGGAAAGACCTCCCGTTTTTCCAATGTGGTCGATCGCTCTGGGCACCAAAGCCGTCACGATTATTTTCAGTTTTCGGTTTTCCATAGGTTAATATTTCTTTGCAGCTGGCAATCTCTGCGTATTCAAAAAATTTTGAAATATATTATTTGAAGCATTTCCCTTCGAGCCTTCAATTTCCATAGCTTGGAAATACAATGCCAAAAATTTCCTTTCCCATTCTTCAAATTTGATAAATATTCGACAAGTATTTCAAGTTTATCAATTTTTCGGCCTATTTTGTCAGCGTATTTTTTTTCCAGTCCTTCCACGTTGCTGAGATCCCGGAAAAACAACCGACTATTTTTTTTCAGCACAGTGTGTTTTTCCAAAAAATCTTTGTTTTTTGAGAGAACAAGGCCGAAAAAAGAAAATTTTTTCGCACCGACCACATTTTCAGTATGCTGGCGATAATATATCGTCTGCTGATCAAGATATCCAATAGAAGAAAACATGGAAAATATGAGTGCGATCCAATAGTCCTGCATACCATATTGCGAAAAAGGAACAAGCTTTTTTTTCAATTCGCTGCTCAGCAAAATTGTCGGAGCGGTTATATGATTGTCATGAATCAATTCGTCGAATGAATCGTCCTTTTGGTTGCTGAAGGGCGACAAAAAATTCTTTATGAATGAGGCCTTTATTTTTCTCAATTTTTCATCGACAACGACAAGATCGGAGTATACCATTCCATATCCGCCTTTTTTCAAAAATTGCAGCTCTTTTTCCAATTTGTCGGGAAACCAGACATCATCAGAATCGCAAACGGCAATATATTCACCCGTTGCAAATTGAAGGCCCTTTTCAAAATTCTTTGCCACGCCCAATGTTTTTTCATTTTCGACAAATTGTATTTTCCTGTCTGGATTGTTTTTCACGAACTCTCGGATGATTTCCCTGGAACCGTCAGTCGAGCAATCGTCCACAACCACCAATTCCCAGTTTTGGTGGATTTGAGAAATCAGACTGCTTAGCTGTTCGCCGATATATTTTTGCCGATTGAAATTCGGCATCACAATACTGATGAAGTCTTCTTTTTCCGTTTCGGAATTATAATCTTTGTTTTCCATAGATAAATCCTCTCAGTGAAAAAATAAAACTGACAAACAGCAAAAATATGTTGAAAAAAGGCAAAATAAGAATTCTCTTGTCACTGTATTCTCTCAAAAAAATGATTTTTGTATAAAAAAATGAATAAAAGAATATGAGCAAAGCGGACAAAACATTGAGATATGGAATAAGGAGCGAAACAAGCAATATTTCCCTGAAAAAAGCCTTCGCGAATTGCTTGACTTTGTGGATTCTTCCGCGCTTCAAAAGCGTTCCTTGCGCTTCGGAATATTGCGCTTGCTTATAGGCGATGTCTTTCCAGCCAAAATGCGGATCGATTTTGTGAAGATGTACTATTTTTGCTTTTGTGAAAATTATTTTTCCAATATGCCCCAATTTATAAACCATATCCCCGTCCTCTCCGGCAGTGCGAAAGTGGATCTCATCAAAAAATCCGACCTTTACAAGAGCGCTTTTTCGAAAACAATCGAACTTTCCGTCGATGCCCGACTGGGTTTTTTCGGCTTGTCTTGCAAAAAAGCATTTCTGCCAAAAGTTGTATTTTTTCCATATCTCCATCGGATGCACGACCCGATGTGTCGAAGCAACCACCTCTTGCTCGCCAAAAGGATGAGTCAAATTTTCCAGTGAATTATTTTCCAAAATAACATCCTGATGAAGCGTGACGATCAAATCCCCTTTGGCAGCCTTTGCTCCTTTGTTATAGGCAGCCGCCAGTCCCTCTTGCTTTTCATTTTGGAGCAATATGTATTCCTGTTTCCCATTCAAATGTTTCTTGATCATCCGGACCGAACCGTCGCTTGAATCATCGTCAATGATGATGAGCTCTTCAAATTTTTTGGTTTGTTGCGCCAAACTCGCCAGGGTTTTTCCTATCGTTGTTTCTCCGTTTCGCACCGGCATCACCACTGATATTTTCAATTCATATTCCTCTGGCATAATTCATTTTATTCAGCTTCCTTTATTTTTTTGACCAATCTTGCCGGACTTCCCGCAATCACCGAGTAGGCGGGAAAAGACTTTGTGACGACGCTGTTAGCACCGACCACGCAGTGTTTCCCCAAATGAACACCTTTTAAAATGAAAGAATGGGCGCCGATGAAACATTCGTCCTCGATGATCACTTCTTTTCCTTCGGTGATGCCGCCATCGAGCGGAGAAATATCCGGATCCAGAACATTGTGATCATGATCCATGACGGAAACATTGTATGAAAGAAGACACTTTTTTCCGATGCTTATTTTCTCGGCCGAGGACATCGTGGCGAACCTTCCAATTTGCGTTTTGTCTCCGATAATAATTTTGGCGTTTTTCGTGTATCTGGAAATATCCAGCCAAGCTCCCCTTCCGATCAAAACATTGTCGCCCAAAACCACCCCCTTGAGCACCGGCGCCGTGTCATATCCCGGTCCGATAAAGCTGTTTTTTCCGAATTTCATTCCTTTGACCCTCGCCGGGACAGAAATGAGATAGGCAACTGTTTTGGAAAATATATTCATAGCTTGTATCTGAAGTTTATGTTTTTTATGAATTTTGAATTGACATTTCTTTTGTACCAATCCGTGAGCGGGATAAGAACAGACGGCGGCGTAACCGCGCATCCAAGGCTGAAAAACCAAAATGTCGGGCTGTATATATTTTGCCATCGATATTTCAGCAAGTACCGGATTTCTCTCAATAAATATTTGTACATGGCATAATTTCTGATCTGAACCAATCCTACATAGTTTCTGGCGACATAATTTTTGATGAAATATTTCCGGAAATTTTCGAATTCTTTCTCCGGAAAAACATTATTCGCAAAATCCACCCAGCTCTCGACAGGAGATTTGTCATATATCCAGGAAACGCTCCGGCACTGACTCGAGCGAATGCGAACGGCCAGATTGTATTCTTTGAGAAACACGATCGGGTGTTTCTTGAGAATAGCAATGAAAGGATAGACGTGGCAAGGAAAAGTGTCTTCATGAAAGGACCTATCTATATACTTCCTCCGCATGGCCAGCCCTGACAGCTGTCCCGCCACGTCAATAGTCAGAATAATCCTCTCGAAATCGTCATTTGTCGTGACAATTTCATTTTTTTCCGGATTCAGCTGTTTCGTCGCCCGCACCGGTTTGGTGATTTTCTCATCGAACCAAAAATACGGCCGCGCCACCGCACCGATGTCTTCAGACGCTTCAAAAGCTTTAGCGGTTTCCTCAAGCGCTCCTTCTCCCAAAATATCGTCCTGACCCATGAGATAAACAACCTCTCCGTCCCCTTTTTTTCTCAAGCTTTCCAGATTTTTCGAATAGCCAAGGTTTTCAACGTTCCGAAAAATTTTTATCCGCGCATCGCCAATAGATTTTACGACTCCGACTGTATCATCACTTGACGCATCATCTTGAACAATAATTTCAAAATTTTGAAAGCTCTGCGACAAAAGACTGCGCAAAGTGTCGCCGATCACCGAAGCGCCGTTGTAAACTGGAATCAAAATGCTGAATTTGAGATCGTTCATTATTTTTTTCTTATCATTCCCGCCCCCGTTTCACGAGGATAAGCTCCAGCGGGAATCCATTTTTTGTTCACCTCCCAAATTATAATACAAATCTTTTCACTCTCCTGTAATCTTTATCTCATCAAAAATTTCACCCCCACCAAGGCTCTCAAAAAATACATTCCCGCGGCCAAAAGAGGATGCCGCAACAGTTTCTTCCATTTTCCGTTTTCGATGAATACGCCGACGAATCGATAAGAAAATCCGAATTGCTTTCTGACGTCCGGATCTTTTTTTCCCCATTTTGAAATATACACATCGACATTCTTTGAATAATATCTCTTTTTGGCAAGATATTTCTTGAGGCTGAATTCTTCTTCGTTGTGATATAGCGGATTTTTCACGATGCTAAATTTACCCAATTTTTTCAGCCGCTTGTCGAGATCCCAATCTTCACAAGCATACATTTCTTCGTCGAACCCCCCGGCTTTCAAAAACTTTTCTTTGTTTATGAACCTTACTCCGTCAATCACCGTTCCGTCATAGAATATTCTTTCGAATCTTCTGACGCGCGAAAAGAAGCTTTCCCCTGCCACAATTTCGGGAACATAGAGAGCGATGATATTCTCGCCGCCGGAAACTTTTTCCGCACACTCCCGAACGACATTTTCGCCGAGCGCCATGTCCGCGTCAAGATGAAAGAACCATTCCCCCGCCGATTTTTCCACTCCAAAGTTCTTTTGGGCCGACCTTTCCGGTCCCCCGTTAAACACCTTCAGATGTAACGGGGCAAGCCTCTCGTTGAATTCATTGATAATTTGCCTGGTCTTATCGGTCGAATTGTTGTCGACCACGATTATTTCGATATTTTCGGCCGGAAAAGACTGCGCCAAAACGGCATCGAGGCATTTCCCGATGTTTCTTTCTTCGTTTTTTGTTGCTATAATGATGGATATGAGCATATCTGGCTTCTACCTAATACTATCCCAAGTGCTAAAAAAAATCTAATAAATCCAACCTATTCGCATTTTCGCCGGATTAGTATTTTCGCAAATTTATGGTCCTCGACAATTCCCAGAAAAATTATATAAAGAAAAACTTGCGCAACCGTTCTCTTCCGGAAATTGCCGCTGATTTGGGGCTTTCAGAAAGCGAAATCTTGGATTATCTCAAAAAAAGATGGTCACCGGAGAAATACGAAAGGTTTTTGAGAAATCGCCAAAACCGCCAATCCGGAAGTTCAGTTTCAGAGCAAGAAACGGCGCCATTCAGTTTTTGGAGTTTTTTCCGCGAAAACAAGTTCATCTTTCTTTTTCTCGCCGCTTTGGTTCTTGCGGTCTATGCCAATTCATTTGGAAACGGTTTTGTTTCCGATGATGTCGGCGTTTTTTTGAAAAGCGAAAACTTCAAGCATTTTTCCAGCATTTTTTCCGGAGCAGCCCATTTTTCTGTGCCCGCTTTTTTTCAATATGCAGCTTTCCACATCGGAGGGTTGCATCCGATGACTTTCCGAGTGATCAACATCTTCTTCCACCTCGGCTGCGTTTTTGTCATATATATATTGCTTTCGCTTTCAATGAACAAGCGCGTCGCGATCATTGCAGCCTCTGTTTTCGCAATCCATCCAATCCTCACCGAATCAGTTTCTTGGATATCGGGAGGACTTTATGCTATGTATGCCTTTTTCTTTTTGCTGTCGCTTCTTTTTTATTTGTTTTCGGAAAATGACAAAAAATATTTCCGATATTCCGTTTTTTTCTATGTTCTTGCTATTTTTTCCTCCGAAAAAGCCCTGGTTCTCTTTTTGGTTTTCGCGCTCTATGAGCTTGCTTTTGGCAGCCTGAAATACAATTGGAAAAAAATTATGCCTTTCTTTTCGATCAGTGTTTTTCTTTTGATTGTTTATGCACTCAAAATTGGAGGCCGAGTGAGCGACGTGACCGCAGCAAGCTATCAGCAAGGGCCGTCGTCGGGAGGTTTATACAACCCGCTTGTCCAAATTCCGGTAGCGATCGGGTCGTACCTGAAGCTCATTTTCTGGCCGGCACGCCTGACGCTGTATCAAACAGAGATGTCATTTTCTCAAGGTCAATTCATTGTTCTTCTTTTGATTTTTCTGGCTTTTCTGGGAGCGCTTTTTTGGAGCTGGCGCAAAAACAAAGATATTTTTTTCTGGCTTGCGTTTTTTGCTATTACGCTTCTTCCTACTCTCACGCCGTTCAAAATTTCCTGGATAGTCGCCGAGCGATATGTCTATCTTGGAACACTCGGGATCATAGTCGTCGTGGCAATGGGCATCAACAAAATTTTGGAGTTCAACGAGAACGCCAAAATGGCCGGCTGGTTTCTGCTCATTCTCATTGTCGGAACGCTTTCCGCAAGAACCATCGTCCGCAACAAAGACTGGAAAAGTGAAGATACGCTCTGGATCGCAACCGCTCAGATCGCTCCTTCCGGCCAGCAAATCCACAACAATCTTGGAGACGTCTATGCCCGGCAAGGCAATTTTGACAAGGCCGTGGAAGAATTCAAAACAGCCATAGGTATCAATCCAAATTACGCCGATGCCTACCACAATCTGGCAAATACCTACCAAGCGATGGGACAGCTCGACCTCGCAATTGAAAATTATCAAAAAGCGATTGAAATCAACCCGGGTCTCTGGCAATCATACCAAAACCTGGCCGCCACATATTTTAGCACAGGGGAATTCGATCTCGCCCAGGAAAACATAAAAAAAGCCCTCGAGTTGAATCCCGGGGACCAAAATCTCCAAAACGCTTTGAAATATATCCAGGAGAACAGGAAATAAGAGAAATATGCATTTTTTGCTTTGTTCTCATCAATCCCCCCGCCGCAATCCGGCGGTCTTTTTTGCCAAATTGGCTGAAATTTGCTGCTTTTTTTGATGATTGACAAAAAGCGAAACAAATGCTACTATACAGAGCTGGCACCTGATGCCAGACATCAAAACGCTGGAGGGACTGATGCCGTCATTAGGACAATTGATGGACAGGGCAGCGCCCGAAACAAAAGGCGCAAGCTACTCTGATAAACCCATAGGACATTTCGAAAACGTTCAGGTGAAACTTCCCGCCTTGACAAGCTGCCGTGACGTGGAGGCTCACTCTTTCACCACGGCCGACAAAAAGAAAGTCGAAGTCGAGGCTCATCAAGAACTTCGCGCCTGCGTCTTTGGACAAGGGGGTTATGTGCAGCGGAACTTCTTCGGGTTTGAACCCGACGACTTCGGGGAGAAGAAGAAAAAAAAGACGAAACAAAAGAAACAAATCTCGAGCATAACGGTTTGGATAAAATTCAGTGAATCCGGAAAAAAGGTCCTCCTTCTGGATATCCGAAAAGCTCCTGAGGGAACCCCAGCCAAGTTTGAGCTGGAATTCAGTGAAAGGCGACCATGGGACATTCCCATACCTTGCGGAGGAGGAGTCCGCTTCCTCATCATCGGCAAGCCTGTCGCCAATCAGGAATAAACCTGGCATGACCGCCCGCAATGAAAAAAAGGCTCGATCTTGATCCATAAGATTGAGCCTTTTTCAATTGTCGATTCCCTGCCGGAATTGGCGAGATTATAAGTTTGTTCTAATTCAAATTTTCAACTCGCCCGTTCGCCAAAGTCCCTCAAACTTGATATCTGAATCTTTGAACGCTTCGACAATTTTGTATTTTCCCCTTGTCCAAACTTCCCTGCCATCAAGAAAAATCGGTGAGATGACCGAGGACTTTTTTGGCGGCGCGGGTGATAAACATCAAGTCGTTGAAATTTCGAATACTTCTTATTTTTTTGAAGAAAAATTTCGGGGTGACGAATGATCGGTATAGTTTCCGGATCATTTTTTTTATTTCTTTTTCCGAAAGCGGCGACTTCATCACCGGTTCGCGCTGGTCGAAACGATCATAGTCTTTTGTGAGAAGCAAATTGTTATCTTGGCAATATTTGAAAAGCGGCGTACCCGGATAGGGAATCATAATCGTAGCCTGCATAGTATCGATGTAATTCTTGCGGAATAGTTCTTTGGCCAAATCTATGGTTCTCTGCGCATCTGCTTTTGTTTCCCATGGATAGCCAATCATAAAAGTCGCTTGGGGTTCAAGTCCGGCGTCTTTTGCCATTTTGAGAGAGGGTCTGATTTCTTCTACTTTTAAATTTTTATTGATTTTATCCAAAGTATTTTGATTGGCTGATTCGATTCCAAAAAGGATCATCCGAAAGCCCGCCCGCTTCATAAGTTTATAGATTTCAATATCCTTGACCGCATTGAGCCGCATATTGCAGCTGATCTTCACTTTTTCATTGTACCCGCGCTCGATCATCCCGGCGCAAAATTCCCGAAGCCAATCGCCAATCGGAAGTGTCCCGGAATCCTCCATGATTTCGCGCGCTCCAAGCTTGATAAGCCCTCCAATCTCGTCGAGCGCTTTTTGAGCTGGGCGTATGCGAAATTTTTCCCCCGGAAAAAGAGTTGTCCAGGAACAAAATGTGCATCTCCCCCACCAACAATCCCTCCCGTTCATGACATAACTGCCCGGAGTATTTTTATAATTTCCATTTTTATATGCGTATAGTTTCCATTTTGTCAGCTCTCGGTCGATCATTGGCAATTCGTCGAGAGAGTGCTGTTCTTCGTCGCGTATGACCCTGGGGATATGCTTTCTGTCTGGATCGCTTAGGCTGTTCAATAACTTAAGCAGCAAAAAATCATAGTCTCCGCCGACGAGAACAAAATCGACTTTTGATTTTTTAAAAGATTCTTCAGGAAGCGCCGTCACATGATCACCCATCAAAATGAATTTTGTCCCGCCAAGGCGGGATTGAATTTCTGAATTTTTAATATCATTGATTATCTTCCAGTGTCTTTTGATCACCGGGGTTTTTGTTTCGATCACGATCACATCCGGTTTTTCGCGGATGATCCTCTCTTTCCACTGATCATAACTCAAGCCTTCAGCAATAGCATCATCCCAAAAAACTTCATAGCCTTTGGATTTCAAAAGCGTCGCGGCGCTGGCTGGAATCATGGGATAGATGTAGGTAGCATCAGAAAACCACTGAAACTGGCGGTTCTGCGTCAGAAGCGGTATTCCTTTTTCGCTTTCAAGAGGTGGATATGAAATTGATATTTTCATCGTAGTTTGCTTTTTAGTTCTTCTGTAAACAAAAGCCCTTGCAAAAATCTGAGGCCATAGAAAATATGCGTGAGGAAAATATAATATGACGCGGCCAAAGTGACAAGGATATTTCGCTCGTGCCGATAGATGTCATAGAAAGCGTTGAGAAGCGCCACGAAATATACTGCCCAGCCGAATATATAGAAATAGAAAATGGTTCGGGAAAAATAGCTCGCTATGCCACCGATAACTATAAAAAGCACGAGCAAGCTCGGCATAAAATATCTCCAATTGAATGAGGTTTTGGAATATCTTTTGGCGAAAAATCCACGATGAAGCCCATAGGCGCTGATCTGTTTCACATGTTTCACCAGGCCTTCGCGCCGGTGATGAAAAACAACAAGATCCGGATCATAAAGAATGCTGATGTTCTTTTTCATCAAAAGATCGAACCCGAGCTTTGTGTCCTCTCCCGGCCAATAGTCCCCGGCAAAACCACCCAATTCATCAAAAATTTTTTTGCGAATGGAAAGGTTTACGCTCGGCCAATCAGCCACAAATTTTTTCTTTCCAACCGGCCTGTACCGCTCAGGAAAACCTCCCGAAAGAGAGCTGAGGAATGTCGCTCCGGAAACTCTTTGCCAAAAATTGCTTTCTTTCGGGGTGATTGCCGGGCCACCGACGGCCACGATATCTTCTTTCTGAAAATTCTTCCCAAGAATTTCTAAAAAATCTTCTCTTGGATAGGCGTCGTCGTCGATGAAGATCAATATCTCGCCTCGGGCGTCGCGGATCGCCATATTTCTTTTTTGCGCCGGACCGACCGCAGCCGTTGCTATCTGGCGTGTTTTTTGCCAAACATCCTCGGTCACCTCATCGGGATATATCAAAATTTCAAAATCATTTCCGGAAAGCAAAAGAAGCTTCGGAATCGATCCCCGGATATATTCATTGATCTCTTTCACTGGAATGATGAAGCTGTACTTTTTTTCGGACATCAGATTAGCGGCTCAGAGAGCTTTCTTCGGTTAACGAAATAGTTCAAAAAAATGGCCAGGACATATCCAACAAGCAATGAAGAACCCACTGAAACTGCGATGTTTGAAAGTGTGTCGTGAAACCAATAGATGGCGAGTGACATCAAAATCGCAGTGAACAAGAGGAGCCAGTTTATCCGAAAATCATGCCGCGCGAAAGCAAGATCCGCCTCAAATCTCAAAAGCGATAAAATGAGAGCGAGAACGCCAAAAAGCCAAAGGCTCCCAGAAATTGCCTGATATTTTTGCCCGAACAAGACGGCAATAAACAACCCGGGAACAAAATAGAAAAAAGCCGTGATCGTCAGGCCGATCGCAATCATCAAAAGCAAAGAAATCAGAAATATTTTGGGACGCAATCTCTTTCCCTCATGACCATCCTTGCAGGCCTCAGGAAGAGCGACTCCGACGACGGACACATTCAGAAGGAGAACGATTTTCCCCAAGATGCTAAGAGCGCTATAATATCCCGCCATCTCAGGCGTGGTCAAACTTTTCACCAGCAAAACATCGATGTTCAAAATGAAAGCGCTCACCAAAGAAAAAAGGAATATCTGAATCGCATTTTTCCATATTTTTCTTTTTTGAATATGATTTTCCCATTGCCCACCTCCCTTTTCCCGCGCTTCTTTTTTCATTTTTTTCCAAAAATACAAGACGAGCAGCCAAACAAAAATGGATGAGATCGTGAGAGAAAAAATCACAGGTGAGGCTTTTCCGAAAAAAAACGCAAAGCCAAATCCAAACAGGAGCTTCGTAGCCGCCCCCGTCACGCCAATGAGTGAAATAGCGAAAAACTTCTGCCAAGCCCGAAGGCTCTCCTGAAAAGCGACGACCGCAGTTCCAAAAAAAATCGCGATGATCCCCGCGACTATTCCCCAGATATCAGACAGATGCAAAATATCCTTGATGAGCGGACTGAAGACGAGAAGCAATGCGCAAATAGCGAGGACGATTTTCAATATTTTTTTGTTGAGATAGGAGATGAACTCACTGTTTGCGGCATAGTCATTTTTCGCGGCGAAAAACGAGGAATATTTGATGACGAAATAGGAAAATCCCGAAGCGAACACGCCTGACATCGCCACAAAAGCGAAAACGCTTTGCATCTCTCCATATTCGGCAACTGACAATTTTCTCGCCACAAAAAAATGGAACAAGTATCCCAAGAATCCGGCCAAGAGCGTCCCTGACATGAAGATGACATTGTCTTTCAGAAATCTGCTTTTTGTCATTCTTTTTTTCGAGTAGAATAGACCGCGCAAAAATAAACAAAGCCTACTATGATTATACTCCCTGCTATGTCAGCGGCGTGATGCACGCCCGCCAGAACCCTCGCGACGCCGACAAGCAAAGCAAGAAAAAATAAGAACAGTCCCAGTTTTTTATTGAAGTGAAAGATTGCAAATGCGATCGCTGCTGCCAAAAGAGTATGGTCGGATGGAAAACCGTTGTCCGCCGCGTGAGGCAAAAGAGGTGTGAAATTTCCCTCGACAAAAGGACGCGGATCGAAATAAAAGCGGGAAACAAGTTTTGCGAAAACATATGAGAGCGGAAGCAAAATCACCGCGAAAACAAGCATTTCTTTTTGCTTTTTCCTCGGTTGTCTTGCAACGTGCACAATTGCAATCGCCGCTGAAATAAAAACGAAATATTTGGCAACAAATATGATGATTATATTCATAATGATTTTTTTGAAAAATCGGATTTTTTGGCTATCTTAAGGCCAAAATGATGGTTGTGATAATCGCTGCGACCATAAACGCAACCGCCAACCAACCGAAAAATTTGACCCAACGCGGGTGCGTTTCCACACCCATGATCCTTTTGTCATTTCCGACGATCATTATAGCAATCAGCAGAGGAAGCGCAATGATCCCATTGAGATAGGCGGAATAATAAAGCGCCTTGATTGGCTCAATTCCGATGAAATTCATGAGAAGTCCAATGATGATCGAAAAGGCAATGATGAAATAGAATCCTTTCGCTCGCGAAAATTTGAGCTCCAATCCTTCATGCCATTTCATCACTTCGCAAAGTGCATAGGCTCCCGAACCGGCCAAGATCGGAACAGCCAAAATTCCGGTGCCGATGATGCCCAACGCGAAAAGAGCGTAGGCAAGATTCCCGGCAAAAGGCCGAAGGGCCTGCGCCGCCTGCTCGGCCGATCCGATATTCGTCACCCCGTTTTTGAAAAGGACCTGGGCCGTGGTGAGAATGATGAAAAAAAACACAACATTTGCAAGAAGCATCCCCGCTCCGACGTCCGTGCGCATTTCCCTCACGCGGGTATGCACCGCCTGCTTTCCCCATTTCAATTTGAACAATTTATTTTCCTCAACCTCTTCCGAAGTCTGCCAGAAAAAAAGATACGGAGTGATAGTCGTTCCGAAAATAGCGATGAGCGCGAAGATATAATTTTCATTAAAATATATTTTCGGCACGAACGCGTTCGCCAAAACTTCAGACCAATTTGGATGCGTCATGAACCCTGCAAAAATATAGGCAAGGACCGAAAGAGTGAGCCATTTGAGAACTCGGACATATACATGGTATTGGAAAAATATTTCCATAAAAATGATGAGGAGAGCAAAGATAACTGCACCAAAATAGAAATCCGCACCCGTGAGCAACTGAAGCGACGCTGCCATCGCACCAAGATCAGCTCCGATGTTGACGACGTTCGCAATGATCAGTAAAATCACAATCGACAAAACCACTTTTTTCCCATAATGTTTTTGCAGAACATTTGTGAGTCCGTGATTCACCACGATTCCAATCCGGGCGCAAACCTCCTGAACTGCGAACATGATCGGCAAAAGCCAGGCCGCCGTCCACAAAATGGCAAACCCAAACATTGCCCCGACCGAGGAATAGGTTCCAATACCCCCCGGATCATCATCCGACACTCCAGTGACGATTCCGGGGCCGAGCACACGCAGATAATATTTCATCCTCATTCGCGGACTCTTGAAAAGTTTGCGGATTCTTTGCACTTCCTCTTCCGTGATGCTCACTGCTCCATCTCCCAATTTCACTGCCTCTACCTCGCCCCACATCACCATTTTTTTCGCAATCACAAGGGGAATTCCGGCTTCGCGCCGAAACTCGGAAAGAGTATGCATTGTGCCTTTTGGATGGGATTTTTCATCCTTGGCGAATGTTTTTTTGTCTTTCATTTTTTATATGATATCTTTTATCAGATTTTCATAAGCTCCGATCTCAGAGATCATCATGATAACTTTTGACAACTTCTGGCTGTCATGGCGGATAAAAGAACGCGAACGTCCGATCAAGTCACTCTTTGTTTCCCTTGAAACATTTCTCTGAAGAAGATCGGCTCTGACAACCTTGTAATCTCTTTTTTTGTTTTCGTCACATTTGACGATGGCGTCTTTGCCTTCCCTATTCTCGTATTTTCTCACCAATTTCTCATCAGGACGCTTGCTATTGATCGTGGCAAAATCAATCCTGCCTCTTCCTAAATATTTTTCCAAACATAAAACATAATCATGAAGATCAAAATTTTCAGTCTGGCCTTTTTTGTTTGTAAGCCCACAATTGAATATAACTTTTGCCTTTGCGTTTCTTATAGCCTGACTCAAATCCTTTATTAAAAAATTGGGAAGCAATGATCCAAAAAGATCCCCGGGACCGATAACTATCAAATCAGATTTTTTGATCCGTTCGATTGCTTTTTTCGAGGCCGAAACAGACGGCTTCAAAAAAACTTCCTTGATCCCGTTCCGACGAATATCTTCATTGTGGTCAAGCTCCTTTTCCCCGACCAGAATATTTCCATTTTTCAGCCTTATATAGAGATGCATATCTCTTTCCGAAACTGGGATGACTTCTCCCTTCACGTTGAGAATTTTCACCGCTTCTTCAATTCCCTTTGCGAAACTTCCATTTATTTTTTCCAAAGCGGAAAGAAAAAGATTGCCGAAATTGTGCCCCTTGAGACCTCCTTTTTCAAAGCGATAGTTCATCAGCTCCCGCAATGTATCCGAAGAATCAGAAAGAGCAACCAGACATTGCCTCACATCTCCGGGTGGCAAAACTCCTAGTTCATCTCGAAGTATTCCGGTCGATCCACCATCATCGGCCATGGAAACAATTGCAGAAATATTGACGGGATAGTTTTTGAGACCCGAAAGAAGGGTGAAGCTCCCTGTGCCTCCGCCAATTGTAACAATATTCTTTTTCATAATTTATACCACGAAATTGATCAGCCGCCCGGGGACGAAAATTATTTTTCTTATATTGCCGACGCTGGGAATATATTTTTTGATCTTTTCTGATTCGAACGCCAAACGCTTGATGTCATCCTCTTTCGCGTCCAAGGAAACCGTGATTTGATCCCGCACTTTCCCGTTCACCTGAATGACGATGTCTACCTCTTTTTCCACGATCAGTTTCGGATCGAATTTTGGCCATTTTTCAAGGAAAATGGACTTTTTTTTGCCAAGCTTGTGCCACAGTTCTTCAGCGAGTGCCGGCAGGAAAACCGAAACGATGATCAAATATTTTTCAAACGACTTTACTGAAATTTTTTCCGCTGCATAAAAAGTATTTGTGAGTTCCATCAACTTCGCGATTGCGGTATTGTATTTCTGATGGTCCATATCATCCTCAACCGCTTTGATTGTCTGGTACAGTTTTTTGATGGTCACCTCGCTATCATCTCTATTTTTTGAAATACGCCCGCCTAAATTGAAAACTCTTTCCGCCCAATGTCGCAGTCCCCGAATTCCCTCGTCGGAAAAACTTCGGTCTTCGCTCAAGGGACCGAGAAAAAGAAGGTAGCTTTTGAGCGCATCGTATCCCAGCTTATCACCGTATTCCTCGGGATTCACCACGTTCCCTTTGGACTTTGACATTTTTTTTCCGTCTTTCAAAATCATCCCATTGGCCCTGAACTTCTTGAAAGGATTGTCAAAATCCGTGAGGCCAAGGTCGTGAAGAGCCATCGTGATGAAGCGGGTGTACATCAGATGCAAAACGGCATGTTCATTTCCGCCGACATAAAGATCGACCGGCAGCCACTTTTTGCCTAGTTTTTTGTCGAATATTTCTTTTTTATTTTTTGGTGAAATATAGCGAAAAAAATACCAGGCTGAATCGAGAAAGTTGTCCATCACATCCGATTCGCGCCGCGCTTCTCCACCGCATTTTGGGCACTTGGTTTTCACAAAACTTTCCACCTTGGCAAGCGGCCCCTTTCCGTCCCCGGCCGGTTCCCAGCCCTTTTTGAGTTCCGGCAACCTAACCGGCAAATCTTTTTCGGCAGCCGCAACTGTTCCGCACTTTTCGCAGTATACGACCGGAATCGGCGGCCCCCAATATCTTTGTCTTGAAATGCACCAATCGCGAAGCTTGTATATTATTTCTCTCTTGCCGAATTTATTTTTCTCAAGCCATTTATTCACCTTCGCAATCGCGTCTTGATTGTTCAAACCGTTCAAAAATTCCGAATTAACATGTTCGCCATCTCCGCTATAAACTCTCAAAAAATCAATGTGCGACGGCTTTGTTTCCAGCGTAAATCCATTTCCATCCTCAATTTTTTTGTAATCTTTTTTGGATCCAACCTTGTGATTTTTTAGCAGAGATATTATTTCTTTGCATTTATCCCTTTGAAATTCGTAAATCGCGATAGTTGGCGTGGCATGCTCTCTTAACAGTCCGCTCCTTCTCAGCTCACTGGCCAGTTTCGAATCATCATCGTCGTAAATCCAAATAATATTATTTTTATCTTTTGGCTGTTCGACAACGGGAGTTATCGGCAGATCGAATTTCTTTGCGAATTCGAAATCCCTTTCATCATGCGCCGGGACAGACATAATAGCTCCCGTTCCATAGCTTCCCAGCACGAAATCGGCCACAAAAATAGGGATTTCTTTTTTTCTGACCGGATTGACAGCACAAATTCCTTCCAGCTTGATGCCCGTTTTTTGTTTTAGTATTCCTCTCTCAAGCTCGCTTTTCTTTTCTGAAACGGCGATGTATTTTTCAACTTTTTCCCAATTTTTTATTTTGTCTTTCAGCTTAGTCAGCAGTTCGTGTTCCGGAGCCAGAATAGCAAAAGTCGCGCCAAAAATCGTATCTGGTCTTGTCGTGAAAATCGTGAAATTATAATCAGTATTTTTTATTTTAAATCTAATTTCCGCTCCCTCTGACTTCCCGATCCAATTCCGTTGCGCGCTTTTGGTGATTTCCGACCAATCCATATTTTCAAGGCCGCCAAGAAGTCTTTCCGCATACGCAGTGATCTTGAAAAACCACTGTTTCATTTTTCTTTTTTCGACCGTCGCTTTGCACCTTTCGCACACTCCTTCCGCTTCGATTTGCTCGTCGGCCAAAACCGTTTTGCAATCCGGACACCAGCTCACTTGCGCTTCTTTTTGATATGCCAGTCCTTTTTCAAAAAGTTTCGTGAAAATCCATTGCGTCCATTTATAATATTCAGGATCAGTCGTGTTGACTTCGCGAGTCCAATCACAGCTCAAACCCGCTGTCTGCAATTGATGGCGGAAATTTTTGATGGTTCTCTGGAGCATCTTTTCGGGGGACTGCCCTATTTTCAGCGCATAATTTTCCGAATGGATGCCAAAAGCGTCCCAACCGACGGGTTCGTACACGTCGAAACCTTTGAGACGCATATATTTCGCCATCACATCCACTGACGTGAAAGCATAGAAATTTCCGATATGAAGGCCCTCCGCACTGGGATAGGGAAACATAAAAAGCGCATAGTATGGATTTTTGCTTTTTTCCAAATCAGGAACAAACGTTTTCTTGTCTATCCAATATTTCGCCCACTTTTTTTCGATTTTCTTTGGATTGTATTTGGCCATAAATCGCTAATATTATATCCTCACTTTAGCTCATTTTGAGGTTTTTATCAAGAAAAAAAGCCCGGGAACATTGCCACCCGGGCTTCTTGAAATATAGCGACACCACCACGCTATGCCACAGCAATCTCCGGATGCTGCTCGATATTGCGGGTCACCGACACATGCTTTCCAGTTTCATTCAATTCCTGGAAATTGAGATCGGCCTCAAACGTAGAGATAGCTTCGTCTTTCACTCGCTGGACGAAAAGACGCAGTTCGCCAGCATGATAAATTCTCTCCCAGGCGAGAGGTCTTCCCATGATTTCCTCAGCATATGCCGTGCAATCCTGATGATTGTATGCCGAAGCCTCATCGATGCCATGTTTCATCATAAAGCGAATGGCCGGATGATCACAGAGCTTCCCGGGGAAACGCACGATTTCAAAGACGCTCCCGAAATCGGCTCTCAAGTAGATTCTTTGTCCGGGAAACTTTGCCTTGGCATGCTGCACGGCATCGTTATAAAATTCCCGATCGTCCGAACACGCAAATACCACCCTCTTTTTTTTCTTGTCCGGCATGCACTACCCCCTTGAAAAAATTTGAGCCATAAAAAAACCTGCCTCTCCGGCAGGCAAGCAGCTCGAAGAACTGATTTCTTTTTAGCAGATTTTATCGCGATTGTCAAGAGAAAAGCCCGGCAGCTTTTTGGCAACCGGGCTTAAAAATATTACGTAATTGGGAAAAATACCTAGAAATAGGACATACCGATGAACTCGACCGGATAAAATTCCACGATGCTGCTTATCAGTATCGCTCGGCTGTGTCCTGTCGGATAGGGTTTCGCAAGGAAATAGACGAGCGGACAAAGAAACAGCAATTTTTGAATTTTCCCGACAATTTCCACATAATCCGGATTGCATTCTTCCACTTTTCTTAGATTGGCGTTGTTGCACATCTTGGATGCGCAGGCAAAAGACCAATTTTTTCCGGGATAGTCTTCAGAATTTTCCAGCAAAACAACAAAACCCTTTTTTGGAACTTCTTTTTCTCCGACCATCTCTCCCTCCCGAATGAAATTCAGACTTGAATGAACTCAATATTTTCCCCCTCGTCCACCAATTTTGCATAGACGAGAACAATCTCTTTTCCAGGATAATATTTCAAAATTTTTTCTTTGGCACTTTTGAGCTGAACTTCGTGAAATTTTTGTTCGGCTTCATCGTCACCTTTGAATTCTTTGCTGCCGCCATAGGCTCCGCAATCGGAATGATTCACAATGACGATTTTTTGCGCGTGATGCAAATCGCACGGCACGCCGATGCACTGAAAAGGAACATCCGTCTCGCTCTGGCAATCATTGATGGCTTTGGCCGAACCGGGCATCTTGGGAAAATCATATGTTTTGATTCCCAATTCTTCTTCAACGAATTTCATCGTCTCTTTCCAAAAACGAAAATCGATACAACACAGAACAACCGCTTCGCAACTATGAACACCTTTAAACTTAAACTCTGTCTTCATGGGTATGAATTAGTTATTATAAGAATTTTAAATTCTACTCGATTCTCATTCCTCTTCTCGACAAATGCTTTCGCGCCACTTTGATGCGCGCCAAATTTTTTTCGAGAATCGCCGCCGCAGTCGCATATTGCGCTTCGTCGGTCTGAATCCTTTCATCTTTCAGTTTTTCCGCTTTTTGCTTCGCTTCTTCGGCGCGCGCAATATCGATCTCTTCTGCTCTTTCCGCTGTGTCCGCCAAAATCGTGATTTCATTGGCACGAACTTCCACCATTCCGCCAGAAACCGCCATAGCAATCTCTTCGCCGCCTTTTTTTGCAACAAGTTCCCCTGCCTGAAGAACCGAAATCAATGGAATGTGATTTGAAAGCACGGTAATCTCGCCTTCCTGAGTCGGAAGAGTGACTTGATCAATTTCATCTTCAAACACAGTGTGCTCAGGGGTGACAATTTTGAATTTAATTTTTGATGTCATCTATTGATCCTTTCATATAAAATTCTTGCTCGTTTTTGTCATCATGCAAGCCAGCCAATATTTCTTTGAAGCCACGTATGGTGTCGGAGAGTTTCACATATTTTCCTTCCGTTCCCGTGAATTGCTCGGCAACGAAAAACGGCTGGGACAAAAATTTTTGGATCTTCCGGGCACGGTTCACAGCCTGCTTGTCTTCATCAGAAAGCTCTTCCACACCCAAAATGGCAATGATATCCTGAAGATCTTTGTATCTTTGCAAAATTTTCTGCACTCCGCGCGCAACGGCATAATGTTCCTCTCCAATTATTTTTGGATCGAGAATGGTTGAAGACGAGTCGAGCGGATCAACCGCTGGATATATTCCAAGCTCCGTAAGAGCCCGATTCAACACGACCGTCGAATCCAGATGACCGAAAGTGGTCGCGGGCGCCGGGTCAGTGAGATCATCCGCCGGAACGTATACCGCTTGCACGGATGTGACCGAACCTTTTTTGGTCGATGTGATGCGTTCCTGCAACCGTCCCATTTCTTCGGCAAGCGTCGGCTGATATCCCACGGCTGACGGAATGCGACCAAGCAGGGCCGACACTTCGGATCCGGCCTGGGTGAAACGGAAAATATTGTCGATGAAAAACAAAACATCTTTCCCTTCTTCGTCGCGGAAATATTCCGCCATGGAAAGCGCGCTGAGAGCCACCCGCTGACGCGCTCCCGGCGGTTCGTTCATCTGCCCGAACACAAGCGTCGTTTTTTCCAGCACTCCCGAATCTTTCATTTCATGATAGAGATCATTTCCTTCGCGCGTCCGCTCGCCCACTCCGGCAAAAACAGAATAGCCTCCATGCTCGGTCGCAATGTTTCGAATCAGCTCCTGGATGACAACCGTCTTTCCCACGCCCGCGCCACCAAAAAGCCCGATTTTTCCGCCTTTCAAGAACGGACAAATGAGATCGATGACTTTGATTCCTGTTTCCAAAATTTCCGCTTCCGTGGACTGATCCGTGAAATCCGGTGTCGGCCGATGAATGGGAAATCTTTTTTCTGTTTTCACTGCTTCCATCCCGTCAATAGGCTCCCCCAGCAAATTGAACATTCGCCCCAAAGTTTCTTTTCCGACAGGAACGCTGATCGGCGCGCCTGTGTCAATGACTTCCATTTTCCGGCGCAACCCATCGGTCGATCCCATTGCAACCGCTCGAACCTTGTTTGAACCAAGGTGCTGATGAGTTTCAAGAACGAGTTTTTTGTTGTCTCCGAGCGCAACTTCCAACGCACTGTATATTTCCGGAAGATCCTTTTCGAATTCCACGTCCACAACCGGACCAATAACTTGTGATATTTTGCCTACATTCATATGAATAAAATTAAATTAAATTATTAATTTTCCAATGCTGCCCGGCCCGCGCTGATTTCTGCAATTTCTTGCGTTATGCCGGCCTGTCTCATTTGGTTGAATATGAGCGTCAGATTGTCCACCATGTCATTGGCCGCATCGGTCGCATTTCGCATCGCCACCATTCGCGCCGATTCTTTCGAAGCATTCGACTCCAAAATCGCGTGATATATCTGCATTTCAACAAGGCGAGGCAAAATATTTTCCAGCACCGATCTCGCATCCGGTTCAACTTTATACTCCATTGGCGGCTCGTCGAGTCCGTACTCTTTGGCGAGAACATCCATATCGGCCAGTTGTTTTTCAATTTCAATTTTCGAAACCGGAAGGAGCTGGCGAAGTTTTGGCTGCTGGACAACAGTGGAGATATAATCCGTGTAGGCGATCACCACTTTGTCATATTTTTTCGATTTGTACTCATCCATCGCAAGACGGGAGAGCGCGCGGACGCTTTCGATGCCGGGAAGGTATGTCAGCTCGTCAAAAGTGGCGACGATATTTTTGCTGATTTTCCGAATCAGTCCCGCTCCCTTTTTTCCGACGGTCACGAAATCAATCTCAATCTTATCATCTGGGACGCTCGATTCGATCCTATGCCCTCCGATCCGGTTCACTTTGAGCTGGTAAGGATTCTTCACCTGCTCGACGACTTTGCGGATGAGCTGGGAGTTGAATCCTCCGCAAAGCCCGCGATTCGAAGTGACAACAACCATGAGAACCTTTTTCACTTCCCGCGTTTCAAGAAGCTCGGTTGGATAGTTTTCAAAAGCGCGAGCCATGTTCGTGAGCACACTCCAGGCGCTGTGCGCATACGGCCTGATCGCAATAACGCTGGCAACCGCCCGGCGCATCTTCGAAGCCGCCACCATTTCCATGGCACGGGTGATCTTCTTTGTATTGTTCACCGATTTTATTCGGCGCTTGAGTTCACGAGTTCCGCCTGCCATAAGATTCTAGCTATTATTCCCATATACTTCTTTGTACTCTTCGATCGCTTTTTTGAGCATGCTTTCGACTTCCTCCGTCAGTTCCTTTTTCTCAGCAATCAACCTCAAAACGTCGCTCTTCATCTCCTTCATATATTCATGAAATTCCTTTTCCCATTTCTGTACATTTTCCACTGGCACATCGTCAATATATCCGTTCGTGAGGGCAAAAAGAATCGCCACCTGCGACGCAACCGGCATCGGAACATATTGATCCTGCTTCAAAACTTCAACCGTCCTCTGTCCTCTTTCAATTTGTTTGCGGGTCGCCTCATCAAGATCGGATCCAAATTGGGCAAAAGCTTCGAGTTCGCGGAACTGAGCCAGGTCGAGGCGCAATTTTCCGGCCACTTTTTTCATAGCTTTGATCTGCGCGGCCGATCCGACACGCGACACGGAAAGTCCAACGTTGAGAGCGGGCCTGATGCCTTTGTAGAAAAGATCCGATTCAAGATATATCTGTCCGTCAGTGATGGAAATAACGTTGGTCGGGATATACGCACTGACGTCTCCGGCTTGCGTTTCAATGATCGGAAGCGCCGTGATCGATCCCCCGCCAAAATCTTTGCCTATTTTCGCGCTGCGTTCCAAAAGCCGCGAATGCAGATAGAAAATGTCTCCCGGATAGGCTTCGCGTCCCGGTGGCCTCTTGAGAAGAAGGGAAACCTGGCGATAGGCCCAGGCATGTTTGGAAAGATCATCGTATATAATGAGAACGTCTTTACCTTGATCCATGAAAAATTCCCCGATGGCGCAACCGGCGTATGGCGCGATGAAAGAAAGCGCGGCTGGATCAGAGGCTCCCGCAACGACCACGACCGTGTGGTTCATGGCGTCGTTCTTCTCGAGTTCCGCAACGATGCGGGCAACTTTGGACTCTTTCTGCCCGATCGCTACATATATACAGATCACGTCTTCGTTCTTTTGGTTGATAATAGCATCGATAGCCACGGCTGTTTTCCCTGTCTGGCGATCACCAATGATGAGTTCGCGCTGTCCCCGTCCGATTGGAATAACCGAATCGATGGCTTTGATTCCGGTCTGAAGCGGCTGCTTCACCGACTCACGCTCGATAACACCCGCCGCAATCTTTTCAATGGGATAGAATTGCCCGGTGTTGATTTCCCCTTTTCCGTCAATTGCAATACCCAGAGGACTCACCACGCGCCCGACCATTTCATCTCCCACCGGCACGGACAAGATCTTTCCGGTTGATTTCACGGTGTCGCCTTCCTTGATTTTTTCATATTCTCCCAAAATCATCGCTCCAACTTGGTCTTCCTCAAGATTGAGTGCAACGCCGAAAACAGGTTCACCTTTTCCGACGAACTCAAGCATTTCTGATGCCATCGCGTCCGAAAGACCGCTGATGCGCGCGATGCCGTCCCCCACCTCAATGACGTGCCCAATTTTTTCTGATTTGGTCTCGGCTTTGAAACCGGAGATTTGTTTTTTGAGAGTCTCGATAATGAAATCTTTTTGCATAGTTTAGGAATTTTAAATTTGAAATTATTTCACTAAAACTTTTTTGAGTTCATTTAATTTGCCTGCAACGCTTCCGTCCATCACTTCGTCTCCGACTTTCACGATCATCCCGCCCTTGATATTCGAATCAATCGTATTTTTCAAAACAACTTTTTTCGCATCATACTTTTTTTCAACGTAGTCTTTCACTTTTTTCTCGCTTGCTGCGGAAATTTTTTTCGCCGTCACGATTTGGGCTTCGATAATCCCGTTTTTTTGGTTGTATAGTTTTTCGAAACTTTCGACAATCTTTCCGGCGAGTTTCAATTTTCTTTCCTTATATATGTAGCGCGCAAAATCAGCGACCATCTTTTCAACTTCCGGTTTCGATTTCCCATCGGTAAGATCATAGAGGACAGCAGCATATTGTTTTGGGGATATGCGCATATATTATTTTATCGCTTCTTCAATCATTTTCTTGTCTTTCTCCTCATCCATCTTTTCATCCACGATCTTTTCCGTCGCCGCCACGACCAAACTTCCGATCTCTGATTTGATCTCAGCCATTGTTTTTTGCTTTTCCTGCTCTATCTCGGCTTTCGCAACGGTAATAATTTTTTCGGCTTGAACCTTGGCTTCGGACGCGATTTCGGACTTGGCTTTTTCAGCTTGAATGTGGGCTTTTTCAACAATATCCTTGGCTTCCGTGCGGGCTTTTTTCAAAATCTCTTTTTGCTTTTCTTCGCTCTCTTCCAGCTTCCTTCCAGCCTCCTGGGCATCCGCAAGGCCCTTTTCGATCTTTTTTTGACGTTTTTCCAACATCGCCAAAATCGGCCCATAGGCAAATTTCCAGAGGATGAAAAGCAGCACCAAAAAGTTGACGATTTGAGCAATCAATAATTTCCAATCAATTCCTAGTTTTGAGAATAATTCGGACATAACAAAATAATTTTAAATTTGAAGTTTAAAATTTGAAATCAATAACTAAATGTCTAAATTAAAAATTTTTATCATTTAAAATTCATTTTAAATTTCAAATTGAAAATTTCAAATTCGCTCGGGAGGATATCGAAGAAAAATCAACATCCTCCCTTCCAGACCCGTACTAAACAAATTTGATAATCAGCGCTACCACCAACGCATAGATCGCGATGGCTTCGGTGAACGCAATTGCGAGAATCATCGCTGTCTGGATCTTCGGAGCCGCTTCCGGATTTCGGCCGATGGCTTCCATTGCCTTTGCCGCCAGTTTTCCGATTCCGAGCGCCGGACCAATCGCTCCGATTCCGATTGCGATTCCTGCTGCGATTGATTTGGCCGCCACGTCACTTCCGAAAAAGCTGGCTGCCGCACTCACTGCCTCTGTTCCTGTTGTTGGATCAACTGCCATAAAATTGTGTTCTCCGCATCCTCTGCAAATCGACGGGATTGATATTTTTAACGTCGGATGAGCTGATGAGAGAATTAATTAATAAACCCAAATATCAAAGCTCAAATGTCAAATGAGGCTCAAAGCTCAAAATCCAAAAATTATTTTTTGACCTTTGGATTTTGAATTTGATTTGTCATTTGGATTTTGAAATTTGGATTTCTAGTGCTCCGCACTAGTAGTCGCCATTTTGAAAAACACGAGTGTCAGCATCGCAAACACCAAGGCTTGCACAAACCCGACAAAGAGTTCCAAAAACAAAAAAGGGAGCGGAATGAAATACGGAACCAGAAACAGCATGACTGTGAGCAAAACTTCTCCGGCAAAAATATTTCCAAAAAGCCGAAAGGAAAAGGAGATAAGCTTCGCCACTTCCGAGATGAGTTCCAAAAGACCGACAAATGTTCCGACGAGATACGGCTTGTGCAGCGGGCTCACGAAAAATTTCCCCGCATACTTCCCAATCCCGATGGCCGCAATCCCGAGAAATTGCGCCGAGATGACGCTCACGAGCGCGATTGCAAGCGTGAGATTGAGATCAGCCGCGCCACTCCTGATGAAAGGAACCAGAACCTGCTCGCCGTGATGCTCTTCAAAAATACCGATCGTTCCGAGCCCTGGCACGACTTCCACCCAGTTGGTGAGAATGACAAAAATAAAAATGGTCGCCACAATCGGAAAGAATTTCTTCGATTGCTTGCGGTCCTGCGTCACGCTGTCCGCCAAATTTAAAAGGGCTTCCAGAATCGATTCAACAATGTTTTGAAAGCCCCGAGGGACAAGCCTGATCCTACTTTTGAGTATAAATGAGCCAATGATAATTATCAAGCTGATACCCAAAGTCACCACGAGAGTGTTCGTGACGGGAAAGGAAAAGATATGGAATAATGTTTCAGCGGCGATGGAGATGTTCACTTCGAAATTTTTAATTTACAATTTTCAATTTACAATCAATTATCAATTTTCAATGTCTCAATGTTTGAAAATTGGGTAATTGAAAATTTATTGAAAATTGATCATTGATCATTGAAAATTGCTGCTCATTTCCAACAAAAAACTTGTCTGTCGCAAAACAAGCCATTACTAAGCCATTATATATCTATTTCCCGATTATGTCCAGTGTTTTTTTGTAGACGAGCCAAGAACTGACGGCAATCGAAATCAGGATCCCGAGAAGAAGGATCCAGGGCGAAGTACCCATTTTTTTGTCCAAAAAACGTCCCAAAAGCGCCAACGCAACCAAGGGCACGGCGATAGTATAGCCCATTTCCCAAGCCAAACCCAAAGCGGAGAACTGTTTGTTTGAATTTTTCATTTTCAAAATTTATTTGATGATTAGCCAGTTGAAATTGATGTCCTCCGCGACCGGAGCCTTGATCTTCACCGTGAAACTTTGTTCTTCAACAACACCTTCATAATAGGGCGACATATTGAAGTTGTCTCCATAGGTCGTGATATATACGTTGGATTTTTTGTCCACTTCAATAGTTTCAATCACGACACTGGTTTCGCCGGCTTTAATGATTCCTCTTCCGGAAGTTTCACCGTTGCTCAATTTCAGCTCTTTGGTGTCGACGGATCCCGCCACAATCGCGCTCGTGACATTGGCCGTTTCGGAGGTGATCTCTTTCGTCTCCACATTGTCGGCCACAACGTCTTTGGCCTGTACCGTCTCGGCGGTAAGAATTCCCTTGAAAGATCCCGTTTCCGCCTGGATTTCTTTCGCTTCAAATATTCCAGTGAGCGTCACATTTCCGAGTGTGTCCTCTGTCAAAGCATTGACTGAAATTTCTCCGTCCGTGGTGATGGTGGCGGTTGCCAGCTTGTCTTCGAGAGCCTTGATGCGGTCTTCATGATCAAGAACTCTTTCGGTGAGCATATTTTCCGTTTCAAGCATGGCAGAAAGTGTGTCGTTGACTCCGGACTCAAAAGAGACAAGATTGTTTTCCTGTTCCAGAAGTTTCGTTTCAGCCTCGGCCAGGCGGGTCTTGATGCCATCTATATCACCTTCCGCCACGCCAATCCGGTCATAATCCGAGGACAGCGCATTGGAAATGAAACTCAATTTGTCGTTGAGGGCCGTTTGAAGTTCGGCGACATCGGATTTGTTTTCCGAAATTTTCAAATCCAGGGTGCCAATCGTTGATTCCTGTTCACTGATCATTCCCTGCTGTTCCTTTATCGCATTGACAAGCAAAGGCGTAAGACCATTGTAGTCAATGCCCTTGTAGCCATCTGTGCCGGTCGTGACCAATTCTGGAGAAATCTTTTCCACGTCTTGAGCAATGAATCCCAGATGAGTTTTGTCATCAAAATTGTTTTGGGGAAATTCTTCCCTTCGCCAGTCATAGGAAACTCCAGAAAGCTGCATTATTTTGTCCAAAGATCCTTCAATGGGCTGGATATCTTTTTTCCATCTCACGTCTGATCCAGACCAGGCACCGCTGGTCACCCAAGCTGTTCCAACGACATTCAAAGTATAATTCGGCGCTCCAGCAGACCCAACACCAAGACTGCCTGTTACTACTGAAGTTCCAACCACTACTAGTTTAAGATTTCCCGGATTTGTCGTTCCGATACCAACATTGCCGCCGGCCGTTATTCTCATCCTTTCAACAGGCCCATAAACACTAGCGTTAGCCGTTCCAAATGTCAGATCGCCAGCTGTCCAGTTGGTATCCCCGCCATTTCCCGTTGCCAATCCGCCGATATAAGCAAAATTCGGGTTATAGCCACCTGATGCTGATTTACGGGAAAAAGCAATGAGGGGAGAAAAAGTGTTGTTTGTTTGCGATGAATTTTCAAGATTTAAGCCGACAACAGCGCCCGTGGCAGCCGTGGCGTCGTTTGTCGTTATGGAGGCGGACACATTTTGGAGGGTTCGCGGAAATTGTGGCAATGCACCATTCCCATATAGCATCGGACCCAGATTTGACGCGGCTTGGCTAACATGCAATTGAGCTACCGGATATGTCGTCCCTATGCCGACTCTGCCGGAGGAATCTATTGTGAACCTTGTATTGGCCTCCAAACCTGTAGTAGACCCGGATATTTTAAATTTGTCACCATCACTATTATCAACACCCGCCATCCATTCAAAGGCATCCGATACCCGATAGCGGATAGCGGCATCCCCAGACCCATCTTCCTCCAGTAGTATCATCGCCCCTGTGCCGGCGGTGTTTCTATATACATTGAGATTTCCATCCGGTGCCGGCGTCCCGATGCCGACGTTGCCGTTGTTGAGAATCGTCATTCGGTCATAGAAGACAACCGGATTCGCGGCGTTGCTCGCGGTATTGAAATGGAATTCTCCGCTCGAATTTGTCAACTGAGTGGCAACGCCGCCATATCCTCCGGTATTCACATAGTTCCATTGGGAGCCAGTATAATAGGCATTGTTTGTCAGATAGGATATCCATCCTTGGGTTATTCCAAGCTGGGTATAATCTCCGCTATTGTCGAATTTCAGAACTCTGCCGGGAGAAGTTGCTCCGCCGACAAGGCGCATTTGCCCGTTTACATCCAGCAAATTCCCCGGATTTGTCGTCCCGATGCCGAGGTTGCCGGCATTGGTAATGGTCATTTTCGAAGTAACGCTCTCAGCTCCAATTGCGGCACCCGCACCAGTCATAAATTCCAAATTAGCGGCGCTGACACCTCCACCTAATTGAATGCGCCACGGCCAAGAACTGCTTGCGCCAGTTGGTCTATATAACCTTATGGATGGATTGTCGGATTCCTGGGCAAACATAAGTGCTTCAAAGGTTGGATAGCTCGCACTTGGTCGGACGTCCAGCTTCGCCAGCGGAGTCGTCGTCCCGATACCGACGTTGGCTCCGATAACCATATCCGGAACTGATGCGAAGGTATTCCAACCAGTCGAATGCCTGATCTCCAATCGACTAGTTTCCCATCCCCCAGGCATCGTGCTGGAAATGAGAGAGCCCGTGTGATCATTATAAGTACCGCCATAGTTTGTGTCAGTAGTCATCTGGATGCTCCGCCGCGCGCCCTCCGTTGCCGATGTGCTTGTGCCGATAGCAATTCCCCCGCTAAAAACCTGGAGTTTCGCCCCCGGAGTCGTCGTCCCGATACCAACGTTGCCGCCAACAGCGTTAAAAAAGCTATTGCTATTCGCCGTTCCAATTTGCGCATCGGGAGTCAATGAGCCCCATACCGAATATTGAAAAGCGTTGCCTGTGGCCAGCTGTCTGATGGCAGACGTGTTTGACCAATACATTATGCTTGAATCATGCCTTGTGCCCGCGGTGCTCCCGATCACCAGATCAGCTGCCGAAGGATCGGCTGCGCTAGCAACGTTGTTCCCGGTTGTTATCAATTTGGCCGAAGTCAAGTTTCCACTGAGCTTTGCTTGGGATGCATAAACTATCCCGTCACCGGAAGACAAAAATATACTTGGCACTCCAGCTGATGCCGCGTACATTCCCCAAAGACTCCCCGGAAGCCCGGAGAAAGTGATCCCACCGCCACCGCTATATCCATATCCAATACCGTACATATTGCCGAGCGTTGTCGTGCCCGGAACATATGTTCCGCCGATAGAATAAATGGCACCGGATGTATTTGTGGTCTCCACACTCGCGTACTGTCCGTTTAGATAGCCGGCTCCGGCAGCGCTGCGCAAAATCGCCCCAGAAGTTGTCACTGTTCCATTGAGATAGGTGCTACCTGCAACGTTGAGCTTATAGCTCCCAGGACTCACCGTCCCGATGCCGACGTTGCCGCTAAAATAATTAATTCCGGCCGCAGAATAAACGCCGTAATTCGTGCCGCCACCTGTGCCGGTAAAATAGCCGCCATATACCGTGTCCGTCCCCTGTCCCACCGCTTCCGAATAGCTACCGTAAACAGTATCGGCACCGACCGTATTTTTAGTGCCATCCGAATAAGCGTAAACACCCGACAGTGTCTCGCCGCTACCCAGATTCCCGACGGTATCGGCGTTAAACTGGCCTCCAGTCACCCAACCGGTAGTGCTGGTTACCGCCTGGGCATATCCCGCAACGCCAATCGGGATTCTGGTACTGCCGCTTCCCGAAGCGATTCCCAATACGCCTACGTTCGGCCGAGGCGAACCCAGCGAGTTAGAGGGAAGGTTCGCCAGAACATTGTTGTAACTTGCGGAACCTATAATACCGAAGTGGCCGTCTGTCCCCGGAACAGAGTAATTCACGCTGCTGACCTGATAGCGGGTTCCCACTATAGCGTCCGCTTTTCCAGCGACGTTGGCGCTTAATACATGCATTTTCGCACTCGGATTCGTCGTCCCGATGCCGACGTTGCCACCGTTTTGATTGAGAACTAAATTCCCAAAAGCTGAACCCGATGTTTTAACTGCCTCAATATTCACATAGCCGTTCGTGTCCGCGGAAGTCGACATATAGCCGAAAGTTTTTCCGGTCAACGGGCTCCCGACTATCATAGTCGTAGCGGCGCCGGAATTATAAACTTCCAGTTTATAACCAGGATTCGTCGTCCCGATGCCGACGTTGCCGGTGTATGTCATCACAAGTGAAGGATTGTTTGAATACCATCCGCTAGCGGAACTTTTATATCCCATAGCCAAGTAGGCATTTGAACTTTCTGGTTCCAGGACATATCTATATACCTGATCTGTAGGATGTGTTCCCAACCCAATCGAACCCACAACCTGAAGTTTATTATAAGGATTCGACGTCCCGATGCCGACGTTGCCGGACATGAAAGCCGCTGATGTTGTTCCGTTTCCGTTCATATAGACAGCCTTGCTGTTATAGCTTCGAATCCAGGTCGCATCCGTCATATACCAACCGCCGGCATAGGTTCCGTTATACCAGCCTGTGCTCCCATAGCTTCGGTGCCAACCCCCTCCGTCGTCAATGACCGTGTTGCCGTCAATCGAAATGCCGGCATTGGCCGCCACCACGCCGCTAAATGTTCCGGTGGTGGCGCTGACTGTCCCTCCGCTCAAGTTTCCGGAGAAAGTCCCCGCGGTGAGAACATTCGTGGATGGATTGTAGGTCAGCGAACTGTCTTCATTCAATCTCTTATACCCAGCGGTAGTGGTATCGGTGAAGGTCAAATATCTTGCGGCTGCAGTTGATTCGTCGTCTTCGATATAGGGTTCCACGGTGATATTGGCGCTGCCGTTGAAAGACACACTATTTATCGTCCTCGCCGTGGAAAAAATGTCTGCCATATAGGCGGTATTGACCAAAACCGCGGTTGCGGCTGTTCTTGCAACTGCCCAACCGCCGAGATGCAGATAGTTTCCGTAACTATTGGAAATAGTTTGCGAGGATCCGGTTATTCCAGTCATCCTGACTGTGCCGGCCACATCCAGTTTTTGAACCGGATTCGTCGTCCCGATGCCGACGTTGCCGCCGTTTATCAGAAAATGATTGGAATTCTCAAGAAGAAGTTCAACGCTATTCAATGAACTATTGTGCCTACCGCTATAAAGACCGAAATATGCGTCCGCTACACCTACTGTCTCTAAATGTATTCCAACTCCGCTACCTGGATAAGAGAATGGACTATTCATTGTCATATCTCCCGCGATTTCAAGCAAACCACTTGGATTCGTCGTCCCGATGCCGACAGACCCCCCATCATCCACATATAGCCCATAATCATATCCTGTATTGCCCCGCAACCAAGCAGTGCCATTTACATCGAGAAATGCGGCTGGGCTAGTTGTTCCAATGCCTACATTACTCGTGGGATTCCACATATCTGGAGCCTGAGAAACTAGAATAAGATTTCCTGGATTACCTTTGTTATGCACCAAGATACCTTCCGCAAAATAATCGTGGTATTGGTCAACTTCGATGTTATAAGTTGAGATTGGTTCATAGTCCCTTTCAATTGAAACTATTTGATCCCGCTCTCCGTCCTGATTAAGCAAGCCATCTCCAACTTTGGCGTTCTCGGCTTTTTCCCATCCTTGGTTATCAACAAATATCGGGTGCTCACGGGTAATCTTCAGTTCTTGGCCTCCTACCGTCCTGATGTGGAGATAATATGTATCCATTTCATCCGCCCGATGCTGGAAAGTCTTCGTCACTTGCGAATTTGTTTTCTGTTTTTTTTCAACATCATACGCAACAACCTCATCACCAACTTCGATATCTTCAATATTTTTTAAACTTCCATCTCCTAAGGATATTTTGGTGCCAGCAGCAAAACAAAAAAAGCCAGGATTAATATAAATACTTCCACTGCTAAATGGGTTATATATAGTACTGATACTCGAACTCAAAGCAATATTTCCATTAACTTCCAATTTCTCCCTCGGAGACGTCATCCCGATACCGAGATTTCCGCCTTCAGTGAGTCTCATCAGTTCCGATCCTCCGCCAAAGCCGGCGCCGTTCTTGTTCCAGGTGAAATATTCCGTGTCGGCGTTGTTGTTGTCATAATCGATATTGAATCCCAGCCCCTGCCTTGATTCAAAATAGGTGTCTTCATCCTCATCGTCCCTGATTCCTGCTCTGGGTATGAATGTGTTCTGGGTATAGAGGGTTCCGCCGGAAACATAAATCCCGCCGGAAAAAATAGTGTACGAAGATGCGGTGATATAGGGATTGGCGGCGGAAAAGCGCAGATTCCCGCTGGCATCTTGGGCGCCCGTGATGCTGACATATCCGGTATTTGTGGTATTGCCATTCAGATAGGTGTTGCCGACAACTTGAAGTTTTCCCAATGTCGGATTCGTCGTCCCGATGCCGACGTTGCCGCCGTATGCTTGTAAGCCCAAAGAACCAGAATTCAAAGAATTATCTCCCGTTTGAATATTCACAACAGAGTTTGCGACAGTTGCCGCCCCTATAACATTTATTTTGGCTCCAAAAGATGCGGCTCCTTCATTTGAACCAAACATTGCCACTAGTCTTGGGCTGGTATCTGTTTTTGCGTATCCACCGGAAACTTGAAGCGGATAGGCCGGACTCGCTGTCCCGATACCGACGTTGCCAGTTCCGGTAATTCGCATACGCTCACTAGTAAATGAATTTGTGAAAAACTTAAGATCCCCGGCACCCGCTGTCGTGAAATTCATTGGACCGTCAGCAACCTGGTTGGAGAAATCAAGACCGTTATTTGAATGGGCTTGGATATACGCCCTGCCGTTTCCGGCGGCATTTTGAAATTGCAAATAGCTGGAATCGGCTGTCAGCCTCATGTTGCCATTTACCTGCAGTTTCTCCCCTGGACTCGCCGTTCCGATGCCGACGTTGCCATCGGTGAGTTGCCTTATAGTGCTTCCTGCGTCCGTGCTCAAGGTGTATGCAAGAGTGTATGATCCGGCTGGATCTGTCTCCGTATAGGTTCCGTTGTATGAAATCAAAGCGCCCGATACGGCGGTCAGGTCAATATTGACCAGGGCATAGTCATCAGCTTTCAAATAAACATAGTTGTTTGTGCTTCCGGGATCGTCATAGACAACGATGTTGCTCGCTGTTCCCACGCTACCCCAAACATTTCCAACAGTCAGCATTCCACCTCTTTTGGAAAATTTGACATTGACATTGGCCTTTCCTTGTGCGAAGTCATGCCCAGCCAAGATGCCACTTACTTGAAGTTCCCCATTATTATCATCAAATCTACCCAACAGGTACCAGCGCGGATTGATAGCTCCCGGCAGTGACTGGTAGACGTTGAAACCTTTTGATGTTCCAATTTGCAAACTTGTCCCCGGACTGGCCGTCCCAATTCCCACGTTCGTCCCGTTATCATAGATAATTGAGTTTTCCAGAGCGGTGGTTCCGTTCCAGCGAGGGATATAGTTGTCGGTTCCGGTTCCAGTTACTCCTCCAGCTCCGGCAATTGTGGTCCAAGTGAGGGTTCCTGAACCATTATTCTTTAAAAAGCCATCGGTGGCATGGGAAGAAGGCCAGGAATAGGTGAGGTTCTTCAGTTTGATTATGTCGCCGGAGGAGTTCACTTGGAATTGGGAAGAAGCGCCGACGGAAAGGAGGGATTGGGGGCTGGTGGTGCCGATGCCGACGTTGCCGCCTAATGGATTCAAGGCCATTACGCCAGAAACATCAGCGGTCGCGTGTCTTACTTGCATATAGTAATAATATGGCGACGACCCTCCCTGGCCCATCGCGAGAGTATAACCATTAGCTTGACCCAACTCCAAGCCCTGAGTTGTTCCATGCGTAAGCGACGGACCGGCGAAAGAGCTGGAGAGAGCAACAAGTCCGGAGGCCGGATTTGTCGTCCCGATGCCGACTTTGCCAGAGGAAAACCAATGCGGACCGGCGCCACTTGCCTGCAGATTGTTGGGAGTGATATTTCCGTTATAATCCATAATTAGCTTGCCGTCCGAATCGACTGTGGAAACAGCACCGTCCTTTGCGTAGATGCTCGCAAACACTTTTTTGGCCTTATAAAGCTTCATGCCGGCATAGCGGGTGATTGTATCCCCCGTGCTGTGGTTCATTAGTAAAACCAATCTGGCGTATTCCGTGCCGTCGATGAAATTTCCCGTGCTGGCACCGACCCCGGAAATGCGGGCAACTACGTGATGCCATTCGCCATCGTTATAGGAATTTGAATCGTATTCCGTGCCCGATGAGCCCCAATACCGCTGGACATTGCCATAGGTGGTTTTGGCGGAATCATACATTTCCCAGCCAGCATAGAATCTTTGCGGCGTTGCAGTGCTGGAAACAACCTTGACCCAAACTTCAAATATATATTCGGAATCCTGGTCGACTTTCCAATATGGCGTAGAGGCACCTGGCCCAACGGATTGATAGCCGGAAACTTCAAAAGCGCCGGGGGCCGGAGCGGTCGGATCATCAACTTTGGTCATGCCGGTCGTCGTCGTTCCTCTTCCGATTGCTTCCGCCACTTCCTCTATGGTCATATTGTCGTCTATATTGATGAAGGATTCCGTGTCATCGTTTTTGAAATAGTTCTTCAAAGTTTTGTTTTGGCCCGAAGCCAGGGACAAAGATCCCGTCAGATTGACGCCGCCGTTCACTGTCAGCGTCCCGCTCGCCAGCGACAAAAGATCCGTGTCCGAAGTGTGGCCGATGGTGGTTCCATCAATGATGACGTTGTCCACCGTCCAGGAAGTGAAACCCAGTCCGACTCCCGCGCTGGTGATATCCCAGTCGTTGGAGTTGATGGCAATATCGTCTCCGTCTCCCAGAGCAACGGCCCCGTTGAAATAGGTGTTGGCGCTGTTCACCCTGAATTCGGCGAAGCTGCTGTCGATATAAAGGCGATTGCTCGCCCAGCTACTCCCGATGTGCGCATATTCACTATATTGCTGCCAGATCTGCAGGTCCCGAGACTGCCCCCCGCCGCCGAACAGCTTCAGCTTATTGTAATAATTGTTGGCCTGGCTGATGGCACAGTCTCCGAAAAGACAGACGTCCATGGAACTGTCGGCGTTTGTGTCATAATCATTTATTTTCAAATCAGTGTTCGCGGCCGCAAATATATCACCCCCGCTCACGGTGAGATCGCCAGCCGTTGCTATGTTCCCCTCCACGCTCAATCCGTTGGCTGCCATGGCTGTCGCGTCATAGTTTGCCCCGATCGTCATTCCTCCGTCAACATGCAATTTTTTTCCGCTGACATTGCTTCCTCCCCCGCCGAATGCAAAAGTTCCATTAGCTCCGTTATACCAGATATAATCGTTTGTCGCTCCGGAATCATCAAAGCCGATACCGGCCCAGGCGTCCGAGCTGTTCAGATTGATTTGCGCATCGGCCGTTGACGTGAAATATCCTGCGATGGCCGCTCCGCCCGCCACCTGAAATTTCCCAGCCGTCGGACTGGCTGTCCCGATGCCAACGTTGCCGGCAAAATAGTTTTTCGCCACTGATGAATCCTGATACAAACCATAAAGATTTCCGAAAGTCGTCGTGCCTGACGTGAGAGTTTGAATATATACGCCATATGAAGTGTTAACGGCTCCGGCTGACCCGGTGTAGGATCCGTGGCGCGCCCAAATGCCGTATTGAGAATTCAATGTTCCCAAAAATTCGGCATCGGATATATATCCTTCGACTGAAAGTCCGACACGATATCCATTGTCGGTTATTCCTGTCGCAATATTATAGTCATATGAATTAATTTGAATACCCTTATAATAATTCGTTCCGCCAACGCCAATACTCGGAGCATACATGTTTATGGAGGTGAAATTGTTGTTGTTGTATATTCCCGCGGAACCTGATATAGCAAGCTTGGAACCGGGGCTCGCCGTCCCTATCCCGACGTTCGTCCCGTTGTAATAAATATTACTGTTAGCCAATCCAGAGGCATCACTGACGTGATAAGGAATGTATCCGTCAGTCAGACTGGTTAGCTTTGCCGTAGCAAAAGTCGGACTGTCGGTTGTTTGGACATTTTGATTCATATCATAGAGTTCGTTGGCGCCTTGTCCCGTGTCAAGAGTCGTTCCGGCAATAGCTCCAGATGCAGTGATGGTTCCACTGGTAGCAAAATTTCCATTTAAAGCATTTAGAGAAGCAATGACCGCAGTCTTGGAAGATCCCCAAGTGAAACCTCTGTTGGCGGATGCCCCCATATTAAAATGCATTGAATAATCAGTAACTGATCCAAAGTCTGCTTGGTTATCTCCCATTGAGATTGTGTAATTCGTACAATCTCCCCAAAAACAAATCCCGTTACCATTTACCGCTGTCACCAAATGATTAGGTGCCGTGACTGAAGTAGCAATACCTACTGTTCCGGTAAAGCTAGCTGCTGAAGAAATCGTTTGGGAATTATAGGTGCCCGCTGTGATCGGTCCACCGAAGGCTGTCGTGCCTCCTTCCACTTGAAAACTGAGTGTTGCGCCGGTCGTCCCGCTCGCCTTGGCCATAATCTCATTGTCGTCAAAAGCAATGTGGGTTCCTGCTGGATTGCCGATTATCATATATCCCGTATTGGCTGTTGCCAGCACCACATCGCTCCCACCGGCGATGTTGAACTTTGTCTGCGGACTGGCTGTCCCGATGCCAACGTTGCCGGCCATGAAAGCCACTTCCGTCCCGTCGCGGCTCATCTGGATTCTCTTTGACCAGGCTCCCGTCGGATCGACATTATTGTTCATACCTAAATAGCCGATGTTTGCCGATCCGTCATATTCAAATGTCATCCCATATGTCGACTGTTCGCCTAAGAATAATCTCGAATCGTATTCCGAGGCTGCTGTTTGTATTCTTGCTAAAACGTCAGAGGATGCCGCTCCCTGAATATGCAATCTCCCGGTCGGCACCGATGTCCCTATCCCCACATTCGTCCCATTGTCATAGATGATGGAATTTTCGAGAGCTGTGGTTCCGTTCCAGCGAGGGATGAAGTTGTCGATTCCTGTTCCGGAAACTCCTCCGGCTCCGGCAATTGTGGTCCAGGTGAGAGTTCCCGATCCGTTATCCTGCAAAAATCCATTGGTGGTATGGGAAGAAGGCCAGGAATAGGTGAGGTTCTTTAGTTTGATTAT
>Ga0265297_10001113_pt1 | contig 66495 bp, 52 predicted proteins | sample Munlanlwell13791_FD_192502 | JGI IMG/M metagenome (GOLD analysis project Ga0265297, IMG submission 192502) | Leachate microbial communities from a municipal landfill in Southern Ontario, Canada - Leachate well 137-91 | ecosystem: Engineered > Solid waste > Landfill > Unclassified | place... | reverse complement strand
GACCGTGATGACCGGCCAGTAGGTGCCCCAGTTGGGCCACCGGCTGGTGACGGACTCGGCCGTCACTTCGCCGCCAGCGACGATGTCGCCAAGGCTGATCTCGGCCCCGCCGGTACCGGGCTGGTTGACGACGTTGTTGGTGTTGTCCAGATCGCTCGACGAATCGAGCGAACTGCCGCAGCCGACAACAGTCATCGCGACCATCAGAAGTGCCAGAACCGCCGCAGATGTGGCGATGAGCTTCTTCATGTAGGGTTCCCCTTCCGCGCGGGACGAACCGGTACGGTTACTCGATGGTAACCGTTCCGCCGCCATGAGTGACGAGGTCGAAGGCCCAGGTCGTCGTGCTCTCGCCATTGGATGTGGCGAGATGTGACGAGCTAGTCATCTTCACTGTCACCTCGTAGCTGCCGTCGCCCGACAAAGCCAGGCCCGGCCAGGTGAAGACGAAGCCAGTTGTGCTGGCGTTACCGGTCACCGTCGGGGTAACCGACACGGTCTGAGTGGCGCCGCCGTCCTTCTTGTAGGTCAGAACTGGCGTTGGCGCCCCTGCCCCGATGTCGACCGCCCGCATCTGGATCGTTACTGGCGAGCTGGTTACGGTTGAACCGTTACCAGGTGCCATGACCGTCAGAGCCGGTTTGGTCGCATCGAGCGTGACACCGAGCGAGATATTCTGGTTGGCGAGGATGGTTCCTTGCGGACTCTCGCCGGTTGTCACCGTCACGGTCTTGGCCAGATTGGCGTAGGCCGTGACGTAGAACTTGATCTTGGTGCCGGCCGCGATGCTGGCGAAGGTCGCTGTCGGGTTGGCTGCGCTCAGGTCGCGCGAGCCGATGACAGCCTGGGTCGTGTCGTTACGGCAGATGACCGTGATGACCGGCCAGTAGGTGCCCCAGTTGGGCCACCGGCTGGTGACGGACTCGGCCGTCACTTCGCCGCCAGCGACGATGTCGCCAAGGCTGATCTCGGCCCCGCCGGTACCGGGCTGGTTGTTGATCTGGTCGTCTTGGGGAGTCGTTGAGCCACCAGCACAACCGTTCATGGTCACGATGATAGTCGCGACTACCAGAAGCGCCAGAAGCGCCGAGAGGATCGTCCGTGTGTTCATCGGGGAGCAGTCCTTCCGTTGCGTCATGTCACACCGACTAGCCGATGACGACCACCGCGCCACCACTCCCGTCGTCGCCCCCGCCGTTGTCGACGATGACGTTGACGGTCCAGGTGGTCACGTTGCCGTTGCCGTCAGTGACCCTGACGGTTACGACATGACCACCGTTGGTGAGGCCGGTCGTGTTCCAGTTGTAGGTGAACGGCGATCCCGTCCCCGAGTCGATGACATTGCCGTCGACCAGGAAGACGATACCGCTCACGCCGGCGGTGTCCGAGGCAGTGATGTTGACCGCCACCGTGCCCGACACGGTCGCGCCGTTGGTGAGGCCCGTGACCGTGATTGTGCTCGGCGTGTCCGCACTACCGCCACCACCTCCCATAACGTTGATCGTGAAGTTGTACGTCTCGTTCGAGATCGTATACGTCACGGTCAGGTTCTGGTTGGTGCCGGCGTTGATCTGGTTGATGATCGTCTGGAGGTTCTGGTTGAACGTAACAACCAGATCGCCATCCGAGTTCATGATCATTGTGCCGATCATGAACGTTGTACCGCCATAGGTGGTATAGAGGGGGATCCCCTGGGCAGGAATCTGCCAGGAGAGACCGCCATCGACCACCAGGACGTAGGTCTGCCCGATCACAATGGTCGTGATGGGCGGAAAGGAGACGCTCGGCACGTAGTCGGGGTCAACCCCGATCACGAGCGGCATCCCCATGGTCTGGTCGTTGAGGGTCATGACGATGACGATCGCCATGGCCTTGTCGACCGTAGCGAACGTCACCCAGACGCCTCCGGAACCGTCAGCAGTCACTGAGCTGCCCCCGGGGATCCGCGGGATCCAGCCATAGGCCGATCCGCAGTACCCGTAGTAGCGGCCGTTGAGGTAGAACTCGTCACCGACCGTTGGGTTGGTTGGGAACGAGCCGTGGGTCATGGTCGCCTTGGAGTCGTAGGCCGAAGCCTTGATCTCGGCGCCGGAACAACACGTAGTCGTCGGCCGGACATGGACCTTCCAGCCCACAGCCAGCTTGGTGAGATCAACGGTTCCGCCGATCTCGCGGTTGTACTGGTCAACGATCTGGACGACTTCGAGTCCAGGGTTGACGACCGGCGCGACGCCCCCACCACAACCCGTGGTGGAGACCGCTACCCCGATTGCCAGGGTAGCGAGCACACTGACGAGAAGAATTGACCTGGTTGTCAAGCTGCTCACCTTCCTTACCCCTCATCGGGGCTGACTCTCTGGAGTACTTGGCGCATAGCGCTCTAATCCTCCTTGAGAGTGCTGAACGCAGCTCGCGAACAGCGGGGGTCCCAACTTGGTCTAACCAAGTCGAGACCTTCCGTTATATACGGCTGCGATAATTTTCGTCTTTATCGCTATCTTCTTCCCTCTCCTCTTTGTTGCGAGTACTTAACCAAGCAATGATCAAGGCTAACAGGATCAAAGCAAGGATGATTAAGAGCCATAACCAGATGTAACTAACCTGACAATCGTTGACGGTGAATTTTGTTAACTCTAACAGCGGACCGGTAATTCCACCTTCAACAGCCGCTTTGGCATACAGGGTGTAGTTTCCATCAGCTAAAGGTTCATTGGTGGTAAACTCGAATCTATCACCAGCACCGGCTTTAACGAAACCAATAACCGGTACGTCGCTGCCATCTTGTTTCAGATATAGAATAACTAACAGACCTTCTTTGGCTTTACCGACAATTGTAACATTGTCACAGCTATCGGCGTTATTACCGGCATCACCGACGTTATAGACGTCTGTAATACTGATATTTTTCAGATCATCTTCAGTATAGGCAATAACATTAGTCGTAGATTCGGCAGCTTGAGCAGTACTTACCGCACCAACATAGTTCGAATAAGTACTATAACCATTGTTGTATGTGTTGTAGGTATTGTTGGTAGTATTACCACCGTTACCAGAATCTTGGATGACAAAGTCAACTGTTCTTGAGCTGACATTACCAGCCGCATCAGTGGCAGTAACGATTAAACGATACGAACCAACCGAGCTCACAAAGCTTCCGCTAGCAAATGAACTGCCGTTCAAAGAAGCTGCAACAGCCCCTTCATTAGCAGAGTATGTGATACCAACTGTACTATCGTAAACACCACCGTTGACAACTCCGTTAATAGTAATAACCGGAGCAGTTTTGTCGATAGTGAAACGAGTATTGCTGAAAGTAACTTGACCAGCCGCATCACGAGCCGTTACCGTTAAAAGATAATTACCGTCGGTTGCAACCAAGGTATTACTAGCAAAAGCAACACCATTCAAGGTAGCAGAAACCGAACCTTCATTAGCGCTAAATTGCGGACGAACCGATTGATTAGTAATCAAGCCGTTAGTCACGCCGCTAACAGTGATAACTGGCAAGTGGTCGATACTAAAACGAACGTTTTTAAACTCACTACGAGTTGTCACAGTCAAAAGATAACTACCCTCGTTGGAAACTAGGGTATTATTAGCAATTGACGTACCATTTAAAGTCGCAGTCGCACTACCAGAATCGGCACTAAAACCGATTCGTCGCGCATCATTATAGATTGCGCCATTAGTTACACCGGTCACACTAATAGCCGCAAGGGCATTAGTGGCGAAAGGCAACACGGTAAGCGCCGAAACGGCAACCACCATGGTCGCTTTCTTTAACTTATCTAACATCATCGTTACTCCTTTGATGATTAAAAAACCTTTTTGCTATATAATAAACTTGTAATTTTAGTTTTTTGATTGACAGGAAACAATACCACTATCTATATATAATGTCAAGAGTTGCATACACAATATTTTGTCGAATAGCGATTATTGCTATTCTAGGGCTGACTTTATCAGGTTGTACCGTCTGGGGCAATAACCGAACTAATCTTTTAGATACTACTAAAATTGATGTGACAATCGGCGACAAGGATTATGTTTTAACGGTTGCCAGTAGTGTCGATTCAAGGCAAAGAGGACTAAGTAATATAACGAATCTACCGTCAAATGAAGGTATGTTGTTTGTCTTTGATACGATCGAAAAACATACTTTCTGGATGAAAGACACCCAAATTCCCTTGGATATTATCTGGCTGGATAAGGCTTGGAAAGTAGTTGCTTTTCAACAAATGATTGTCGAGCCGGATCCATCCGACCCACAATGGACCTATGAGCCTGATAAGGAAGCGAAATATGCAATCGAGCTGAATCTGAACACGCTTGATAATTCAATTATTGGGACTACTGTCATAATCAAGCCTTAATCCTGTAAACGACGGCGATGAAGATGAGTATAATAGCCTTTAGCAAAACGATGCGCTTCATCGCGAATTTTTTTGAATAACACGACATCACGGTCCGGCACTAAACCATGAAAGTGGAATTCATCCTTTTTACGATCAGGGCCTTTGGCGATTGCTGCCATTGGAATGTGTAAATTAAGTTCTTGTTGAACGCGTAGTGCCATATTTAAATGCCCCTTGCCACCATCTATAACTAATAAATCAGGCAACGGCCACTCTTTATGTCTGAAACGTCGCCGTAAAACCTCAGCTAACATTGCCACATCATTACTACCCTCAATAGTTTTGATTTTAAATTTTCGGTATTGGCTTTTTTCTGATTCCCCGGCAATAAAAACCACCATTGAACCCGTTGCCATTTGTCCGCTGATGCCAGAGAGATCATAGCCTTCAATACGATGATAGAATGTGGTTCTATCCGGTCCGGCAATAGCAGCCGTATCTCGGATATGAACTAGCGAAGATAATTGATTACGGTATTTAGCCGCCAGTTCGTAATTCTCCGCTTTTGCCGCCTCGTTCATTAAAAGCTTAGTTCTTTTAACGATTCTTTGTTTATTCCCTCGTAAAAAATCAATAACGTCATCGATTCTTTGTTTGTATTCAGTTTGAGTGATTCTGGCAACGCATGGCGCATCACAAAGACCGATATGCCCATAAAGACACATGCGCTTTGGCAGCGTTCGACAACTGCGATAAGGAATTATCTTACGAATAATTTCAAGCGCCCCTCGCAAAGATGGTCCTGATAGATATGGTCCAAATATTCGTGGTTTTAACTCAGATATATTTGCTATGTCAGTACCTCGAATCAGCTCTACTCGAGGAAAAGGTTCTTTGGAAATCCAAACATAGAGATAGCTCTTATCGTCTTTTTCTTTAATATTATATTTCGGTAAGAATCGACTAATAAGGTTCGATTCTAATATTAAGGCTTCAATAGCTGAGTCGGTCGGTCGATATTCTATTTGGTCTGCATCACTAACAAGTAATTCGGTTTTACTATCGTGAGCACCGATAAAATAACTGGTTGCGCGACGTTGTAAATTGACAGCTTTACCAACATAAATAACCTCTCCTAGTGAGTTTTTCATTATATATACACCAGGAGTTTTGGGAAATTGTTTGGTGATAGCTAATAATTTATGATTAGCCATTATCTCATTACTTTTCTTAAAAATCGTCCGGTTTCTGAATCTTGAATTCCGGCAATCATTTCTGGCGTGCCGGCTGCCAAAATTTTACCTCCCCGCTCGCCACCCTCAGGACCAAGATCAATAATGTAGTCGGCATTTTTAATTACATCGAGATTGTGTTCAATAACTAGCACCGTGTTGCCGTCATCAACTAAATGATGTAAAACTTCTAATAATTTGGCAACATCATGGAAATGCAAACCGGTAGTTGGTTCATCTAATACATACATTGTTCGACCCGTTGCACGTCGTGATAATTCAGCAGATAATTTTATCCGTTGAGCCTCGCCCCCGGACAAAGTTGTCGCCGGCTGACCGAGATGGATATAGCCGAGACCAACATCACAAATCACTTTTAGTTTATCGCGTAATTTGGGAATGTTATAAAAGAATTCATAGGCTTCGGCTATCGTCATACCTAGAACGTCGGCAATATTCTTGCCTTTATAGCGTACCTGTAGTGTCTCTCGATTATACCGACGTCCATTACAGACATCGCAGGGAATATAAACATCAGGTAGAAAGTGCATTTCTACCTTTAACATACCGTCACCAAGGCATTTCTCGCATCGTCCACCTCGGACATTAAAAGAAAATCGGCTGGGGCTATAGCCTCTCACCCTTGATTCTTCCGTTGCCGCAAATAGTTCCCTTATAATGTCGAAGATTTTAGTATATGTCGCCGGGTTAGATCTAGGAGTGCGGCCGATTGGAGACTGATCAATAACAATTACTTTATCTAGATTGTCATCGCCTTCGATACTCTCGCACTTACCCGGTTTTTCCCAAGCTCGATTGAGTCGATTGGCTAGGGTTTTATAAATAATTTCATTGACTAAAGTTGATTTGCCAGATCCGGACACTCCGGTAACACAGACAAATTGGCCGGACAAGGGAATTTTAACTGTAATATTTTTTAGATTATTTTCTGTCGCGCCTTTTACAGTTAAATATTTACCATTTTGATGCCGCCGTTTTTGGCGATATGGAATCTTTAATTCACCTGATAGATATTGACCGGTTAACGACTCTTTAACTTTTTTAACCTCTTCAGGCTTCCCGGAAGCGACTAAATATCCGCCCTCACGACCGGCACCCGGCCCAAGATCGATTAAATAATCAGCTACTTCCATCGTCTCCTGATCGTGTTCAATTACCAGGACTGTATTGCCGAGATCCCTTAGTCCCTTCAAGGTGTCTAGCAGACGCTCATTGTCGCGCTGATGCAAACCGATTGATGGTTCATCTAAGACATATAATACGCCAACCAAGCCAGACCCGATTTGACTGGCTAACCTAATCCGCTGCGTTTCTCCACCTGATAAACTGTTTGACGCTCGGTCTAATGATAGATAGTCAAGCCCGACATTATTCAAAAACTGTAAGCGAGCCTTGATTTCCTCCGCCAATCTGCCGGCCACTCTTTGCTCTAATTCTGAAGGATCAAAAGCGTCAAAATACTCTTTAAGATTCTTAATCGACATTGATGACAAATCGGCAATACTTTTATCTCGGATTTTAACCGATAAAGCCTCTGGTTTTAGCCGTTTTGATCCGCATGAGTGACATGGTTGGCTAGTAATGTATTTATGTAAATCTTCCCGGATATAATCGGACGAAGTATCGCGATACCGTCTTTCCAGTAGTTTCATGATTCCATCAAACTTCATTTGCCAGCTGAAACCATCTCCACCCTGGCCATGCATAATCGATACCTTACCACTGACTCCCTTGCCATAAAGTAATAAATCAACATCCGATCGGGGTAAATCTTTAATTGGACGATGTTCATCAATTTTATACTGACGACAAACGCTGCTAATAATTGTCCCCCACCAGTTATGCGAAGCATAACTCCACGGTAATAATCCACCAGCGTTGATTGTTTTTGACCGGTCGGGCAAGACTAAATCAACATCGAATTCCTCAAAATAACCGAGTCCATGACAGGTAGGACAGGCTCCAAATGGACTATTAAACGAAAAAAGTCTGGGTTCGAGAGCTGGAAAAGCACCATAATCACAATGAGTACAGGCTAAGCTCATAGATAAACTAAGAGTATCCTTGTCACTAACAATCGTAACTAGTCCATTGCTTTCACCAGCAGCACTTTCCAGCGCTTCATTAAGTCGCATTTTAAAATCATCATCGGCAATATCGATATCAGGAATAACCAATTCATCGATGATTATTTCTATGGTATTAGCTTTATATCTCGCCAGAGTCGGATTGTCCTTTAATTCTACGATATTGTTGTTGATCCGGGCTTTAACATATCCCCTTTTGATATACTCTTGCATTAATTCGATATATTCGCCCTTTCGACTTCTAATCACAGGCGATAAAATCATAATTGATTGACCGGCAAATAAATGCATTACCATATCCGACATTTGATCAACGGTCTGGGCTTCGATTTTATGGCCGCATTTTGGGCAATAAGGATGACCCATTCGAGCATAGAGAACTCGGAGATAATCATAAATCTCTGTCACGGTTCCAACAGTAGATCGCGGATTACGCGAGACCGACTTTTGATCAATTGAAATCGATGGTGATAAGCCTTCAATATAATCCACTTCAGGCTTTTCCATTTGACCCAAGAATTGACGAGCATAACTCGATAATGACTCGATATATCGACGCTGCCCTTCGGCATATATGGTATCAAACGCCAAACTAGACTTTCCGCTACCAGAAAGCCCGGTGATAACTACTAATTGGTTGCGCGGAATAGTAACATCAATATTTTTTAAATTGTGTTGCCGCGCCCCCTTAATGATAATCGATTCTTCCATATATAATTTCTCTGTTCGCTATTTGTTCGCTATATGATTATATATAATCAACTCAAATAATTCAACCTTAAAATTAGTCCGTTTGTGGATAATTACTGTGCCAGGATTAGTACAATATTTGCGTCCGTTGAATTTTCGCCCGGTGGACAAGTATTGATGGTACCACCGCTCATGAGAGCAATTTCTTCAGCTTTTGTGCGATAATTTTCGCTAGTCATACAAACCAGCGTCTCACTGTATCGTCCAGTAGTAAGTCCTGCTTTACTAACGACCACATTATTACCATATTTCTCTTTTATTACCGGTTCCATTACACTGGCATAATCAGTCGTTTCATTGCCGTTATAGATTTTTATCGTCAATGTCGTCTCAGTATTAGACTTATTAGCTTCCGACTGTGATGAATTAGTCGTGGCGTTGCTCATCCCTTGGTTGTTATTCACAGTATTGTCGGCAAGTGCTACTCGAGTAAAATCGATGACTTTATGTGTCGAAGGACGATAGATGTAAGCAACCTTAGCCTTCTGGTATATTACCACAACATCATCGTTAACGGCCTTAGTGAAAAATGGTTCGTCATTTAGTTTTGATTTATCGATTACCGTAGCAATTACCGGCGTTTCATCACTTGGTAAATCGACTAATTTTCCTAATTCTTCAAGCACTTTAACATTTTCAGCAGACTGGACTGAGGCCTTTTTGACTTTCGATTTCTCGATACGAATATCAATCCCCCAAATAATACCAATCGCGATAATTAGGCCAATTAAGCCAATATACACAATCCGAGCATTTTTAAATACGCCTAAGATCCTGCTGACCATTAACAAACATCGCTGGATGAACCGCGACGAAAAAAAACGGTAGCCAAATCGGGAGCGTACTTTCATTGATTTCGTGTATTAATAACTACCTCTGAGAATACCAGAACGGTTGCGATCCGCCACTGTCGCCCTCGCCATTACCGCTCCAAAAGAAGCGGCCATGACGCATAGTATCGTCTGTTGAAGCCGGCTTAAGAATATAATCGAGTGATACCGACGATAAATAAGGTGTAATTAGCTGATTTGTTAAGGTATAGACCGCCCGATACTGCATATATCTTTGTTCGGTAGAGGTAATATTGTCAGTCTGTGAATTTGAATCATCGTTATAATTAGACACACTTTCAATATCATCCACCCATATATTGGCGCCAGATGAATTTGTTACTGTCCGTAAAGATAAATTGCTAATCGCGTCTTTAGAGTTAACGCCATCTCCCGTTCCGGTCCCAGTTGGAATATCGCTAATATCAAAGAATTCTCTTTGCCATTTAAAGACGGATGCGTTGGTAGTATAGCCGCCCGTTGGGAAAGTAGAACCGTTATCGTATGAACCGACACAGGTTCCGAGGTCAGTATTACAAACCACGTCAATATCACCATTGGAATTAATTCCCGAGACTGTCGCTTGGGCAGTATATGTACCAGCACTGGTTGTTTCACGGATAACGATTCGATCGCCTTTATAAAGATTAGAAACTGCAGCAGAGGCACCATAAGCTGTTTCCGAAATGCGGAATTGGCTGTCTGATGAACCAGTTATTAGAGCATAGCCGCTATTAACCAGATTGGCTTTAAAATCGACTGTCGCAATATGAGTTCTTAATCCGGCTTCAAATATCTGCCTAAATTCAGCATCGGTTCTTACAACTTTGTCGATTCTTACCTCATCCATATAACCATTGTAGTCATAACTATTACCAGTTAATCCGCCCAATAAGATATAATCCCTCTGGAATTCTTGTGTTTCCAGCCCCGTAACAGTTGTCGATGTCTTAGTCGCTACCATCTGGCCATTAAGGTAAAGTTTGATAACGCCACCGTCAAAAGTCGCTCCGACATGAGACCATTGATTAAGCGGAGCCGTTACCGTCGCTTGCAAAGAATCCATGACGTAAGTCCCTGGAGGGTTATTTTTTTGAACAACCAAGACCAGACCACCGGAACGTAACTCAAACCACCATTCGCCGATAATACTGCCGCTATACCATTTGCCAGCCAGCGTGCCCAAAGCAGTACCACTGGATACATCGGCATAACCGCTTGGTTTAATCCACATTGAGATCGATAAATGATCATCAATGTCATTACCGGTCGTATCCGGTATCACTACCTTTTCGCCATCGCCGATAAAGGCTAAACCACTACCAATCTTGCCCGGGGCCATACTCGGCGATACCAACCATCTCATTTCATAAATATCCGGTCCAGCACCGGGTGCATTAGTCAGGCGTAAACGCCAATAACGATGATGTCCCTTACTTGGCCAATTAATATAATTCCATCCATAATTAGATGGTATAAAATTAGTTACTGCCGTTGACCACGTCGAGTTATCATCAGAAAACTCGACCGAGTAATCGCCGGCATAGCCCGATCCATTTAAGTAAAGGTCTAATTGGACAAAATTTGTGGTATTAGCAGCTACCGTTACACCTTCGTCAAGCGTCAAGGTCGAGTTTGCAGCTGCCGTATCAGTATCCCATGCTTTAGTATTATTGCTCATATCAATACAGTTCGCCGCCGTATAATTACCCAGGCCACTATTCGTCATCATAGCAGCAACCGGATTCATAACGTTGATACTCTGGCCATCAACACCAAGACCACTACTGTCTTTAATATTAGGTTGATATGTGTACCACTCAACTTCATACGCATCTACCGTACTAGCGCCTTTATTGCCAACCAACAAACGCCAATAACGATGATTGCCCCAATCCTGCCAGCTGGCTTCATTCCACCCGGTTGTTCCCATAAAGTAATATGATTGAGTCGAAAGCCATGTCGTGCCGTCAGGTGAATATTGGACTGAATAATATGGAACAGTTGTACCATTATTATTATAGACACGAACTTTACGAAATGACTTTTCATTTCCGGCACCTAAATCGACTTGGATATAATCTCCAGACGCTGCACTAGTAATATTCCATGCAGCAGTAGTTGTATTGCCGTCTACCGCCGAAGCTGGCCACCCGGCAGCTGTCGTAATACCAGCCGAAGCCGATAACATAGTTGAATCGACAATACCTTTGACCCAAGCATTAGATTTCAAGTCAGTAGAGATGACCTGGTCGAAAGAATACAAACCGGCAGTGTCTGAGTTGGCCTCGTTAATTGACGATACCGTTTCGCCTGCTTGCAATTCCAACTGAGCACCAAGTTGATCACTAGCCATCCAAAAGGCGATTTTCGACTTACTTGTCAAATCAGTCGAACTAATCCCCCGGTAAAATTGTTGACTGTAACCGGCTTTATAATCCTGAGCGATTTCCTCGTCGGTTCTGGCTATATTGGAAATTCTTAATTCGTCAATTCCTCCATTATAATAGTTGCTTGTACATGCCGTTGCGCCGCTGTAGCAACCGATAAAAGGATAATTGGTAGTACTGGTAAGTAGTCCACCAAAAGCTTTTGAATCTTTTAACTCACCATTAAGGTACATTTTTACCACGCCATCACTCGATGTCGTTGAATGTTTGGTAATGGCGATATGCTGCCATTTGTTTGACTCAATCCCTAGATCGGATATATATGGTGAATTAAAGTTTGTGTAACTCCAGTTAGAGCTATCGGCCCAGGTTATTTTACCAGCGTCTACACCAACATAAAGCGAAAGACTATACTGACTTTGCTTGTGGATTAAGGTCATTGTACTGGCTCCAAAATTAGGCTTAATCCATCCCTCGATAGTAATATCGCCAGTGATATTTAACTTTGAGCCATCCGCCACCGAGGCATAAGAGGATGATGCCGTAGAAAACTGACGACCTTTACCACTATAACCGTCAATCACCGTAGTATTAGAAGGAGTCAGATTAACCGCATTAGGCGAAGAATCTTCCATCGTCCCAGATCCAGAATCAGTTTCCGACATATGATATAGGGCGCTTGTTTCAGCATCCGGATTTAATTGTCCAGTTACTAACTGTAACGATCCAGCTCCTTCCATCCGTGTTGCGGCATCCGATTTTGCCTCGGTGGCTCCAGCTAACATAGTTGCGTAATAAGTCATTTGATATGAGCTATTACTACCGGTATACCATATCTTATACGTGCCATTATCATATATGACACTACCCGGATAGTTATATGTGACATCGCCGGTACCACTAGCACCAAGACTGATTCGTCCATTGGTACTGATCTTGTTTGTAGCTGCACTAGTGCTATTATCATATTTCGTCCAAGTGACTCCACCGTCCAGTGATACGGCATAATTAGTCGAAATATGGCTTCCGTCATTACCGCCATACCACATTTTTGTAGTTTTACCTTCCTGTAACACAGTTGGTGTATAAATGGCCGTATCATCAGCCCTACCCGAGCTACCTAGTCCGATTGTGCCATTACCACCACAATATCCGCCTGAATCGCAATTTGCGGCAGTAGCATTATCATACTTCGTCCAAGTCAGCCCATCCGATGAAGTCGCATAAAATAACCGATAATTTGAACCATCTGACGCAGAATACCACATTTTGTAAGTTGAGCCGTCTTTAATCACTGCGGGATACATGACATGTGCATCATCTAGTTTACCAGAGCTCCCCAGCCCAATTCGTCCATCACCATAGCCACACGCTCCGCCACTATCGCAAGTGCCCGGGATCGCGTTATTGGCTTTAGTCCAAGTTAGGCCATCACTTGATGTAGCGTATAAAATTCGATAATTAGTTCCATCATAACCCGTATACCACATTTTATAAGTTGAGCCGTCTTTAATCACCATCGGTCTGAGTACCCCATTCGCATCCGCCTTTCCCGACGTACCGACACCAATCCGTCCTCCGCCATAGCTACAAGCACTACCGCTATCGCAAGTAGTGGGAATAGAATTATCTGATTTCGTCCAAGTTAAACCATCACTCGAGGTAGCATAATAGACTCGATAGCGACGATTAGCCGGTGTAGCATCATAATCATAGCCGGAATACCACATTTTATAGGTCGATCCGTCTTTAATTACCGTGCCTGGCATCGCATATAAAGAGTCTCCCTTGCCAGATGTACCTACGCCCAACCGTCCTCCATCATAGCTACAAGCACTACCACTATCACAAGTTGTAGGAACAGAATTATCTTTTTTTATCCAATTTTGAGCTAAGCCAATGTTTAAAGGGTAATAATTAAAAACCATTCGGCTAGTTTCATTGGTATCCAAAGAGTCTATCGCTGTCTCGATTCCACTCACCGGCCGCCACTCTTCCCAACCGCCATCTTCAGGAGTGGCATCAGTACCGGTCCGGGTTTGTAGTTCAATATTGCCACTACTATAATCCGCCGCTACTTCATCATCGCCCAAGGTTCGATTATATATTTCGAGATGATCAATAACCCCGGTATAGTAATAAGTTCCATTGCCACGTCGACCAAGAAAAAGCGATGAGCTATTTGTCGTTGTCGTAGTTGTTGAGTCAGTCGCTGTTGCCTGGAGGACTCCGTCTAAATAAATCGACAATGTCGAACCGTTCTTAGTTCCCGTGACCATATGCCAATTTCCGTCAGTAATGGGAGTAACCGTAGTTACATATGGATTATTAGTCCCATCATATCGAGCAAAACGGACCATTCCACCTTGATATCGGAAAGCGTAAGAATATGCTCCGCTATTAGCCCACTTTTCAACCATGGCATCAGCATCGGCATTAATGCCGCCGTCTTTAATCCAGTATTGGACAGAAAAATCTTGATTATAGTCGAAGTCGATCGTCTCAGCATCCGATATTTCAATATAATCATCTGTTCCATCGAAACTGACCGCCCCAGTACCAAAACGTTTATTATTTGCCGTCCAACCCGATACACCACAGCCATCGCTATCCTGACCAGCCGTACAACCGGTCATATTATTCAGAGTGCCATTGTTACTACCGGTGGTATCGGTTGCCGTCGTACCGGAGGTTTGATTAAAATACCACGAGCTAGCTAAACCACTTGTGTTTAATGGCTTTGATTCACCATTGAAATTCGCCCCATCAACAGATTGATAATAACCTGTTTCCACTGCTCCTTCGGTCCACTTAATCGTTCTCAGACTATAAATATTTGTCAATGTTCCCAGGTCGAGGACTTTTGATGAATATATGCCATAAGGTCGTTTGGAGGCATCGTTTTTTATCCGTTCTGGGGTTAAGACACTCTGAGTTATCTTTGCATCATCAACTGAACCTGTCAGCCATACACCTGGCGATGCATGTTCCGGCCGAGTATTGCCAAAATAAATGTTCATATTGGTATCGTAGACAACCAGAGGACTTTCAGCTCTAACGTATTCCTTACCATCAACATAGAGTACCGTTTGTTTACGATTATTAGTTACCGCCAGATGATGCCAATTGCCATCGGTAATAACTGGTCCCGATAAAGCCGATCCAACTATCCCGCCAGTACTATTGACATATGCAAAGGAAGCTGCACCGGTAGTTGTGATATAGGAGGCCCAGCCATAATGAGCATCGGTGTTAGCATATTCCATTATCACAGCATTTCCAGAGGGGTTAGTTGATCCTTTAAACCATAATTCAATTGAAAAATTCTGAACCTTCAAATTATTATCGGCCAACTTAATATAATCGCTTGTCCCATTAAATGTCCGAGCGTTGCCGAATTTTCCACTGGTCGTTACATTAGTGGTACTATTTGAAGTACCATTACGGCTGTTGCCCGATGAGTCACTGACGGTAGCCGTGCCGCTGGCTTCATTCATATGCCATAACAAGTAGGTGGCATTGTCATTGGTATTTTCCATACTTGAAACCTGCAACTTCGGGCCGGTGGCCGCTTCAACGCGATTTAGAGCATAACCATTACTAAATGCAACTTGGGTATTCTGAACAATAGTCGGATCAATTTTTATCGGAAATTCTCGATCCGAAGCATAAAGCCAATCACTATCGACAGTCACTTTTACCATGAACTCGGTATCACTACCACTGACAGGTTCGATATTCATAGTCACTTCATCAGTGCGATTGCCTTTCGCATCTTCGGCGTATAATTGATCGAAGTGAAATAAATATCGCCCCTTGCTATCTGTAAAATAATTAACCGCTTTCGTCGCATCATTAATATTTCCGATTGTACTAAGAGCTTTCGCCCCTGATTCAGTTGTGAGTTTGAATCGGTATTCATTAAATGGAAGCCGACAATCTGTTTTATTGGTAAGATGACCTTGAATATCAATTAATAACTGTTTAACACAGTCGCTAGAATATTTTTGGTCATTCCGAATAATTATATCTTCCTTGAGAGTATTGGCATCAATCGCACGATATAAAATATCTGTTCCGGGATAAATATTTTCTAGCGCGACGGCTTTTTCTCCATCGACATCTTTGGCCACGAAATTAGTATCCATCGTCTTGATATCTGACGTCATTAGTCCCAGGGCAGTAGCGGCATTACTATCCCATTGACCATTGGGCAATTGACTTATCGTCTCGATTATCCCATCCTTAGCCGATTGATCCAGATTAAATCCACCCGAGTCAAACGACATAACAACGTCTTGTGGCGCTTTATTCGATAAATAAGCCAGGACTTTTTTCCACCAGGATTTTTTCTGCCAATCATCCGAAAAAGGGTTTTTATCTTTAGGAAATGGACTAATTACGACTTCACCCGCTGATTCGGTTGGTGAATTATCAAACCCCGGATCTAGTTGGCTATTTTCCACCGCATAGGCATATTTGCCTTGGTTTTCGACAATGTTGACATCGGCATTTTTTTGCCAAACGGCAATATAGATTAAACCGGACACACCTAATAATAAGCCGGCCAGTCCACTAAGTAGAATCTGTCTACTATGTTGTGTCAGATGAATGTAATGACCAAATACTTTGACTTTCATAAACCATTACCAGCCCTTGTTGTATATCGAATTTTATTTACCATTTACTCAAGTAGTTTAATGTAATGTCTCCGATCCGGGCATAATATGATCCGGATGAACCATCAGTTTTCGACGCTAAACGCAGGAAAATTATCGCGCTCTTATCTGTGGCATTCCAGTCTGGTGCCGACGAATTATCGAGATTCGCCTTGGAGAAAGAAATTGTGGCCCAGCTAGTTGAAGCATAGCCGGATCCGGATACCACCGCCGACCCGGTATTGCTAGTTAGATAAACATATGCATCAACAGCACAGTTAGAAGCGGTTGCACTCTCGGTTTGATAACCGATCGTTAAAGCATTACTCGTCGTCCAGTCGCTGAAATCTTCCGGTAAGGTTACTTTAACAGCAACGGTGTAATAATTAACCGCTGATTGCGTTGAATCCCACTGGTAATAATTCATATAGCCATTTAAAGTCGTGTCAACGTCGGCGATCATGGCGCCGGTAGTCGAAGTATCGGTTCCCGCACCATAAAATTTTGTCAATGTAGCGCCAGCATACTCAGCTGAATAAGTCTGTTTCCTGGTATGTCTAGCTGTTCCACCCAGTGATGGTTCGGCCGTAGACTGATCAGTAGCGAGATAATTACTCGAACCACTTGTACCTTCAACTCTAAACGCTCCGGTAATCTTAATGTCCGATCCGGTCGGGACAATACTCAAATCACCACCACTATCGACAGCAAAAGTCGTATAATTGGTCGCATCATAACGAATCCCTAGTTGATTAGTCGTGCTAACAATATCCAGTTTGTAGTCAGTAGAAGTTGTACCAATTCCAACGTTGCCGTCAACTATCAGAGTATTACCGGTGCGCAAAGTGCCAGCCGCGTTGCGATATAAATTAACATCTCCTGAGCTTCCGAGTACCAGCTGGCCGCTGTCAGTTGTGATTGAAACGTTACCCCCAGACACTGTCACTCCATTGCTAGCTGAAAGTGTCGTAAAGGCACCGGTATTGGCAGTTGTCAAACCGATTGTACCCGGTGTCGCCCACGTTCCGCCATCAAGCTTTTTAGCCTCCATTGCCGCAGGCACCGCGCCCAATGGTTTACGAGGATCAAATATTTCTTCATAAGTTCCGTCGCAAGCCGCATCATATTGAACCTCAAGATATATCGAGCTGGTATTAAAATTCACACTCGATAATGAAGTATGAGTACCTAATAGTACTGAGAATAAACCACCAGATGTTACGACATAACTCGATGATGCCTTCCATTCCTCGTTCCACAATTCGTTACCGCTTGTTAAAGCATCCATTAATCTGAACTTCATACATTTATTACCATTCGCAACAACTACACCGCTAGAGTTTGTCAATTTACCCTGATAATTAATTTTCTCATTAAATGCTGCCTGAACCGATTCAGCATTAATAAACACGACCAAACCAAACACTGTTGCCAGCATTAACAAAACAAGCGCCGTTAACTGAATTTTTCTCCCTCGCTTGTGCAAGATCACCCTCCAAGGTTATAAATCTGCTACAGTTAAAGTATACTCCACTTTGAGATTAACTTTAATGATAATTATCTCGGTGATTAGTATCTGGTTTGAAACCTTAAAAGTTATCCACAGGTCAATTAGTATCTAATTTGGCTTATTTTTTTCAGTTTTTTTACCTCATCGCGTAAAATCGCCGCTTCCTCAAATCTTAATGCCTCTGCTGCCTGACGCATTAAATTTTCTTTGTGAGCTATCAGGGCTGGCATGTCTTTTTGCTTAATTTTCTTTTCCACTACATCGTCGGGAGCTAAAATATCAACTAGAATCGATTTAATATTTTTTTCTATCGTTTTCGGTGTAATATTATGCTGTAAATTATATTCGAGTTGAATTTTTCGACGTCGGTCTGTTTCATCAATCGCTCTTCTCATTGAACCCGTCACATTATCGGCATAAAGAATTACACGTCCCTCACTATTGCGTGCCACCCGACCGATGGTCTGAATTAACGATGTCTGTGACCTTAAAAATCCTTCTTTGTCCGCATCCAGAATTGCAACCAATGAGACTTCCGGCAAATCCAAACCTTCACGCAATAGATTAACTCCAACAATCACATCAACCTTTCCCAAACGTAAATCCTGCAATATCCTAATGCGATCAAGGGTTTCGACTTCTGAGTGCAAGTATTTAACTTTAATGCCGGCGGTCTTAAGATACTCAGACAGATCCTCGGCCATCTTTTTTGTCAGGGTAGTAACCAAAGTTCGCTCTTTTTTAGCTATACGTTTCGTAATCTCCTTGTGAAGATCTTCGATTTGACCTTCGATCGGTCGGATTTCGATCTCAGGGTCGACTAACCCGGTTGGACGAACAATTTGTTCGGCAGTATTCGTGGAGTGTTCCGACTCGAACGGACCGGGTGTAGCCGAAACAAAAATGGCTTGGTTAATATGCGATAAGAATTCATCGAATTTCAAAGGACGATTTTCCTTAGCGCTTGGCAAGCGAAAACCATGTTCGATTAAAGTGTTTTTTCTCGATTTATCACCCTCATACATACCTTGTAATTGAGGAATTGTGACGTGTGATTCATCAATCATCAGTAAATAATCGTCTGGAAAATAATCGATTAAAGTATATGGCGGTTGGCCCGGTTGACGACCGTCAAAATGCATTGAATAGTTTTCGATGCCATTGCAATATCCAACCTCGCGAATCATTTCCATATCATACCGAGTCCTTCTCTCAAGGCGATCCGCCTCAAGCAACCTACCGTCATCAAGTAATTCCTTCAGTCTTTTTTCCAATTCTCGGTCAATATGCTCAAGAGCCACTTCCAGACTGCGAGGTGAAATAACATAATGCTTAGCCGGAAAAAGCCATAATTCTCGTTCACTCGATTGGGTTTTGTAGTGAAGTAAATCGACAACTTCAATTGACATCAAACGATTAGATTCAATGGTGAGTCGGTAGTAGATATTATCTTGACCAATGGGCACAATCTCAACATTAGTACCTCTTGCCCGGAATTTTCCACGTTCGAGCGTCATATTGGTCCGCTCATATTGCATATCAACTAAGCGACGAATAATCGTTTCGCGAGTAATTTCATCGTCGATTTTCAGCCTCATCATCTTCCCGACATATTCTTCAGGAGAACCTAATCCATAAATAGCACTAACCGAGGCCACCACAATTACATCGCTTCTCGACAGCAACGACTGAGTTGCACCGTGACGGAGTTTATCAATCTCTTGGTTAATAGTCGCTTCTTTTTCGATATAGGTATCAGAATTTGGTAAATAAGCCTCGGGTTGATAATAGTCATAATAACTCACAAAATACTCGACTGCATTATTAGGAAAAAATTCTCGAAATTCGGTCACTAACTGAGCAGCTAGTGTTTTATTATGAGCCAGTACTAATGTTGGACGGTTTGTCTTAGCAATCACCGAAGCCATTGTAAAGGTCTTACCCGATCCGGTGACTCCTAATAACGTTTGGAATTTTTGCTGAGCATTAAGGCCATTAACCAAAGACTCAATTGCTTGAGGTTGATCGCCACTTGGTTTAAAGTGAGAATTTAATTGGAATGGTTTTTCTTCTGACATTGCGCTTCATTGTACCTGAATAATAAAAAAATGTCCACCGCGAGGTGGACAGCGAGACACGATCACATTGGATCAAGTAAGTGATCGGCCCGAGGTTGGAGATTACTGCACACTCGACGCTGATAAGCGTGAGTGATGTCATCGCTGAGATCCAAGGCTGCTTGCCTCGCGCGAGCCCGACTCAAGTAGGGTCTGTAGTGTACTACCGACTGAGGAAGATAGGGCCGGACTGCTACGGGCAGATAGACCAATCGCAGACCAGTTTCCATTCTCTCCCGGAAGCCTTGCTTATCGGTAGCTATCGACCAGGACTGGAGGGCTACTATTGCCTGGCCGTAAAGACTGTAACGAGGCAGGCCGCTTAACTCTGGCCGATTGCCAATGCTTAGCCACAGACCAGATTCGCCTTTGGCCCCCAGCCAACGGGCCCGGCGCATATAGGCCAGTAGTTCAGTGTGCCCGAGCATGGCCTGAGCGCAGTAGGCGTCAAACTTGAGCATTTTCGTCGCGTTTACCAGCTGCCGGGTGGTAGGATCAAGCATCGGGACAGTCCAGTCGTAGATCAGGACATCAACCGGACCGGGTAAATGTAGACGGTCGAAACAGCCACTGAGGTGCTGGAAGTTACTCGCTTCCCTCGAACGGAAAACGATCTCCCGTCCGCTATGCCTGGTCAGTGCGACGTGCGCCGGCAGACCGCCGATGTGGAACAAAGCGGTCACATTGCCGATATCGTAGAGCCAGACCAGACGCTTGGCGATACTCCAAGCCATACTCCTGTCGTCAGACGTGAGAATGGCGAGGTGGGCGATCGGACTTCGCTTCGGTCTATCCGCCTCGAAGCCTCTCTTACCGCTTGCGGCACTACCACGTACTACTCGGAGCAACTTAACACCTCCTTAATCAGTTGTGCAGATTGTCGCTAAGCGATATATTATTTTACTTGATCAAATGTTTTTTCACAACATAAATCTTTACTTATAAGGATTTATTGGCTACAATATCAACAGATTGCACACCGAAATAGGGGTTGTTTTTGGGTTCGTAGCTCAATGGTAGAGCAGTAGCCTCTTAAGCTATTGGTTGTGGGTTCGAATCCCACCGAACCCTCCAAACTCCGCTACCTTCGGTAGCTTCGCTTGGTAAACCATACTTAGCTGTTGTTTATCTTCATAGAATGAAATAAATAAAAGCGGAGTTTGTCCTGCGTAGCTCGAAGAGCGAAGTAGGACAGTAAATATTGTTTCTGGCGCTATCGTCTAGTGGTTAGGACAGCAGGTTTTCATCCTGCAAACGGGGGTTCGATTCCCCCTAGCGCTGCCACCTGTTGAGCGAGTAATCGAGCGAAGACAGGTGCGTCCCGGACCTGACGCTTCTGCAAGTAGAGGACGTAGTCCCTTTTGCAGAAAGGAAGGTAATGGGACCACAAATAATTTCGCTAGCGAGTAAACGAGCGAAGACAGGTGCGTCCGGGACCTGACGCTTTTGCAAGTAGAGGACGTAGTCCCTTTTGCAGAAAGGAAGGTAACGGGACCAAAAAAGTATTAGCCCTCGTAGCTCAGCGGATTAGAGCGTCTGGCTTCGGACCAGAAGGTCGGGGGTTCGAATCCCTCCGAGGGTACCACGCACCATACGGTGCATGGCAAGGCCACGTATCAAACGGTGCATGGCTAAGCCATATATCCGGAAGAAATTAAACTAACGTACTGGCCAGTATGTATTGGATTGTAATTTCTTCGAGTTATTTATTACCGTCAGAAGGCGGTTTTATTATTGTCTCAAGTCCTTTTATCTGTTAATATTAGCCCGTTAGTGATATTTATGGTGGGTGTAGCTCAATGGTAGAGCACCAGATTGTGGCTCTGGGGGTTGTGGGTTCAAATCCCATCACTCACCCCATATTTGCCCCAGTAGCTCAGCTGGATAGAGCGCGAGCTTCCGGTGTTCGAGGTCAGGGGTTCGAATCCTCTCTGGGGTACCATGCACCGTACAGTGCATGGCAAGGCCACGTATCCAGAATAAATATATTCCGACAACAGTCGGTTTTTTGATACAAAAAAAGCCACTTTTTGATAGGAAGTGGCAAACCTGGAAAGCTATCGGAGCGTGTCCTCGATACCTGCTCGGCCCCTGAATGTAATCAGGATGCCGCTGCAATTCATCGGATCGCGGGGGTCACTGCGCTCGGTCACGAAGATACACTGACCGCGTCTGACAACGTACTGAGCCCGCGAGGCAAGATCAACGGTTTCGATCACTTCGACCCCACTGACCTTCAGAAGAACGATGAAGGCTTCTTCCTCCGTGAGCTCATCGGCGATTGCTTGCAGATCGAGGGGATCCAAATCCCCATGGCCGATCCTCTCACCGGCCACATTGTACCAGCCGGCATCCATAACCAGACAGTTGTTGCGTTCCTGCCCGATTCTGAGTCCGAACAGTCCCTCTTCGAAGTCGTTAAAGACTCCGACGACCAAACGGCCAACTTTCGTCATGACATCACTCCGTCCCGATGTGTTTGTTTTATCGTGATGCAGTAAATAATAATAATTACAATCTACTGGATCACGACAATTGGTATTCAATGAACAACTTCAACCTTGGGATAGTACCACATAATACCTGATTTGTCAATGAATATTATGGACTAAATCATTGTCTCACTGAGTCATATTTGATAGTATTTGATTGATTTACGTCCCCGTAGCTCAGCTGGATAGAGCAACTCCCTTCTAAGGAGTAGGTCGTAGGTTCGAATCCTACCGGGGATACCACGCACCGTACGGTGCATGGCGAGGCCATAAAAAATCCTGCTTTGTGCAGGATGTTTTTTAATGTCCCCCATGATCTCATTGTAGAACTATCAGGACAGTCAATGACATTAAAACAACCCCTATAGTAACCATGACAAGAGTTTTTTGGGATTGATAGTTTTTAAACCATACCATCAATCCAAAAAGTAATATATTAAATATTGCCCCAATTATCGCAATCGATAGAATGATGAGACCACCAACTGTTAGTAAGGGATCATAATTTTGATGGGCCCAAAGTATTTCAATCACCCTCTGTAATCGGGTAATTACTAGAATTACAATTATGATATTTAAAATCGCCACACCGATGGCGACTATTTTTTCTGACAACATATATTTTCAATTCTTCTGGAGCGGGTAGCGGGAGTCGAACCCGCATCTTCACCTTGGAAGGGTGACATAATAGCCACTATACGATACCCGCAGATATCTAATTCTGCCCTGTCATTAATCCTGTGTCAATAATTGAACGTAAATTTTCTATTGCACTTTTATACGCCTCCGGAATTGCTTGAGCAGTTGTCGCGTCGGTTAACTCCGTTTTACAGATACTGAAAGAAATATCGACCCGAATATTTTTTGAATATGTCACAAAACTTCCTGATGAACAACCATTTTCCGATGCATCGATAAAGGCCAATTTAACACCATTATCATTAGTAAAAAGTTCTGTTTGGTTGTCATTGGTGTTGGCCATTTCTTCTTCGCCGTTAATCACCTTCTTTTCAGCTTCATACATCGACTTAGTTTGTGCCTCGTCAGTGCTAGTTAAACTGTCTAGATTTACAATTCTTACCACATATAATGGCGGATTGAGCAATTCCATATCGCCCGACGATGAAAGAGTGGAATAACCGATAAACTTAGCCATGGTCGGGTCATATTTAATTGTTAAATCCGTATCACTGATCGGCAGGGTTTCCATCTTAATTTCTTTATCCTTGCTAGCGCCAAGAGGATCCTCTTTCTCGCCGCCATTATAAAGCGATTGCGTATCCTTGGTTGATGTCGGAGTTGATTCGGTGACGTAAATTGTATAACCAACAAAACCCAGGATAGAAATAACCACTAATATAAGTATTGCGCGCCACGAAATAAACCCCTTTAATCTATTTTTAAGATACAACTGACGAATTGCCATACAGATACCTCTGAATTTTTGGAGGCCGGGAGGGGAGTTGAACCCCTGTACGCGGTTTTGCAGACCGCTCCCTAACCACTCGGGCACCCGGCCATTTTTGACAGATTGACAACAATCCACTACTCTATAAGGTGTTCCGAAACATTAATATCTTACCAATCACCCAGAATAGATACAAGGAGCAAAATGTCCAAAAAGAAACACCGCAAGAAACATAGTCAATCATTTAAAAAAAATTCTTCTCATACTACTAACGAGACCGTAAACGCCAGCACAATAGCGCCTGCAGTTGCTATTAATGAAAATAATGCAGCGAGCGAAGTTAAAAAAATACTCATTATTATGGGTATAATGGTTATTGTCGTAATAATTGTTGCTATTGTAAATACGAAAACGTCCGCCATTTCAGATCTTGGCGAACGCCTGTTAAATTTCTAAAGAAAAAGAACTAAACTTTTTTAACCGGATTTCTTGTTAAAGCCTCCAGGATTATTAAGTATACGGCAAAAACCAGAACCGCTAAAATCATGGCTAGCCACCACCACAAATTAAGGCTATAAAATAACCACGTAAAAGCAGTAATTACCGAAAAACCTTCAATTGCTCCCAAGAGACGCTCCCCCCAGTTACCGTACAGATGACTGGTGACACCTAAAATGATTCCCAGTAGCCCACTAACTAATATAAACATATATTCCTTTCCTAGAACCTAATGTAGCAGTTTATCATTCTGTCGCCAAGTCCTGATCTAGCCATGGTGTTTCAGGGTGATTCAATAGAATGCAATCGTATTGGTCTAAAATTTGTCCCGTCGAGGCATCATAAAGCGGCGATTGATTATTGCTAGTCGTCGCGATGTTGCCGCATACGTCAAGATTATTGGCGCTAACCCATTTGATGATTTGAGCCTTTTCCGATTGTGTTAACAACTCCCCCGGTGCAAAAATTGATTTGCCTGGAAATACCAATATTATATCAGCCGCTGTATTAATCATGAAGCCTGTATAGCTCGAAATATACCGGCCGGGTACAAAATCGATATATACAGCCGCCTGGGGATTAGCCGAGTCTGAAGCTCCATCGAGACCAACGATTTGACTGATCGTACCGGATGTTAATGCTTCGTTTAGGGTTATTGTTTCTTGACCTTCTTGCTTGACTAAAATAGCTTCACCATCTAATTTAATTCTTTTATTATATGGATTACCAACGATATTCCACCCGGTATTTAAGTCCATATTATATGCAGAGTTATAAGCAATTGGTCTTCCGGTTGGAACTTTGATTTTTCCACCGTCTGGGTGGTACAGCCAAAATCCGACACCTGCCTTAATACGACTATAATTCTCTTGAAGAGTAATATTATCCCATTGTCCTGAAGTTAGGTCATAGGCATAAGCAATTGGCGTGGTGAATTGTGACCAGAATTCGTTCAACGACTCATCAGTGAGGGTCAAGGGAATAGTTAACAGATTATAACCTTTTCCCAATTCGATCAGCTCTGAACCAGCTGTCGCAATCACTACACCAGTCTGATTAGATTGAGCTACAACTTGTTCAATATCAGCGCCCTCACATTGACCTAAGCCCAATAGCCCGCAACGAGTATTCTGAGGCGTTATCGAGTAACTAATCACCTTGGCACTCACAATCGCTCCGACATCAGCGTTAGTCAGGAAAGTAATTGGAATAGACTTACTCTCGCCTCGAGCAATTTTACCTACTTCCCAAGTTATGGCTGAACCGGACTCAAAACCCTCACCAAAAATCTTATTGATATTTTCCGAGGAGATCACCGATAAGTCATTTGCCAAGTCATTGGTTAACGTCGAGGGTGAAATTACCGCTTTAACCCTGACTTGCACCGCCTCTGTTCCTTCATTTGAAACTGTCAATTCAGCTTCGAGGGCTTGATTTTGCTCAAGTGCTTCCGGCAATTGTATATCGACTTTAATCGATGCTTTTGTATCAACGTCTGCCCCAACCTTAAACCAGCTATCTCCCCCGAATACTAAAGCAATTACAAGCGCAACCGCCGTAAGAGTGGTAAGTAAAAAAGCAATTGCTACCATCAACTTAGCCCGCGCGTGATGCTTCGAGCCTGACTGGGCTCCCGGACCAGGTTGTGAGTATGCGTTATAAACCACAGCCAACAAGTATTGCTATAATTGCGTTCTAAGCTTTAACCGATGCGTACGATAGAGAACAAATAGTAAAGCCATGGGAAAAACCAACCACCATAGACCTGGGCCACTTTCAGCCTCAACCTCGGTGGAAGTATCTGTTGTTACAGTCGTATCCGCCGTCACATCAACAGTTGATTCTGTCGTTTGAATTTCTGTTCCAGTATTATCCGCCACGCCAGAAACCGAAGTATTACCAGTTGTACTACCGGTGATCGAGCCAAAGCCTTGTGCGTAAGCATTAGTCGCAAACATCAAAAGACTTCCGCATAATGCATAAATCATCAATCGCCTCAATCGGCCTCCTTGCAAAGACATTATAACATTAATTAAGAATTCTTTCTGCCTGAACAATTAGCCGGCTCCAATTCGTTCCTACCGGATAACATGTCATCAATGTCAGGGTTTCGCTGCGATCGCTTAATACATAGTTTCCGACTTCATCTCGAGAAACAACTTGGCGATTGTATACCTTGTATCGAAATATAACACCATTGTAATTAATGGCGATTAAGTCGTCATTAGTCAGCTTATCTAAAAGTGCAAAGACTGTCTTGTGATTGCCCTTGGTCCAAAATACGTCAGAAGAATGTCCGGTAATAAAAATGTTTCCCGGTGTACCCGGCGCGGATGTATGAGCAATATGGACTACGCCGTTATTTAATTCATTCTGAACATTTTCGGCTGTAACGTTCCATACAATCGGAGAAGAAGTAGCAATTTTGGGGATTGAAATATTATTTAATGCAACTTGTAAACTTGGCTCAGTAACAGGATTTGATTCCACAGTATCGGATAACTCCAATCCTTCGATTTTATCCTGGTTCAAGCTCAATTCGATTGCATCCATAACCCCGACATAACCGCTTGTCTGCAACGATTTTTCCTCAATTACCGTTTTCTCTGTCTCGTTTGCCGGTACCGGATTATCGATAGCGAGCTCCTTGACCTCATCAACCGGCTGCGTTGTTTCCAGAGCTAAAACTGTAGCGTGACTGCTGGTTATTGATGCCCAAGCATATTTCGCTCTCGCCGTAAAAGCTGAAAAATTCATACCGACGACTGTAACCAGTGCCACCACAATAATATTGATAGTGTTGGCGACTACGAACCATCGTCGACGCCTGGCCTCAACGTGCGAGATAAAGGAATTAAAATCGTTTAATTGACCTGGTTTCATTTCATTTAGATAGTGTTTGACACTCTCATTATAAAGCAATAAAATTATTTTGTTGATCATCTACAAACGAAGGGAGACGCAATGTCAGGTAATCACCACTCAGGCAGCGCAGTATTTGTGCGCTGTATGGACCCACGACTTACCGAAAGCGATGAGTTCAACGCTTGGGCCAAGAACGAGTTTGGACCTAAGCACGATCTCATTTCGACGGCCGGTGGTCCAATCCGCTTGATGTCCCCCGACAGCGATGCGTATGTCGACCTCGGCATTTCACTTCACCACCATAACGTCAGCCGCATCGGGCTCTGTCTCCATTCCGACTGTGGCTACAACAACGAGTTCCACCCGGAAGAGGTGTCGACCCCAGAACGCGAACACGCTTGGATGAACTACTGCTTTCACCGTGCAGCGGCGACAATCCGTCAACGCTTCGCATCGGCTACCCGTCATGTCGCCATCGAATACTATTACGCTACCATCCACCCGGACGGAAGTGTGACAGTTGACAGGGTCCCGGCAATGACGGTAGAGGGAAACCTCTCGGCTGACAACATCCAACCGAACATCAAAGGCATCGAGCCCGGCACCAAGAGAGTGCAGACAGCATAGTCGCTACGTCACTGGCAGCCTGAAGCCCACGATCAGTGGGTTTTGTGTTTGACTGCCCCCGCCCATGCTCTATAACCGAGCCATGGGCGGTTTTTTATAATAAGCCAAGTGATTTTGGACGATATTGCAATGCCTCAGCAATATGCTGAATGTTAATATTGGTCGAATTTTCCAGGTCGGCAATAGTTCTGGCAATTTTAAGGACACGAGTATAACCGCGAGTAGAAATATTTAATTTATTTATTGCCATTTCAAGCATTTGGCTAGTTTCTTGGTTGATTTGACAGTAGCGATCTAAATCCTTTTTTGTTAGCTGATAGTTATATTTTTGACTATTACGCCGATATTGCCTTGTCCACGCCTTAACAACCCTCTTTCGAATGGACTCCGACCTTTCTGCCCCTTCATTTTTTTCGATATATAGTTTGGCATTTACCCTTGGAACTTCGATCATAATATCAAAGCGATCTAGGATTGGGCCTGACAATTTTTTATGATATCGCGCGATTTCTCCGGCCGAACATCGACAATGATGGTTTTCATCGCCAAAATAACCGCAAGGACATGGATTAAGACTGGCTATCATCATAAAATCTGCAGGATAAGTAATCGTCCCCTGGGCTCGTGATACCGTAACCACCCTATCTTCCAAGGGTTGTCGCAAAACCTCCAAAACTTTACGGGAAAATTCCGGGAACTCATCCATAAACAGGATGCCATTATGAGCTAAACTAATTTCTCCGGGGCGAGGAATCGTTCCACCGCCAATAATAGCAATATCGCTGGTCGTGTGATGCGGATGCCGAAACGGGCGGGTTCGTGTCACTTCGCCCGATCCCAGCAAACCAGCTACGGAATAAATACGAGTACAATCAATAATTTCCGATTCATTCATCGGTGGCATTATTGACGGAATAGTTTTCGCTAATAGTGTCTTGCCCGATCCGGGCGGTCCCCACAATAGTATATTGTGTCGTCCAGCTGCAGCAATCTCAAGCGCCCGCTTAGCTCGTGCTTGTCCGATAATATGTGTAAAGTCAGCTTCATAATGCGGTTCTGGCTGCCTTTTTCTAGCTTTCACTTTTTCTGACACAATTGTGGCATTGCCCCGTAACCATTCAACCACATTGGTTAAATTAGTGATTGGAATTAATTCCAGTCCTTCAATAATTCTGGCTTCGGCTAAATTATCAGGCGGTGCAATTAATGACCACTGTTTCTTATGGGCTAGAATTGCCACCGAAAGAACGCCCTTAACAACCCGAATCGTCCCATCCAGACCCAATTCACCGACAACAACCGTACCGTTAATCTTTTCTTCAGGAATCTGTTCATCCGCTATTAAAACAGCCAAGGTCATCGGCAAGTCATACATCGCCCCTTCTTTGCGGATATCGGCCGGGGCCAAATTAATCGTAATCCGCTTATTAGGCATTGAATAACCAAGATGTTTCAAGGCCGCTCTGATTCTCTCTCTTGATTCTTCAACCGACTTATCCGGCAAGCCGACAATATTAAATGCCGGCAAGCCCGGGGTAATGCACGCCTCAATCGTCACCGGCACTGCTTCCAGCCCGACAACCACTGCCGACATAACTCGCGCCAAACGCGACATATTAGTTTATTTTTTTATCCAATCAAAAACCAGAAGAATATCGGCTAAAAATAACACAACGATAGTTAAATATGCGACCGTATTAGCCTTCCATGAATTAACATGCTCGCCCATTACTTTTTTATCATTTGAAATATTGGTCAACACTAAAACCAAGAATGGCACTACCAAACCGACAAAGATCTGACTCCAGACTAACATCTGGATCGGACTAATGCCAAAGATGTTAATTACCACGCCAAAGATCATAGCCAATAGAATCACCGAATAAAATGAGGGAGCATCGATCTGTTGTTTATCCAATCCGCTTTTCCAGCGAAATACGTCAGCGAGCATGTATGCAGTTGACGACGCTAACACCGGCAACGCTAAAAAGCCGGCGCCGAGTACCCCAATAGAAAAGAGCGCGAAAGCAAAATTGCCGACCAATGGCTGTAGTACCTCCGAAGCCTGTCTAAGCGTTTCAATGCTGCCTCCGTTAACACCCAGTACTACTGATGACAAAACAATCATAAACATCGCTGTAATATTGCTGTAGATCATGCCAAAGCGAATCCCTGACTTGCTTTTAGGAATATCACCAATCTTAAGTTTTTGTTCGACATCTTCGGTGGTTTCCCAAAATATTACAAACGGCGTGATCGTTGTTCCTAACATACCAACGGCCAGAGCTACATAACTGGCATTGAATCGGGTATGTGGTAAAACGATATCATGAATAACCTGTTTCCAGTCCGGACCAACAATAAACACCGCCACGACATAAGCTAAAAATACCGGTGTCAGTAAATATAAATATCGAGTAATCGACTGGTATCGACCTCGTAGAAGGAATAATGTACAAATCAGTCCCATTAGAATGACAAATAGTAGCTGGTAATCTTCCATTTTAAACCACGCTGCTAATATATCACCCATCCCAGCTATATCAGCTCCGATGGTGGCAATATTAGCCATCATCGTAAACAGCACCATAAATAAAGCCAATTTTATGCCATATTTTTCAGCTAGAACTTGGCCAAGCCCCTTTTTGGTTACCGCTGCCACTCTAGCCGACATCTCTTCAACAACAATCAACATTGGGGTTGAAATTGCCAATAACCACACCATTGACAAACCCGTTGTCGCTCCAACTTGGAGATAAGTTACTATGCCAGAGGGATCGTTATCAGCCGCGCCGCTAATAATGCCATCTTTTTTACTACTAAAAAAGTCGGATATATTCCGTCTTGAGAATGTCCGCCTTTTTATCTTCGGCCAGAATTGCATAACTATATTATATCTTATTTCTCAGCTAATAAGCCGATAATTTTTTTATGTAGTTGTTGCCAATCATTGATTGTTAAATCTTCAGCCCGATAATTACTATTAATACCTGCCTGCATACATGCTTGGACAATCTTGTCTTTAGGTAATTTCAAGGCCATCGATAAACTATTTGCAATCTTAGCTCTCTTCTTGCTAAACCCGGCTTTAACGACTGGCATAAATGACGATGGTTCAACCCGTTCGGATAAAGGTTTGAGATCAAAACGGATGACTGCCGATTCAACTTTTGGAGCTGGTGAAAAAGCAGACTGAGGTACTCTTGTTACCAGGGATACTTTTCCCATTGCTTCAACTACAACTGTTAATATTCCCCTATTAGCGTCGCCGGGAGGAGCCAACAAACGCTCAGCTACCTCATATTGGATTAGCAATACCATCCTTTGAGGCGGATTAGATAATTTGGTTAAGAATTCATTAATAGTCGGCGATGTAATGGCGTAGGGTAAATTGGCAACCACTTGGTATTGTTCAGGTAATTGCAATTCAGGGATTTTTAAAACGGCATTACCACAAATTACATCTATACTCCTCCCCATATAACGATCCCTTAGATAATCGACAAATATCCGTTCCTGTTCAATGGCTAAGACATCAGCTCCAGCTGATAATAATCGGCTGGTTAGCGCCCCTAAGCCCGGACCAATTTCAACGACTTTTTTACCAGGCAAAATTTCCGCAGCCGCAATAATCTTGTCTAAGACATCGTCATCGATTAAAAAGTTTTGACCCTTAAGTTTATTAGGCTTTACTCCCAATCGTCCCAAAGTGGCTCGCACGTCGTTAGCGTTCATGATTTTATTTCCTCAACCTTAACACTAATTACTCCTTCGCTAGATGATGCGATTTGTTCCCAAGCGTCAATATTTAAATCAAGGATCCGGCCTGTGCCGGTAGATGGACCGTAGTCCCCAACTGTTGTTGTTACACTCTTACCATTGGCCAGATTTGTCACCCTAATTGATGTTCCTCGGCTATAATTACGCATTGCCGTTTTAGTATACGTCCATGACGATTTCCCCGAAACTGATGATAGAACCGTTTCTTTGGTCCCGATCGCAATTACTCTCGACACGGGTGTTTTAACGACTGTTTCTTTAATCAACGTCCGTGATTCTTCAAAACCATTCTTAGTGATGACTAAATATTCTATATCCTTACGACCTCTCTCTCCCTCCGTAATTACCTTCTGCTTACCCTTTTCAAGAGTGTTATCCTCTTTTGTTTCGGTTTTGTACGGAATATCCTCACTTACTACCAAGCTACCCTTGGCAATGCGTGTAATTGAAATAGTAATCCCCCTGGATACAGTCTCAGTAATCGGTGGTGATATGGTATCTTCTGGCCCGAGCTGAATTTTAGCCTCTTTTAATACTTCATCAATCGTATAGCCCCAGCTTTTGACTGTTAATTGGTGATTACTATCATTGATGATATATTCCGGTGCGCGCCAAATCCGTACTTGACTGCCAATCCCTAATTCCGGAGATGGAAATAATTTAATAATATCTCGACTATCGAGTTCTAAATTATGAATGACTTCAATCTCTCCGAGAGATGTCACAAATGGCCGCGCCATTATCACTTCTGACGGTGGTAAAGTTTGAATTTCCTCAACTGAGGGTGCCGCTTGAACAGTGGCAGGTTGAGAACTGAACAATAAATTCACCAATAACGAGATGATTATCATCAAATGATATTTATTTTACTTTATCTAACAATGCTTCGGGTATTTCGTCAATGAATCTCGATACGGCATTGGCCTGTAAGGCGCCGTACAGCATACGAGTATCGGCTGATGACAAATAAAGCCGCTTCATTGCACGAGTCATCCCGACATAGCAGAGCCGACGTTCCTCTTCTAACTCAGAAGCATCAGTCAGACTTCGGGAGTGAGGAAAAATCCCTTCTTCCATGCCAACAATAAATACAACCGGAAATTCTAAGCCCTTAGCGCTATGAAGTGTCATCAGCGTGATGGCATCGGTCTTCTCATCGTATTCATCAACATCGCTGACTAGCGTGATACCTTCTAAAAAATCGCCGATATTATCGTACCGTTCCGCCACAGTTTTCAACTCTTCGATATTTTCGAGACGCGACTGTCCTTCCGGCGAGCCGTCGTTGAGCACGCGGAAATAACCGCTATCATGCAATATCAGGTCGATAACATCGGTCACCGGTATATTCGGCACTTTGACCAGCCATTTATCAATCATCGCTTTGAATTGACCGATTTTAGCGTTGTGTTTAGCCGCGCCGGAAAAACCATAACGAATTACTTCCCGCCAAGCCGCCGCGCCAATACCGCGCGATGGTGTATTAATAATCCGTTCGAGTGAAACCATATCGGCCGGGTTAGCCAAGAATCGGATATAGCCGAGCATATCTTTAATTTCACGGCGTTCGTAGAAACGTAGACCACCGATTATTTTGTAGGGAATACGATAATCGAGCAGACTTTCTTCAATAGCCCGCGATTGAGCGTTGGTCCGGTAGAGGATGACCATATCCGCTAATCTTGTGCCGTGGGTCGACAGCCCGACTGCTTCCTGTATGACAAAGTCATTCTCGGTCTTGCCATCCGGAGCTTGAAAATAAGTTATTAACTCCCCTCGCCCGTTTGAAGTCCATAGCTTTTTATCGGATCGTTCTTCATTTTTGGCAATAACTGCTTGAGCCGCATCAAGAATATTTTGACTTGAACGATAGTTTTGTTCCAGTTTAATCACCTTCGCCTTCGGATAGTCCTTTTCGAAATCTAGTATATTTTTAAAACGCGCACCCCGCCAAGAATATATCGATTGCCAATCATCGCCAATCACAAACACATTTTTATATTTAGCCCCAAGCATTTTAATAAGTAGATACTGTGAAGTATTTGTATCCTGATACTCGTCAACCAAAATATATTTAAATTGGCTCTGGTAGAATTCAAGAATCTCCTTATTCTTTTGGAGCATTTCGACCGTAATATTAATAAGGTCATCAAAGTCGAGGGCGTTATTGGTTCGTAACGTCTTATTGTAATGAGCATAGACATCGGCCACAATCATCTGAAAATGGCCCTGGGCAAAGCCCTTGTATGCCTGGGGATTAATCATTTCGTTTTTAGCGCTGCTAATCATAGCTCGAACAGCCGCCGGATTGTATTGTTTGGGGTCATACTTCAAGTCAATCATCGCCCGCTTTACCGTTGTCAGTGAGTCCCCTTCGTCATAGATCGTAAACTGCGGGTGAATACCTATTTTCTTAGCCTCACGGCGCAATAGCCGGACACAAATGCTATGAAATGTCCCCATCCAGGGTAAGACCGAGGTTGTTAGGGACTGTTTTGGATCGACTTTAATTCCAATTAATTTAGCAATTCGCTCACTCATGGCCCGTGCCGCTTTATTGGTAAAGGTAACTGCTAAAATATTGTACGGCGAAATATGCTTCTCTTTAAGAAGATACGCAATCCGGTGAGTCAGAGCTTTAGTTTTGCCACTACCGGCACCAGCTAATATAAGAACCGGTCCTTCAGTAGCAAGGACCGCTTCTTTTTGCTCATTATTTAATCCATCTAATACATCCACTAGGTTATAGTAGCATATTTTAATAAAAATACCGCCTGCAACGAGCAGGCGGGATGTGGGAGCCGGAATACACCGGCGATCAGGGCACGGGAAGACTTGCGTCGTGAAGTGCTTGTTCGAGAAGAGCGATGCGAGATTCGAGAATGGCGATCTCGTGATCCCGCGAGTGATACCCCTGCTGCTCAAGACCTTCCGGGATCATGATGTGGTTCCGGTAGAAGATGTCGAGAGCGCGACGGGTCTCCTCTGGAATCTGGTCGCCGTAGGGAATGAGATGCTCCGGGGTCGGGTCGATCCAGTGACTGCTGACATGCTCGTCTGAGAGTCGAACCGTATGGCGAAGTGGATTGACCAGGTGTACACGGAAGACCATGCAGAGGTATGGGATGCCGATCCACTTCGGGGGCATACCGGCTGGCTTGTCCCAGATGTAGATCGGGTCCTCATCGACCGAGATAACAATCCCGGTCTCTTCGAACCACTCCCTAACCAGACCTTGACGGATCGATAGACCGCCGCCGACCTTGCCACCGGGCAGCTCTATGCGTCCATCAACCTTCTCGAGAACCAGGACGCCTCCGGCCGACTTCGAGTGCAGTAGCCCACGAGCTGCCATGACGGCTGGTACAATACCCGAGCCCTCAGCCTGGCAACAGCGTTCGTGCATCTCATCGACCGAGACTCCAAGCTTCTCCAGAGCTACTAGCAGCTCTTGCAGCGACATCCCGAACTGGTAGGCCAACCTCGTAAGCATCGGCATGTGGTCCGGGTTGACTTCATTCCGCATCAGCCTCACCTCCGACTCGGTTCGCGATAAAGCCTCAGCAAGGCTTAAAGGTATTATGCCACTATCAGCATTATCGAGCAATAAAAAACGCCTGGCGGGCGATGGAATCTTGCCAGCCAGGCTGATGAAGCGAGCCGAAGTCGGCACTCAGACTTCGGTCATGATGATGAACCCGAGGTCGTCGCGACCGACAGTCGTTCCGGGGACGTCCTGGTCGATCTCCGGCGGAAACCGGAGAATGTCAGGGCAGCTGAAGACGTTGTCGGTGTCGTCGTCGTTGAAGGTCGAGACCTCCTCTGCCAGGGCGAAGCCGCCGACCGCTCGGAACTCATGCCACGTTCCGTGCGGCAGGAAGATGGCGTCACCGGCGTTGAGCGTGATCGCGACAGTCCCCATCTCGATCTGTCCGTGATCATGATGAACTGGCACGTTGTTGACCTCGACATCAACAAGACGACACCGCTCATCCCAGCCCGCGCCATGGCGAACCGCCTGGCCACCGAGCGTGATCAGGATCTGCCCATCCTCGCAGCAGATCGTCTCGCTCTTGGTCCAGTGGTAATGGTTGGGGCAGATCTGATTCCGTGCGAGCACGAGCCGCTTGTGCGCATAGCCCTCCCGTCTTCTGTTGTCGAGGACGTAGGCCACCAGGCCCACTGTGTCGAAGTTACCGAGCCCATAGTCGGTGACGTCAAGCCCATGCCATGGCGTCACCACTCGCCCGATGCCTGCGAGATAGTCGTTGGCGGCAGCCGCCACCGTCACGATCTGGCTAGCTTTGATGGCCATCACTCCCAAACGATAGGGCGAAAAGATTTGACGCATAGCGCCACCTACTCCTCTGCCCGGAATAACGCATATCGCTATATCCCGGCAGACGAATAGTCGATAATTATATACAAATTATATCTATTTTACTATAGACAGGCTGATAAATTAGCTTTAAGCACAAAATTTATTGTTCGACGTGAGCAGCCGCGAACGAGAACTTTCATCGCGACGAGCACGAACGATCCTGTGAGTTCTCGTCCGATTACGGACATCGAACAATAAATAAGAGTTCCGAAAAATCTTTATTTTTTAAACAAAGCGTCGAACTCGTGACGTTCAACGGTTTCTTTTTCGAGTAATAAATTAGCTAATTTTTCGAGAACCAGTTTGTTTTTCTCAAGTGTCGTCAAGGCTACTTTCTCAGCGTTCGTGATAATCGACTTAATCTCTTCATCGATTAAATTGGCGACTTCATTGGAATAATTCTTATGTTCGCCCAATTCGCGGCCCAAGAATATTAATTCTTCCCGCTCACCCAGTTTTACCGGTCCGATCTTATCACTCATACCGTAAACCGTGACCATATCGCGGGCAATCTTAGTCGCATGCTCCAAATCATTACTCGCACCAGTAGTAAGCTGTTTGAAAATTAACGATTCCGCCGCTCTACCACCTAATATCTGAGCAATTTTATCTTGAAATTCCGGCTTACTCATTAAATATTTATCTTCTGCCGGTACACTCCAGGTATAACCTAAAGCCATACCACGAGAGATAATTGAAATTTTATGGACAGGATCAGTATGCTGTAATACTTTTCCGATAATCGCGTGTCCTGCTTCATGATAAGCAGTTATCTTTTTTTCTACTTCAGATAGAACTCGCGTTTTACGTTCCGGCCCGAGCATAATCTTTTCAATCGCCTTATTAACATCGTCCTGATTGATAGTTTTTTTATTGGCCCTTGCCGCTAAAATCGCCGCTTCGTTCATAATATTTTTAAGGTCTGCTCCACTCATCCCGGCTGTAGCACCGGCAATAATTTCGATATTGACATCTTTTTCCAGTGGCTTAGCCGCTGAATGCAATTTTAATATTTCAGCTCTTTCGCTCTTATCCGGCATATTAAGCATCACTCGACGATCAAAACGACCGGGACGAAGCAGGGCGGGATCGAGTACGTCTGGTCGATTAGTAGCTGCCAATACAATAACTCTGGTATCTGTCTCAAAACCATCCATTTCAACCAAGATTTGATTCAAGGTTTGCTCACGTTCATCGTGTCCGCCACCCATACCGGCGCCGCGCTGACGGCCAATCGCATCCAATTCATCGATAAAAATAACCGTTGGGGCATTACGTTTAGCTTTTTGAAATAAATCGCGTACCCGTGAAGCTCCTACGCCAACAAACATTTCAATAAACTCTGATGCGGAAATTGAAAAAAACGGCACACCGGCTTCTCCAGCCACCGCTTTAGCCAATAAAGTTTTACCAACACCGGGGGCACCGACTAATAGGACTCCTTTAGGAATTTCGGCTCCAACTTTGCGGAATTTTTCCGGGCTTTTAAGAAAGTCAACAATCTCATGTAATTCCTGCTTGGCTTCCTTTAAGCCGGCAACATCTTTAAAAGTTACTTTAATACGGTTATTGGCTAATCGAGCTTGTGATTTACCAAAATTCATCGCCTTTATATTATTACCCTGAGCCTGGCGTAACAGAAACCACATGAAAGCACCAATAATAATTAGCGGTAGCGCGATTGATAATAGCGTTGGCCAAATCGTTCCTTGTTCCGGATTTTCTACAACTAAGTTATATTCGTCAACCGTAATGCCATATGTCTCAATTCCAACACCATCTTCTTTATAGGCCACCAAAGTTCGGCCGTCTTTTAGCTCAGCCAAAACTTTATCGCCGTCAACAGTGATTTTCCCCGACTGATCATCCTTTACGGCTGATGTCAGCTCGGTAATCGAAACTTCTTCTGTCTTACTGTTTAGAGACGAAAAATATAAATTATATAAACCAAGCGCAACTAAAACGATGATAATTATATAGACAAACTGGCGAGCTTTCTGCTGAGATTTCATTGTTGAAGTTTATTTAAATGGTGGCTGTGGAAGGAATCGAACCTTCGACCTAGGGCTTATGAGTCCCTCGCTCTAACCAACTGAGCTACACAGCCCTTTGGTAGCGGGGGTGGGACTCGAACCCACGACCTCCAGGTTATGAGCCTGACGAGCTAGCCGCTGCTCTACCCCGCGTCGAAAGTATGCATCAGTTACCGACTTTCTAATTATAGATGATTTTACGATACATATCAACCCATAATCAATCAATGAGAGCTCCTTACGGAGCTCTCATTTTTTTACCAGCGACCTTTTTTTGATGATGATTTCTTTTTGGTCTTCTTCTTGGTAGTAGTTTTTGTCTCAAGTGGAGTCGACTTTTTCTTCTTCTTAAGTTTCTTAGGTTCTAGCGGTACAGGCTCTTCTTTACTAGCCCACCATTCATAAGCATAATAGCCTGCCGTTCCAACCCCTATCGCGATTATTAAGATAGCAATAACCGTTACAATTGTTTCCCAGGTGTTTGAATCAGTATCTTCATTTTCAGTTGAAGAGGCTTTAATTGAGCCGTCGTCATCAGTGGCATCAATAACGTCATCTAAAGTATCCGTGGTATTAATTACTTCGCTAACTGTTGACGCACTAGTCGTATCATCTTCTGAGCTATCATCGGTAATAACGTAGCTGGACTGATAAATCTTAGTCGATGAGGTGGTTGCTTCATAGATCGAGAACGAGGCAATATTTGAACTAACAGTGTTACCAGCAGTATCAGTAACGGATAATTTAGCACTATGACTGCCAACTCCAATCTGATCTGCTGGAACCTCAAACCGCCAGGCACCGGTCGAATCCGACATTGAATTTACGATAAATGGCGTTGAATGAATCTCTAATTGGACGGTGGCATTAGGCTCAGTTGTTCCAGCGAATATTAGATTACTCGACAATAATATACTTTGATTATGTGGGCTCGTGGTCACAGTAATTACCGGAGTTGTAGTATCATATGTGAAATGAATTATTTGCTGCCCGACATTCCCGGCCATATCAGTTGATTCCAATATTAAATCATTATTTCCCTCGGCAACATTACTCAGCACTGTGCCAGAAGGTACATTGCCGAGATCGTAAGTTCCGTTAGTGTTCAATAGTACCATCTTAGCATTCGGATCAGTTAAACCGCTGGCGGTGTCGGTTAATGAATAATCAATGGTTGGTTGACTGTTATATGCCGAGCCAGTTGTTGGATTAGTAACAGTAATTGTTGGTGCATTGGCGTCGATTAAATTGGTAATATCGGCACCGTCATATGCCATGCTAGAATTACCATTGATATCAGTCACGGTAACGGCCGTTAATTGTAATGGTGTAGTGCAGTCAGTATCTCCAGAGGTAACAACATACTGGGATTGATAAGTAATACCACCGTCAATTGTCGTCCAATTTAAATCGTGATTATTATAATTGGCTACGATATCAAGACCAGTATCAACTTCGACTGTTGTTAAATCAAAATTTATCGTATCGCCAATTTTCAGCATTGCCCCGGTGGTTGCGTCGGAAGTCAATGAGTTAATCACCGGTTGTCTGGCATCAACCTCGAATGTTTCACCGTATGAAACATCAGTAGCTACTCCAGTAGTCACCTTTAATCTCCCATAACCTTCATAATCAGCCGTTGTTCCACCGATACCCTCAACAGCAACATTACTGATGACTAAGCTGTCTCCGGCTACCAGGCTGCCGTTAAAAGTGATTTGAACCATGCTGGACGACTGAGTAATTGTATTAACCGTAAATCCACTGCATGCGCCAATGCAGATAATGTCATCGGGAGCTAATGCAGAACTAAAATGAACCACACTAGAGGATAAAGGAGTGACTGAGTCTAGACTAATCGTAATTCCAGTCGTTCCGTCAATATCATCGTTATCAATGGCCTTAACAAATAATGGATCTAGCTGCAAATCCTCACCGGTACCATTGACTACCGCGCTTGAACCACCACCTGAAATATCGGAAGCTGCCAGGACAGCACTGGGTGTAGTTGCTACTAACATCGGCACCATTAAGGCAGCTGCCGACACTACCGCAATCATTTTTTTAATACGCGTCCGCATACATCTCCTTTTCCCCGCCTTTATTTAATTAATGACATAAATTAGCTACAAAAAAACACGCCATATTATTAACCCTATCTGGTTAACAATCTGCCGTGCTCCAAAAGAAATCCCTTGAAGTTCGCCTTTTAACCCCCTTTGGTCTCCAGGCAAACTCAACATAATCAGGCTATAGTTTTTTGTCAAGCACTTAAATTAAAAAAGCTTCGTTAAAATCTAAGAACAAATTTTATCCATTTCCTTGCATTACTCATGTCATTGTTAGTTGTAGCCAATTCAGTTTCGGCTTCAATCACCTTTTCGATAGTTGTACTAGTTTCGAATTCATTAATCCTCTCCTCGCTTATTGGTATGCGTATGACTTTTTCTCCAGATTTTTTCAGACCAAGCTTTCTGCGCGCCTCTAATTCCTTGTAAGTGTCAGAGGAGTAATAAACATTCAAATTTTCTAAATATTGTTTTTCAAGCTCAAGTATTTCAATTTCATTTTTCATCTCAGCTATTTTCTGATTTATTTCATAATTCTGAGCAACAACTTTTTGAGTTAAGAATATAAAATACCCAAGTATCACCAATACCAGTGGCGCAATAATCATATCTTTATAGTTTTTTTTCCCCGTCATGACTACAACAATGTATCAGACTATCGATGTCTTTTGCAATTTTTCGTTCGTTTATTGTTTAGTACCGAACATCTGGACAATCACTAATACTTCTTTACCGTCCAGAACTCCCCTAGCAATTCCGATGCCAATATTTTCATATTCTGCCTTTAATATATTATCGCGATGAGACTGACTCTTCATCCAAGCATTAATGACGTCGGTATAGTTATTAAAGCCAACCGCTAAATTTTCTCCAGCCTTTGAATACTCATAGCCACTGTCGACAATGAAAGTCCATGGAGTTTTACCGTCAGGGCTAATGTGATTGAAATATTGCTTATCAATCATATCGTATACTTTAGCATTAGCCGCAATTGTAAGTTCTTTATTGGGTAATAACGGATCTAATCCATTATTAATTCTTACCTGGTTAGTATATGTAATAATTGGGTTATCCACAGCCACTGCTGTCTCAAGATATGGTGCCCCAGAATATGTAATAGTCGACAAACTAAGGGCGATAGCTGAAACCGCTACCGCTTTGATAATCTTTTTAATTTTATTTTTGTTTTTAGTCATCGTTCGTTCGTTCTTTTGCTTTAGTATACTATATCAAATCCGTTACATTTTGTCAATCTACGTGCGAGCTTCTGCTTAATTGGTACACCAGTTATCCCCCAATAAAAAATCCACCATAGAGTGGAATACATAGACAAACCCATTAGTTTAAGATGTTGTAATTAGATGTTTATTTCTAAATGATTTTCCAGAAGATGACTTTAAATAAGTTTCAAACGATCTCGCTAATTCAATATTGCAAAATCCTGCATACCACACTACAACAACCGGTCTAAATTTTCTTGTATGCGGTACTCCACCTTTTTGATGAATAATATATCTTGATTTTAGATTTTTAGTAATCCCCATATACAAATTCCCATTCCTTAATCGTAATAGATAAACATAGTGCATATCTTCATTAAACAAAAATGTCCTACTTCGCCCCGTTGGGGCTACGCAGGACAAACTTCGCTTTAATTTATAGTGGCTTGCCAAGCGAAGCCACAATTTATTGTGGCGAAGTTTGGTGTGCGCGGATGGAATCAAACTTCTCGGAAACCCACGGTTTTCCGACGTTCGCCTTCGGCTCTCTGCCTTCCTCCCACGGGAAAACAACTGTTTTCCCGACCCCTTTCGTGTTCGAATCCGTACAAATAAAAAAAGCCACTAAATTAAGTGGCTTACCATACACCAAATGGTGCGTGGTGTGCGCGGATGGATTCGAACCATCAACCGGCTGTGTATAAGACAGCTGCTCTACCGTTGAGCTACGCGCACATACAAAACGTAATCTTTTGATATAATATATCCGTGCATAAGAGAATGCAAGCATCAGCCCGTGTCTCGCCACTGGCCAAATGGACTTTGATAGTGTTATCAAGCCTAATGGTCAGCTTTTTTATTGTCGCTGGAATTGCTAGTGCTAAGTACGCTCACACTGCTTTACCGAACACTGTATTACTGGGAAAAAATATTGGTGGTTACAACGCCGAAAAGGCAACTAAATACTATTCCGACAATCCCCCATATGTGTCGGGCACAATTAAGTTTCAGATCAATAATGATGTTATCAACATTAAACCCGAAGTAATTGGTATTAGTGTTAATACTGAATCATCAATACAGAAAGCTCTTAATTATGGTAAGACCAAGGGGATTGTGAATTTTAAGGGTATGTTATCACTATTTGGACGTAAAACAGTTGTCTATCCGGAATACAACATTGATGATGCCACTTTCCAATCTGGATTAAAAAATCAATTAGGCCAATACGAAATCGCTCCAACCAACGCTGAAATTACAATTGTGGATAACGTCGCCACGATTACCCCTGACCAGTCTGGTAAGGGTATTAATTATGCCAAAGCCAAAGCAACCTTAAGCGAGTATATCTCAAAAGAAGAAATTCCGGTTATCCCCATTGAGATCGTAACAGAATCCGCCACCATCACCGCTTACAGTCTTGAAACAATGAAACAGTATGTAACTAATTCAATATCCGGACCTGTGGAATTTTATAATACTAATGGCAAGCTGGTTGCTACCGCCGACGTAGCTACAATTTTTTCCTGGCTTGATACCAGCGCCCTACAGACAAGCAGTATCGTCGTCAATCAGGATCTAGTCACCGAATGGCTGGGTAGTAATGTTGTCTCAAAGATTGAAGTTGCTGCAAAAACAAAAATTGTATCAGAGGCTGATCAATCTGTGGTGATCCAAGCTGGTAGTGTTGGCAAGGCAGTCAATGAAACCGCCTTAGCCAATACTTGCATAGATTTAATTAAGTCCAACCCGACCAATCGAAAGATAACCGTCTCAACTACCGATGTACAACCGACGGTTAAAACTCAAGCTACCTCGACCGGAACAAGCGGCTTGTATCCAGGTAGATATATTGAAGTCGACTTATCATCCCAAACTCTATATCGATACGAAGGCACTAACCTGGTTGGAACCCATCGGGTTTCAACTGGTAAATGGTCCACACCAACACCGACTGGCAGTTATTCAATCAACAGTAAAACCCTTCGAGCATACTCGAGTACATATGATTTATATATGCCTTACTGGATGGCATTTATCGGATCATCATATGGCATTCACGAATTGCCGGAATGGGCTAACGGTACCAAAGAGGGACAGAGTCACCTCGGAACTCCGGTTTCACATGGCTGTATAAGACTGGGAGTGGGTGACGCGGCAACCGTATATTACTGGGCCGAAATTGGCACCCCCGTTGTAGTCCATTCGTAGTTCTAAATACAATATAAGCTAAGCAATCTCATAAAGAGAACATTTTTTAACAGCATGCTTAGCTAGATCAATTCTTTCAGCTGTTTCAGCATACATTGTAAACAGCAAATCATCCTTTTCGATATGCTCCCCAACTCTTTTATTGAGATACAAGCCGGCCTGCTTATCGAGTGGTGCGCCTAAAATTCGAGCCAAATCACTAATTGCATAATTATTTACCGACAATACCCTACCGGTCTGGTTTGAATGAACATCAAATTTCTTAATATTACTTCGCAATACTTTTTCTGAATCAATATCCAAGTCAATGTTAGCACCCTGCTCTTTAATAATTTGTTGCATTTTTTGCCAGGCTTTTCCGGTTTCTAAAGCTTTTTGAGCCGCCTGATAAGCACCGGTAAAACTATACCGTCCCGATAGTTTTGCTGCATACGCAACCAACCTAATCGCTGTTCTTTCTAAAGTTCTTGACCGATTCGGTTTTTGTTGTAGAACCCGCAATACATCTCTGGCCTCAAGAGCCGGTCCAATTCCGTGACCAGTTGGTTCTATAGCTCGTAATTTGACAACTTTTACTTTCATGCCAAAGCGATGACCGATGTATTGAAATGTTTTTTCAATTTTACGGGCAATTTCCATACTATGAACCTTAGCAGTTGGTCCAATAGGCATTTCTATAACAAAATAATTCACACCCATAGCCATTTTTTTAGCCATGATCGACACAATCATTTTGCTATAGGGTTCCATCGACAAGGGATACGACATCTTGATGATTCTGTCATCAGCTGGCGCCAGATTCAACGTCCCACCCCAAGCTAAACAAGCACCGACTTTTTTAACCACCCGTTTAATCTCTGCAATTGATAAATCCACCCTTGTTAAGACCTCAACCGTATCCGATACGCCCGAGGGCGAGGTAATTGCCCTAGTTGATGTTTTTGGTATTACTAGGCCCAAACAAGCGGCAATTGGAGCTGTTAACATCGTTGTTCGATTGCCAGGTAAACCACCGATCGAATGGATATCGATTACAATTCCCGGTAGCTCGACCATTTCTCCGGTTTCAGCCATTGCTTTTGCCATATAATACAATTCAATATCTTTCCATTTCTGGATAAAACCCGTCGCAATAAAGTATGTCACCTCAATGTCGCCAATTCGCCCCGTCACAATATCTTGAATAATACTAAAGACCTGTTCGTATGTAAGGTTTTTACCTAATAATTTTCTCTTTATAGCCTCAACCGATGGTGGCCTTTGAGTTAACTGGACCTCAACTATCTGTCCACTACGCGGTTTTGCTAGATCCCACGCCTCCTTAAAAAAACCAATCTGACCCCTTGTCACCTCCATATCAGAATAGTCGGCGATTGCTGTTATAATTGTGCCATCAATTATTACTTCCACCCTGTCCTCCCTCTGTATCCCCAATCGAGCAGCTTCTTTTTCATGAAATGCTACGATTGGCAAACGACCGGTGGAAATATCTAATTTTTTAGCTTTTAAAAAGAAAGGCATCCATCCTCCTGCGTATTTATTGTATCAACAATCGGACAATAAAAAATCCGCTCTTACCGAGCGGATTCCTCAAATTTATTTTTTAAACAAATATTCCTTGAGCAAGTATGACCCCAAGTGTTGTGGAAAGATAAAAGACAATCGCCATCGAGGTCGCTTCAAACCAATGTAAATTACTATAATCTAAATGCTGGTGCCAACTGCGCCTCTGGCATTGCCCACCACATTTCACACAGTGCTTCACTCGCCTCCTTATTTAACGACTTAATTTTATCATAGTACCCGTTGTTTGTCAATTTTAGTTATAACGCGTTATAACCTTTATTTAGATTAAGAAAAACCCCTTGCGGGGTTTTTCTATTCATTCTTCGACGGTTTTATCTTAACGCTTTTGGCTGCTTCCGGTTCTTTTTTGGGTAATTTTACCGTGAGTGTACCATGCTCGATTTTTGCCGTAGTTGCATCCGGGTTTACTTCTACCGGCAAGGTAATTGACCGGTTAAAACTTCCGTAGATAACCTCACGATGATAATAATCTTCTTTCTTGACCTCATTGGCAGTCTTGCGCTCACCCTTAATGCATAACGTATTGTCAGTTATTTCAATTTCAATCTCATCTTCTTTCATACCTGGAACATCGGCTTCAACGATGACTTCGTTAGCACTTTGACGAACATTTAATGCCGGGTATGGGATAGTTGATGAACGCGAGTAATTCATGATCGAATCATCAAAAAAACGATCAATTGTATCGCGCATATTAATAATATCGCGCCAAGGACTCAGTGGCGCTACTTCTCGATCTTTGTCCATATCGCCTCCTCCCTCTCGGGATATTAATTTTATTTTTTCATTGGGTTTAATTTTTACCGAGCTACGAAAAATCATTTCGACCGGCATATCAAATAGCTGGGCAATATGAAGAGCCAGATTTATTGATGGTTGATATCGGCCACATTCCAGTGCAATAATCGATTGACGACTTACACCCAAAGATTGGGCTAGCTCTTCCTGAGTTAACCCTGACCGTAAACGTATGTTTTTTAATACTGTTTCAACTCTCATGACAATATTATTGTAAAGCTTGCTTTACATCGTTGTCAAGAGTTTATTGAGTACTAGTCAGTTGATGAATTGGGCCGGTAGCGGGAATAACCGCATCAGTCACAACCGGAATATCGTATTTCTGAGCTTTACCCTGATTATTGTTAGCCACTAGGTTACGATGAGCAAAGCTAACCACAATGGCAGCAATCACCATAATGGAACTGATTAATAAAATTAAAGTCTCTCTTTTTTGCTTATTCATATTTATACCTCCAAGAAACCGTATATCATACAGTATTTACGGCGATTAGTCAAGAACGTAGTGGATTATTATTGAATATTAGACAACCACTCAACTAAAGTGCGGACACCAAAGCCGGTTCCGCCTTTTGGCAGATAGCTATATTTCACTTTTTCAGCCTGGGCCGGGCCGGCAATATCAATATGGGCAAAGCGAATCGTTTCAGGTATAAACTCGGCGAGAAACAAGCCACCATTAATCGCTCCGCCATTTCGTCCGTCACTGACATTTTTTAAATCGGCTATATCACTTTTCAACTCGTCTTTATAATCATCGACAAGTGGCAATTGCCAGATATTCTCACCGCTAAATAACGAGGCTGTTACAATATCATTAACCAGTTCCTGGTCATTACTCATAATTGCAGCAATATCAGCACCAAGAGCAATCATACACGCCCCGGTTAATGTAGCTAAGTCGACAATTGTATCCGGTTTAATAGTTGATGCCACATAACTAAGTGCATCAGCAAGGATCAATCTTCCTTCGGCATCAGTATTGACTATTTCAATTGTTTTACCGGAATGCGATGTAACGATATCGCCTGGCTTGGTAGCCTGACCGCTTGGCATATTCTCGCAAGTTGGGATAACGCCGTGAATTTCTATCGGAAGCTCAAGAAATGTAATGACCTTAAACAACCCTAAAACCGTTGCCGCTCCGGCCATATCGATTTTCATATCTTCAATATGACCCGAAGGTTTAAGCGATATACCACCAGAATCAAAAGTAATGCCTTTGCCGACAATAGCTATCTTACGTCGTGATTCGGTTTTTGGCTTGTAGCATAAATGAATCAAATAAGGCTCTTCAACAGAACCCTTGGCTACAGCCAACAAAGCATTTAAGTTATTCTTTTTAAGCATCTCAGAATTGAGGACATCAATTTCAATACTTGGATGATTATCAGCTATGTCGGTAGCGGTCTCAACTAATTTTAACGGTGTTAAATGGTTTGAAGGACGGTTGACTAAATCTCGGGCTAAAACTACCCCTAACACGTTAATCGCTGCCTTGTTGATCAATGACGAAAATCGACCATCGTCTTCAACGATATCAATATTAGTTATTTTTGTAGTCTGGTCTGATTCATCTTTAAATTCTTGGTAAGTATAATCAGCTAACCACATCCCCTCAGTTAATGCCTGCAGCCATTCAGTTGGAAGATCGGCCGGCCATTCAACGAGACAATTTGATAAATAATCACGTTTTAATGCCTTGACAATATTTCCCCCGACCCGTCTTATTGTCTCGGCATTAACTTTTTGTCTTGATCCGACTCCGATATAAATTACCTCTTGTTTGTCGATAGCAATTACTGGACTGACTTGTCCCAATTTCCCCTGAAAGTGTTTCTGACTTAATGCTAGTAATAATTCTGAGTTTTTACTCGAGGTTATCGTTTCGCAAAAAATAAGCCTAGCAGTGACTGCATATAACTTATTACCACCCTGTGATGACGCTTGTATTTTCATATTTTATATAATTTAAATTCCCGAAGTATTATCATACTCATTCTTTTTCTTCGAGACAACCTTGAGAGCTTAATTTACTTTGTAACTTCAATAAAAACTTTTACTGCAGATTGATGACCGGCATAATATTCGAACTGACCCGGTTCGGTAAAAATATGAGTGATTGTACCGCCGCTAAGTAAATTCTTGGGAACTTCTATTCCGCCAGGCGCTAATAAATAACTATATAAAACAATTTCATTTTTTGATGAATTTACTATCGTGACCGGCTGATCGGCAGTCAACGTTAAACGGCTCGGATTAAAAACCCGCCCATCATATTCAATGACGTTAGGATCGGCGATTACCTCGGGCATATTGGTAGAAGCGGTAATTTGTGTCGTCTCTCCCATTACCCGGCTCTGATTATGACTTTGATACAAAGACAGACCGGATCCGAATCCTACTGTTACAACTATAAGAGCAATTGCCACCCTTAAGATATTTTTTGCGCGTATCATTATTTTATATTATAGCCGTTTTTGCGGCGTAGTTCATGTAAACGGTCGATAAACAATTTTTCCTTACCCGATTCATTCGGTTTATAAAACTGACGGTTGCTTAAACCGGTAGGCATGTTTGACAACGGCTCATCAGCTTCTCTTCGACCATACCCGGCCTCTTTCATTAGATCAGTCACAGCATTTCTTAAATGCATCGGCACAACGGCATCTTTATGCTGACTGGCAACCTGCATCGCATTATTAATTGCCTCGCAACAAGCTCGACTTTTCGGTGCCATAGCCAAATATATAACGACTTGAGCAAGATTTAAGGTACATTCTGGATAACCGATACGTTCTACTGCTTCAAAACATGACACTGCGAGCGTTAAAGCGTGTGGATCGGCATTGCCAATATCTTCCGAGGCAAATATTACCATACGTCTGGCAATAAATTTCGGGTCTTCTCCGGAAATTACCATTTTTGATAAATAGTATAGAGCAGCATCCGGATCGCTAGCTCGTAGACACTTAATAAAAGCCGATATCGTATTAAAATGATTTTCACCTTTTTTATCGTATTTTCCCGCCTCATGCTCTAATGCGATCTTAATCGCATCAGCGTTGACAATTCTGTTTTCAACCGAAGCGGCCGACATTTCCAGAAGATTCAGCATCGCTCGAGCATCACCACCTGCCGCAGATAATAAAATATCTTTAGCTTTAGCGTCAACTTTTACATTCAGCTGCTTAGCCCCAAGCTTGATAAGCTGAGTCAGCTCTTCTTTCGATAATTCCTTAAAAACAAAAACTCTTGATCTACTTAGCAAAGGTGAGATTACTTCAAAGCTGGGGTTTTCAGTCGTCGCTCCAATCAATGTAATAATTCCGCTTTCAACATAGGGTAAAAAAGTCGCTTGTTGCGATTTATTGTATCGATGGATCTCATCAATAAACAGTATTGTTTTACGTCCGTACTTTTGGTTCTCTTTGGCTTTTAATACTGCTTCTTTAATCTGACTGACACCGCCCTCAATAGCTGACAATTCAATAAATTCGGCCTGAGTTGAATTAGCAATAATCCTGGCTAAAGTCGTCTTGCCTGTACCGGGAGGACCCCAAAAAATCATTGAGGGAATATGGTCGGAAATAATCAGCTTATATAATGGCCGATCAGTACCGATTAAATGTTTTTGTCCTACCAGGTCTTTGAGTTTATTGGGTCGCAACTGATCTGCTAATGGCGAATAAGAGTTGGTCATACTTTATTGTTATCACAACACCGAACAAAACACGAGCATAAGTCACTTATATCGTTCGAGGTAATCCGAGAACTAAATAACAACGTTATCATTAATGCTTATTAGTTCTCAGCCCGTACCGTCCGGTACAGGCTTCGAACAATAATAATTAAGCATGCAAAAGGCGGACCGTGTGGTCCGCCTCAAGCGACGAGATATTGCTCAGTAGAGGCTGATGTAGGCTGATATCAGTAGAGCTGTCTGGGCCATCTCCCAGACCCAGAGCTCAGTCTTACTCAAGCCTTGCCAACCGGCATGCATCAGCACGTGCCAGTCATGGATTCGGCCGCGTTTGGTGAACACGTCCAGGTCGACGAGGTTAGCCGCAGAACAGTATGCGACCAACAGGATCGGCTGGGCCGTGTGTAGTAACGCCCACAGGAAAACGGTGAAGCTGAGCACGGCATCGGCCAGAATGCCTATCTTGGTGCCCCAGCTTTCTCTCCACCGGTAGAGATCGTGAGCGTGTTGGTGCGGAATCAGGTCGAGGGCGAAATGCCCAACAACCAAACCGGCTCCCACCGCCACCTTACCGATGGTTGGCAAGTCCGTCGCCACCGCAGTGACAATCGCCCCCACCATGAAGTGGTTATATGTCGTCGACATGGCTATCACCCCTTCCGCCGACGAACACTGTATATTAGTTAATTATTATGGTTTAGTCAAGGTATCTATGTCAATTTATGATTACGAAAATAATTTAAGACACCAAAATTTTTTAGCCATCGCTGGAATTGATGAAGTCGGCCGCGGTGCCTGGGCCGGGCCGCTCATTGCTGGCGCAGTAATATTGGAAAAAAAATTATATCGTCTCCGCGATTCCAAAATACTGACAGCTAAAAAACGTCAGCAATTAGCGACGTATATAATTAAAAATTCTCCCTGCGGAATCGGAATTGTCGAAGTTGATGAAATCAATTTAAACGGATTAACTTGGGCTAATTGGCAAGCGATGATAAGAGCTATTAAAGAATTACCAATTCAACCTGATCACCTTCTAATTGACTATATCACTCTACCGAAATATTTAACAAAAATTCCCCAAACCGCTATTACCGACGGGGATAAGCTATCAGCTTCAATTGCCGCTGCCAGTATTATTGCCAAAGTCCATCGCGACAAAATTATGAACGATTTACATCATAATAATCTGGATCTTAGACCATTCGCCTTTAACCGCAACGCCGGTTATGGCACAGCTTTGCATCGGCAAGCGTTGAAAGAATTAGGCGCAACCAAACACCACCGCCAACATTATTTGCCGGTAGCCCAATCTAGTCAGATTACTTTAGATTTATCTTAAATAGTCCTTCAAACGATCACTGTTTTCGTGTTGGCGTAATTTTTGAAGAGCTTTCGCTTCAATCTGACGAATGCGTTCTCTGGTTACTCCAAATTCCTTACCAACCTCTTCAAGTGTATGGGTTCTACCATCATCAAGACCAAAACGCATCCGCAAAATCTTTTGTTCACGCGGTGATAGAAACTCTAAAAATTCTTTCACGTGGCCACGAAGCAATTGATAAATAGTTGACTCCTCCGGCGATAAAGACTCTTTATCTTCCAGAAAATCACCGAGTTTACTATCTTCTTCCTCGCCAACCGGTGCTTCTAATGACACGGTTTCCTGGGAAATCTTCATAATATGTTCAACTTTATCAACCGGTATTCCCATCTCGGCGGCGATTTCTTCGGGCAATGGATCGCGACCTAATTCCTGAACTAATTGCCTCTGGACACGAATTAAACGATTAATAGTTTCTACCATATGAACCGGAATACGAATGGTTCGAGCGTGGTCGGCAATGGCACGTGTAATCGCCTGACGAATCCACCAAGTCGCATAAGTAGAAAACTTGTATCCCTTACGCCAATCAAATTTCTTAACCGCTCTCAGCAAACCGGAGTTACCCTCCTGAATTAAATCAAGTAGTGATAATCCCCGGCCAATATATTTTTTCGCAATACTAACAACTAAGCGCAAATTAGCTTCAGCCAACTTCTTCTGAGCTCGTTTATCATCAGCGGCCGCTTTTTGAGCAACTTCAACTTCTTCATCAGGTGTTAAAAGTGGAATCCGACCGATCTCACGTAAATACATTCGCACCGAATCATCAGAAATATCACTTAATTCATCATGACCACGACCCTTGTCTTTCTCATCAATCAACTCGGCCACAGATAAAAGCGGTTTTTTCTCTTTAACGGCAATCCCATAATGAAATAGCAAATCATAAATTTGGTCTAAGTCAGCCACTTTTTTATGAATATCGGGTATAGCTTGAAAGAGTTCTTGTTCAGTTACAAAACCATGAGCCTTGCCTTTAATGACTAAATCTCGATATTTTACTGGCAGATCCATCTCCGGACCTGGTTTTGGTAATGATGTATCGGTGCGTTTTGCCATATTTATCTTTTTAAGATTTGGTTTGAGATTGTAATTCTAAAAGTAATTTTTTTACTGCCTCGATATCACCTGACTGTTCGGCTAGAGCGATATTCTTAGCAAAATCGGACTTAATTTTTTCACGCCACCTTGACCGTAACCGTTCAATTCGCTTATCAATCTCACTGGTTACCGCATCATCATCTGCAAAAATATCCTCAAAGGCAACGACGGCGATTTGGATTTGTTTAGCGATATCATTAGGTAGTATCTTCAAAAATCCCTGTTCTCGGGAATGTGTATCGGACTGATTGTACCACTCAAACACCTTGAAGTAAAGCTGAGCGACCTTGCCTTTCCCAAGAATATTTTTTAGTATTTCCTGAGTTGGCTCTATTTTAATCGGAGCCATAGCCAATAAAGCTAATAACTCATACCACTCATTGAGACTGGGTTTTTCTAATTCGATGGTCCGATTGTCATCCTCAGATTGAGTTGATTTGGTAGCATTCATCTTTTCAATGATAGACGCTTCGTTGAGACTTAAATATCGCGCCAAACGTTGAATATATTCGCCTCTTTCCACTGCGTCGACAACTGACCCAACGATAGGAATGAGGATTTTGGTTAGTTGTTTTTTACCGTCAACACTTGATGCATCATGTTTTTGGCTCAACGTTCGCCATAACCAATCAAAGGCTGGAATCGCGTCTTCAATGCATTTATGCCATAGCCCAGGGTCTCGCTCAACCGCTTCCCCTGCATCTTTAATACCATCGGGAAAGCTAACAACGTACAGTGTTAGCTCCAGTTTGAAACCCATTTCAATGGCTTTGATAGTTGATTTATATCCGGCATCGTCATTATCAAAAGCCAGTACTACTTTATTCGCTTGCCGTCTCAGAATCAGCAGATGATCCTCCGTCAATGCTGTTCCGCTAGATGCTACCGCCGTATCAACTCCGGCCTGATGACTCATTACCACATCCATCTGACCCTCTACGAGCACCGATTGACCAGTTGTGTGAATCGCCGATTTAGCAATATTTAAACCATAAAGTATTTTTGATTTATAAAAGATCGGCGTCTCGCGGGTGTTTAAATATTTTGGTTCTTGACCATCTTTCAATGCCCGACCGGTAAAACCTAGTACGTTGCCAAGTACATCGCAAATCGGAAACATTAATCGAAATCGGAATCGCTCCGGATTGCCAGCTTTGGATAAATCGGCATTAGTAAAACCGCGTTGATTTAAAAATTTGGCTACCCCGGTTGAATTATCAGGTGCAAATCCAATCCTAAATATTTCAATCGTCTCAGCGCTTAGTCCTCTTTTCTTAACATAAGCTCGCGCCGGCTCGCCCAGGGTATGCTTAGTCAACAAAGTCTGATAAAGTTGCGCCAGAGAATTATTTAATTCATACAACCGATTTTTAGAATCTTTAATTGCCCGGGCTTGAGCGTTATCTTGATGCTTAAGGACCACACCGGCCCGATCAGCTAATAATTTCAAGGCATCATAAAAATCCAAGCCCTCAATTTTTTGCACAAAGTCAAATATATCGCCACCTTCGCCACAGCCAAAGCATTTATAAATCTGCTTTTCCCGATTGACCATAAAACTCGGCGTCTTCTCATTATGAAACGGACATGGTCCTTTATGATTACGGCCGGCCGGTTTTAACTGCAAATACTGGCCAATGAACTCGACAATGTCGATTCGCCTTTTTATTTCTTCCGTTTGAGATTCCATAAACTCACCATAACCATTCGTCTTTGGGATGACAAATGTTATTGGACAGTATCAATTAGATTTGAAATATCCAAACCGGCCATTTCTTTCGGCTGCGCTACACCCAAACTGGCCAATATTGTCGGTGCCACATCAGCTAACACTCCGGTCGGTGCTTGGCTGCAATAATTTAAATAATCTTTCTGATTCATGCCTTTCTCGCGAAATTGATATGGAATTTGCTTAAAATCCAAATATACAAACGGCACGGGATTATTGGTATGTTCCTTGAACGGTCCACCAGTCACTTCGTCGATCATTACTTCGCAATTGCCGTGATCGGCCGTAACGATTGTGCGGTAACCTTTTTCTGCGGCTAACGGCAACAACTGCCCCAGGCAACTATCTACTACTTCACATGCTGTAACGACAGCTTGGAGCACTCCGGTATGTCCTACCATATCGCCGTTGGCAAAATTCACTACAATAAAGTCATTATCCTTACTGATCGCTAATTGTACTTTTTCCAAAATTTCCCGAGCCGACATTTCCGGGGCTCGATCGTATGTTCCGACTTTTTTAGAGGCAACTAAGACATCTGTCTCGCCTTCGTATTTTTGATATCGACCAGCATTTAAAAAATAAGTGACATGAGCATACTTTTCAGTTTCAGCAGTATGAAACTGCTTGAGTTTTGCTTTAGCCACAACTTCCGGCAAGGCATTGGTGGCATTTTTCGGAGACGGACTAAATACGACCGGATACTTTCCATATTCTAAATACTGAGTCATCGTTACGATGGACAGACTTTTAGGAATACTGACATTGGCTGGGCTGTCGCCTAAGAATACTCTGGCCATTTGTTTCATGCGATCCGTCCGAAAGTTAAACATCAGTACGCCATCATCATTTTTAATCGCTGAATTATATCCGATCAATGAAGGGGTCATAAACTCGTCGGTAAGACCAAGTTTATAAGCCGCTTTAATTGCATCTTGAGCCGTTTCAAAACGCTGTCCCTTCCCTTTAATAATTAAATCAACAGCTAATTGCATACGGTCCCAGTTATTGTCACGATCCATCGCCAAGTACCGTCCGATTATAGTTCCAATACGTCCAATAGTTTTGTTATTAAACATTTCTTCCAATTCCGTAATATAACGCTCCGCTTCCCTTGGCGAAGTATCACGGCCATCGGCAATAAAATGAACTACAACTTCTTTGAGTGAGTAATCGGTCGCCATTTTTAATATTGCCTTCAAATGATCAATATGCGAATGAACGCCGCCGTCTGATACCAATCCGATAAGATGCAGTACCTTACCCGTACGCTTCATCTTGTTCATTAGTTTCTTTAGAACTTCATTTTCAAATAGGGATCCGTCTTCGATAGCTTCTGAAATCATCGGCAACGATTCCCAGACAATACGGCCCGAACCGATGTTGGAATGTCCGACTTCTGAGTTTCCCGGTTCCCCCTGACGCAAACCGACTTCAACACCCGAGGCGGTAATCAGCGTCTTAGGATAAGCTGAATAGATATAGTCCAGGGTCGGAGTTTTAGCGATCAATGGTCCATTACCTTTTTCATCCGGTGACAACCCCCAGCCATCTAAAATCACTAGCATCGTTTTAATGCCAGTTTTTGGGGCCACCTCTTTACGAGTACCTTTGGCCACTTTTTCAGGTTGTTTGAGAATTTTTGTCAGCCAGCTCATCCCCTACCTTCCTACTATATTTATACCACGAATCGATCCGATTGTTTTGATATAATATGTGTGATGAACACAGTTGAAAAGGTTGAACCAAAACCGCTCCACCTGTCGGTGATTGTTGTGGCTATTTTAATAGTGGCTGTCGGCTTTTTTATTTACGATCGTGGTAACAATAGTCAACGCGTGTTGGGTACTCTGTATTCATCCGAAACAAAAACCTGGGATTCTCAAGCCGACTTTGAATCAGGCAGTATAGATAGCCTGGACACAACAACCAATCCGGGTCAGGTTACCCTGCCCGGTACGATAAACACTTATACCGAAGGCTTCACATCAAACAGTCAATATGATCCGAGCGCATCAAGTCAAGTGAACTGGGATACGGTCAATCACCATATAATTTTAAATAATAATCCTGCAAGTCTAACCAATTACACCAGTGCTCTGACGGCGGCTTGGGGCAGTTCGAATTCGGTTCTAGCCTTAGCTCAAGCGGGTAATATTCTTTATATAGCCGGATCGAGTGGTAAATTTGCCTCTATCAACCTCACCTCCGGCGTGGTGACGGACCTTTCCTCGACCATATCGGGTTTTTGGGGTGGACAAAACCTTCAAGCTCTCGCTTACGATAATGAGCATTCAATATTATATATTGGTGGATCGGGTGGTCGTTTTGCTAGCTTCAATGGCACTACCGCCACCGACCTAACTTCGACCATTAGCGCCTTTTGGAGTTCCAATACTATTAGGTCTTTAGAGTATGTCCCTTCGCTTGATACCCTCTATTTAGGCGGTGATACAGCTCGTTTCGCCGGATTCGATGGTACAATTGCTACTAGTTATTATTCATTGACTACCGGTCTGTTTAATGGCGGTAGCGTTGATTCATTAGCTTACAACACTAACGACAATTTATTGTATTTGGGTGGCGATGATTTTTTTAGCAATCCAAAATTTGCTGCGTTTGACGGTTTAACGCTCACTGATTTATCCGCTAATATCGCCCCGATATTCACCACCTACTCAGTATCATCTCTTCATTATAGTGATTTCGATCACACCATCTATCTCGGAGGAGGACAACCGGTTTTAGTTGGTTTTAATGGCTCTACTTATTCCGACTACACTTCCACTTTAACTAGTTTTTGGACCGGTAGTACGTTGAGAGACATTTCCGAAGACAGTGCTAACCGACGGTTGTTTATTGTCGGTGACAGTTGCCAGTTTGCGACCTTTGGCCAGGACAATCATCTGGCCACGAATCAAACCAGCGTCATACAAGGAACATGGGGGTCATATTCAATTTATTCCGTAGCTGTTATCGATACCAGCGGTGTAATAATCGGCGGTCCAGCCAGCCAATTAGCAAGAGTTAATAACGGCTACGCATCTAGCGGATTCGGAGCAACCAGGAATGTTAATGCAACTGCTTCAAATATTAAATCAGCCACTTTAACAACAACGGCTAATATACCCGCCTCAACATCAATCCAATACTCCCTATCGGCCAATGGCGGTACTAATTGGGAAACCGTTTCCCCGGGCTCGGCCTACACGTTCACCAACCTTGGTAATGATCTGCGGTTGCGCATTGATTTGAGTACTTCGAATTCTTCTGTATCGCCTAGTGTTAGCAATATTACGTTAAACTATACAACCCTTGCCCACACAACCGGCACGCTACGCTTGGTTTTTGATGCCGGTCGGTCGGTTCTCTATACCGGGCTGACAAGTGCAAGCAATGTTCCCATCGGAACAAATATCAGTTATCGATATCGGTTGGCTAATAGTACCGACACTTTAAATAACGCCATGTGGAGCGATAGCTATAATACTCTCCCTATTAATTTTGGTAGCTCCGATCAATATCGGGCTTTGGAAATTGAAACCATCCTGACTTCAACCGATACCATTAATTCCCCGAGCCTTGAATCGATTTCAGCTAACTACGATATCATTACCGAAGAAAAACCGGTTGTAACTCCAATCGAGCCAATTATCGGAGAGCCAACCAATCCCGTCACGCCCAATGAGCCGGTTATCAACGAACCGATTATCCCCGACCAGCTAAATGTTGGAACTGATGGTGGCAATACTATCGGCCAGATATTAGCTGCGGCTGCCACCAATACTGTTGCCGCCTTGGCTAAACCGATCGAGTCCCTTTTTGGCATGATTGGCATCAGCAAGGAAGAGACACCAATTGCAATGTCAACGATCGCCGTCGCCACCGGTGGCGCATCGGCTATTATGGCACCAATTAGCAATATGGTTGCCACTTCATCGTCATTACCTCAAACACTATTAACTTTTTGGAATAATTTTCTCGCTTTCCTTGGTATCGGTCAGCGCCATAAACGCGGCCGTTGGGGACGAGTTGTTGAGCAAGGAACTGAACTGCCCCTCGGTAGTACAAAAATTCACTTACTTGAAATTATTAAAAGCCAGAGCGGTCAGTCGATTAGCGGTCGCATTATTGCTACTACCGTTAGCGATCAGCAAGGCAACTTCGGCTTCGTAGCCGAGCCGGGTTTATATCAACTTCACATCGACAAACCTGGTTATAAAATCGTCAAGGAAGAAAACTCATACTCTCAAGATCAAATTTTCGAGATAAAGTCTTACCGTCAAGGATTGGTAATTCCGTTAATCGTTATGGCTATGACCAGCCAAGAAGTCACCAGAAAATTCAATAAGATTTTATTATGGTCGAAAATCGAAAAAGTACTGAAATATATTACACCGATTTTTCTTTTGTTTGGTACTATCGTGACCATTAATGCCATGCTCCAGCATTACAGCGGCAAGCAATGGATTTTAAGCTTGGCCTATATAGTTTTTTGGATATATTGGTTTGTGACCGAATTTGTGGTCCGTCGCCGCTCTCCTTGGGGTTCAGTAACGGACGTTCAAAATAAAAATCCACTTTCATTGGCATTAGTCAGGGTAATGGACCCGACTCAAAAGAAACTGATACGTACAGCCGTTACCAATAATAAAGGTAAATATTCCGTTTTGGTCAATAAAGCTCAGTACTCGGTCATCACATATAAATCCGGATATCAGCCATCCCGGCCGATGAAGATCAATACCAAAGACAAACTGGCAGTTATTAATCAAAAAATAAAATTAGATAAAGGTTAGCAAGATATAATTTACCAATCCTGATCGGTAAGTAAGGTGTGTTTTATTTTGTTATAATAACTAAGATGAAAAATTCAACAAATCAACCATATAAGCCCTTTTATCTAACCCCGGGATTTGCTGCCATAATGGTTTTATTTGTGGCAATCGTGATTGTAACTGTAGACCATAGCAATAAAGATGTAGCTTCCGGTCAAACCAAAACAACCAGTACTTATGACAGTGTAAGCGGAACACCCTATCCATCCGGTAATTCATCGACACCAACACCAATACCGGTAATTGATGACACCGATGATCCGGGTATTGTTGACGATTCAGATACTCCTGTCACCCCCTCAACCGATACTGACACGACCACTCCAACAACCGACACAACTCCCGCAACTAATCCACCGTCAACCGGAACATCTTCAGTTTCAGATGGTAATAACACCGGTACAACCAATGGAACTACCGCGACAACAACTCCGGTTGACGAAACTGTGCCATTCACCGAAAACGTCGAAAACGGGGTTTTAACTATTACCTCTAATAATGTTAGTCCAACAACAGTAATGGGGGTTCAAACTGGCGGAATTCCAGTAGTCAATGACCCTATTTCATATACAGTTGCTACCGTTGCTGTTGGCCTTTTAGCGGCTTTAGCTGGATCAATCGCCAACGCCATGGCCTCATCTTCTTCGATCGCTCAAGCAATCATTAATCTCTGGAATAGCTTTTTAACTTGGCTAGGTTTTAACCGCCGGAAGCGAGAGCATCGTTGGGGGGTCGTTATCGAACATGAAACCGGCTTACCGTTAGCCAATACCCTGATATCTCTTGAGCGCATTGTTAAAGATAATAATGGTCGCGTCTCAAAGATTGAGCATATCGCCAATACTAAAACCGACGATGCCGGTGCATATGGCTTTATTGTTGAGCCGGGTTTGTATCAATTAAATATTAAGAAGCCAGGCTTTCATATAGTTGGAGACGAACTAAACACGTCAAGTGTAGAAGTGACCATCACTTCGGAATACTATAGTCTTGTCGTTCCCGATATCAGAATGAGCGCTGGACCGCTGACGGTTGAAAAGAGAGTTCACTCGATTAGGTTGTGGAATGTCATTGGGGCCACGCTCCAAATTCTAACTCCATTATTTTTAATTGCCGGCACGGTTTTGACAATTTTAACCTATGAACCATCGACTCGATTCACGATCATATCGATATTATATGTAGTATTTTGGATTTACTGGATATGGAATGCGATCTTAGCCCAGCGCCGATCACCCTGGGGCTTGGTAGCCGATACGAATACCAGTGGCGCCATTCCGCTAGCCATAATTAGGGTGATGGATGAAAATCAGAATCGTCTAATTCGAACAGCTGTCACGAATCGCACTGGTCAGTACGGCCTATTATTAAACCAAGCTAATTATTCCGTCACCGCCTATAAACCAGGTTATCAGCCATCTTCGCCTATCAACGTTGAGGTTAAAGATCGATTATCGGTAATTAACCAAAAGATTAATCTAACTCCGTACTCATAATTATTTACAATTCTGCCTTAACAGATTACACTATTGATTGTAGTATTGCTGCTTTATTGTTCGAGTCCGCTATTTGACGGACGAGAACTATCAAATACTACAAGCCCATTGACACAACTTTATTGTTCGAGCAGAGCGAGAACTGTCAAACCCAAATATTACAGTCTGGTAGTTCTCAGCGATTACACTTCGAACAATAAAAATATAAATATTCGGAGAGGTCGCATAGTTGGTCTAGTGCGCGGGCTTGGAAAGCTCGTATACCGCAAGGTATCAAGGGTTCGAATCCCTTCCTCTCCGCCATTTTAAAGAAATCCACTTTTGAAGTGGGTTTTTTAAAATGATAGAGACGGTACCGGGGATTCGAATGCCGGACCAGCCTTGGGCTGGGAGGCGGGGTCGCGAGATTTTTCAGCAGACAAATACTTGTGACCGAATCCCTTCCTCTCCGCCAGCCTACGCCAAGGCTTCGGCTGGCCTTCGGCCAAGCCGTATAAATATAGGCTGTCCGCCGTAGCTTTATGCGAAGGCGGAGGTTGCACAATCGTGACCGAATCCCTACCTTTCCGCTTGAATATATAATTTTTGCTTTTTATTTATTTCGAGTACTATTTTGATATGAGCATTGAAAATAATTTTGTACCATCAGAGGCTTTTGAATCGGAAGAGCCCCAGCCAATGAAAACGTTTAGTTTGGATGGCGTAGAACAATCAGTTTCTTTTGTCGAAACCATGCAAGTTACCGATGGGGTTGAATGTGATATTTATAACTTCACTGAAGATGAAAGTAAAGATCTTGGAATGATAAGAGTAGAATCAGGCAAGAAAACCCCCTTACAAAGAGTGCTTCAGGGCGAAAAAACAATAGAACAATATATTTCCGGAAAAGGCAAATTAACAATCACCAGACAAGATGGCACACAAGATGTGTTAATTGCCGATGAATCGAACAGCGTTTATAGAATTGTAAATATTGGTGAAATGATGCAATGGGAAGCAGATATTGATTCTGACCTGTTAGCAGCTGAAATTTGCTATCCTCCCTATCAAGAAGGACGTTTCGAAGATATTAATTAAACGGTATCCGCTAAATGTATCAATGGGATCAACTAAGTAAGAAGTACTCATTTGGAAACTATACAAAAAAGTATATTCAAATTCCTGGACTTTTAAACAATGTAGAAATATCAAAGGGTCAATCTTTGTTAGACTTAGGTTGCGGAACTGGCCTAATTAGTATTATTTTTCACAACGAAGGATTGAATGTTGTTGGCGTTGACAATTCCGAACAAATGATCGAAATAGCACAAACTCAAAATCCTGGACCAAAATATATTTGCGATGATGGTATAAAATACCGTTCTAAAAAGCCTTTCGACCTAATCATATCCAATATGGTCATTTGCAACATCGCTGACATCAATACTCTGAATAAATTCTTTTTATCTTGTTATGAAAATTTAAAAATTGGCAGAAAAGTATATATAACTCATCCAGCAACTGATTTTCAAAGAACCGTTGATTATGGATTCGCCCGATTATATTACCCGGATAAAGTAAATGAAGGCGAAAAAATATCTATTGAATTAAAAAGCTTAGATGATACATGGATCGGACCTTTTATCAATTACCACTGGAGTCAAAATACGATTACTGAGATTGCGAATGATAATCATTTAAATTTATTGAGTATTATTCCTTTGCTATCAATCAACCAGAAAGACAAATATCCCGATAAAGCTAAAGATTCTCTTTATATTTTTGAACGCAACTAATAAAACCGAATCCAATCGATTATTCTTTACTGGGCTATATTTCCGCCTACCCCTTCATTCTCATCCGAAAGACCCAAATTCCTGCAACCATGATTACCACTGCATAGCCTATTACCCACCACAAGTCAGGAAACATATTGGCATAGTTCCCATTGATCGCCGCTCTCGCCGCATCAACCGCGTGAACAAAAGGCATCGCCTCAGCTATAGCTTTGAACGTGCCGCCAACTAAATTCAAATCAAACCACGTCCCGCTCAGCCAAGCGCTCAAGTTGGTTAATAGTGCACCACAAACACCACCGACTACTTTGTCATTAAAGATACTACCGGCTAATAGTCCAATACCAATAAAAAGAACCGCTGTCGGAATCAAAACTACCAGAGCCATTAAAATATTAATATTAAAAGTTAAGCCGAGAATAATTGCCGCAATAAAACAAACCATACTTTGTAGAATCGCCATCGGCAGTAAGGGCAATGTATAACCGAGAATAAAATCACTGGCAGACAATGGTGAAGCAAACATTCGCATTAAAAACGATGTGGTCCGATCTTTGGCAATCAACATGCCGGAAAATAGTGAAATAAACGATAAGCCAAATACGGCAATCCCCGGTGATAAATGTTTGATCTCAAATAAATCAACCGGTATATTTGACTGAATAAATGATAGTAAAAAGAGTATCACCAATGGAAAGCCGAGACCGAATATTAAATTCAAAGGATCTCTAAGTATTTCCTTCGTGGTCCGTGATGCAAAAGCCATAAATCTCATATCAGCGCCTCCATTCCGGTCAATGTTAAAAATGCATCTTCAAATGTCTGCTTATGAGTCTGTTTTTTTAATTCGTTCGCCGTACCTAATGCTTTTAATTTACCCTGATGCATAATGCCAATCCGATCCGACAGAGCTTCAGCTTCTTCAAGATAATGAGTCGTCAGTACCATAGTTATCTTGCCCTTTAATTCTCTTAATACTTTCCAGAGCTCTCGTCGCGCGGCGATATCCAGCCCCAGAGTCGGCTCATCGAGAAATAATATTTCCGGTTCTGAAATCAAAGCCATCGCAATACTCAGTCGCCTCTGCATCCCGCCCGACAATGTCCGAGCTTTGGCATTAGCTTTATCTGCCAATCCGAATGATTGGATTTTGGCATCGGCTTTGGTTCGTGCTTCCGATCGGCTGCTGCCATAAAATCGAGCAATCAATTCTAAATTTTCCTTGACCGTCAAGTTAGTCGCCACGGCCGTTTCCTGAGGAGAAATATTAATTTTCTGTTTAACAGCAGTTGGTTGTTTGATAATGCTATCCCCGAGTAGTACAGCATCGCCACTGGTTGGTGGCAGCAAACAACAGAGCATTTTAATCGCCGTAGTCTTGCCGGCTCCATTTAAGCCAAGAAGGGCAAATAATTCGCCTTTGTTAATTAATAAATCAAGAGTATCAACAGCTATTAAGTCTTTATATTTTTTTGATAGATCAATCGCTTTTATTGCCGGTGTCACCTTTATTCTCCAATCCTTGTTATCACCAGTCTCAATGATTCAATTATACATTGTATATTTACTAGTATATCTTAGCATTTTGCTATTGATAAAAAAACGACCAGTATCGAGGTGATACTGGTCGGGTGAAACATCGATCTGGTCCGGTTAGGGCGGTTGTCCATGGTCCGCGTAGAACTGGGCGCCGTGGCCATGGTCGGTGTTGTACGGAACACCGGACTGGCACTGGGGACAGTTCTCGGGAGCATAGTCGGGATACTGGCGCGTGATGAGGCTCTCGACCGGAACTCCGGCTGTCTCGGCCGTTACGCCGCCGCGATTCCAGAGGACAGAGAGCACGACGACTTCGCCGCCGGCCGCTTCGATGACTGCCCTGACCTGCTCGAAGGTTGTCCCCTTGGTGAGGACGTCATCGACAACAGCAACGCGTCGACCGGTGACCATCTCCGCCTGGTCAGGCTTCAGGACGAAGCTATCGCCCTTCTTGCTGGCGTAGAGTGACGGCACACGATCGTAACCGAGCTCCGCCAGGGCCAGAGCGGTGAACTGCGATAGCCCGATGCCCGGGTCAGCTGGTCCGAGGACGAAGTCGAAGACATAGCCTACCAGTACCTCGGCCATGAGCCGGCAGAGAGTCTGGACGTTGGCCGGGTCACGGAGGACACTGTCCTTGGCCACATACACTCTGCCACAGCGACCACTTTTGTAGAGATAGTGGCCGTAGAGCAGAGCGTCGGCTGCCTCGAACAGGCGCAAGGCTATCGTCTGGCGCCGGAATCGGTTCAGCTCGGTATTCGCCTTGAGAGCTGCCAAGCCGACACTCTCGGCGAAGGTCTTGCCCTCGTACTCCGGCTTCCTGTGGGCCTCGCTGATGCCCGAGCTGTAGTTGCACAGCAGGCCGCTTCCGTTCGCGTTGAGGCCGGCGTAGAGCGTCTCCTCGATATTGCCACCTTGCGTGCCGAAGCCCGGGACAAGCAGAGGCGCATCCGGTAGGACGGCTCTGACGGCTGCCATCTGTTCCGGGTAGGTCGCCCCGACGACTCCGCCGCAGTTGCCCTGATCCATACAGAACGCGTCGAGCATCCTGGCGACCAGTTCGAAGTACGGCATCTGATCTGGCACTTCGCTCTGGCTGCGACCGGAGGCTTCGTAGGCCATGATGAACCGTTGGCGCTCCTCCGGCGAGAGCATCACCGTGACGTCCTGCACCATCGCGGCGCTCGGGTTACTGGTATGGATCAGCGGGAAGACCAGCTTGGTTCCGTCGGCGTACGTGACGAATGGCATGAGGCCATCAGTCCCGAGATAGCCGTTGACCGTGCAGCCGTCGGCCCGGAAGCCGAAGATCCCATCGGCCTGCGCCTGCGCGGTCTTGCCGATGTCGTTCCGCTTCCCGTCAACGATCACGACGAGATGCGGATGGGCCGTCTGGCAGTAGAGCACCAGACGCTCCAGTGCACACAGCCCGCCCTCGCGGCGGTGACGCTCGAAGAACGAGATGTTCGGCTTGATGCCGATGGCGATGTCCGCCACAGCATCGATGATTGTCTTGCCGAAGAGAACGAGGGTCTCCTCGACGTCGATCTGGTCGTCATGCCGGACGATGACATCCGGCGGCAATGACTCCAGATCTCCTGGCGGGTCGATGCCAACGAGAAGGAGCTTCCGTTGGTTGAACGCTGCTTCGAGCAACGCTCGGGCATCCCTTGACGGATCAAGCACACGCATCACCTCGGTATTGGCCATGTAGGCCTAATGAAGTCAGTCGCCCTAACCCAGCCATCCTCCTCTCTGACTGTCAAGCTGCAGGTGCGTATCTGGCCTGATATTAGCCTGATTGAACGTTTTTAGCAATAAAAAGGCCGGCCCCGCGTAGGGTCGGCTTGTTGCTGTACTTGCGGGTGCCGGCGGGCTAGTGCCGGTAGAAGCCCCGGATGAGCGCATCCGGACCCATCACCAGCGTCACCTTGGCTTGCCGGCAGTACTCGATGACTTCCTTGTCCCGGACTGACCCCGAGGAAGTCAGGATTGCGACCACACCAGCCTCGGCCAGAACCTCTGGTCCGTCGATCTCCGGGAAGAAGCTGTCGGAATACGCTACAGCTCCCTGTGTCCGACCGTCAGCACGCGTAACGGCCAGTTCGCTGCCATAGACCCGGGCTTGCTGGCCAACACCGTTGCCGACGAGCATGCCGTCCCTCACGAGCGTGATAGTGTTCGAGTTGGACGTTGAGCCGATTGCCCAGGCGAAGAGTAGGTCGAGCTCTTCCTCCTGGAACAGGCGACGTCCGCACCAGAAGAACTCCGGTCCGTCGATGGCTGGGATGAGCGCGTAAGCCGGCTGGACGAGGAAGCCGCCCCGAACTGGCCGATAAACCGGGGCTTTACTCATCTCGTTCAGCGCCTCACTGTCCAAGGCCGGGTTGACGAAGAACCGGCACTTGTCGCGCTTGCGGCGCATCAGCTCCACCGCATCCGGAGTGATTGCCGGCGCTACGATACAGTCGAGTAGCCGGCGCGAGTCTCTCGGCATGCGGTAGGTCATGAGACAGTCGGCGATTGCATCGGTGATGGGGAAGTTCACCAGAACCGTGCCGCCGAAGATCGCGAGCTGATCTCCGTCCACCATCTTGCGAGCGGCAACCAGGGGGTCATCGCCGTAGGCCGCGCCGCACGGATTACCGTGCTTGCCGGCGATGGCGAGTAACGGTTTGAGCATGCACCTCGCGAAGACGGACATGGCCGCCGAAGCGGTCGCGACCAGCCGGTCGATGTCACAGAAGTTGTTGTAGCTCGGCGGCGAACCGCCGATCTGGATGAAGCGGTGGATCGCCAGTGGATCGTCCGTGTCAAGCGCGTAGAGCGCGGCTGGCGACTGCACCCGGTTCTCACCGTAGCAGCAGTCGGCGACCTTGGTTCCGATGAAGCCACGTATCTTGCCGCCGCTGTGGAAGCTGGCCGAAGCCATACAGTACTCGGCGACAGTTCGCTCTGCCGTAGCGCAGAGCTCGGTGATGAACTGCTCTTCGTCTGGCCGGCCG